>ENA-ORBV01007032-ORBV01007032.1-microbial-mat-metagenome-genome-assembly--contig:-NODE-7032-length-19522-cov-6.054924_pt1 | contig 19522 bp, 16 predicted proteins | sample MGYA00237777_ERZ505514 | MGnify/ENA primary metagenome ERZ505514 (study PRJEB26160, sample SAMN06269048) | microbial mat metagenome | isolation source: Oligotrophic lake microbial mat | place... | reverse complement strand
CCGTGCCCGAGATGGAGTGGAGGGAGACCGAGGCCAAGGCGCGTGCACTGCTGCGCGCGGCCGAGCTGGTCGAGGAGGGGCTGGAATGAACACGATGTCCAAACCGGTCAAGTTGTTGATGATCGACAACTACGACAGCTTCACCTACAACATCGTCCAGTATTTCGGTGAGCTCGGTGCCGAAGTCGAGGTGTTCCGCAATGACGAGATCACGCTCGAAGGCATTGCCGGGCGGTCGCCGGACCGGTTGGTGGTGTCGCCCGGGCCGTGTTCGCCGGCACAGGCTGGCATCTCGGTCGACGCGATCCGGCATTTCATGGGCAAGCTGCCGATTCTGGGTGTGTGTCTGGGGCACCAGAGCATTGGCGCGGCGCTGGGCGGCAACATCGTGCGGGCCCGTGAACTGATGCATGGCAAGACCTCGGTCATCACGACGACACAGTCTGGCGTGTTTGGCGGGTTGCCCCGGCAGTTCACCGTCAACCGCTACCACTCGCTGGCGATCGAGCGCGCGACCTGTCCGGCCGAGCTCGAGGTGACCGCTTGGACCGATGACGGCGAGATCATGGGTGTGCGGCACAGCGGGTTCGGGAGTGAGGTCCGGCTCGAGGGCGTACAGTTCCACCCCGAATCCATCCTGTCCGAACACGGCCACGCGTTGTTGAAGAACTTTCTGTCTTAAGCGGAGCGCGGGCGCGTGGGGCCCTGGCGGGCTCGTTCAAAGGCGCGTGTGACAAGCCCCGTTTGCGACCTCGATGACCTTGAACCCCATTACGCCCATTACGCCCATGCTGGAGATGCACCATGAATCCGATAGTCGATTTGCGCAGTGACACCGTAACGCGGCCCACGCCGGCGATGCGCGAGGCCATGATGGCCGCGCCGCTGGGAGACGATGTCTACGGGGAAGATCCCAGCGCCAACGCCTTGCAGGAGAAGTTGGCCGCGATGCTGGGTTTCGAGGCCGGACTGTTCGTGGCCACCGGCACGCAGAGCAACTTGTGCGCCATCCTGGGTCATTGCCAGCGGGGTGATGAATACATTGCGGGACAGATGACGCATGCCTACCGCTGGGAAGGCGGCGGTGCCGCAGTGTTTGGCAGCGTGCAGCCGCAGCCACTGGAGCACCAGAGCGACGGCACGCTGGCGCTGGCCGATATCGAGGCCGCGATAAAGCCGGACGACGTCCACTACGCGGTGACCCGTCTGTTGACGCTGGAGAACACCTGGGGCGGCAAGGTCCTGCCGATGGACTACCTGCAGCAAGCCAGCAGGCTGGCCGCGTCCAGGGGGTTGGCGCGCCACCTGGACGGCGCGCGCCTGTTCAATGCCGCAGTCGCCCAGGCGGCGCAAACCGGATCGGACCCACTCACCGAGGCGCGGCGCATCGCGCAGTGTTTCGACAGTGTCTCGGTCTGTCTGAGCAAGGGCCTCGGTGCGCCGGCAGGGTCGGTATTGTGCGGCAGCCGCGCGCTGATACAGAAAGCGACTCGCACGCGCAAGATGGCCGGTGGCGGCATGCGCCAGGTCGGCATCCTGGCTGCGGCCGGCAGCCATGCGCTGGACCACCATGTCGAGCGCATGGGCCAGGATCACGCGCTGGCGCAGCGCCTGGCCAAGGGCTTGTTGGCGATCGACGGCTTGCAGCTGGAGAGCCCGCACACCAATATCGTGTTCGTCGATCTGGTGGGCGGCGCGCGTGAACGGGCCGATCAGCTGATCCCCTACCTCAAGAGCCGTGGCGTGCTGGCGTCCGGCCTGTATCGGCTGCGTTTCGTCACCCATCTGGACGTCGACACTGCCGGTGTGGACCATGCCATCGATGCGATGGCGGCGTTCTGCGCGCTTTGACAGTCAAACAAACATCAAGGAGATACCAACATGGTCAACACCATCAAGTTCAGCGCCCAGGAAGCACTCGTGCGCACCATCGAACACCGCGAGATATTCCATGACGAGATGCTGCACATCGTGCGCCAGATCATGAGTGGCAATCTGTCGCCGGTCATGATGGCGGCGTTGATCACCGGCCTGCGCGTCAAGAAAGAGACGATTGGCGAAATCACCGCCGCCGCGCAGGTGATGCGCGAGTTCGCCACCATGGTGCATGTCCAGGACAAGACCCATATGGTCGACATCGTCGGCACCGGCGGCGATGGTTCGCACACCTTCAATATTTCCACCTGCACGATGTTCGTCGCCGCAGCGGCCGGCGCCAAGGTCAGCAAACATGGCGGGCGCAGTGTCAGCAGCAAGAGTGGCAGCGCGGACGTGATGGAGGCGCTGGGGATCAACATCCATCTGTCGCCAGAGGCGATTGCCGAATGCATCCGCACGGTTGGCATCGGCTTCATGTTTGCGCCCAACCACCACCCGGCCATGAAGAACGTCGCGCCGGTGCGCAAGGAACTCGGTGTCCGGACCATTTTCAACCTGCTGGGCCCGTTGACCAACCCAGCCGGCGCGCCGAACATTCTGATGGGGGTGTTCCATCCCGATCTGGTTGGCATCCAGGTGCGCGCGCTGCAGCGGCTAGGCGCCGAACATGCCGTCGTGGTGTATGGCCGTGACGGCATGGACGAGGTCAGCCTGGGCGCGACCACGATGGTTGGCGAGTTGCGCAACGGCGAAATCACCGAATACGAGATCCATCCGGAAGACTTCGGCATGGTGATGGCGAGCAACCGGGCGCTCAGGGTGGAGACGGCGCAGGAGTCCAGGGACATGCTGCTCGGCGTGCTCGATAACCAGCCGGGTGTGCCGCGCGACACCGTGATCCTGAACGCCGCAGCGGCGCTGTATGCCGCCAACCTGACCGACTCGATCCAGGCCGGCATCGCCCGCGCCCGTACGGCGATCGAATCCGGCGCTGCCAGGGCCAAGCTCGAGCAGTTGCGCGACGCCGCCAACGCAGCTTCCTGAACGCAGTCGGCCCGCACGGGGGCTTTGACGAACTTTTCCATTGCCGGCGTGCGCGTTTACACGCATTGACCGGCGGCCGGGGCTTGCATAAGGTCCAGTGGTAACCCCGCACTCTTGCCAGGCTGTTCTCGTGCGGATCCTTTGGAGGCTTGCCATGCGTTTGACACCTGTTTCCGGTTTGCTCGCCCTGTTGTTGGGGCTGTCGGCAGCGTCGTCGTTTGCCCAGGGTCGCTTGACCCTGTATTGCAGCTCCGACGCTGCCTGGTGCCAGCAGGCCAAGACCGAGTTCGAGAAAAAGACCGGCATCCAGGTCGACATGACGCGCAAGAGCTCGGGCGAGACCTATGCGCAGATCAAGGCCGAGTCGTCCAATCCCAAGGGCGATATCTGGTGGGGTGGCACCGGCGACCCGCATCTGCAGGCGGCCGAGGAGGGCCTGACCCAGGCCTATGTCTCTCCATTGCGGAGTCAAGTTCATGACTGGGCTTATCGTCAGGCCCTTGCTGCCAAGGTCCGCACCGTCGGTATATATTCAGGCGCGCTGGGCTTTGGCTACAACACCGAACTTCTCAAGAAGCAGCGCTTGCCCGAGCCCAAGTGCTGGAAAGACCTTATCAAGCCGGTGTACAAGGGCAAAATCCAGGTCGCCAACCCGAATTCCTCCGGCACCGCCTACACATTGCTCGCCACTTTGGTGCAGTTGTTCGGCGAGGACGAGGCGTTCAAGTTCCTCAAGGCGATGAACGCCAACGTAAATCAATACACCAAGTCTGGCTCGGCTCCAATCAAGGCGGCAGGCGCCGGCGAGACGGTCATTGGTATCGTATTTGCGCATGATTCGGTGGCCGTGGCAGAGGCTGGATTCCCGGTCAAGTCTGTTATTCCCTGTGAAGGCACTGGTTACGAGATTGGTTCGATGAGCATCATTCAAGGGGCGCGCAACTTCGAGAATGCGAAGAAGTTCTACGACTTTGCGCTCGACGCCGCTTTCCAAAGCAAGGCGCAGGACGTCAAGTCGTTCCAGGTGCCATCGAACAAGGCCGCCAAGATCTCCCCCAAGTCGCCCGACCTGAAGAAGATCAAGCTGATCGACTACGACTTCGTCAAATACGGTTCTTCGGCAGAACGTAGGCGCCTGCTCAAGAAGTGGGACGATGAGATCGGTACGCTGCCGCGCTGATCGCGTGACGCGATCGCGCTAACGCATTTCCCCGTGCAGACGTCCCGCCTGGACCGCCAGGCTGCCGGCATCGCGCTGTGCGTGGTGCTGGGCATTGCGGTCCTGCCCTGGTACGCGATCCAGGACGGTTTCTGGAGCACCGGTTGGCTGCTCTCCGGGTACCCCTTGGCCGCTGACTCGGCGCCGGCGCTTTTCCTTTGGCTGCAGGGACGCAACCTGTGGTTGCTGCCGGTCGGCGTGTTGGCGGTTGCGGCATTGCTGGTCGGCCTGCGCGGTTTCCCGCAGAGGATCCAGGCCTGGCTGCTGACCCTGCTCGGTATTGCCGGCATCGGCTACATGCTGACCCAGGGATTCGTGTTCGGCCTGCGCGGCTGGAACGTTGCCTGGCTGGCCGAGCTGTTCGGTGCGACCGAGCAGCGCCAGTTCGGCATGGGATACGGCGCCATGGTCGCCGGCGCCGGCTTTCTGTTCCTGTTGACGCGCGGACTGGCCCTGCGTGGGCTCGTCGGGGGCGACTCCTTCGTCGCCGGATCGTTGGGCCTTGTCATCGCCTTGACCCTGCTGTTCATCGGCCTGCCGGTGCTGCAGATGCTGGCCCTTCCGTTCCACGACAAGGAACTCGGATGGTCGCTGGCGCCGTTCTTTGACCGACTGGGTGATCCGAAGATCTGGCGCGCCGCGTGTTTCTACTCCGCAACCACCTGTGGCGTCGCCTGGAACTCCTTGATGCTGGCGATCACGGTGGGCGTGTTGTCGACCCTGCTGGGGCTCGCGTTCGCGCTGGTGCTCACGCGCACCGGTGTACGTTTTCGCTCGGCCTTCAAGTCGCTGTCGCTGCTGCCCATCATCACGCCGCCTTTCGTGATCGGCTTGTCCATCATTTTGCTGTTCGGGCTGTCGGGCAACGTGACGCAGTTTGTCGCCGTGCAGTTCGGGCTGGAGCCCACGCGCTGGGTCTATGGCTTTACCGGCGTGTTGATCGCGCAGTTGCTGTCGTTCACGCCAATCGCCTTTCTGGTGCTGATCGGCGTAGTCGAGGCGATCAGCCCGTCGCTGGAGGAGGCCGCCCAGACCTTGCGTGCGAACCGATGGCAGACCTTCAAGACGGTCACCTGGCCGTTGATGCGTCCGGGCCTGGCCAATGCCTTCCTGCTCGGCTTCATCGAAAGCATGGCCGATTTCGGCAACCCACTGGTGCTCGGTGGCAACTTCAACGTGTTGTCGACCGAGATCTTCTTTGCTGTCGTCGGCTCGCAGAATGACCAGAGCCAGGCTGCGGTGCTGGCCATCATCCTGCTGCTGTACACGATCGGCGCCTTTTACCTGCAACAGCGCTGGCTGGGCCGGCGTTCCTACACCTCGGTCAGCGGCAAGGGCGACGGCGGCATGCATCCGCCGCTGCCGCGCCGCATCGCCTGGCCGATCACCGTGGTCACCGCATTCTGGGGTTTGTTCACCGTCGTCGTGTACCTGATGATCGTCTACGGCAGCTTCGTACAGCTGTGGGGCCTGGACCACACGTTGACCTTCAAGCACTATGTACATGCCTTCTCGATCGCTTATGGCGAATTCGGCCTGCGCTGGGAGGGCTCGGCCTGGAACAGTTTCTGGACCACGATACAGATCGCCTCGATATCGGCGCCGTTGACAGCAGCCGTCGGCCTGATCACAGCTTGGCTGTTGACGCGTCAGGAATTCAAGGGAAAGCGGGCGTTCGAGTTCGGGACCATGCTCAGCTTTGCGATTCCCGGCACGGTGATCGGCGTGAGTTACATCATCGCGTTCAATGTGCCGCCGATCGAGCTGACCGGCACTGCGGCGATCCTGGTGATCTGCTTCGTTTTCCGCAACATGCCGGTGGGTGTGCGCTCGGGTATTGCGTCGCTGTCGCAGATCGACAAGAGCCTGGACGAGGCCTCGCTGACACTGGGCGCCAACTCGTGGACCACGTTCCGGCGCATCACGCTGCCGCTGATCCGTCCGGCCATCCTGTCGGCGCTGGTGTACAGCTTCGTGCGTAGCATGACCGCCGTCAGCGCGGTGATCTTTCTGGTCAGCGCGCGCCACGACATGGCCACCAGCTACATCATCGGGCGGGTCGAGAACAATGAATATGGCGTGGCGATCGCGTACTCGACAGTGCTGATCGTGGTCATGCTGATCGCCATCGGCATCTTCCAGTGGCTGGTCGGACAGCGCAAGCTGGGCCGGCGTGGCGCGCAGCACGAACCATCGATGATTGCGGGAGGCGCATGAATACTAATACACGCAAGGGCCCGGCGCGGGTGGTTTTCGACAAGGTCACCAAGCGTTATGGCACCAATGTCACTGCGGTCGACCAGGTTTCGCTCGACTTTGCCGCCGGCAAGCTGGTGACACTGCTCGGTCCCTCGGGCTGCGGCAAGACGACGACATTGCGCATGATCGCCGGCCTGGAGATGGCCACCAGCGGGCGCATCCTGATCGGTGACGATGACGTCACCAAGTTGCCGGCGACCGCACGCGACGTGTCGATGGTGTTCCAGTCTTACGCCCTGTTTCCCCACATGACGGTCATGGAGAACGTCAGCTACGGCCTGAAGATGTCGGGGTTTGCGAAGGACGTGATCGTTCCCAAGGCCAATGAGGTGCTCAAGCAACTCGGCCTGGACAAGCTTGCTGAGCGCTATCCGAACGAGCTTTCCGGCGGCCAGCAGCAACGCGTGGCAGTGGCGCGTGCGATCGTGCTCGAGCCGCGCGTGTTGCTGTTCGACGAGCCCTTGTCCAACCTCGACGCCAAGCTGCGCCGCTACGTGCGCCAGGAGATCCGCGACCTGCAGCAGGCGCTGGGCCTGACCGTGGTTTACGTCACGCACGACCAAGAAGAAGCCCTGGCCGTGTCCGACACCATCGTCGTCATGAACAACGCCGTCATTGCCCAGACCGGCACACCGCGCGAGCTGCACGACCTGCCCAAGACGCGTTTCGTCGCCGACTTCATCGGCGAGGCCAACGTATTGCCGTGCGAGGTCGTCTCCGACGGGTCCAAGGGCCAACCCGCAATGGTCAAGCTCGGCGGCCTGACGCTGCAGACCAATACCTGCGAGGGCAGTGCGTCGCAACGCCATGTCGCCGTGCGCCCGAACCGCGTGTCGCTGCACGCTGCCGGCAGCCCGAACACCCTGGAGGCCACAATCCAGAAGGCTACCTACGTCGGCGAGCAGATGGAATACATCGTGTTGTCGCCGCTGGGCGAGTTGTTTGTCACGTCGTCGGATACCGACAACCCGATAGCAGCCGGCAGCACCGTAGCGCTCGGGTTCGGGGTGGGGGATGTGGTGTTGTTGCAGGATTGATCGGCAGCTGTGTCTATTGAGGTTTCCATATTTCACGACAATATTTTCCCGTTCGCCCTGAGCTTGTCGAAGGGCTCGCGAGGAGCCTGTCCTGAGCTCGTCGAAGAGCGCCCTGAGCCTGTCGAAGGGGGCTTCGACAGGCTCAGCCCGAACGGTGTAGTGAATTGCGGAAAGATCGATAGTTCACCATCTGGGCGTTTGACGGCGCCTGTCTGGTGCGGCGGCAGGCCGGGTCGCCGGGCAGCGGGTCCTGGGCGCGCCGCGGCAAACCGCACGATCAGACCAGCGGCGTGCCGAACATCGCCTGCATCGCGCCCGCCAGCGCGCCACTGCTGGCCAGGATCGGATTGCCGTTCTCGATGCCGCCCGGCGCCCAGAAGTCGCTGACGCGCCCACCTGCCTCGGTGATCAGCAAAAGGCTGCCCGCGACATCCCAGGAGTTGATGTGTGCCTCGGCATAAGCTTCGATGCGCCCGGCGGCCACATAGGCCAGACCCAGTGCGCCTGAGCCGGCACGGCGTACCGAGCAGCCGGCGTGGGCGGCGCGCCCGACCATGTCCAGATAGGTCGCAACCGGAATCCGGGTCGACCATCCGACTTCCACGGTGCTCGCCGTGATCTCGGACACGCTGCTGACTTGCATGCGCTGACCGTTGAGCCAGGCGCCCTGGCCGCGCTCGGCAATGAAGAGTTCGTCGTGCATCGGTTCATAGACCGCGCCGGCGCGCAGCGCACCGTTCTCCATCAGTCCGAGCGAGATGCAGTAGTGCGGGATCTGGCGCGCAAAGTTGGCGGTGCCGTCGATCGGATCGACGATCCACAAGCGCTTGCCGTCGACCGAGCCGCCACCTTCTTCGCCCAGCACCGCGTCGCCTGGAAAACGTTTCTCGATCGCCTCGCGCACAAATTGTTCGACCGCGCCATCGGTCGCGGTCAGGTAGTCCTGGCGGCCCTTGAGCGAATAGGCCGGTTTGTCGGGCGCGGTGAAGGCGCTGCGCATGACGGCGCCGGCGGCACGTACGATCTCGTCAATGGCTGTCATCAGTTCGGTCATGGGAGTCCTGAGGTGTTGGGTCATCGTGTGAAGTTTTGACCGTTCGCCCGAACGGGGTCTATCGTGAATTCGGGAAGTCTTAATAGTGCGAGGGATGAGCGATTCGATGAGTTTCGGGCGTGATCAACGCAGCATCCACTCGTGTGCTGGGTCGTTGCGGAACACCCACAGCCGGTTCGGGCCGGCCATGACGTTGAGGTAGTACAGCTCGTAGCCGTGCGGCGCCACCACCGGGTGGTAGCCCCTGGGCACCATCACGACGTCATGGTCTTCGACCGCACAGGCCTCGTCGATGCTGCGGTCGTCGGTGTAGACGCGCTGGAACGCAAAACCCTGCGGCGGACGGAGTCGGTGGTAGTAGGTTTCTTCCAGCTGCGTCTCGACCGGTGGTGTTTCGGCGTCGTGTTTGTGCGGCGGGTAACTCGACGAGTGGCCGGCCGGCGTCAGCACCTCGACCACCAGCAGGTGTGCGGCTGTCGGGTCATCGTGCGGCAGGATGTCGCAGACATGGCGCGTGTTGCTGCCTTTGCCGCGCACGCTGCGTTTCATGCGTGCGGAATCGAGCAGCCGGACCGGGCGAACCTGATCGTCGCAGGGGGCGCTGCACAACGCCAACTCCGCATCGCGCGCAGCGCGCACGTGGACTGTCTTGCCCGCAGGCACATAGACTGCAGCCGGCGAGACTTCGTCAAACACGCTGTTGCGCGTCCCCAGGCCCGACCAGGCGTTGCCGTCGACCGACACGTCGACCGTGCCCGTTAGCACCACCAGACACAACTCGCGCGCTCCGGTGTCGACAAGTTCCTGTTCGCCTGTCGCCAGACGGATGGCTCTGAAGCCGACGTGCTCCCAACCGGCGCTCTGGGGCGTCACGTCGACGATCTCGCGCCCCTGCTGCGCAGCTTTCACCTGCAGACGGCTCACCATCACATGCCTCCTTGGCCGGTAGCCGCAGCGAGCCGGTCGACAATGCCACGCAAGGTGGCGAATCCCTTGCTGGCGTATTGGTAACTTGGCGCAACCGTGGGGTCCTGTTCGGCCTCGACGACCAGCCAGCCCTGGTAGGCGCCGGCGTGCAAGGCCGTCAACACGGCATCGAAGTCGATGGCACCGTCGCCCGGCACCGTGAAGGTGCCGTACAACACGCCGGTCAGGAAACTCCAGCCGTCGTTGCGCGCCTGCGCCACTACGTCGGCGCGCACGTCCTTGCAGTGCACATGCACGATCCGGTCGATGTGTTTGCGCAGCAGCGCCACCGGGTCGTCAGCGCCGCCGAACCAGGCGTGGCCGGTGTCGAACAACAGGCCGACGGCGGCCGGGTCGGTCACCGCCATCAACTGGTCGATGTCCTGGGGCGACTCTACGTACGCTCCCATGTGGTGGTGGTAGGCTAAGGTGATGCCGTAGGTCTGCTGCAGGTGCGCGCCAAAGGCATTGAGCCGTTCGCCGTAGGCCTGCCATTGCTGCATGTCGGTGAAGCGGGGCCGGCGCGCCAGTGGCGTGTCGATCTGCCCTTGGATGGTGCCGGCGCATTCGCCATAGACAACCACCTTGGCGTCGTTGAACTGCAGCTTGGCCATGTGCTTGCGGCAGCGTGTCACTTCGGCCTCGACACTGTCTTCGGCCAGAAAACCGCTGTACCAGCCCGACACGCAGGCGAGTCCGTAGTGCGCCAGCTTGGCTTTGAGCGATGGGCCGTCCGTCGGAAACTTGTTGCCGAGTTCGAAACCGGCATAACCGATCTTGCTGCCTTCGGACAAGGCGGTCTCCAGCGTCGTCTCGCCGCCCAGCGAGGGCAGGTCGTCATTCATCCAGCTGATCGGGTTGATGCCGATGCGTACATTCCATGTCATGGGTGCTGGTCTTTCTTGGCAGCGACATAGGCGGCGCGCGCGTCGTGCACCTGGGTACGTTCGGAGACTTCAGCGATGGCCACCTCCCACCAGCAGCCGCCCTCGTCCGTGGTGCGGGTGTGGGTGGTATCGATGACCACGACCTGGGTTTTGATGGCGGCTCGGGCCGCGACCATCGCCAGGCGCAACTCCGCCAGGTTGGCGGCGTGGTTGGCGCCAGCACCCAGGCTGCGCGCATGTTGGGCGAAGTCGATCCGAGTGTGGGCATCGACCAAGAGGCCGCAGCCATCCAGCATGTTGTTGAAGCTGGCTCCGCCACTGGCCTGTTGCAGCCGCTCTATGCAGCCGAAACCGCGGTTGTCCAGCACCACGATGATGAGTTTGAGGCCGAGCATCACCGAGGTCGCGATCTCGGAGTTCATCATCAGGTAGGAGCCGTCGCCCACCATGACGATCACCTCTTGCTGCGGTCTGGCCATCTTCACGCCCAGCCCGCCGGCGATCTCGTAACCCATGCACGAGTAGCCGTATTCCACGTGGTAGTTGCCAGGTGCGCCGCAGCGCCAGAGTTTGTGCAGTTCCGCTGGCAAGGTGCCGGCGGCGCACACCACCACGTCATTCGCAGCGCTGTCCGGAGCCGAGTCGCGCACAACGCCGATGACCTCCGCCTCATAGGGGAGGTCGCCGGTCTGGCTGGGGTCGCCCGTGGTCAGCGCGTTGACGCGGTCCCGCCAGTCGTGGGCGCGCTTTTTGACCTTGTCGGTCCAGGACGGTTCGGTGTGCCAGTCGGCCAAGGCTGCTTCGAGCCCGGCCAGGGCCAGCGCTGCGTCGGCCACCAGACTGTGCGCCCGGCTCTTGGTCGCGTCGAACGCTAGCACGTTGATGCCCAGAACCTGCGCCTGCGGGAACAGGCTGTGCGAGCCGGTCGTGAAATCCTGCATGCGGGTGCCGATGGCGATGACCAGATCGGCTGCGCGCGCAGTGGCATTGGCGGCGGGTGATCCGGTGACACCGATCGCGCCCAGATTCAGCGGATGGTCCCAGCGCAGACTGCCCTTGCCGGCCTGCGTCTCGGCCACTGGCACGCCGCAGTTGCTCGCAAATGTGGCCAACGCGTCCCAGGCGCGGCTGTACAGAACGCCGCCACCGGCGATGATGAGTGGCTTTCTGGCGCTGCGCACCAGCGCCACCGCATCCTGCAGTTCGCGTGCCTCCGGTGGGCTGCGCCGGATACGTACCGGCGCGGGGTTCAGGAAGTCACCCGGGCAATCGAAGGCTTCGGTCTGCACGTCTTGTGGCAGCGCCAGACAGACCGGGCCGCAGGTGGCCGGGTCGAGCATCACGGAGATCGCGCGTGGCAGCGCCCGCAAGATCTGCCCGGGTCGGTTGATGCGGTCGAAATACCGTGTCAGCGGCCGGAACGCATCGTTGACCGAGACGTCGCCATGTTCGAGGTCTTCGAGTTGCTGCAATACCGGGTCGGGGGCCCGTGACGCGAAGCTGTCGCTTGGCAGCATCAGCAGCGGCAGCCGGTTGACATGGGCCAGCGCCGCAGCCGTCAGCAGATTGGTCGCACCCGGCCCGATCGAGGTTGTGACCGCCATCATGCGCTGGCGAAAACGTGCCTTGGCAAAGGCGATCGCGCTGTGTGCCATGGCCTGTTCGTTGTGTGCGCGCCAGGTCGGCAGCTTAGCGCGCGCGGTCCACAAGGCCTCGCCCAGGCCAGCCACGTTGCCGTGTCCGAAGATCGCAAATACGCCTGCGCAATACGGCTCCAGGCTGCCATCGTGCATCTCGATGCGCAGGGCGGCCAGGTGCCGCACCAGCGCCTGGGCCATCGTCAATCGTTCGCTGCTCATGGGGTGGTCGGGTTCTTTGCGTGGTTCAGGTCGCCATCGTCGCATGTGGCCGGCGCGCGGCCCAGGCGTTCGACAAGGTCGTGAAATTGTGCGCCACCGCGTCCACCAGTTCCCGGTCGGTGCATTGCCGGCGCAACCAGCGCAACGACGGTTCGGCCCACACGCTGCGCCCGACCATGAATCCCTTGACGATGTCGTTGCCGGCCTTGGAAAAACTATCGGAAAGGGACTGGATCGGCTGGTTCAGTCCCAGGATGACGGCGCCGCGGCACCAGGGGTCGCGCGCCGCGATCAGCAGCGCCAACGCATCCCAGCCGGCCTCGCACATGGGAGCGAGTTTCCACCACTCGGGCCGGATGCCCAGGTTGTACAGGCGCCCGATCGCGCGCAGCACCACTGCGTCGTCGCTGCCCGCCGTCGTCAAGGCGCCAGGGCAGATGATCTCCAGCAGCAACTCATGGCCGCTGGCGCGGGTCGCCTGCCACAACTCCTGCAGTTTGAGCTCCTGGGCGAGCCGCAGCGCCGGTGCGTCGTCCGGGTGGTAAAGCACCAGGCACTTGCAGACCTGTTCGGCCGGCCATGTCACCAGGATGCTGCCGATGGACAGGCCGCCATCGAAACGCAGAGGACGTGAACCCGGCAGTTCGGCCGGCCGGCCGACCCACCAACCGCGACCGGTGGCCGCCGCCAGCGCGTCGGCGCCGTAATCGCCGCCATCGATCAGGACGCCAAATCGGCCCTGCAGTCGGGCGCTCGACTCGACCTGTTCGGCCGCGCGCAGCAGCAGTTTCTTCAATGCCACGACGTCCTTGTCGTGGGCGCCGGCCTGGCGTGCCAGCTCGAAGAACTGGCTGCGGTGGTCGAATGCCATCACCTGCAACTCGTTCCACTGTCGTCGATTCGGCGTGACCCGGTGCAGGTGCGCCAGTTGCCGGTCGGCGTCGACCCGCGGGTTGCGCTCGCCGCCGAACCAGTGGTCCAGTTCGGCCGGTGTCGGCATGGCCGGCGCGCAGGCATGGCGCGACACGACCAGGGCGCCACAGGCATTGGCTAGAGAGGCCGCCGCCTGGAAGTCCAGGCCGCGCAGGAAGCCGGCCATCAGGCCGGCCGCGAAGGCGTCGCCGGCGCCCAGCACATTCATGACCTCGACCCGCTCGCCCTGGGCGGTCACGGCGTCCTGCAGGCGCTCGGGGATAACACCCGGGATGAAACAGCAGCCGGCCGCGCCCAGCTTGACGACCAGCGCCGCCGGTGTCACCGCGCGCACCGCGCGCAGCGAGGCCAGCAGGTCGCCTGCCACACCGCCGGCGATCAGGAACTCTTCCTCGGTGCCGATCAGCAGGTTGAACAGCGGCAACATAGCCTGCAGTTGGGCCGTGACATGGGCGTCGGCGACGAAGCGGTTGGCACCTTCGCCGCGTTTGGTCAGACCCCACAAGACCGGTCGGTAGTCGATGTCGAGCACGCGCAGTAGCCCGTGTGTTCCGGCATGGGTGAGCGCCACGCGGGACGCTTCGCGCACGGTCGGCGCACTCAGGTGGGTTCCGGTGACCAGCAGCGCGCGGCAATCGGCGATGAAAGATTCGTCGATCAGTGCCGGATCGATAGCCATGTCGGCGCAGTTTTCTCGGTAAAACAGCAGCGGGAAGGTGTCACGGTCTTTCAGGCCTAGCAGCACCAGCGCGGTCAGGCGCTGCGGGTCGATCTGGACCTGCGAAATGTCGCAGCCTTCGCGCGCCAGCGTCTCGGTCAGGAAACGCCCCATCTGCTCGTCCCCGACACGCGACACCATGGCCGCACGCAGACCCAGGCGGGCCACGCCGAACGCGATGTTGGCCGAGCTGCCGCCGAGGTATTTGGCGAAACTCGACACGTCCTCCAGCCGGGCACCCAGTTGTTGGGCATACAGGTCCACCGCCAGGCGCCCCAGGCAGGCGAGGTCATGGCGGCGGCCATCGGGAATGTGCAGGGCAGGCAAGGCGGTCGACTTTGTCATGCAAACATTGACGGCATCGTGATGAAAACGGAAATTTGATGCAATGGGATAAACGCCTAGAATATATTTTCTATTTTTCTACGAACGAACGGCTTGACTGATCTGTGAACACGCCCAACGAAGCCCCCGGTCGAACCGACTCCAATCCGGCTGCCGAACAACTGCTCGCCGACATTGGCGACGCTTTTGACGGTTTGAGCCGGCAGTTGAAACAGATTGCACGTTATGTCGAACAGCATCGCGACCATATTGGCCTTGATCGCATCCAGGACGTGGCGCAGCGTTGCGAGGTGCAGCCGTCGGCCGTGATCCGGTTTGCCAAACGTTTCGGATTCTCGGGCTACTCCGAGATGCAGAAGATCTTTCGCGATGGCATCGCGCAGCAGATTGCGCCGAGCCGCAATTACCAGGTGCGTATCCGGCGTGTCATCGAACAGGCGCAGGGCCAACTGAGCAGCGCCGATATCGCAGACGAGTTCATTGGCGGCAGCATCGCCGGCATGCACGAACTCAAGCGCGACCTGCACAGCTCCGTGTTCGACGATGCGGTGGCATTGCTGGCGGCGACGCCCTCGATCTGGGTGGTGGGTTGCCGGCGCTCATTTGCCGTTGCGACTTACCTGACCTATGCGCTGCAACACACCGACAAGCGGGTGGAACTGCTGTCCGGACTTGGCGGCATGTACGAGGGACATCTGCGCGGTGTGCGCCCGGGCGACGTGATGGTAGTCGTGAGTTACACGCCATATGCGCAGGAGTCGCTGGAGTGCGCGCGGGTGGCCGTGTCGCGCGGCGCGCGGCTGATCGCGATCACCGATAGCCAGATGAGCCCGCTGGCGGCAATGGCCGCCGCGACGCTGGTGGTTCACGAGAGCAGCACGTTCGGCTTCCGGTCGCTGACCAACACCCTGTGCCTGGCGCAAAGCCTGTTCATCGCACTGGCCTACCGCACCGAACTGCTGTCGGCACCCGTCGACGCCGCGACCGCCGCCGAAAGATAGGCCATGCTGGCGGCCAGCCGCTGCTCGATGTCGGACGCGCCGACGATGGCGTCGGCAAACGGCTCGAACGACACGTGGCCGCGGTAGCCGGCGGCCAGCAGATCGCACAGTTGGCGCACGTTGCCGAGCCGGTCGGCCGGTCCGACAAGCACGCGGTGCGGGTCGCGCATGTGGTCCAAGGTCAGCGTGGGGTCTTCGACACCGGAGATATGCACCAGACCGGTCAGATCCGCAAACAGCGCTTCTTCGCCCGCCAGATGGTGGTGGAAGGTGTCGTGCACGAGTGCGAAACACGCAGTGCGCCCTACTTGTTCGATGGCGCGAGCGGCGGCCGACTTGTGGCGCAGCGCACATTCCTCGAAACCGAGCGATTCCACCAGACCGAGCAACCCATGGTCTGACAACACGGGTTGCAGTTGCGACAAGGCATGGACAAGATCGTCGTGCTTTTGAGCGGGCGCGCGCGGGTCTGAGCGGTCATTGGTGGGGCACAACACCAGTGCCTGCGCGCCACACTCAGCGGCGTAACGCACCAGCGCGCGCGCTTCGGTTGCGCGATCGGCGCTGAAGCGGTCGAAACGCTGCAGCGCGTTGATGGAGCGGATCGTGAGCCCGTGCGCCGAGGCGATCGCGCCGATTTCGGCGGCTGCGGTGCCGTCACGCGTTTCCACGTTGGCGAGGTCGTTGCGGATCTCGATCGTGTCGATGCCGAGCCGGCGCGCCATGGCGGCAAACGCGGGGAACGGCATCTGGGAGGCGCAGATGCGGTTGATGGCGAACGAAATGGGCACGTGCATTCGGCGGTCTCCCGGTACCGACGCGACCGACAGGGACCGCGTGCGCAGAAAAAAAATTCCACCAAATGTTCTAGCGGAATCTGGTTTCCAAAAAGATGCGCGCCAGTATATAGTCCGGGCTCGCGTCGTATCGCCAGGTCCTCGGAAAGTGGGCAACAGCTGATAGTGTGTCGACAATTTGCGGGCCCTGGCGGCCACTTGCAGGAGAACAGATGAAGCACGTAGCAATCTTTGGCGCCGGCAGGATCGGCCGGATCCATGCGTCCAATCTCGCGGCGTTGCCGGGCGTCACGCTGGACTATGTCTGCGATCCGGTGCTAGACGCCGCGCAGGCGCTGGCCGGGCAGCTAGGGGCGACGGTGGCGAGCGTGGAGCAGGTATTTGCAGACCCGGCGATCGATGCGGTGGTGATCGCGTCGTCCACCAACACCCACAGCGATCTGCTCAGCCGCGCCGCGGCCGCACGCAAACATGTGTTCTGCGAAAAACCGATCGACCTGTCGCTGGACCGGGTCCGCGCCTGCGCAAAGACGGTGCAGGACGCCGGCATCGCCTGCATGATCGGTTTCCAGCGTCGCTTCGATCCAACGTTCAACGAAGCACGTACACGCATGGACCGGGGCGACATCGGGGACCCGGAAATGCTGATCGTGACGAGCCGTGATCCCGGTGCACCGCCACTGGATTACATCCGTGGCTCGGGTGGCATCTTCCGCGACATGCTGATCCACGATTTCGACATCTTCCGCTGGATCCTGTGTGCGGACGGCGACGAGCCGCAGTGGCTCAGCGCCGCCGGCTCGGTGCTGACCGACCCGGCGATCGCCGGTGCGGACGATTTCGACAGCACCGCCGTGACGATCCGCACCCGCAAGGGGCGTCTGTGCCAGATCAACACCATCCGGCGCGCAGCTTATGGTTACGACCAGCGCTTCGAAGTGTTGGGGTCCACGGGAATGCTGCAATGCGGCAACCACCATCCCAGCGAAGTGGCGCAATGGAATGCCGACGGCATCCTGCGCGACAAGCCGGAGCACTTTTTCCTGGAGCGTTACGCAGCCGCTTACCGGCTTGAGATCGCCCACTTTTTCGAATGCCTGCAGTCCGGTGCGGCGTTCCGGACCACCGTGGCCGACGGCCTGGCCGCGCAGGAACTGGCCGATGCGGCTGCGCACAGCGCCAAGACCGGGATGCCGGTCACCTGGTGACCTCCGACTTGGGCTGCACTACGATCAGGACTTTGCCGCGTGCGGCTCAGGCCGTGCCAGGCGCGCTGGCAGAGGCGCCCGACGCGACGACAAATCAACGCACTAGCACCATGTCCGACATTCTGAACACCATCGTAGACGTCAAACGCACGGAAGTGGCCGCCGCTGTGGAGCGCCGTTCCCTGGCAGCCGTGCGCGCCGACGCCGAGTCGCGGGTTCTGACCCGGGACTTCGAGGGCGCGCTGCGCCAGCGCATCGGGGCCGGCCGCAACGGCGTTATTGCGGAAATCAAGAAAGCGAGTCCGTCCAAGGGGGTCATCCGCGAGGATTTCGAGCCCGCCGACATCGCCCAGACCTATGCCGAGCACGGCGCCACCTGCCTTTCCGTGCTGACCGACCGGCAGTTTTTCCAAGGCAGCGCCGACTATCTGAAACAGGCCCGCGCGTCGTGCCAGTTGCCGGTGCTGCGCAAGGATTTTCTGATCGATCCGTACCAGGTCTACGAGTCCCGTGCAATGGGGGCTGACGCGATCCTGCTGATCGCCGCCTGCCTGGACGACGCCCAGCTGCGCGACATGGAAGCCATTGCACGCGGCCTGTACATGGCGGTGCTGGTCGAAGTGCACGATGCGGCCGAGTTGGAGCGGGCGCTGGCATTGAAAACGCCCTTGATCGGCGTCAACAACCGCAACCTGCACACCTTTGAAGTGTCGCTGGAGACGACGCTGGCACTGCGGGGGTCGGTGCCGAAAGACCGGCTCCTGATCTCCGAGAGCGGTATTGCCGAGCGCGCCGACGTGCAGCGGCTCAACGCGGCCGGCGTACACGGCTTTCTGGTCGGCGAAGCGTTCATGCGTGCGGCCGATCCGGGTGTTGCGATGGCGCAACTCTTCCCGGACACATGACGGCAGGCGCGGACGGGCTCTGCGAGCGGCTTGGCGCGTGGAGTCCGACCGACTGGGAGGTGGCGGACGACTGGCGTGACCTGGTCGATGCTTTTTTCGCCAGCGATGAAGGGCTTCAACTGGGTGCATTTGTCCGGTCCCGGTTGTCGGACGGCGCAGTCGTATTTCCGCCGTATCCCTTGCAGGCCCTGGCGCTCACGCCGCTGCAATCGGTCAAGGTCGTGGTGCTGGGCCAGGACCCCTACCACGGGCCTGGACAAGCCCACGGACTGGCGTTTTCGGTAGCCAGCGGCGTTCGGCCGCCGCCGTCGCTGGTCAATATCCGCACCGAGATTGCCCGGGAGAGAGCAGCAGGGGTATTGGCGCCGGCAAAGCTGGATCCCGCAGCGCTCCCGTTGTCGGGCGATTTGACCTGCTGGTCGCGTCAAGGCGTCTTGCTGCTGAACACCTGCCTGAGCGTCGAGCAAGGACGCCCCGGCTCCCACGCGGGTCGGGGTTGGGAGCTGCTGACACACGCGTTGATCGCCGCCGTCAACCGCAAGTCCGAGCCAATCGTGTTCATGTTGTGGGGCGCCCATGCGCAATCCAGGCGACCCACGCCGGGCACTGAGCCGCCGGGCGTTCCACGCCTGCATCTGCTGGCCAATCACCCCTCGCCGCTCTCAGCACGCCGCAAACCGGCGCCCTTCATCGGATGTGGCCATTTTGCGCAGGCCAACGATTTCCTCGTCACACACGGCAGCTCACCGGTCGATTGGTGACGATTCGTAATCGGCGCAACAGAGGGAGAATCAGCGCAAATCAAACGTGGCATAATCTGCGGTTCGCCAAAGGAGAGGTGGCCGAGTGGTTAATGGCAGCAGACTGTAAATCTGCCCTCTTACGAGTACGCTGGTTCGAATCCAGCCCTCTCCACCAGCGAAAAGACCGACTTGTTGAGCGTATTGGTTGAAAGACAGAGGTGCAGTCCGGATAGTGGGTAGAAGTGGAATGCAACGCGTTGGGAATTGAAATGGTCGACCCGATGCGGGAGTAGTTCAATGGTAGAACCCTAGCCTTCCAAGCTAATGACGCGGGTTCGATTCCCGTCTCCCGCTCCACGGTCCGGTCTGTGAGTGTTTTTGAGAATGCCCATTTGGCTCAGTGGCAGAGCACTCCCTTGGTAAGGGAGAGGTCGCGGGTCCGATTCCCGCAATGGGCACCAGTTTTTGGGTCAAGTGGTCTGGCGAGGTTGAGGTGCCGTGCACCGTTGCCGGCCCAAGTGAATCGGTAGCTTTTCGAGTCCTTTTGGAGAAACGAGAAATGGGAAAAGAGAAATTTGCGCGTACCAAGCCTCACGTGAACGTGGGCACGATTGGTCACGTGGACCATGGCAAGACCACCCTGACGGCGGCGATCACGACCATTATGGC
>ENA-ORBV01007030-ORBV01007030.1-microbial-mat-metagenome-genome-assembly--contig:-NODE-7030-length-19523-cov-17.044534_pt1 | contig 19523 bp, 20 predicted proteins | sample MGYA00237777_ERZ505514 | MGnify/ENA primary metagenome ERZ505514 (study PRJEB26160, sample SAMN06269048) | microbial mat metagenome | isolation source: Oligotrophic lake microbial mat | place... | reverse complement strand
CAATTTAGATCCTAAAGCTAATGATTATGAAATCCTGATCGTCAACGACGGTTCCACGGATATCAGGACACTTGAAATTCTTAAAGACCTCAGAGAGCAAGGATATTTCATTCTCGATCGAGTAAACCAAGGATTAGCAATGGCAAGAAATCATGGCATTTCGATCGCCAAAGGGAGATACATTCTGCCGTTAGATTCTGACAATAAAATTTATCCCAAATATATCGAACAGGGCATAGCGATATTAGATAAGTTGCCTGAAGTGGGTGTGGTATATGGAGATATGGAATTATTCGGCGATCGAATTGGCAGATGGGAACTGCCTGACTTCGATCTAAATCGGTTGATGTTGGGAAATTATATCGATGCTTGCGCCGTATTTCGCAGGGCTGTCTGGGAAGATTGCGGCGGTTATGACGACAAAATACCTGACAAGTTAGGATACGAAGATTGGGATTTCTGGTTAGGTGCGGCGGAAAAAGGTTGGCAATTCCATCACATTGCTGAGGTGATGTATCAATATCGGGTGCGATCTGATTCGATGGTGCAGACCTGTAAGTTGCCAGAAAATCAGAAGCGATTGGTGCATTATATTGCCAGCAAGCATCCCGATTTATATCTGCCGCGCTATGCAGAGGTGATTGCCGAAAAAGAATTTGCGACATTTCAATCGATCGCTGAGGTCGATAGTCTTCGATCGAAACTCCAGCAAGCTCTATTAGCATCGGCACAATCCCAAAGCCAATCATCTCAAGCTCATGCCGAGTTAGAGCAGTCTCAACAGCAATTGCACCAAACCCAAACCGAACTAGCCCAAGTTCACCAGAGAGTACAGGCAATGGAGAGCAGCAAATTTTGGCAACTTAGAAATCTCTGGCATCGTCTAAAATCCAAGTTCTAAAACACAAGCTCTAAAACGCAAGTTAGGATGAGCAAGAATAATTAACGATCGAATCAATGGAAGCATTATTTAAATCTGGCGGCCCTGTGATGTGGCCATTGTTGGCTTTATCGATCGTGTCTGTCGGTGCGATTGGCGAACGAATCTGGTTTTGGCTATCACTTTTACGCCAAGAACAGCAGACTGTTGCACAAATCATCTTAACCGCCCAGCAGGATATCGATCGAGCTGCCCAGTTAGCCCAGCAAACCAGCGATACACCAATTGGTCGTTTTTTATTTGCCCCTCTCGCCTTGAAAGAACCCGATCCTGAGCTATTTCGACTGGCCTTAGAAAGCACTGCCGATGACGAACTGGTAGGGATGTTACGCGGTGAGAAGTTATTTGAGAGTGTGATAGCACTGTCTCCACTCCTAGGCTTATTGGGTACTGTGTTGGGATTGATTGGATCTTTTAGCTCGATCGAGATCGGCGACTTAGCTAACACGCTCAAAACTGGTGGTTTGACCGAAGGCATTGGGCAAGCTCTAGTCTCTACCGCCGCAGGGCTGACTGTAGCGATCTCGACTCTTGCCTTCCATCGTTTGTTTTTGGCATTACACGCCAACCAAGTCAAGCTATTTCGCAAAGCTGGCAACGATCTAGAACTGATCTATCGTCAATACTGGCAATCTAAACACCGTGAAAACTAAGTTTCATGGTAGGGGCAATTCATGAATTGCTTTAGGATTACTGATTTGAGATTATCATGTCTTTTCCAGTTTCTATGCCTTATTAAATCCATGATCCTAACAAAAGGTTGAAGGCTATATTGACCCAAAAAACAACCCAATAACAAATAACCCCAACATGTTTGCTGGGGTTTTAATATGCAGAGTTTTAAACTTGTGTATAGGTTAACTTTTCAAAATATGCTCAGCATCACCCATTAGGATGAGCCATTAAGGTTTTTTTTTCGAGCCAATCGCTACCAGAAACATCTCTGAGTCACTAGAAGTTCTGCGAGTTCTGTCGGTGGGATCGGTCGATTGAATAGAAAGCCTTGCATCTCGTCACATTTCAACGATCGAAGTAGCTCCATCTGGTCTACAGTTTCGACTCCCTCAGCGATCACCTTTAAATTGAGATTATGCGCTAAAGTCACGATCGAAATTGCGATCGCCAAATCATTCGGGTTAGTGGTGATGTCCTTCACAAAAGACTGATGAATTTTTAAAACATTAATTGGCAATCGTTTGAGATAGCTGAGTGAAGAATAGCCTGTGCCAAAATCGTCGATCGAAAGACTAATACCCATCTCTCTGATTTGATGTAACTTTGCAATATTTTCTTGCACATCTTCCATTACGACGCTTTCTGTGAGTTCGATATCGAGATACTGTGGTTCAAGCCCAGTCTCGGCTAGAATACATGCCAAGGTTGGGATGAAATCTGGTTGTTTAAACTGCTGTGCCGAGAGATTCACGCCTAGACGCAGTTTAGGCAATCCTGCATCCTGCCACGCCCGATTTTGAGCGCAAGCCATCCGCAACATCCAATAGCCAATCGAGATAATTAAACCTGTTTCTTCGGCGAGATAAATGAATTCGTCAGGCTGCAATAAACCACGTGTCGGGTGTTGCCAACGGATTAGAGCTTCAACCCCAACCATTTGACCAGCACATAGATTTACTTGGGGTTGGTAGTAAACCAGTAGTTCGTCACCCTTCAAAGCCTTGTATAGACTGTTCTCTAGGGCTAGCTTGCGAATGGAACTCTCATCCATATTCGATCGATAAAGCTGAAAAGTATTTCTGCCGATCTCTTTAGCCCGATACATCGCCGTATCGGCATTTTTGATCAGAGTCTCAACATCTTCACCATCTTGAGGATAAATACTAATACCCACACTGGTACTGATATACAGCTCGTGTTCAGAACATTGAAACGGTTCTTCAAAAGCTTTGAGAATACGCTCAGAGATTGTCGCAGTATGTTCTGAGGATGTTACATTTCTCAGCATCATGGTAAATTCATCCCCACCCCAACGCGCAATCACATCCCCTTGTCGCAAGTAATGACGTAATCGCTTGCACACATCTTGCAGTAATCGATCGCCAGAACTATGGCCGAGTGAATCATTAATTAATTTGAACCGATCTAGATCTAAAAACACAACTGCTAATTTTTCACCAGTTCGCTGTGCTTGATCCATCGCAGTTGTGAGGCAATCGTTAAAATTGGCACGATTTGGCAACCCTGTGAGTAAGTCGTGAGAGGCTTGGTATTGGATGATTTCTTGCGATCGACGACGTTCGGTAATGTCGGCAATGTAGCTTCTGACCAAATCATTACCAGGAATGAGATGAATAAACTGTTCAAATATGTGTCCACCAAACTCGATTTCGCACACTGTAACTTCTTGGCTGCCATTTTGCAGTTTTGCCACGGCATCAAATAAATTGACAAAAATTGGGTGCTTAGCACCAAGGTCTTGGAGATCGGGAAATTGTTCGATCGCGGCAGGATTGATGTAAGTAATCGCGCCTGACATATTAACTTCTAAAATTGGATTGGGATTGAGTTCGGGGAAAGAAGCTAATCGAGCCAACACTTCTTCGTTGTAAGCAACCAACTCATTGCCCGACTGATGAACTAACGTAGATGGAGAATCAAATGATGTCATATCAGCGCTATCATCATCGCTGACTGGAGCGATTGGGTCACCAAACATTCTCACTTCAGATGGATGAGATACAACCTGATAGCACGCTCTGGTATCACCACTAAATACAATCTCATCACCATTCGTCAAAATATGGGATGAGCGACGTTCTCCATTAATAAATAGACCATTGGTACTACGCTTGCCCTGCAAATTCCCATCAAGGATGCGGAACATATAGGTTGAGGTCTTGGGGATGGGGAGTCGCAAAAGAATAGCGTGTTGACGTGACACAGTGTTAGAACGCAAGGCAATCCCGTTAGTGGAGTTGCGTCCAAGCGAATAGGTAGTGGAGCCAAGTAAAAATTTACATTGACCCTCAGGATCTTCAATTACTAAGTAATGATAGACCTGATGCCTTTCTGATACTGTTGTATCTGCTTTCGGTTCCATTTGAAACTCCTCTTGACCTATTTCTTAATTCTATTGCTTTTTTCCTCTAAAACCATGACTCAGATGATTTACTGAGTCATCGATCGATATCACTACAAGTCTGTGGCAAGGCAGGTGGTAATGTGCGAGTGTGTTGACCCTCTGAAAACTTAAATCAATCATAATGAAGGTTAGCAATATTGGAAAGTTTAATCAACAAGATGTCTGAAAATCGTGCGATCGCATTGGGGGTATCGGGGGCATCGGGGATGATCTATGCCGTGCGATCGATCAAGTTTTTGCTCCAGAACAATTACAACGTCGAACTTGTAGCATCTAAATCCGCAATTATGGTTTGGCAATCCGAGAATTTGGGCAATATTCCTGCTAACCCCAGACAGCAAGAGCAGTTCTGGCGCGAACAATGTCAGGAAAACGGTGGTAAGTTGCGTTGCCATCAATGGTCAGATATTGGTGCGAATATTGCCAGTGGGTCGTTTCGGACATTGGGGATGGTGGTAATTCCATGTAGTATGTCTACGGTGGCGAAGATTGCCCAAGGTTTGAGTTCAGACTTGCTCGAACGGGCGGCAGATGTTCACCTTAAAGAAGGACGGAAGCTAATTATTGTGCCACGAGAAACCCCATTTAGCTTGATTCACCTCCGCAATCTTACGGCTCTTGCCGAAGCAGGGGCGAGAATTGTGCCTGCGATTCCCGCTTGGTATCATCAACCACTTACAATTGAAGACCTGGTGGATTTTGTGATCGTCAGAGTATTCGATCAGCTAGATATCGATCTGGACATAATCAAGCGTTGGGAAGGCAGAGTAGTAGGGGCTAAGGGAGAAGATGAGCATGAATGAAGAAAAATTACCGCTCGGTCGCCTGATTTTATTGCTGGGTTCGATCGTTTTTGCTACGGCAATATCGATCCAAAACTTTCAACCGTTCGTCACCCTTTATTTTTTAAACGTATTTAGCATCCCGATCCCCCTCAGCGTTACAATTCTGGTGGCTTTTGTCGGTGGCGGCATCGTTGCCTTTGTGTTCAATCAAATCTCGTTCTGGCTCGAAGATCGGCGTGATCCTGAGTTCGATCCTAGTTTCGATCCTAACTTTACTGCCGAACCACCAAGATCGACTGCTAATCCTAATTCCTCTACTGGCAGCACGTCTAATAATTCTCCTAAACAAAGTTACACTGGTATTCAAGATTCAGCTCGCGATCTAGACCGCGACACTTACGAATATCCACCTCGCACCAGCTATCAAAAAAATGACGAGGAATATGATGATGAAGAAGAAGATGACGATCGAAATGATGTCATAGATGTCAAATACATCAAAAAGCCAGAAGATTTCTAAACCTCAACATCGACATAATGCTAGGACAACTACTAGACGGACGTTACAAAGTAATTGAGGACTTAGCGGCAGGAGGATTTGCCCAAACTTATTTGGCTGAAGATACCCGACTGCCTGGAAATCCTCGTTGCGTGGTCAAGCATTTTAATCCTGCGATCAGTGAACCAGATTTTCTCAGAAAGGCTTTAGAGCTATTTAAGATTGAAGCAGAAACCTTGCAAAAACTGGGTAAGCACGATCAAATCCCCCAGTTATTTGCTTATTTTGAAGAAAATAATGAGTTTTTCTTGATCCAAGAATTTATTGAAGGGCATCCACTCACCAAAGAATTATTACCCAATGGTCAACTTTCTGAAGCTAGGACAATCGCGTTGATTCAGGATGTTTTAGCGATCCTAAAGTTCGTACATGACTGTGATGTGATCCACCGCGATATCAAGCCAAATAATCTATTACGCCGCCATCATGATGGCAAGTTAGTGCTGATCGATTTTGGCACGGTAAAGCAAATTCACACAGAGGTTTTACGATCGAATATCCGTCGCAGCCACATCACAATGCCGATTGGTACACCAGGCTATATGTCGATCGAACAGGAACAGGGCAACTCTTGCCCGAATAGCGATATCTATGCACTGGGAATGATGGCACTCCAAGCTCTGACAGGGATGCATCCTAGCGAATTTGGTAAGGACGAATTGGGTGAGGTGAAATGGCGGCTACATACGAGCGTGAGTCAAGAGTTTGGCGAGATCATCGATCGGATGGTCAGTTATGAGCCAGCGATCCGTTACCAGTCAGTCGATCGGGTTTTGAGCGATCTAGAAAAATTGTCGCCGCAAAAATCCAGCTTTCGCCTTCTCCCAGCCGCATCGCCCGATCCTGCAACTCGATCGATGCCATCACCTGAGATCGAAATATCGCCAAAATCTTGGTGGATTCTAGGTGGGATTGGCGCAGTGATCGTGGGAGCAATCTCGATCGGCAATCTGCCAAAAACTCCTCCTAGTGCAGATCCTAGCTTAACCGTGAGCGTGGCTGAAATGCCTTCACCGATCAGAGATCGAAATAACATTAACTACGATCGACTCAGAAATCTACTCAAGCGCAAAGACTGGAAAGCGGCTGATGCTGAAACTTACGAGCTAATGCTGACGATTGCAGGAAAAAAGTCTCAAATAGATGGCACATTTCACATCGATGAACTTCAAGAATTTTCCTGTGCTGATTTTTTATTGATCGACAGACTTTGGGGAGATGAGAGCAATCATACGCTCGGATTTACAGCCCAACAGAAAATTTATGAATCAAGGGGCAAAGATTGGGGGGAAATGGCGAAAGAAGTGGGATGGAGATCGCGTAGCGGTTCATGGCTAGTAGCTTCTCAATACAACAAGATCGCAACGCGCTGGGAGTATAGAAAAGGATACTCACCAAATTTTCAAGCCCCTCCAACTGGACATTTACCTGTAGGAATTAGAGAAGGGGGTAGGCAAAATCTCGATCGAAATGAGTATTGGCAAAGATGTCTGAACAAATCACCAATTCCTTAATTTGCAATTTCCTGCTGAATTGTGGGCAACTTTCAATTGAGGCTAGAGATCGAGGAGCCAGACAAAATGTAATCCAAGTCGAATACTTCAGCAAAAGACTGCGCGATCGACTCTCTAACTGCCACTAGATCGATCGTGGGAATGAATTGCGCCATGCTACATACAGATCGATCGCTAATGCCACAGGGGACAATTCGATCGAATCCTGTCAAATCCAGATCGACATTCAATCCAAACCCGTGCATCGTAATCCAGCGACTGACTTTAATCCCAACTTGAGCGATCTTCTCGCCCTTCACCCATACGCCCGTTAAGCCATCGACTCTGGTGGCAGCAAGATCGTATCTCGCTAATACTCTAATTAGAGCCTCTTCCAATTGACGTAAATACCAATGCAAATCTTTTGTGTGGCGATTCAGATTGAGAATGGGATATCCCACAATTTGACCAGGCGCGTGATAGGTCACTTCTCCGCCTCGCTCTACCCGATGACACTCTAGAGTTGTGTGATTAGGATCGAATTTGAGAAATGCTAAACTCGAACCCTGCCCTAAAGTATACACAGGCGGATGTTCTAATAAAATCAAGACATCAGGTAGGTCGAAATTTTGCTTACGGGCTTGCACCAATTCTTTTTGCCATTCCCAAGCGGTGAGATAGGGAACGAGACCATTTAACTGATAGAGCAAGCATGGTGCCATATGGTTGTGTTTTGGTTGGGTGTTAATTATGTTTTAATGGAATTATCAAACAGAGCTATGCCATGAACCAGACTGCAAACCAGACTTCCTCGACCAATCCTTTCTTCCAACTTGCCTACGAGCCAGCGATGGAGTCACTTGGCGATGACTATTATGATATTGTCGCTGCTGCCGAATTTCCCCATCATATTTTGCGATGGCGCAACGATCGTATTTTGCCACAGATTGGACTCGATCCAGCCACAGTCACAGATCGGGACTTCATCGCCGCATTTGGGAAGTTTGAGGGCACACACCCACTTTTAGCATTGAAATATCATGGCTATCAGTTTGGCGAATATAATCCCCAACTCGGTGATGGCAGAGGTTTTCTGGCAGGGCAAGTGCGTGGCATCGATCGAGAATTGTATGATTTCGGCACTAAAGGTTCGGGTCGAACCCCTTATTCTCGATCGGCGGATGGTAGGCTTACCCTTAAAGGCGGTATACGCGAGGTGTTGGCGGCAGAGGCTTTAGATCGGATGGGAGTGAGAACTTCACGCTGTTTGAGTTTGATCGAGACTGGTGAACAGTTGTATCGTGGTGATGAACCTTCGCCGACAAGATCGGCAGTGATGGTGAGATTTAGTCGCTCCCATATTCGATTCGGTACTTTTGAGCGGTTGCACTGGTTTAGAAGAGCCGATCTAGTGCGTAACCTACTCGATCACACGATCGAAGTTTATTATCCCCATCTAGTTGATAAATCAGATCGAGATGCTTTGTTTTACGCCGAACTAGTGCAGCGAGTGGCACAATTGGTAGCACATTGGATGTCCGTCGGATTTTGCCATGCCGTCTTGAACACCGATAATATGTCAATTACAGGCGAGAGTTTTGACTATGGGCCGTTTGCGTTTATCGATCGATACGACCCCAAATTTACGGCAGCATATTTCGATTACTCTGGTCGCTATAGTTACGCCAACCAGCCTGCCGTCTGCTATTGGAATCTCGAGATGTTGCAATATCCACTCAAGTTAGTGATGGCGGCAACGGATCTAGAATCTGGTTTAGCCAAGTTCAAAGATTATTATCGCGAAGCCTATACAGAGAGAATGCTACACAAACTGGGCTTGAGCAAACTTTCAGGGCTTGAAGCAGAAGAATTAATTATCTCAACCCTCCAATTGCTCTCGATCGTTCCCATCGGATATCATGATTTCTTTATCAAGCTCAGACAGGAATTTAACTCCAGTTGGCGCGATCGACCCGATCGAATCTTGAGTGAGATTAACATAGAACTAAACGATCCCCAAACCGAAATCTTGCAAAAATGGCGATCGATCTATCATCACATCTTAATCAGGATGCCAGAATCTGAAATGGGGTCGATCGAGCAAAGACTAAAACAACACAATCCGCTCAGTATCTTGCTCCGACCCGAAATCGAAACTGTCTGGGAACATATCTCGATCGAAGATAACTGGGAACCATTCTATAATCTAGTAAAGCGCGTTCAAGCAATCTAAATCAGTAACTAGGACAAAACTATGACTGAGACATTAACTCAACTTGATATCCCTAAAGGCTTTCCCGACCATACCCAGTTACCAGACAGGGACAACAATTTCGTGAAAAATTTCCAAGAACACCCACAAAGTATTATCCTGACCGACTCCTTAACCGAAGTCCTGCAAAAACTCCATCCCAATCAAGATTATTGCATCGGTCAAGACTGCGGCATCTACTGGCGCGAAACCGAGCCACCCGAAACGGGAGCTGTAGCCCCTGACTGGTTTTATGTGCCAAATGTCCCCGCTAAGCTCGATGGTAAATCAAGGCGTTCGTATGTACTGTGGCGCGAGTTTATGGCTCCTTGGATCGTGCTGGAATTTGCCAGTGCGAATGGCGAAGAAGAACGAGATCGCGCCCCACTCCAACTGATGCCTGATGGCAATATTAGCAAGCCTGGTAAATTCTGGGTATACGAAAAAGTGATCAGATCTCCCTACTATGCGATCTATGAAATCAACCACGAGCGATTAGAAGCCTATCACCTAGTAGACTTCTCATATCAAAAAATCGAACTGAATGAACGCGGTCATTATCCGATCCCGCATCTAGGAGTGGAATTAGGGCTGTGGCAAGGAAGTTACCAAAATCAAACCCAAATGTGGTTAAGGTGGTGGGATCTAGATGGCAACTTGCTATTAACAGGACATGAGCAGGCTGGACTAGAAAAATTGCGAGTCGAACAAGAGAAGAAACGAACTGCACAAGAGAAAAAACGTGCTGACAAGGAGAAAAAACGTGCCGACCAAGAAAATCAAAAACTTGAAGCATTACTTGAAAAGCTTCGATCGATCGATCCCGCCCAATTACAAGCATTGGGAATCGAACTTAATGATTAGTTCACCTCTATGACTTTGCCATCTTGGCTATCGATCGCGATTATATGTTTTCTGACTGGTTTTATCTTCAGCAAGCTGTTTCCGTATAACTTTCGCTGGTTCATGCAACTGCGTCGTCCTCGCTGGTTGACTTTCGAGCGAGCGATTCCATTTATTTGGATATCCATTTTTTTCTGCGCGATTGCCTCAGCCACATTCGTTTGGGAAGCTTATCCTGCAACGTTAAACACTTGGATCTTAATGGCAGGATATCTAATTGTCGAATGTGCAGTCTTATCCTATACCCCGATCATTTGTCGGTTGCGGAGTTTGAAAGCAGGATCGATCGCTGGTTCGATCGGCTTTATATTGGGAGTTATACTCAGCACACAAGTTTGGCAAGTCTCTACTTGGGCGGGTGTTTTATTACTGCCATATTTGCTCTGGAGTCCAATCGGAACCTATGTGACATGGGCAATGATGCGGCTCAATCCTCAAAGCTAGATCGGCTGACTTGGGGAGAAATGCGCTGAGTCGGCGATAAAGCGGTCAAATCGTTAATATTGCGCTGCATATTTGTACAAATCGCATCCAGAGGTAAATCATTAGGATCGCGCCCAAACGGATCTTCGATTTCGATCCCAATTTCCTCGATCCCCAAAAGCGTAAAGCTAATTAAGCCAACAACTGGGCCTGTGAGCCATTCTAAACCAGCCACCATTTGAAAGGGCAAAGAAAGGCAATAGATTAGGAGTAATTGTTTGAGATGGATATTGTATGCCACTGGCATTGGCGTTTTTTGGATACGTTCACACGCTCCTAAAGCATCCACCATAAAGTTCAGCAACTCATTCATCGCTATTAATTGATGCGTATTTAAACATCCCCTTTCGTGTTGCTGTTGCAGGTAATCGCTAATCCAAAAAGCTATTTCGAGTGCAGGGTGATTCATCGATTTCAGTTTCTCAAACTGCTCAGGTGCGATTAATCCTGCTAATTCTGCACTGACTGGTTCGTGACGAAGATGGAGTTTCATCGCCACGGCAAAAGCAGGTAACAGCCGCACCGCTCTAATTTTATTTTCCCGATCTTCTAACTCTTTCTCCAATACCGCCACCCAGATTTGACGTGCCAGATTCCGCACTGTATTTAGCAGATTCCCCCAAGCTTTGCGCCCTTCCCAGAAACGCTCGTAGGCAGTATTTGTCCGAAACACCAACAGTAATCCCAACACAATATTGGGAATCAGCCCCGCCAAAATTGGTAATGAGACCGCAAATCCATAACCATAAAGAATCGAGATCGAAGTCCCAAATGCTGTACAAACAAGAGTACGCGGCAAGATCTCAGGAATCACCGAACCCTTAAGTTGCAGAGCTATACTAAACCAACGTTTTTTTGCCATAGATAAGGAACTACCTAATCTTTCCTAGAGAAATGAGGAGAAATTAGCTCTCAAACTAAGTGATCATCGATCGAATTGGCAACAGCATCAAGATAAGCATCAAGTTCCATCCCATGAGCTTTGGCAAATAAATTAAGCGTATCGGCTTTTGTGCCTTCGCCTAGTTCAATTCGTCGTACTTGACGTTCAGACAACCCAGTAATGTCTGACTGCCGCAGTTTGTGCTGTTTACGTAAGGTAGCGATCTCCTTACCAAAAAGTTGATTATGAGTTGATTTGAGAGCTTCAAGCTTTTGTTTCCAAGCTGGATCTGTGACACAACGGAAAGCATCGAGGTCAAGATGAATATCTGCACCCTCCCAATAAAGATAGCTGCCATCATCAGCAATTGTAAAACTCTCTCGTTGCTCGGTTGGAATCCTCTTTAATGCTGGCATTAACTGAAAAGGAACTTCAAACTTCTCCATCCCACAACTAAAGACCAACAAGCGATCGCCTATAACTGTGGCATCAGCGATTAATTGTTCCTGCGCTCCCATACTCCAAGCAGAAATCACTCTTTTAGGTAAATCTGAACTGACGTGAGGATTAGTATTACACATAATTTTGAGATGCTAAGGAATGAGAAATAAACAACTTGTGCATTTGGTTTGGTAAATCCTTTCTATATTTAATCGATTTTGAAGCAATTTCCTACATTTTCCTGTATTTTTTAAGCGAAGTTTGTATTTAAAGTTGCGTTGGAGCCGACTGCTCAAAATCGATTTTTAAAAGTCAAAATTTGTTTGCGGCGGCTCAACTTTACCGTTAGACTTTTGCTCTTTGGGCTATCACAATATTGGTGCACGAGCTGAGAGAAAGATCTAAACTTCGTTTGTCAATGCCTCTTATGGTCTTTGTCCAATTAATCTTGTTACTGTTTGAAAATTGTCCATCCAATCAGCCACTACATCGCTTCTCCAGTGGATCAGCTTGTGAATATCTGCATAATCATTTGATGGATTTCGCAGAAATATTGGCTCATGATGAGCTATTCTATTCCTCAACTCTCTTATGTCACGCACATTACCATGAATGCAAGATCTTATTTGCTGAACATTCATTGTACTTGGAGCATATGGGAAAAGGGAATTTATGTGTGTATTCCAAATTCTTGAATCGTGGCGAGAAGTGAACATCTTCTCCCAAAAAACAAATTTCAGCTCTGCAACTACTTTCCCCATTGTGGGCTGTTGTCGAGAAACTTGTTGAAGATTGTTTGTGGGACTATACCCAGATCTTGGGTTAGGCAAACTAATCATGAAACCTTGATTCCAGGGCCAGTTTGACGTGTGTACTGCTTCCAAAGCTTCAACAACTGCATTACGGATACTTACTTCTAAAACATGTAGTGGAATGATAAAAGCAGAGGATAGCTCCATATTCCATTGATAGAGTCTAAGAGCTTTTACCCTATCGTTATGACAATGTCGAAGATAAGTGGCAAAGCGTGGAGCCGATATTACGTTGGGTATATTTGACAGTTGCTCAGCAGAGAAAAGCATTGCCGTGTGATCCGTAATTTCTTTAACTACATTGACTCCCAAAGCTGTATTGTACTATAGTGTGGATATATGCCATTAGGTCGCGGGTTCACACCTCCCCTCTTGGCGAAACGATTACAGCAAAAGCCCACTCTTTCGAGTGGGCTTTTGTATTTAACTAGGTTGAAAAAAGCAGAATTCATGGCTGTACTATCAGTAAAATAGCTTCGATGGTTCAGTTCGATCAATTGCACATGTCTAACAAGCGTATGCATTAGAACGCATAAAAACGCTATAGGTACGCTTATTTTGCAAGTCCGTCCGCTGATACGCCCGCCGTTACAGCACTTTGCGGATTCAGGCAATTCTGATTTACCTAGCTTATTTATTTTCCGTTCCTAATTGGGTTTGTACACTTTGTTTGGTAGATGATTTGCATCGATCGATATAACTAGGTCTACAAGTTCGCTGTTTTGGATGATCGGGGTCAAGAAAAGTTCGGGGTGGAGCGATCGCCAGAAATATTCGACAAACTGTTCGACCTCAAGATCGGTCATCGCTGACTTTCCGATCGATGCCATTTTTTGTTCTGCCTCAAGTCGCCATCGCTTACTGCAAGTGTAGTCCTGAATGTAAAGCACGATCAGGCGATCCAAACGCGACCACAGGGGTAGATAGTCATACAGTTTCGTATTCATGTCGATCGAAAAGTCGCGGTCGGCAGTGGTGATAATTGGTGGCGGTGAGGTGGTGAAGGTCTCAACTGGGATGGGTCGAACTCCAACAAACCAACCCTCGAACAAAATGATATCAGCAGCTTCGATCGATTCTGGGGCAATTCGATCGCCTGCGCCCTGATGCAAAGACTTATCAAATCTGGGAATTAGGACTGGCGATCGACCCTGTTTTAGTCGATCGAGTACTTCAATACCTAGATCGATGTCGTGTGTTCCTGGGGGGCCGCGCCAGATCAAACGTGGATCTTGCGATCTCAAGAACATTCGATCGGCGTAAGTTTTGTACAGATCGTCGATCGAAATGCTCAAGCACCGATAACCCAGATGTCGCAAAATCAAGCTAAGAATAAGACCTAGTGTGGTTTTGCCTGTGCCTTGGCTGCCGAGAATCCCCTGCACGACTGGTCTACCCAGTTGGCGATGCAAATCCGCTAGTTGCAAAGCCAGAGGTAGCCATAGATCCCATAGAGTTTCGATCGACGCTCGATCGATCTTGAGCGTTTCTAAGCATTGCAAAAAGTCAGGATAGACAGAACGTAGCAAGTTCAGGCGATTTTGTACTGCTTCCGAAACATTTAATTGGTTAATCTCAAAAACTTTCGATCGATCTGGATCTTGAAGAATTTCGATTTCTAACTGTTTTAGCAGATCTAAAGGTAAATCTTGACCTAAAGCTAGATTTTCAAGCATTTTAACTTTACTTTCCATGTTTTAAGTCCTGTTTACTCGGTTTTTATCCCTAATGTGGAGTTTAGATAATTTCAACTTATAGAACTTATTCGGTAAACCTCACCTATGCACTCGATCGTTTCCAGAAGTTTGAAGTATTATTAAGTTATCGAGTTACATTTCGTTACATTTTAATCCCCAGAACTTTTAGGAGTACCACAATGGAAAATTCTGAACCAAAGTTTGGCTTCAACACCTTTGCTGAAACCTGGAACGGTCGCCTTGCCATGTTGGGCTTTGTGATCGGTCTTGCTACCGAGTTTCTCACTGGTAACGGTATCTTGTCTCAAATCGGTTTGTAATCAGCCTCAACCTCAATTAATTTAATTTATACCTCAGCCCACACCTAGTGGGCTTTATTTTTGTTGACCTGAAATTGCCTGAAAATTACCGCGACTTTGTAAACTGAAACTAAGTGATTTACAACTTTGGCAAACTGGATGACTCAACCGAAAATTTTGGTGACTGGCGGTGCGGGTTACATTGGCTCTCATGCGGTGCTGGCGTTGCAACAGTCTGGCTATGACGTGGTTATTCTCGACAATCTGGTTTACGGACATCGAGATTTTGCCGAGCGGGTTTTGCAAGCAGAATTGATCGTTGGCGATACAGGCGATCGAGACCTCTTGGATCGAGTTTTTGCCCAACATGAAATTAGTGCCGTGATGCATTTCGCCGCCTATGCCTATGTGGGCGAGTCGGTCACTGCTCCAGCGAAGTATTACCGTAACAATGTTGTTGGCACTCTGACATTACTAGAAGCAATGCTGGCGGCGGGAGTGAAGCAGTTTGTGTTTTCTTCTACTTGTGCAACTTATGGCATACCGCACCAGATCCCAATTACGGAAGATCATCCCCAAAACCCGATCAATCCCTATGGCATGACGAAGCTGATCGTGGAGAAGATCTTGCAAGATTTTGAGGTAGCCCATGGATTTCGATCGGTGGTATTTCGCTATTTCAATGCCGCAGGTGCAGATCCAGAAGCGAGATTAGGCGAGGATCATAACCCTGAGACGCATCTGATCCCCTTGATATTACTTACGGCTTTGGGTAAACGGGAGTCGGTCTCAATTTTTGGATTAGATTACGATACGGCTGATGGTACTTGTCTGCGAGATTATATCCACGTTACAGATTTGGCTGAGGCTCATGTCTTGGGGTTGAAGTATTTACTTCAGGGGAAACCGAGTGATGTGTTTAATTTGGGCAATGGCAATGGCTTTTCGGTAAAACAAGCGATCGACGCGGCGAAACTGGTGACTGGCAGAAATATCAAAGTTATTGAGAGCGATCGACGACCTGGAGATCCACCTGTATTGGTGGGCAGTAGTGCCAAAGCTTGTCAGATCCTCGGTTGGGAACCCAAGTATGCCGATATCAAAGTGATCATGCAACATGCTTGGGCTTGGCATCAAGCTAGACATCAAATTGGGCATAATCCTACCAGCTAAAAAATCATGGATATCAATTATCTGATCGTCTGGACTGTCTGCCTTTCCTGTGGTTTAACGATCGCAAGAACGGCTCGAATTAGAGATCAGAGAGGGTGGGCGATTGTTTCTGCTGCCATTTTAGTTGTTACAGGTGTAATGTTATCGATCGCGCCGAACTGGGCAAGCTTGACTGGTGGTAGTTTATGGTTGCTTTTGGTGATCTTGCCAACCTTGCTACTTAGCAGAACTAATCGTTTGGTCTATCAGCAAAGTTATCGTCAGGCGGGAAAGCTGGCAAAATGGGTGTCATGGCTGCATCCTGCGGATGGATTGAAAGAATATCCACAACTGATTCGATCGCTCGAAATGGCCCAGATGGGAGAGATAGCGGCGGCAAAGGATATCTTAACCCAACATCAAGACATCAATTCTATTCGGGGCAGATATGCGATTATTATGCTGTATAGAGTAGATGCTCAATGGGAAGAACTGCTGGTTTGGATACGCGATCGATTTCCCGAAAAAGTGTTGCTCAACGACCGCGATCTGATCGTGAACTACATCAGGGCTTTAGGCGAGACAGGCGACTTAAATGGAACGGTGCAGTGGCTAGAAAAATTTGAGCATGGCTCGATCGCGAAAGATCCTGCCACACTAAACACAGCCAGGATGATCGTTTTAGCATTTTGCGGTCAAGTAGAAATTGTCGAACGGTTATTTGCCGATCGGTTAAAGATGTTCTCGGCTGAACTGCGGCAATTTTGGCTAGCAACGGCTGAGATCGCGGCAGGTAGGGAGGAAACAGCGCGGGAGCGGTTGAGATCTCTGAGTAATTCTACTGATATTTCGCTCCAAAAAGCGGTGACTTGGCGACTATCTCATACTGTTGTCGATCTCGATCGAACTCTAACTGATTCATCCAAAGCAATCTTAGCTCGGATTAAGACTGAACTCGATCACGAAGAACGCTATGGCGGTGCGGGTAGAAATACAGGCAAGCCAGCCTACGCCACTTACGGACTAATTGGTGTGAATGTTTTGATGTTTTCGATCGAACTTGTCACAGGCGGTAGCGAGAATATCCAAAATCTCTATCAGCTCGGTGGATTAGCCCCGATTGCAGTTTGGCATGGCGAATGGTGGCGATTGTTGAGTGCGACTTTTTTGCATATCAACTTTTTGCATATATCGCTGAATATGGCGGGGCTGTATATTTTGGGCGAGTTTGTCGAGGTGTCTCTGGGCGTTTGGCGATATTTAGTTGCCTATTTCTTTAGTGGAATTGGATCGATGACAGTGATTACAATGATCACAATGTTGCTAAACTTTCGGGGTAACGATCTAACCGTGGGAGCATCTGGAGCGATTATGGGCATGGTTGGCGCGACAGGAGCGATTTTGCTACGGGGCTGGCTAGCTGACAAATCTCCCGTTGCGGCAAAGCGGTTGCGATTAATTTTATTTATGATCGGATTGCAAGTTGTTTTCGACCTCACCACGCCGCATGTTAGCTCGTTAGGACACGCTTCAGGGCTAGTTTTAGGCTTTCTGATTAGTTTGTTCCTAGTTCGTAATCCCAAGTAATTCTCTATTCATCTCATCTTAAAACTTATGCTAACTCTGACCCGTCGATCGCATTCTCATCCAGGTGATGTGATTGATTTTACTCTCTCTCTTACTGCCGAAGATCGGACTCGCAGCCGTCATCATTTTCTAGCTGATTGTGGCGAACCTCTGCACTTACAATTACCTAGGGGTACAGTTTTGCGCGATCGTGATTTATTGATATCCGAAGATGATCGGCGCGTTAAAGTGATTGCCAAGCCCGAACCAGTGATCACAGTGAGAACCAAAACCACTTTAGAACTTCTGCGAGCGGCTTATCATGTGGGCAATCGTCATGTTCCTTTAGAAATCACCGCCGAATATCTCCGCCTCTCGCCCGATTCCGTCTTAAAAGATATGCTAGAAAATCTCGGTCTGCAAGTTGAAGAAGGGATCGCGCCGTTTCAGCCTGAAGCAGGTGCATATGGTCACAGTCATTGAGCGGATTAATTGATATGAACTCTCACTCACTTTTACATCTCCTGCAATTAGCTAGTCCTGCTCTACCAGTTGGTGCGTATAGCTATTCCGAAGGATTGGAAACACTCTGTCATGCAGGTAAAATCAATAGCTCACAAGACCTCCAGCACTGGTTGTTAGCAGAGCTGAACTACGGCGCAGTCAGAATGGAAGCCGCGATCGTGATTCGTGCCTATCAATTTGCCAATGATGCTGATGTAAACAAGCTCATCTATTGGAATAACTGGCTATCGGCGGCAAGAGACACCAAAGAATTGCGTGCTTCCAGTTGGCAAATGGGAGATGCTCTAATCCGACTACTGCGAGATCTGAATTTCCCTCAATTACTTTTAGACTCATCACTATTTGAGCCTGGATGTAACTTTTCGATCGGATTTGGGATTGCGGCATCGCTCTGGGAAATAGATCGTCGATCGACATTATTAGGGTTTCTCCATAGTTGGGCGGTTAACCTGATCGGGGCGGGAGTCAAACTCATTCCACTGGGGCAAACTGCGGGACAACAGTTGCTTTTAGATTTAGGCTCCCAAATCGAAATCGCTGCTCAAGAAATCCCAACCCTAACTGATGATGACTTGCAAACCTGCGGCTGGGGTTTATCTCTTGCCAGCATGAATCATGAAATTCTCTATAGCCGTTTATTTCGCAGCTAAAGATCTAAAATTAAAAAAAGGTAATTGTGACTGAGATGTAAAAATGAGTAAAACAGAAAGGGAAAAGATGTTAGCAAATGAGCCATACATAGCGATCGACGCTGAGCTTGAAAGTATGTATATCAAAGCACAAAATCTCTTACATGATTTCAACTTATCACTTCCCACTGAGAGCCAAAAAAGAAATGAGATCGTTAAAGCTCTTTTTGGTTCAGTCGGTCAAATTTTTGAAATTAAGCCGCCATTTCGCTGTGACTACGGTTGCCACATTTACGCTAAAGAGAATCTATATATCAATTACGACTGTATCATCTTGGACTGCAACAAGGTTTATATCGGTAATAATGTATTGCTTGCTCCCAAAGTGCAAATCTACACGGCATATCATCCACTCGATGCCGAAACGAGAAGATCTGGAGTGGAAATGGCTGCTCCTATCACTATTGGCGATGATGTCTGGATTGGAGGTGGAGCAATTATTTGTCCAGGCGTAACCATTGGGAACAATACAACGATTGGGGCGGGAAGCGTTGTTACTAAAAATATTCCAAGCAATGTCATTGCAGTTGGTAATCCTTGTCGGGTAATGAGAGAAATATAGAGTCGGTGGCAACTAACCACGAATTAAACATCAAGATCTCTTTTCCGTCCAGTTCATCGATTTGTTAGCTTGGCGAATAATTGGAAGTTTGGCAACTTTGCGTCCGTGAGCAATTTGCTTCTTTCGTAGATCGCTAAATATTGCCTTCAAATCATAGTTGAAGGATTTAGCATACTCTTCTCTGTACTTGTGTATTTCTTCCAGAATTTCGTCCTTATACATAATTACTCTCCCAAGGAATCAAATCCCATGAACTCATGAGGGGTAAAAACAAACGGTAGTTTTTTAGCTCATTACATCGTTTCTTTACGCCATCATATCCTAATACCTCAAACCCAGCTTAGAATCCAGAATTTCGACACTGAAGAAGCCTATCCACGGAT
>ENA-ORBV01007026-ORBV01007026.1-microbial-mat-metagenome-genome-assembly--contig:-NODE-7026-length-19528-cov-6.441828_pt1 | contig 19528 bp, 13 predicted proteins | sample MGYA00237777_ERZ505514 | MGnify/ENA primary metagenome ERZ505514 (study PRJEB26160, sample SAMN06269048) | microbial mat metagenome | isolation source: Oligotrophic lake microbial mat | place... | reverse complement strand
ATCTGAAGCACAGCCACCAAGCTCACATGAATCCCGTTGAAGACGGTGCACCAGTTTTGTCTCTTACTTATACAACGAGATTGGTCATTTAAATTTGATTATAAGTATGAAGTTCGATCATAAAAATGAACCTGATTAGTTGGCATGGACAGCCTCAGGGCAAAAGGTCATCACACCAGGACAGGCACAACTGTGTGGCGTAATTCATGCCTGGATGCATAAGAGGTTATAATCTTCATCTCACAGCGAGAGGGGCAAGACGGTCTTGCAGTGAATTCCCCCGGCACTAGACTAACTTCGGTGCTGTACAAATAGCTGTGTCTATCTAGCGAGGGCTAGTAGCTAGCTAGCTACTGTAGCAGCTACTACAGTAGCAGCAGATGCCCCCACCTCCCACCAAAGCTGACCTTGAGGTACAAAAAAAAGTGTGCGTCCTTCAAAAGGCTACATTCTGACTTCAATCGTGTCACGAATCAATATAGCCGTGAAGTACGACTCAACTTACCCAGCTAAGTAGCTCATCTACCACGGTTGAAACCGGGATTGAGAGATTGCTGCACCGAACAACCAACAACACTCCAACAACGCACACGCTCTAATGAAAGTTCCCGGTGCTATTTTGACTCAGAGCTTTGAGAAAGACCAAAGATTGTCCTCCGACAAAGTGCACGCTTCCTCCCCTCGACTAGTACCGATAGCAAGTCGGAACACAAAACAGAGTACCCGGTACAGCAACCAGAAAGAAAAAGACATTGTCCAACTAAAGTAATTTCTATCAATCGACAAGTGCACTCAATTTTCTCCGTCTAGTAGTAATTAGCACGTCGGAACACAAAACAGAGTACTAGTACCGGTACAGCAACCAGAAAGGAAAATACATTCCTCCAACCGTTTACTTTTAACAATATGTTTTTGGGGGGCTTTTCCGCATCTAAGCTGAAACCACAGCTAAAAATGGCAGTGAGCCGTTTCGCGATAGCGAGCAATAAGAAATCGGCTATCATGAAGCAGAATATGAGAGAGATTGCTCTTCTGCTTGCCGAGGAACCACCAAGAGAAGAGAAAGCCAGGATCAAAGCTGAGGCTCTGATTCGGGATGACAACATGATTGAAGCTTACGAAATATTGCAGCTCGAATGTGAACTTTTGACAGAAAGAATCAAACTGCTAGAATCACAAAAAACATGCCCACCCGATCTGGTGTCTGTCATAAGCGATTTGATTTATGCGTGTCCTCGTGTCGATATTCCAGAACTAACGGAGATTCGCAAGCAGTAAGGAGTAACATCATTTTTGCCTTTTTTCTAATTAACCACGATGTATTTTGTGACTTGACATATCTCACACGATCGTTTCCATTTTTGTAGATTCCGTGCGAAATACGGGAAGGAATTCGAGCAAGCAGCATTGGAAAACAAAGGTGGAGTGTTGAACGAAAGAGTTGTATCTAAACTATCAGTTCACCCACCGGTTGCCTATTTGGTCCAGGTAAGCATGCGACAACGACAACGCACTGAATTTTATTGCTGCTGGCAACAGCCTTTTTTGTGTGAGTATGATCCTCACCCGCGTTGCCCTATCCATTCATCGCAACAATAAACAATAAATTGCAACCAGACTTATTTGGAGAAAATTGCAGAACAGTTTGGAGTCAATTGGCAGCCAACCATCAAACTATCAACTGAGCAAATGATTGAACCTATGGCTGCTCCAATTGGCTTTTCTGTACAGTCCGCACAAGGATCAGGATTGGGGCCATCGGCACAGGCACACCAAGCTGCACTGACAGGAACCCAGAATACAGATGAAGAGGTGGGGTTTCAGAAGTTTGCCGCAGATGCCATCCCCCCACCGGCTCCAGGGCATGGGCCAGGGCAAGGACCAGTAGTGAGCGCCACGCCTTACAAAGACATCGGCAGCACTGACAACTTGCCAACGACAACACCTGTAAAACCGGGAGAGACGACGAGCGTCATGTCACCTTTAACTCAAGCAACAAACCTCAACGGTGGAGGGAAAGTAGCTGCGAACAATAGTGCGTACGGTACGTTGATGTTCTACGTGAGGCTCAATTTTTGTATTGCATCATGTGAAGGAAATATTGAATTGTGTCGAAATCTTTTGGCAAGGCTCATACATGTTTCCCACCCTTTCCATTTTCAGACGAAGTCGACATATTCGTACCCTCTATCCCGCCTTCAGCTCCATCAGCGCCGCCTGGTACAGTTTCGCCTGCTAACGGAACCAAGAAGAGCGGCGATGACGATGGAAACGAGGACGACGGCGACGATAAAAAGCCACCTGCCGGCGGTTCTTCGGCTGGGGGGCCTACATCGCCCGCGCAGACATCAACTTTCGAAGATTTGGCCGCCCGCTTTGAGCAACTTAAAAAGTAGTGAAATGATCCTCTTTTTGGAATGGGACGTGACAAAGGACTGTAGTGTACACCTTTATACCTCATGTGCTCTTGTCACTGCAGACACTCAATCTAATTATTAGTACCTAGAACGAAAGCAAAACACGGTACCGTAGCGCCTTGTGACAGGCGAGGCGATTAGCACGAAAACTTGTGCAAGTGGCACGTCACAATAAGTGCAATGTCTTGTTTTGCATCCTTGTATTGCATATTTTGACTGCAGTCCAGAGGGAAGAGAGTCAGCTTGCACCGAAAATGTATGCCCACCCAATTTCTGAATAAAAAGACCTAATTACAACATAATGTGAATGGCTTTAGTACAGACTGTACGTGGCGTTATCAAATTATCCTTGAAGAAAGCTTCTAACGATGTCCGGGCTTTCTTCCTTGCGCCTGCGGTGGTCGATGGTGTCCCTGAACAGCAGCTTCTCGCTGCCTCTGTGCGGCCTTCTGCGCAGATCTTGCCTTCACCTCTTTGTAGAACGACTCATACTTTCGTAGTGCTTGATCCTTCTTTTTCGATTCCTCCTTTTCTTTTTTCAAATCTGCAGTCAGCTTTCGAATCAATTGCTCTTGCCTCTGTATTTGCTCTGTCGTGGAAGCGCTCCGCATGAACTCGCTGCACGATGAAATGCCAGCTGTGAGAAAAATACCTCTGTCATTTGCACCACCAGATACGCAGGTAGGGTCCACGGATTAAAATTTTAAGACTTACCTATTGATCACAGGGTTTGGCTCACCGTTCCCGCCAGTATTGTCGGCATTCTCTCTTCGAAATTTGTCTAAAGCTGCCCGTAGGTGAGCAAATCGCTTGCCATATTCCGATTTGAACTTCGCCATTTGCTCTTTGGCCGCCTTTGCTTCCATCCTAGATGCCTCGGCTTCTTCTGCTTTGCGCAGCAGATCTGCATTTTCTTCCGTTAGAGTTTTCAAGGCATCCATCAAGCGCATCAACTGTTTTGTGTTGGCAGAAGAATTTGCATCCGAAGAACCGACACCACCATCCCCACCACTGCCGCCGCGAATGCTACTGGCACCTAAAGAAATAACCGACGAAGTGAGCACTTGTGAAGTGGTGCTAGAGGTCCCCCACCAACTCGATTCAAGGCCTGTCGCAGGAGGAGCCACTGCATGCGCCTTTGGATTTGCACCTGGGATATTATACTGCTGTTGTTGGCTGTGAGGCGCTAATTGTTGCTGTGGGTGGCCGACTTGGGCCTGAGAAGTTGACCTGGGGTGCTGGGAAGATGCTTCTAGTATATTCTGCACTCGATTAGCACGAGCGCGAGGCGCTGCGTTTGCCCTTTGTTTGCCACTTCCCCGAGAACTTGCGTTAGCTGAATTAACAGGGTTCGAAGGACCCGTGGACGGTGCCCACATATTGGAGGATGACATGTACGACTGACTTCCCGGAGGGACAACCATGAAACTTCCGTCAATGCCAATGGAAGAATTTTTTAGTCGGTTTTGTGTTCGCGCATCAAGTGACGCAATCGAATTTCCAAGCTCTAGTGCCATATCCATGTCTTTCAATTCTCGCTCCAGTTCCATCCTGTGACAACGGCCAGGCATTGACTGATTAGACACGAACGGGAAAAATGCACGACGCGAGCAACCCAGTACAGTGAGACTACTTACATGTCATCAACAGGATTGTGTTGAGCACCTCCGCTGCTACTTATGGACGCGGGCGCATCCGACGCTGCTGGAGACGCAGAAGGCCTGGCGCCACTTGTAGCACTAGCAGCATCACCGACTTGTGATGAACTTGTGTACGGTCCTTTGTTTGCCCGGCCAAGAAAAGCTGAATCCGACATCTCTTCTTCATTTCGCGTCACCAATGCCCCACGAACTGCGGCCCGTAGTCGGTCTTTTTGCGTGAGTATTTTTGACCGAGGATTCTTAGGATCCGCCGTGTTGTTATCGTATGGAGAAGGTTGTTGTTTTAATATGAGTTTCAATGCCAAGGCAGATTTGGCTTGCGTTTTGCTCAAAAGAAGCAGAGAGTTCGCCATGGACACTACAAATGGGCAGATAAACAACCAGAGGGACAGCGGGTGAGAATCAAGCATATCAAACAGCAAAAAACAGTCAACAAATGCAAAGCTGCATACGAACTTACTATTGCGATCTTTAATCAGGAGAGCAGCCTCCCGAAACTGTTTTGCTGCCTGAGCGTGGGCGTCCAGCGCACTTTGCAGATCGCCCTCTTTCTTGGCTTTCATAGCCCTATTTGAAGCTTCGTTTGCTTCCTCACATTTGCTCTACATCGTTCACGTGTAACAAGCAAATGTTTTGCAGAATGAAGGAGGAGGCGATGGAGTAGGATAAAATTCATATTATTGAGAAGACGAAGAGACCAATACAACAAAAAGCAAAACGACGAATTTCACAAACCCACCACGAGAGTTTCATTATCCGAATTTCCCCCTTGCACAGCGCCGCTGAGTAAAACTGTCAAAATGTCTCCTCTCGACAACTCCGGATTATTTTCTTCTTCGCCCAAGGCTCCTTGGAGTCCATCCATAGCAGTGTATTGTCCATCCAGTGTTATGTCTACCTCGTCGGCATCCGTATCACAAACATTGACGTAGGTGAAATCGACAGTTTCCACGTTTTGTTCTGACGGAGTAGGAGCTTGTGGCTGTCGGGAAACTCGTGACCGCGAGGACTGAAAGGCTGATGGAATGCTTGGTACACGAAGGTTTCCGAAAATGTTGAGGCCAGAGGTAATGCCACCCCCACTGCTTGGCCGAGGCGGTGCCGGCGCCGGAGGGAGAACCGCTACAACCGGAGCTGGAAGACGATTTGTGCCACGTGGGGCATGCGTGTTTGTCTGTGCGTGAGACATCATTGCTGTATGAGTCGTAGAGGATGGTCTCATTGTTGTTGGTGGTGGTGATGTTGGGTGTATATTCGCAGTATGGTGGCTCCCTCTTGTTGCTGATGTTGCCGTCAAGGGTGTTGCTGTGTGGATTACTCGCGGGTTGTGCGAGTGGTGGCTTACATACCCTGATGTGCCATAGGAGGACCCCAGGAAACTGCCTTGCGACGACGTGGTAACAAGCGATGAACCATCATCATCCATGCCATCATCTCCGGTCGAGGACTCAGGTAGAAGCTGGGATGTACGTTCAGGGGACTCTACAGCGAATGGGAGCTCCATTCTCTCAAGGATGCGCAATCAAGAGATAGGATCCAAAGGTTGAATTCTAGTCAAGTAGTGGACACACCGGAACTCTGCAGAATTTCTTCCGAGACGAATGAGCACTGCTCTCTTCAATTGGTGGTACTGGTACCTTCCGACACTATATTCATTGCAGTCCGCTACAAGATCTCCGCTCTCTGCTCCGCGGATCCTGGACTCTAGAGAATGGTTCGCTTATTATAAGGTTTTTGTGCAACTATGTATTAACTGGATTGCATGCGCCTTGCACGAACTAGTCTACAACAAACTCGCATTAATTTTAGTTGTTTCGCCAACGATTTTTAGCATGATAGTGAACACATCACTCTTGCGTGACGCGAAAATCGTTGAGAACGGGATATTCTCATTGAAACAGGTGCACACATGCTCTGAATGAATGGAAAATGCTGCCCGTGTGGTTGCATGGAGCTTTGCAGACACTCGAACGTAACAGGAGCAGATGGACGCACCCTCTCATCGATATATGCATTTGATTGGATGACTGCAGATCATCCACAACTACTGTAATTTTCTGTTTTTCTGCCGGTAATTGATCGAGATCTCCGTCGTCGATATCATGCATGAGAACATGGCACACAACTTTCTTTTAAAAGCTCTTCATTTGATTGGCAGTATCAACGATGGGGATTTCAAGAATAGCCAGCGCAACGCTGCTGCTGGGTTGCGTGTTGCTTCCCTTGGCAGATGCTTTCACAAGTTTCAAGAATCCGACAACGTCTTCTCTGCTACGACTTGCCGCAGGGAAAGGTTTCGGGCAGCCATCCGGTGGCGGCGGTAGTAATCGATCTGGAGGCGGAAAAGGTTTTGGAGGAGAGAAGACCTACGGTGACATTGCAGTCATCAAAGATGTAATTGACACAGAGGCAGCGATGAATGAGTTCTTTTCCTCGAATGAACTATGGCACCCTTTGTTTCGCAACCTGGCCACCAGTTCCTCTGTTCCTGCTATGAGCTTTTTGGGGGATACCAATGCACCAGCTACGTTTGATTTCGACAATGCACAAGCACCTTGGAAGCGCCTAGCTGGAATCCCAACCGACGATTCCGACAAGCAAGTGCTCGCCTCGGTCTTGGATTCTATGCATGCTAATTTGGTGGATATTCCAGTTGACGAGGGAACAAAAGAAGATGACAATGATGTCCATTTCTTGGAAGAAGGCCGCCGAATGTTAGCCATAAGCCGCTTCCATGTCCTTCAGGGGACTAAAGGAGGATGCATGGATTCGTATGATAGACTGTTTTGTACTTGCTGGTCGGAATTGATGGAGTTGCGGGTCAAGGACGAAGCAAGCACAGGTTCTTTGATTGTTGTGCCAGAATACGAACTGTCAGATCTACGGAGATTCACGGACAGAAATTTATTGAGACCCATCCAATGGCTTGGCATGGAGGCAGATTTTGAAATCGTTAGCATGCAAATTGGCAAGCCCGCGATCAGACTCTTGCACAAATTGCAAGACATGCCAGATGAGCCATGGAAAGAGCCTGAAGAAGGCGAGACAACGGAGGAATGAACTTGTCAAGTTCGTGAAGCATTCTTCCTAATGCCTGTCAAATCAATATTGCACCAGGATTCTTTCGCTTCTTGCTTGGTCTGAATTAAAATCATCAGTTTTTTCATTAAGTAAAAGCAATCCTCGCGCCTGTTCCGTACATGATGATCACACTGTATCGTGTTTTCGTTTTCTGGTTGTACATGGACGAGCACATGACTAGAAAGATGCTTCTCCTGGTGACACTATATTGCCCATGTGTCCTGATTTCGTCAGGTTGACCATCTGACCAATGCTTTTGGAAACTAGTAGGTAATATCAGGACTGAGTGTGAGGACATGCTGCCATGTGTACGTAGTGGAAAATTGCAAGCCTGCCGTAACTGTCATTGGCTTCTCAGCCCCTCGCGCAAATAGACACAGCTGACTCTAATAGTGGGGCAGAACATACTTTACTCATGATTGGTGCGGTTGCGATCTTTGTACCAGGTACCTAAATGCGCTTGGTTTGAAAACTTCAATTTCCAATTTATTTTTAAAGTGGTCCGTTTGCGAGCAAGTGCGCGACGGGACTGAATCAACCGAACCATTGACTTTTCGTGATGCATGGATTTGCCGCCATCACAACAACAACGATAACAATCATGCAGTCAATGCAAGTGAAAACAATGCCAAGCAATCTACCAAGCGGCCAAGCACAATAAATAAAATTGCTCTACCTTGCTACCGTTTCTAAGATAATTTCCTTTCATCCTATTTACACCCCAGTCAATTACCTGGCAGCACCGTAACCATGGCAGGGTCGAAGCGCATGTCCAAGGAGGAAAAGCGTCAAGCTGTCCTCGGAATCTACCACAAAACGAAACAAGTTTATACGGAAAAGGAGATTATTGCCTTGGCAACCAAAGAAGGTGCGTCGTGCAATTCCTTCCCTCTGGCGTAGGGTCCATTGATAGAGGCCCCTTCCACCCTAACAATATTATTTGCTCTTTTTCTGGTGCTATCTCTATTGTGTCATTGACAGGTGTGAACGCCAACACGTAAGAATAGACGCTGTATTATTCATTGTGCGATGAGATTTTATGTTGAAAACACGATTGAATCCTTCCGCTAACATTAATTGCAACAACATTTTAGGATCGTCGACATCAACAACAGCTTGGTAGACGATGGCTTGGTCGACAAGGATAAAATCGGAGGAAGCAATTACTTCTGGAGGTGAGGTGACATCGTATGCACGATGTTTTAGTGTTCTTTTTTATCAAGAGATTTATCGCTCGATCCGTCTATACTTATCATACTGCTATTGCTGCCTCCATAATACCCAAGTTTCCCTGCCAAAAAAGACCGCATGACTCAGATCAAGTACGAGAAAACACTCGAGACAATTGAAGACATGAAAGTCAAAGTCGAGGAAGCATCTGCCCGACTGGCGGATGCAAAGCGTGGTCGAGAGGACGATGATGGCCAACGCAGCCAAAAACTGGCTCGCTTGAGTGAAATTTCCAAGGAAAGAGCTGCTTTGGAAAGCGAGCTCGAAAGCTTGAAAGAGAACGATCCACAGGCACTTGCGGATTTGGAAAAGGAGCTCAGATATGTCACGGACGCCGCGAACCGTTGGACCGACAATATCTTCAATTGCAAAAGCTATCTTGTCAAGAAGCGTGGTATGGACAAGAAGCAAGCATTGAAAATCTTGGGTATTTCGGAAGAGTTTGACTATCCCGAGGACAAAATTCCGGCGTAAAAAAATGAATGGAGAGGCTGACGTACTGCTTCTAGCGTTGGCCTTGGTTTGGTATGTGGCTCCGAATCAAGGCGTCAACGACACAATTCTCACCTATGCATTACAATGCGACTGCCCTAAGCGGTTGAAATGTTGCCATAGGTAGGGGGCCTCAAATCGGCTATTTTTGACTGCCTTTTTCTGTGCACGGGGATTGAAAAGATTGAAAATAAGGGTTCGGCAGGTGCGGGTGTCAGTAGCCTTGCCGTGAGTACCAACAATAATTATGACCTAAACTAGTATTATCTACTATTTATCTTGCACCTGCAAAGATGCCCTACCCCTACAATCTGTTTCAGCTACGTTGAATGCAGACACTTGACGAGATACTAGTAGACCCTTACAGATCAATCGTTTTTGATGTGCGGCCAAGTGTAATACAGCATGAACTAAGCAAACGCTTCATGAGATACAGATAAAACGGTAGTGTCTGCTGCTAGCTAGTAGGGCCGACAAATCATTTTCTACCCACAAATTTGTGTGTGTCGTCGTACTAGTAGTATCTGAACTAGTGGGCTTTGTATGTACAACTACATAATCCTACAGTGATGTCCGCATTGAAGAGAACAATGACGCACGTTCCACAGACCCTGGGAAAGACTTGGGTAAGTTCCGGTCACATTGTCCTGTTTATTAGGGGATTTGAGCCCATGGCTATGGCAACGTGAACACAGGATATTTTTCTAGTTTAGTGCGGTAGAAAAGCATGGCAGAGCGATGGGATCGATCTGTTTTGACGAATCTTGAGAATGATATTGTGACGAATCTTGAGAATCCCCAGCCTCAGTCTCAAGAATAAAGCCGAATCTTGAGAAGGCCATGGAAAAGAAAATTAAGTGCCTTGAAAACCAAGCTTACTTCTCTGACAGCCAGTAGCTAAGAACAAAGAGCCATTAGGGGCTTAATTGAGTATCTATTAGATCAATTTTCACCATTGAGAAAATTAGCCAAACTGTTAGTCATCATAACCATCCTCAAGATCCGTTGGTCTATTCTCAAGAATCGCCTATTCTCAAGATTTCACCACAACAGATCAAGTGCATTGGTCTTTAATTGTGCGAGTGATAAAAAAGTTAATGCTTGTAACGGAAAGGCAAATTGATCTTCCTAAATTCAAAAGTTGTTCGTCACTCTTGCATTGAGTGCCTTGCGAGGGTGCTTGGACATTGAACACACAATCAGACTCTGCTTGTTGAAGACTGCTGAACACCTTCATCTGAAAACATGCCATCCACACTGCCCTCAACAGAGATAGAAACACATTCAGTTGACAAAGGCACAAGACAACAAAAATTGTCTAACTGCATTAAACCTCTGTGACATGTTCTGTTGATTTTGCTACAAGATCATGGGGCAACACACAGACGCAGCTGCCATCAGAAGAAGAAAAAAATATTTCTGGTAAACCTTCGTTGTTCAACTTAGAGAAGGTTAACTGAACTGCTAAGTTTAATGTCAATCTTGTTAGCAGTGTGTCTTCTGGTCTTCATTTGATCAAATTTGTTATGATTCTGAAATGTTTGATCATTGCAATTCATGCCGGCATTCAACATGTTCTTGTTGTCTTAAAAACATGTCTAAAATGTGAACCCAATTTCAATTCAACTTGCAATAGCTCATGTCGTTATGCAACATTTCTAATGCCACTGCATTTAGTTGGAGATGCACACAACAACTCATCAACATCAGATGCAGACAAACATTTAGACCAAAAAACTGCACTGTGCCACTCCTCAGCACCATGCAGCATTCACGCGACATTGTTGTAGCCGCACCATCACAGATCAAGCTGGGCCACTGTTGAAAAAGATTTGCAAGAGGAAAATTGAGGCTCAGATGTCACCAAAATTTTTGGTGACATTTGAGCAGAGCAACGATTGACATTTCAAATTTTTTTGCTTCAAGTGTCTCAAAAATGTGGATTGGTCTGGGGGGCCAAGAGAACCTTGCTAGCCATCTCGACACAGTTCACTTTGATAACCAAAATCACACATCTTCTGAAAGTTGCTTCAATAGCAATGTTTGTGATTTTGTGGCTGACCTTTGTCATTTGGAAACATGTCAAAACTTTGGCTTGTTGTGGGCCCATTTTGAATCACAATTTCAGATTCGGTCATTGTTCTACCATCAGATGTGCCAGTTTTTATTCTAAATTTTAGTCTGTTAGTGATGTTGAGGGAACATCAGAGCATTTCCAGGATCATTAGGTGGTTGTGGGGCACTGGAAGGCAATGAATGTTGACAAATTGTGAGGGACAACCTTTTCACTTTTCGCAGAATTCTTGTCAAAGAGATCTACTAACTCTTCGGCAGTACATAAATATCACACTTCCGTAAAACATTCAACCTTGGCACCCGTAAATAGAATCACTTTGATAAAGTGTAGTTAATGTTTTCTTTAGTCATGAATATAACATTCCGACGCCCAACGTTCGTTGGTGAGTCAGAGACGTGGCAATCGGTTTTCCGTTTTTCAACTTCCACCAACCAGTCAGACAAGGTCGGACTCACCAACCAACCAGAGAAAAGGACAAATTCTGCTTTTTCACCAAGCAAAGTTGTCGCCGGCTGGCTTAACTTTTAAGCATCATCATTGCCGCTAGCTAGTCCACAGCGCGACGACAACAACAACAACACACTAGCTATTAGTAGCTTATCGTAGACAAACCTAACCAACTAGATTAGAGAGTGGTCCATTAACGTAGTTGTAGACTATTCGACACAAAGGGTGGAAGCACCAGCGCCGGAGTGACACCAGTAGCAAGCGGTGAGAATTCAGTTCGCGGTTTCTCATTATTTTTGCGGGTGTCACTCCAATGGCGAACGGAAACGACGGAGGCATCGCCGCGTGGCAGGTGCAAGATGGCATAGGCGATACATCAATTGGTGACCATGACCAAAAGATGAGCGGCTTTGCCTCTGTATTTCCTTCACATGGAGGCCTCGACATTAGCCATGCTAGCAACACGGTACCTGCCGCAACAACCGGAACAAGTGTTTCAATCGTGAGAACGGACGATGACAGACCGGTGTCGAGTTCGGAAACCATCATGACGGTTCCAAAAGGAAGTCGCAGCGTTGACTTGACAACGCAATCAGGCGCTCATTCTTCCCCGTCACAATCACAACTCGGCAAGGAATTCGAATACTTGTACAATCACCACTCACAATCAAACGACAACACTTATATTGACAGCATAACCAATCCTAGCTTTTACAATCAAAGCAACGAACCATCTAACAGTCATTATCACCTTGATCAAAGCATCTTGACACCTTCGTCAGACATTCTGTCTGTCCACCAAGAGGAAAGCAAGTTTTCTCCAGGTGGCAGTCGTGGCGAGGGGAATACGGGTGCACGATTGACTTCTGGGACTTCTTCCTTTAATACTACAGCTTCCGGTGGCAACTATTTCCACTCACAAAGAGAAGAAGTAGCACTTAGCTCCACCCCGCTGCAAAGCAACCTCTCCACCATCAACAACACCAACAACATCTCCATCATCAACATACCATCTATAGCCGGCACCATTCCAGCCCAGCAGTCTCCTTCTCACGAAGTGCAACCGCGTACTGGAGCCTCGGCTGATCATTATCAAGCCTTTTCCAGTATGGGACACAGTAGCCTTTCAGATTCGCCTTGGGCCTTGGACGAAGATAACAAGATGGACAGAAGCACTGCTGAGGGAAAGAACAGAGATGGCGATGAAAGCACAGTCCAATCAACAGCCGTACTCTCCATAGCAACGCACGAAGGCGATGATCACTTCACACCAGTGTCTTCTCCTCGCGTCGGGCCTACAGGTGTGCCCGCCGAAGGGGCTGCAGGTGCCGTCATCGGGACTCCATCAACTGTCTCTACCGAGGCATCTACCGAGGAGGCGTCGCTGGGTCCTGACTCACTCGACAAAATAGGGATCAAGCTTGACCCTTCGCAGCTGGAGCCTTTTGTCTTACACCGCAGGAAGCCCTCTTGGGACACGTCTCCGGTGTCAAGAAGCCTCTACGGTGACACCGAGTTTAGTGCTGCCGCCATGCAGCCAGGAAGCCAGTATTGGTTTCCCCAGCAACAAACACAGCAACATCCACAAGGTCCAAGTCCCGCACAAGCGTATCGCCATCAACAACAGCAACAACCTCATGTTGCGTCGTGGGGCGGTGCGCACACGACTCAACCACGAATCGCTAGCTTTCGTAACGAGGATAGTAATAAGCACGATTCAAGGGGTATGATGGCTGCTGGTTATCCTCCAAACCCATACACCGCCGCCCGTGTAGCACAGCAGCAGCAACAACAACAACATGGAGGCTACGCTCAACCTGGGGCGGACAGGTGGAACCAACCTCGCCCTTACGGAGGAGCCAGTGATGCTCACATGCAGTATTCTGGACAGCAAGCTCAACGAGGAATGCATACTATGCGACAGGAACAGCAGCAGGAAGGCATGGGCCCTAACCCTTACGGGGCAAACCAAACTTTCAACAATCCTTTCCAGATGCAGCGCAAGCCCGGTTATCCACCTCAACACCCTCTGCCACCTTCACAGAGTCCTCAGCGTCCAGCCCGAGGACCACCGCGATCGCAGGGACCAAGTCCACACAGACCTCAACAGCAAGCAGGTGGTCCAGGGAATGGACCACCCTCTGTCGGAGGTGGCAGTAGCACTGGTGGTGGTGGATCACGTTCATCTTCGGAGATCCTCAAGACCCTGTTGCGAAAGAAGGCTTGTCTGTACGAACCTGATACTTCCCGTGCCGTCGCTCTAGTTACCTGGCTGGTAGGTAGAGAGTTGGCACTGGAGCACGGATACTTTTCAAGGCAGCAACTGCAAGCGGGAGTCCATGCCTGTGTCGCTGACAAGATCGATTCAGGAACTATCACAAGAACCAAGGTCAATCGTTGTATGCAAATCATCTTGAACAGTTGTTTCCATTACATCATCCCGCGTCCCGATGGCACTGAAGAAAAAGGGCACACATTCAGGGCAACATTCCAGGATGAAGTTGGCAATGATTCGCATTTGCTGCGGATGCTTCCTGTTCCTTGGAATGATCTCGTCGTTAACCGAGAAGTCGTCCTGAATGCGTCAGACGCGGAACTCGAAGGAAGCAAGAACGAACAGAAGGAACCCCTCAGTCAGCAAGCCTCTCCAAAAGGTTCCCCTTCACTCAAGCCACAAGAGAGCCGTAGCCCTAATCGAGACAAGGACAATCGTGACGATGATAACGATTCCAAGCGCGCTGTGCTTCTCTGCTTTAACGAGAATGTGCGCGCCGCTGAGGACGTCTTCCGTTGTCACAATGAGTTCATTCGTGACAGTGCTCACTCGTCGAACCTGCAACTCACTGCGCAGGAATGGCGTATATTCTTCGGAAAGGAAGCTGCAAGTACTCCCTACATCTGGGGAAATGTGGGTATCCCGGTTGTGGCAGTTGAGTCTTCGAACGGAGCGTCGCGGAAGGTGGATGTGCTCGGGCAAATGACCCCAGTTGAAGCCGGGAAGTTTCGCGTCACCTGGTGTGCCAAGCGCTACGATCATGATCACGAGTTTTGCGGCATGGCCCACGTTGAAATCAACGGTGGCTGGCTGCGTCGCGATCCTTACATTCATCCTTACAAGGATGAGTTCTGCCCGTCGGTCATCAAGGTTGCGGACAAACGTGGTCAATATGTGATCAACGAATGCCCCAATGGAGTCAACTGCGAGTTTGCGCACTCCCACGAAGAGATGATCTACCACCCCAATCGCTACAAGGCCAAGGTCTGTGGTTCCATCATGCGAACAGGCGCTTGCCGCTTTGGCGACATCTGTCCTCACCACCATCCAAGCGATTCGGCGGCTCGTCCAAGCGGGAAGAAAGGAGATGGTCGCGCGCCGAGTTCCCGCCATGGGCGTTCGTCTGCCCAGCCAGGCTCTAGCGGAAAGAACGCCCTATCGATCCCATCAAACTCTCCGATTCTATATGCAAGCCCTGCACCCGTGTCTAGCTTCGAGAGGCATCTCATTATGCCGGGCCTTCAGAATCTTTTCCGACGACAGTGCACTGTCGTTCGTGCCCATTTGCGGAATCCCAAGTGTCGCTGCTGTTATAGCTACTTTGGTGATGACGCAGGTGTTGACAGTGACTTGTCAGCACCAAACCCGAAGGCAAGGCCAGGTCTACCCGCCTCTACGTTCCGAATGTAAATGTAAATACGCCAAGGAGCGAGGAAGGCTATATAGGTGGTCAAGGCAAATGCTGTGTTGAATTCATATTCAAAAATCTATATGTTTTATATGTGTCTCTATTTGGGGGCTGTTTTTCGCTTTGGTTAGGGAGGAAATGTTAATGTGAAAGAAAAAGAAAGAGTTCCAGCCATGATCATTGTTACTGCTTGCAATACAATCACATCGATTGAGTCGAGGTTATCAGTTTTACTTTGGACCGATGAGAAAAGTGTTTTATAGTTTGTGTGAAATTCTCGTCTGTCGTGCTAGTTTAGACGTATGGGAAACCGCATGTAATCTAGTATTATAGAAAGAAGAAAAAAACCAATCGCAAAGTTGTCGTAGTTAATAACACGCAGAATTCCTTCCTTGATAGCATGGTCTGTTTACTTGCAAATGAAGACAAGTGGTGGGGGGTCAAGTCTATGTCGATATTGAATGCTGGGCTCAAAGCTACAAGCTAACTGCTGCTTTAGATGAAGTCAGAAAGAAACTCTGATGGATCAGCGAACTTCCTGCATTTCAATGAAGCGGAAACCTGCATAGTAATAGCTGTTGTAATAATTATTGGTTAGTAAACCTTATCCCAATCGTTCCCGCCAAAGAATGTCACTCACGAACACATCAGCATCATTCCACGTTTCGGTGTATTGTAAATACGAACGACGTCAGTCTGATTGGCTGTAGACAACCGGCAGTGATAATGCATGGATGAGCTAGACTACTAGCTATCAATAGAATTTGGATGATGATGAGTGAATCAGTTTTGCGGCGCAACTCGATGATGATGCGATTTTTGTAGTATGGTACATTTGGATTTACGGAACCAAACAAGAACAATTGAAGGCCATCTCATCGACCTCTCTGTCGTCAGCTACTAGTAGGAGAATCTTTCCAGGTACTACATGGCTTGATCCGGAAGTCAACATGACAACAACAAAAGGAGAGCATACGTTCAACGTCTTCAGCAGGTGTGATCAGCAGGTGTGATCATTTTCTCCTCGAAGCGTTGTAAGACACCCAAATTTGTTTTCTGCTCCTTTGTTCTACAAGACTACAAGAAGCAGTCACCTTCTGTCATCAGCATCTCTTGTTCAGTTGACCCCACAAATTGACACCATGAAAGGAATTTTCTTTATCTCACTTTTTGCCACCGTGATGATGGTGGAGCCGATTCTCGGTTTCACGGCTAGAATGGCGGTCGGTGGTTCTTTACACATGAAAGCCAGAGCGAGAATGCAGGGAGCATCCAGCCATAACGGATTTGCCAATCGCAAGACTACCACAAGCTTATCAGCAGCCAATTCGCCGTTGTTTAGTTCCAGCGCAGCTTCCATCGTTGAAACTGTGTCGAATCCCTTCTTGAACCCTGTCAAGAATGGCCTTGTAACACTTCGAGGAGGTGCAGCTGGAGCTGGGATTGTAGCGGTGAGATATGCGACACGATTCTTGGATGATGTGGCTGCCTCCAAGACAAAGAGCTGGATGGCGTTGGTGATGGCAATTCTGTTGGAGACAACGGCCTCAACACTGTCAAAACGAGCCAGGGATACTGCCAATCCCTCCCTATTTGCTGTATCTGTTTGTTTGAATATTATGAGGTATGTTTTGATACATATTCTTTTGGCATCGGCTGTTGTACTTATTCCTACTGTTGTCACGGATGTCCTCACCCAGAAACTTTCTTGATTTGCTATTGTATTAGTCTTTGTGGATTCTGCACATGCTTAGCCAAGCTAGATGTGGGAATTGCGTATGCTGTCTGGGCGGCATTAGGGACAGTAATTGTGACCACGGCAGGAATCTTCTTATTTGGAGAAGCAGCCAGTCCCATGAAGCTGGCCAGTATCCTTCTGGTTATTTTGGGAGTGATTGGTCTCAACCTGGCCGAAGGGAACTGAATTAGCACCTCGCCCTGCAGCGACTGTCCACGGCTGGACTACGAGCAGCATGTATTCTTCATGTTGTAGACGCTGACACAACACTTTGCGTCGGATTCGTTGTAGCGGGCGACTCTATCTTGACCGTTGTTTACGGTCCTTTAACCTCACAGCCCGTGCTTTGGTGCCCTTCTCTGTTAAGAAAAAACAAATTACTAGTATCTAACTGGTATGGGCACCGAGAGGGTCTACCGCTTTGATTAGGGGGTGTTACCGCAGCGGCAGCAGGAAAAGAAGTGGTTGGCAAAACACGTTGACGTGCATAATACATACTTGTAATATTTTCTGTTCCATCACCACATTTATGCTATTTATTTTTTCAGTTGCGCACTTTCAGCATCTTCCACTTCGTACAGACTGCACAAGGTAGCAAATCTTTCAAATGCTGTCTGAATCACAAAAAATTGACCCAAGAAGGTGAGTTTAAGTGCATGTTATCCATCATTGCAGGTATTCATTACCCATCCATATTCCATAGGACTTGCTCCAGTCTCGTGGAGGTATGAAGAGGACGGGAATTTCAGTTGCTCCGCTAGGATGGAAGTAGAAGATGAGGGAGTGTTTCCGTGGCAGGGCGGATCAGGTTTGTCAGTTCTTACAGTGCCCCTACTAATAAAAGAATTCAAGACAAAAATAAAGTTAGGGTTGCTTCTTCCACTAGCAATACACTTATGGTCATCTCCTTCTGCAACTCCTGACTAGTAGCTAAATCTAGTGTACTTCCATGGAGCACCTAGCAGCTTTTTATTTCAGTTGAGGGCGTGTGATATTTTCTTTCGAAATTATTGACTTCTATAGCAATTTGATACTGATACTTCCAGATATATTCAAAAGAACAATCATGGCGAAGATCTCCAGCTCTGCTGCCCTACAGTAGTACTGTGGCATTGAGCAGAGTTGCAACTCTTTCAGAACAACTTCATCACAAGATTCGAAATCTCCAAGGAGGAGCTTCCATATGTGGCGCTAAAACTATTAGATGTGTCCTTCGTGAAACTGTAACGAATAAAGGTAGCTGGCAGATGTCTTGATAACAAAGACAGGCAAGTAAAGTGTGCCTGTGGAGGAGTGTTGTATGCGTCCCTACCTGCTGCCAAAGAGCTTTTTAATTATCGGCACATGCAAATTGTAACATTTTAGATTAAAAACTTTATCGCGCACAGACTAGAGGTGAGGAAAAAAGAGATTGCATGTATTGTACACGACGCTACTACTGTACATAATTAGCTTCCCCACACTCTTGGGGCAGTCGGGGACACAGCTGGGATCTCAAACAGGGTCATCAAACGACACCATGGCTCAAATACACATGCCAATTGGTGTGCGATTCACATATCATCACTTCCATTCCAGACACAGACATAAGATTCCACTAGATCCTTCAAGGGAATTCTTCGTCCAAGCTCCACGGTCCGAAGGGAACTCGCCTTTGCCAATACTTTGCTCAATTCCCGATGATTCACAGTCTGACGAGAAGAAGTCGTATTTCTGACACTAGACTCAGGTTTCGCTGTCCAGGCTGCACGAGCCGCCTCCCATGTCTCAAGCCCGCAGTTGTGAAAACTTCGGTCCGCCCCCGTGGAGGAAGAGGAAGACGATTTGCAAACCGATGGTGCGGCCGTAATACTGCCATCCATGCTATCCGAGACATTGCTGCTGTTCAGCATCGAGGTGTCATCCTCTGTTGGAGCTTCCATGCCGTCTTCGCCCTTCCACCAATCGGACTCACCAGGAGCTCGAGTGCGAATCTTTTCTGTAGTCACAAATAAAAATAAAACGATCAATTTTAAGGAAAATATTACAAAACCAAGGTTGTTCATAATATAGAGGCCGCTTTACAAGATTGGACAACCTATTGCGAGCACATGTACAATAGGAAACCTACCTACACGCCACGGGGCTTCGGAGCTCCCGTTGGATGTCAAAGAACGATGACTTGTTTCTCTTTCAGTGGAACAAGAGTCTTTCATATTTGACGCACGTCTTTTTCGAGAAGGACCAAGAGGACTTTTGGACGACGACGATGATGATCCACTCTTTCGGCGGCTAACACCAATGTTTTTCATAAGCTGCTTGATGATATTCATTTCCTCAAATCGTCCACGTTAGCTACTCTCTTCTACACTGGTAGCTTTAGTAATGTCAAAAATTGGAAATAGGAATTATGGCGTATTCATAGGACGAAGCACGACGATTTCTTCTTATCTTTCGCATCTATGAAATACCGGTATAGTGCCGGTACGCTGGTACCGGTACGTAGTGTCACGCTAACTGTGCACTCACTGGCAAACTTCTCACAGGGTCGTGTTGAGAGCCGGCAGGGCCAAAAATCTCTTAGATTTTGCTTTTTTGTAAAAAAGACTCTCGACTCTTGTAGGACACGAAATACTTATGGGAGGCAAGATCGGTCCCCAGTTGTAACGGTTGCCGTCTCTGTTCAACAACGCCTTACAAGAGCTATTTAGCTACTACTGTAG
>ENA-ORBV01007025-ORBV01007025.1-microbial-mat-metagenome-genome-assembly--contig:-NODE-7025-length-19529-cov-11.535009_pt1 | contig 19529 bp, 14 predicted proteins | sample MGYA00237777_ERZ505514 | MGnify/ENA primary metagenome ERZ505514 (study PRJEB26160, sample SAMN06269048) | microbial mat metagenome | isolation source: Oligotrophic lake microbial mat | place... | reverse complement strand
GTGCAATGAACTTCCCAAACTTCATGATCCACGCGAAGCGAAACCCCCATTCCCCGGATTGGACCCCTGCTTTTCCCCATCCTTTTTTAAACGGTCATCCATAAGAAACTCCTTACCCATGACAACGAGAGACAAAACAACCCAAAAACCAGACAAAAAGTTGGCATTATCGATTTCGGCAACTAGTTGCCTATTACATAAATCCCAACCAGTTGTCTAATATACGTTAGCAAATAAAAAAATACACCTACTATGAAAGCATCTGTTAAATGTTCGAACTGTGGGGCCGAAATCACCAACTTGAATTTCTCATGGCCGAAAAAGCAATGGTTGTTCATCCTTCCAATAGTCCTGCTTGGGTTTTTCCCAATGTGGCAGCTTTACAAGCCTAAGGGGGATTTCCGCAAGGATTTGCAGATTACGATACTGGAAAAGCGACAAGTCGATAATACCTTCGAGATTCTTGGAACTGTCGAGAATACGGGAAAGACAAAATGGAAAAGCACTAATATCGACTGTCTCTTTTTTGATGGTAACGGGACGTTCATTGACAAGGCCTCCGGTCGGGTCGATGCCGTCGTAATGCCAAACGGAAAAGAATACTTTAAGATTACAGTCAAGGATACGGACGGAAAGCTCAGCTCACCAGACGTCAAGTTGGAAGCAAAAGTAGCAGATGCCTACTCTAACCCATTCTGAACAATAATGCGAACAGACCAGTCCAGCCAATCCCCTTCCGCCTTCGGCTTCAGGGGATAACTGACCACGGACGTTCGGAAGATAAAAGGAAACAAGAAGACTTTTAATTCCAGATTCCTATGCGAGCTTGGCGACTTTGCGCGAAAAACAATCTTCAGAAACAGAAGAATTACCGAGGGAGTACACAGATCTTTGATTTCGCCATGACCCAGAACCAGGTCAGACCATCCCTACCACCCCCCGGCGAGGGCCGTTTATTTGTGATGCCAGATGCAAGACAACCTGATAGAAAGATTTTCGAATCATGTGGTTCACCCAAGCCCGCTGCGCGGGCTGGTTGACCACAGACGTTCGGTACGAAATGAATAGCATCCCATCAGACTCAGTCGGCGATCTTCTGCGCAGATTTTACGCCACATTCGGGATACCTGATGAGGGACCTCCAGCGGGTATGAACGTCACACAACTTCTTGGAGCCGATGCGATACCTCTGCTTGATCGAGACATCCTCACAGCAGCACTGAACGACAAGGATCAATTGCAGCAGTTTTCGCATTGCCGCGAGATTCTCGATGACCTTGCATCCGCTATGGCTGGCGACACGTTGCTTCGAGAGTTGGCTGGAATCACGACGGGAACGGAAGGGGAATTCAATTCGATGCTGACTAGTGTGTTATGGTTCTCAATGGCCGCATCACTGGACCAAAGGCAGAAGGGACTTCCTGTCACACCTTTTGACGACCAAATCAGTATCCCGCTGTCCTTCAAGGTTAAGGCCGCCGTTGAAGGATCACTCGTAATGCGACTTTACCTTGCTTTGGTCTACATGCGCGAAGGCGTCCTCAGTAATCGTATTGATGACGGAAAAAAGTCCGGATTGCCGTGCTGCGGAAAGGTTAGCAAGCTATTGAACTCAGACTACGTGCGGCGAATTCGGAATGCATTGTCGCACGGCTCCTTTTCATCCTGTGTTGCAGGAATCGCTTTTCGAGATGGCAAGAGAACAATCGTAGCGACTCGAGGATTTATGAACTGGCTCTGCACCAATCTTATGCTGATTCAGCTCCAAGGTCTATGTGCCGCTAATGGTAAGAGCGGAACCCCAACAGCCGAACAAGCCGTGGATGGCAACCCCCACTAGCCCCTTTGTTCTCCATGCTCCCACGTAATTTCCACCTCAACCCCGCGATCAACGCTGGCTACCGCTAGTGGGGTTGCCATCACTCAAACGTTCGGAAGATAAAAGAAAACAGGAAGACTTTTGATGCCAGAGTCCTTTGCGAGCTTGGCGACTTTGCGCGAGAAACATTCTTCAGAAACAGAAGAAACACCGAGGGAGTCCACAGATCTTTGATTTCGCCATGACCCCGACCCAGGTCAGACCATCCCTACCACCCTCCAGCGAGGGCCGTCTATTTAACATGCCAGATGCCAGACAACCTGATAGAAAGATTTCTGAATAAGCTGGTTGATCCAAGCCGCAGAAAATTGGGGAGGGTTGACCACAGAAACTCAGTCACCGAGGCTTAACCCAAATACATAAAGGAATCTATATGGCAGACCGCGATCTAACCAAAACTTATAGTCGGGCCCAGTTCGTCGGCAAGCTGCGCCGCTTGGCAGATGCGATTGAAAAAAAGCGGTCTTTTTCAATTCAGGTTGGTGGGGAGAAGTTGCGCATTCCTCAAAGCGCGAGCTTCAACATCGAACACGAGCGGAGCGACGGACAACAGGAGCTGGAATTCCAAGTCATCTGGACAGAGGAAAAGGATTAACAAGTCTTCCAAGCCGACGCCGGATTATGGCAGAACTTTACACGGTCTTTAATATGTCTGTTCACGGCAGATTGCAGACATCAAACAATCTACGAATCGGGAAGGGCTTTTACGCCGCGGCCCGAGTGTGCTGGAGCCGGGAAGGCTCCGTGCGTCGCTTTGGCTTCGAACCCTGCCGGGGCTACCATCCGGTTGCGGGTATTTACATACCCGCAACCGAACGGAGGTCTCGCCAGGCTATTTTTGGCTGAGTTAAAACTCAGCGCCTGGAAAACCAATAACCACCGCCGCCGAATAGAAGAACCAGAATAACGATAATGAGTAATGTTGACATGCTGTAGTATTGTCCAATTGCTGATAGAAGGATATGGGGTCTTAACCTTACAGCAGAGAAGTCGAATCAGCCCTCCTAAAAACAAGTGGTGAAGGTGATTGCCAGCGTTTATCAGTAGGCCCGGTAAAATTAAAGGAAGTAAAAAAAGACCTTAGACCAAATCAGTTTGAAGATGGGGGTTGCGGGGAAGTCAGGTCAAAAGAAATGAAAACTCACGCAACGGGACCCGTTACAAAGATTGGCAACTTTGCACGGGACATCTTCATAATGGATAGTAGGAAATCTGGCTTCACTACAGAATGAGCTTAGTTGGGAGAAGAAGATGAGAAAATCACCAGTCATTTTATGGCGTTGGGTTTTGGCTTTGTTTTTCGTGTTGGCCGGTGCAAATCACTTTCTGAATCCGGGAACTTACATATCAATGGTTCCAGCATATCTTCCCTCAGCCGCTGCACTGGTGTGGATTAGCGGTCTCGCGGAGGTGGTTGGCGGGTTCGGATTACTGTTTTACGCAACACGACGATTTGCGGGCTGGGGTCTCATTGCATTGTTAATCGCGGTGTTTCCAGCCAATCTGCATGTAGCTTTGAATGGTTGGCCTGGTATGGAAATACCGGGGTGGGCACTGTGGCTGCGCCTTCCATTCCAGTTACTACTGATCTGGTGGGTCTATTGGGTGATCGCTTCCTCATCTGACCGCCGTATTGCGTCGTCCTGATGGTCGACGCTCAGCAAAAGATTGCAACAGTCTCTGGGGAGGATGATTATTCCAATGAAGGATCCAGCAGCGTTATTAGCTTAAAGATAATACTCTCTCTTGGACCGAATACCGCCGTCCTGTCTTAAGTATTTATCGGACTGATAAGGAATTCCGGTTGGGCTCAAGCCTGCTTTGGCGATCCCAGTCCCGCAGGGGGAATTTTGCTCTCCGTGTATTTCAGCATTGCTTCAGCGTCCGTGCTGCTGCTCGTTTTCCACGACCCGGAACTACATTCCGGGTTGTTGCGGGTCGCGGATTATTTACAAGATTACCGCGCATCTAACTGCGGGAACACTCAGCAACCCCTCTATCATCAGCGATCTTTGCTTTGCTACGTCTCATCTTATTACACTGTTATTGACCTGACGAGTTATGGGCAGCCCTTTCAAAAGAAGATAAATTCTGAAAAACACAGGCCAGTCGAGGAAGCCAGCCAAGCTAGGGCCAAGCTTTTTCTCCTACCGAAGTAGGCCCTCGTTGGTAGGGGCACTGTTTTGTGCCAACATTCGCCGGGCGAGTTCTCCAACAATCGAGCTATAGGTCGGGTAGGAGAGGCGTGTGCTCGCCAGAATGCCCAGGGTCACTCCTGCGGACATGGAGATTGCCAGACCTTGGATCAGTTCCAACGCATTCTCACCAATGGCGTGCGCGCCCAGCAGCCTTCCCGTCTGTCGATCTGCAATCAATTTAACAAACCCATGCTTACGTCCGTCAATGATGGCGCGATCCAGGTTCGCATAGCTTATAGAGGCAGATGTATAATCAAGTTTTTCTAAGCTCGCCGCGCGCTCGGTCAGGCCTACTCCGGCGTGATCCGGATCGGTGAAACCGCCACTTGGTAACAACTCAGAGCGATGTTCCAAGCTCACTCCGAGCACAGCGTTTTCGGCTGCCACCATGGCTTCAAAATGAGCCCCCTGCACCAGCATATCGCGCCCATGAACATCGCCGGCAGCGAAGATGTGTTCAAGGTTTGTCTGCATAAAGCGATTCACCTTCAGAAAACCCCGTTCCGTCTCGAGACCGATCGCCTCGGTGCCGATATCTTCGAGCGCAGCGGGCCAGCCCAAACAGAGCAGCACCGCCTCAACCTCGATTTCGCGGTGTTCTCCGGCTTTTCGAAAATGCAATCGGCGCAGTCCGTTCTCCGTCATCTCTATCCGCTCTACTGCTTCGATTTCGGTCACGACCACTACACCAAGAGCCTCAAAACGATCGCGCAGGACCGCACTCACCATTTCATCTGCGCTCGGGACAATAACTGGCGCCACGTCGAGAAGTGTTACCTGGGAGCCAAAGGCATTCATGATCGTGCAGACCTGAACGCCGGTGTAACCGCTGCCGATAATCGCAATGGATTTGGGCATCTGCTGAAGCGAGAAGAGTTCTTCCGGGACGATGCCAAATTCCACCCCATCAATGTTGGGCCGCCTTGCCTTGCCTCCAACGCAGAGGATGATCTTCTCAGCGTGAAGTTCCCGTTTGGTATCGGCAAGTTGCAACACCTTCTGACTGATGAACCGGGCGGAACCCTCGAAGAAAACATGCCCTCCGGATGCAAGGATACGTTCCTCCGTCTGCTTCTTTGCCAGCACTTCCTGCACCACCTCCTGCACCCGGGCCAGTGTGCGTGACCAGAGGAGTTTCGGATCAGATACTTCAATGCCATACAACCCCGCCGAACGAATATCGCGGAGAAGCCGGGCCGTGACCGCGAGGACGCGGGTAGGCACGCAGCCGGTATTCGTGCAGGTGCCGCCGATTCGAACCCGGTCAATCAGCCCCACTCTGGCCCCTAGTTCCGCTGCACGCAGGGCAGCGCGGGCTCCCGAAGGTCCGGCTCCCACGACCAAAACATCAAAGCCTTTTTTTTCGGGTATCGTGATCAATTGAAATAATCTAATTTGATTTGTCCGATAATCAAACTTTACAGCAAACCCAGGTTCCGCTGATGAAAAATAGCAGCCCTCAAAAAAACGAGACAGAAAAATTTTTCGAGTCCTGAACGGGGCTGTCATTCGACATCATGAAATCCTTGATTGTGCCTTTTTGAATACGGATAAGGCCAGTCCGTCGAATAATCCCGTCTTAAACCCGCCCTTAAAATAAAGACATTGAACCCGTCGATCAAAGCGAGGGGCTTCCAGTTCCTGACAAACAGCGAACCCGGAGAAAACACATGATGAAGACAAATCTAACTAATCAATCAGTCGTCGCTATCGGAGGTAGATCAGGCTGGAGTTTCTCCATTGCCCGCAAGGCTGCCACACTGGGGGCATCCGTCACCGTGAGTAGCCGATCAGCGGAGAAAGTTGCTGCCACCGCCCAGTAGCTTGGGGTTTTCGCTCGCACACTTGACAAGACTGACGAGGCCTCGGTGCAGGACTTTTTTGCGGCAATAGGCGGGGTTGATCATTTTGTAATCACAGGTCGTTCGGTTCGCACAGGCACATTCAAGGATGCTCTGTTGGCGGATGGCGAATTGACCTTTCGCAGCAAGTTCTCCGGACCCTACCTTTGAACCAAGCACGCTCAGATGAAACCCACAGGATCGATGACGCCTTTTCTCGTTTGTATTTCACGCCGCCCCAGCCTGAACGATGCCGTGCTGGCGGGCGTCAACGCTTCTGTCGAGGCCATGGGTTGGGCTAGCGCGCACCCACGCACACGTGCGTGTGATCACGTTCCCGCCAGGCACGACCCGGAGAACGTCTGCTTATCGTTCCACGCCAGAAGCCGCCCGTGAGATAATGTATTCATCCATTGCATCCCGGCTACCGGTGTAGCGCGTAAGAACAGGAGAAGACATCGCGGGCGCAACGCTCATGTTGATGACTAACGGCTTTAATACGGGAGCAACTCTCGTTGTCGATGGCTGCGTCGTTTTGGTTTAGGGCTTGTCAGTGAATAAAGAAAGGTGAAATCACGCGCTGCAACTCAGATCAGGAGGCGACCCTCGATCAGACCCAGGGGGAGGGCGTCTGGTCGCGCCGGACGGGAATGGACGACTTCGCGGCTGCCGGAGTCGGAAGATTTTTCGAAGGCATGCATGACCTCAAGAGCGTGGTAGGCCAATTCGCCGCTGGCGCGGTGTTTATGGCTGCGGTCGAGGATGGCGTAGGCCAGGTCGGCCGCACCGATGCTGCGCATGTTGGTGGCGTAAGGGTGGCTGAGGGCCTGGGGCAACCATTCCTTGGAGGTGGGTGTCCAGAGTTCGACGGGACCGCCGAAGGTGTTGGGATCAGGAACTTTGAGTGAGCCTTCGGTTCCATAGAGTTCGATCGGTCCGTGGCTGTGGCGGTGTACGTCGAACGAGAGGGTGGCATTGACGACGGCTCCGGAGTGAAAGAGGAGGGAGCCGGAGTAATGGGTGGGAACTTCAACGGGAAGTTTTTTACCGAACTGTTCTTTGCAGGTGGCGGTGCGTTCAGTATAGGCCCGGGTGGTGACGGCGGCGACTTCCTTGACAGGGCCGAGCAGATGCACCAGGGCGGTGACGTAATAGGGACCCATATCGAACATGGGACCTGCACCGATCTGGTAAAAGAAGGAGGGGTTCGGGTGCCAGCTTTCGGGACCGTGTGACATCATGAAAGCGGTGCCGCCGACAATGCGTCCGATCCAACCGTCATCGACGAGCTTGCGGCAGGTCTGCAGGCCGGCACCCATGAAGGTGTCAGGGGCACAACCTACGAGAAGATTTTTTTCCGTGGCCAGATCCATGACCGCCTTGGCATCCTTGAGGTGGACGGCCAGAGGTTTTTCGCAATGGACATGCCTGCCTGCGCGGAGGGCCGCCAGGCTGACCTCGGCATGGACGGCGGGGATGGTCAGGTTGATGACCAGCTCAACGTCAGGATTGGCGAGAAGCTCATCCACGGTCTGGGCCACGCAGCCATTTTCCGCAGCTTTGGCTTTGGCTGTTTCGGGGTTGAGGTCAGCGCAGGAGACGATGTTGAGGACTTCAAAGACTTTGGCGCCGTTGAAGTAGGCCTGGGAGATATTGCCGCAGCCAATGATGCCGACACCGATTTTTTTAGGGATGCTCATAGTCAGGGGATAGGGAGTTTTTGGGGTTATTTTTTACCGACGGCGATGCCTTTGGAGGTGAGGTAGGTGTAGCTTTCCTGGATTGCAGAAAGCATGTCGCCTGCGTAGCTGTCCAGTTCCACGGCGATGTATTCCGCGTGGGTGGCGGCTTTGGAGGCGGCCACAAGATCGACCTGGCCGGCACCGGCGGGGAGGAAGGGAACGGCATTGCTGACCATGATTTTTCCGGACTCCGTTTCGGCTTCGGTGAAGGAGTCATCGGCACTCAGAATGCCGTCCTTGAAATGGAGGGCTTTACCGCGCGGGCCAATTTCCTGGAGGAAGGCAGCGGGATCACGTCCGGCTTTGGCCACCCAGAACACGTCGGCTTCCCAGAGGACGGTGGCGGGGGTTTTATCGAGGAAGATCCGGTAGCCGGGTTGGCCGTCGATGTCGACGAGATCCCAGTCGTGGTTGTGGTAGCCGATTTGCAGGCCGTGTTTCTCCAGATTGGAGGCCGCTTCACAGTAGAGTTCGGCCGTGGCTTTGACGGCATCAGCGGAAGCAAAATTTTCTTTAAACTTGGGTGGGCATCCGGTGATGAGATAGCGGTGGCCGAGCAAGAGGGCGGTTTCAATAATCTCGTCCGCCTTGTCGCCGATGGGCAGGCCGCAGTGGCAGGTTGGAGCTTTTAGCCCAAGTTCCTGAAAAAGCTTGGCTGCTTTTTCAGGGGAGGAGCCGGGGAAGCCGGCGGGTTCGACGCAGCCAAAGCCCATGGCGGCAATTTTACGGACGGTGCCTTCGTAGTCTGCGGAGGCGAGGTCGCGGACGCTGTATAATTGAACGGTGATTTCGGGTGTCATAGAGTAATTAGTTGATTAAAACAGTGGTTTAAAGGGACAAGGGTAAACCATATCAAAGGAGAAGCAGACTCTCAATTGACAAAAACGCTGATTAATGGTGTAAAACACCTATGGCCCCCAAGAAGCTTGTCGCGCTGGAAAGTATCGGTTTTTATCGCAGTGGAGCGGGCGGAGCACCCCAACCCGCCATCACACAAAAGGGATACCTGCTTTTTGAACTGATCACGGATGGGGCTGTCTATGTTCCGGGTGGTGATACGCTTCAAGGGGTCGGTGCGGTGTTTCTCCATCAGGCGGGCGAGGAAACGGTCTCGCGCACCGAGGGCGGTGGGCGTTATGCCTGTATGACCGCCCAATTTTTCAGTGGGCGAGTGTCACCCTCGGTGAAGTGGCCACGCTATTTTGTCTGGGAGGATCCAGGGGAGGCTCTGCGTTTTGCGGAGGACATGCTGCATGCGTTCCACCACGCCGGGCAGGACCCCGGGGTGATTGGCGACCTTGTTTGGAGTCAATTCCGCTACCAACTCGACAGATATCAGCGGAGGCCTTTCACCCGGGGGATCCCCCCCCGCCTGGCGGTGGTGCTTTCCCATATTGAACGGCATTACGGGGAAGATCTGGGAATCGGGGCCCTGGCGGCCCGCGTGGGATTAAGTGCATCGCACCTGCATGCGGAGTTCCGCGAGCACCTTGGCCTGACCCCGCACCAGCAGCTTATCAGCCAACGCATGCGTGCAGCACAACACAGGCTGGCGACGACCGGGGATCCGATCAAGGTGGTGGCAAGAGCGGTTGGTTATGCAAACACGGAGAACTTCTGCCGGGCCTTCAAAAAATACGGGGACCTTACTGCGGCTGCCTATCGCCGGAAATACCGGACTTATGAAAGAACCAAGGAAGCGGGCCGTCCACGGGTGGATCCTGCTCAGACCAGGTTGAAATAATGTTTGCGGAAAGCGCCCGGAGAACGTCCTGTATGAGCTTTGAAGGCATGGGCGAAGGCAGCAGCATCTGAAAACCCGCATTTCTGTGCAATCTGCTTCATCGAATCCAGACTACCCACGAGTTTTTCCTTGGCCACCTTGAGCCGTTGTTGGATCAGCCATTGGTGGGGGGAAGTGCCGGTGTGCTGAAGGAAAAGGTCGTGCAGATGGGCGGTGGAGCATGCTGCCTGTCTGGCAAGCTGATGGAGTGTCAGTTTGCTGGCGTAATGGCTCCTGATCAGGTCCATTACAGCGCGGATACGCTGCGGATACCTTTCTGTCTGGGCGGCATGTTCGTGCCGGCGGATTTGGAAGACAAGCAGGCCGTGCAGGTAGTTCAGGAGAGTTGGCCGGTCGAATTGTCCGTTGATGAACAAGCGGGTGGCTTCATCTGTCAGTTTGGAAACAGCTTCCAGGTCAGGCCAGAAACTGAAACGCGGGAAACGCCGTTGGCGGGTTGGGCTCAAACGGAAGGAAACGGCCAGGCATCGGTAGGGATTCTCCAAATCACTGCGTCCGATGGTCATGTCACCGGCCCAATTCCAGATCAGGTCCCCCGGATTGACTTCCCGCCACTGTCCCTGGTCCTCGATCCAGCCCCGGCCCCCGGTCATCAATTCCACCCGCTCATAGCCGGAAGCGATTTTCATGGGGCTGGGCTGGATGCCGTGACGTTGATGGTAGTGGGAAACACTTTCCAGCGACAAAGAGACGGGTTTTTTTCTGGGTGAAGATACTAGTTTTTTCACGAACTATCCTAGTTTTCAACAAATCACGGTAATTGTCATTATTAAATAGAAAGCATAGATTATTTGACACCCTATTATTTAACAATTATGAGCAAAGACATCCAATTCGGTTTCATCGGAGCAGGAGCCATTGCGGCTTCCAGTGCAGACTCCGTCAATAAACATCCACATGCCAAAGTCGTGGCCGTTCAGGACACCGACGAAGGTCGTATGACCGACCTCTGTAAGGAAAAATCCATCGCCAAAAGTTATAAAACAGCTGAAGAGCTTTTTGCCGACAAGGAAATCCAAGCGGTTTACATCGCGACCCCCAACAAGTTTCACATTCCGCTGACGATCAAAGCCCTGGAAGCCGGAAAACATGTCATCCTGGAAAAACCCTTTGCCATCAATGCGGAGGAGGCCGAAACGGCCGCCGAAGCCGCCCGTAAAGCAGGCAAGGTATTGACCCTGGGTATGAACCAGCGTTTTAACGAATCCTCCCAGATTTTCCGCACTCTGGTTTCAGACGGTGTTTTTGGTGAGATCTATCATGCGAAGGCTTACTGGACCCGCCGCTCAGGAATTCCCAAACTGGGAACCTGGTTCGGCAGCAAGGATCTGGCCGGCGGCGGCTGTCTCTACGATATCGGCGTCCATGTCCTCGATCTCTGCCTTTACATCACGGACAATTTTAAACCCGTCAGTGCCTTCGGCAGCACCTACAACAAATTCGGCGGACGTGGTCTGGGTGAAGGCGGCTGGGGCAAATCCGAAAAAAGCGGACTGCCCTTCGAAGTCGAAGATTTCGCCTCCGGCCAGATTCGTTTTGCCGATGGCAGCACGGTTTCGCTCGACGTGACCTGGGCCCGCCATGCTGCTGAAAATGACAAGGTCGATGTGGAATTGTTCGGCACGGAAGCGGGCGGTTCCGTTTACGGGAAGAAAATCTACCGTCACGATCAGGCGTTGGGCGCCCACTACACGGTGGAGAATCCCAAAGCTACCCAGGCATTTCCGCACAACGACCGGTTCCATAACTTCATCAACCACCTTCGTGGCGAGGAAGCCCTCTGCGTCACCATGGAGCAGGCACTCACTGTTCAGCGCATCCTTGATGCCCTGGCCAAGTCCTCCAAGACAGGAGAATCCGTAAAACTTTGAGTGGTGCTCCATTTGCCAAAAAAGAATCTTGTAACCAGAAAAATGAAGAGCCTGAGCTCGGAGGCCCATGCTACAACTAAACGAAAACCCTATCAAACCTTGAAGAAAATAATACTATGAGTACATCCATCGACTTCGGCGTGCAGAGCTGGTGCTTCCGCCATTTTAAAGACAACGCCACCGTGGCAGAAAAAGTGCGGGGCATCGGCCTGGACAAGACAGAGCTTTGCGGGGTTTATGCCGATTTCAATAAACCGGAGTTGTTTCAGGACGTGGTCAATATCTACAACAAAGCCGGTGTTTCCATCACCTCGCTGGGAGTGCAGACCTTTGAAGGGAATGACATTGAGAAGAACTGGTTCGAGTGCGCCTCCATTGCCGGAGCCAAACATATTTCTGCCCATCTGAAGATCGAAAGCTACGTCAAGGCCATTGCCAAGATCAGGCGTTGGAGCCAGGACTACGGGATCAGGGTCGGCATCCACTGTCATGGCGGTTATCTGTTTGGCGGATCGCCGGATGTGCTGGATCATTTCTTTGCCCTGGGCGGGCCGGAGATCGGCCTCTGCATTGACACGGCCTGGGCCATGCAAATCGGGCCCCGTCCCGGCAATCCTGTGGAATGGGCCAAGCGTTACGCAGGCCGGGTTTACGGCATCCACTTCAAGGACTTCGTCTTTGATCGGAACGGACAGTGGAACGATGTCGTGGTCGGCACCGGCAACCTTGATCTGCCTGCCTTTGCCCAAGCTGTTCTGGATGGCGGATTTGATGGGATGGCGGTGATTGAATACGAGGCCGATGTTGAAAACCCCGAGCCAGCGCTGAGGAAGTGCGTGGACTCGATGCGTGCTGTGTTGAAGTAAACAAAAGGCGGAGTTTCGTTAAAACGGGTTCTGCTCTTAGGATCGGGCCCGGTTTTTTCGCAGGGGTTTCTTACCGTCATCCTGAACGAAGCGAAGAACCCACAGGCACAGCCATAAGAAAAGGCTTTCGGGTGCATCCCTGCACTCAGATGGTAGTGTTCATTTTCCGCCACCTTGAGCCTGAGCAAGAACGGATGCTCCAGAGGCTGGGCAAAAAGGAATATTCTCCCCGGAGGCATTACGCAAAAAGGACTTTCAAGCTTTCTACTGTTCTGTAGAGTAATTTTCATGTCCAGTCCGATCCTAGTGTTGCGTGCCCCCGTTTCTTTACTGCTTGTTTTCGCAGCGGGGCTTGTGCTGGCGGCCTGTTCCACCACAACCTCGATTCCCCAAAAGGGGGATAAGCGGAAAGCAAATCTCAGCTCCCATTGGAAAGGGGAAGGCAAGGAAGGGCAACGCAGGATTGTGGTTAAACTTTCCCAACAACGTGCGACTTTTTATGTCAACGGGTCTGAAGTCGGATCCTCCCCCATTGCCAGTGGCCGCCAACAATTTCCAACGCCTACGGGCAACTTCAAGGTGATCCAGAAAGTCAAAGATTACAGATCCAACCAATATGGAGACTTCGTGGATGCCAGCGGAAAGATAGTGAAAAAGGATGTCGACAGCTTCCTGGACAAAGCGCCGGAAGGAACCAGCTTCTCCGGAGCCAAAATGCCTTACTTCATGCGGATCAGCAATGGCATTGGTTTTCATGCCGGCCATGTGCCTGGTTATGCTGCTTCCCACGGATGCCTGCGCTTGCCCCCTAGTATGGCCAGAACCTTTTACGAAAACACACCCATGGGAACACCGGTAACGGTGGTCTATTGACTTCTTGTTATTGATCAAAAAGTTTCGTTAACCCATCATGGAGTCACCTTATGCCAGGAGCTGTCCAGTCCGGGTAGAAAATCTTGCGGATCGGGTGGTGAAACAACCGTTTTTCCGGACTTTTTTCGCAGAGAAGTTTTCCTGCTCCCGTGCTTTAGCAGCACGCGTTTGGCCTCGGCCCGCGTCCCGACCTGTCGCCGGAGTTCCGTGATCCGGGCTTTGGATTCCCGTGGGGCTGTAACCGGATCCACAAGGGGAGCCGGGTAGTCCCTCCCTATGCGGCAGCTGCTCTCCTGTTGTTCTTGTGCACTCATCAGATCGGGTCGAGGCAGATGGGTGAGCGGAACCTTGTCCAGTTCGGGCACCCAACAACGGATGAACAAACCTTCTGGATCATGATCGCGGGCTTGTTTGGCCGGAGAATAAATGCGTAAGACATTGATTCCGGTTGTGCCGCTCTGCATCTGAAACTGGCTCCAATGAATACCAGGTTCAAAATCCAAAAACTGCCGACCCAACCAGAGTCCGGTTGGCCTCCAATGCAGGCCCAGATAATAAGATGCAAAGCTGGCCACCATGGCGCGCATCCGGAAATTGAGCCATCCGGTTTCGTGGACACAGCGCAGACAGGCATCAATCATGGGGTAGCCGGTTTGTCCCCTGATCCAGGAATGCAGTCGGTCCTGCCCCTCTTGCGAGGCCGTGAAGCTTTCTCTTAAACCATCGTAGGCCCGGACAAAATTCTCGAACTCAATACGGGGTTCATCTTCCAGCTTCTGCATAAAGTGACAGTGCCAGCGCAGGCGGGCCTCGAAACTGCGCAGCGATCCAAACCAACGCCTGTCCACATGATCACCCACTTCGCGCAGGGAACGAAGTTCTTCCAAGCGGCAGGAAGCGGCCCTTGCCACCGTCCGTAGAGAAATACAGCCCCAGGCCAGATAAGGGCTGAGCCGGGAGCAGCCTGCCCAGCCTGTGACCGGACTGGACATGTCCGCCCGGTAATTCACTCCGCGGTGGTTGAGAAAGGAGCGCAGGGTTTCGTGAGCGGACATTTCTCCGCCTGGTTGGGCTCCGGGTTGGGTGCTGGATTCAAGACCGAGCTGGGCAGGTGCCAGGATACCTTCGCTGATCAGATGGTTAGGACTGCGGAGCAGCGGGGGTGCGGGGAGAAGAGGTTGTGACATGCGTTCTTCCCAGCGGAGAGCCCATCCGTTGCGGGTTTTTAAACGGCGGACAACCCCGTCCTGTCTCCGCTCCTCCCAGGTAATCCCCCGCGAGCGGCACCAATCCGCGACCCGCAAGTCCCGTTGGTAAGTCACTGCATTGCCTGTTTCGGCATGTGACCATAACCTTTGGAAATGGCACTCGTGCCAAAGCTGTTGCAACGCATCCACGGCTTCTCCCCGCCGGATGATCAGGCACGACCCGCGCTGTTTCAGTTCGAGCTCAAGTTCGGCCAGCGATTGGTTGATAAACAAAAGATGGGAACTGGAAAAGTCCCGGGCCTGCAATAACTCTTGTTCATAAAGATAAAGGCAAAGCACCGGACCGTGTTCGGCCGCTTCGCACAAAGGGGCATGATCCCTGATACGCAGATCCCGTTTAAACCAGACAAGCTGAAGGGCTTTTAGCCGTTCGGACATGTTTGTATGTAAGCCGGAAATAACCATGAGCAAATAAGCGGGATTAAGTGTTGGGACTTTAAGCACAGAATTAATCGAGTTCTCCGGTTTAAGGATGGTTTAGATTTTCCACTTTCAACATTTGAACTTTTCGATTTAATCACCTCCCTGGCCCTAAAACTGCTTTGTTCAGCGTAACTCATCATGTCCACTTATTTTCGACAAACCAAAATCATCGCCACACTCGGCCCCGCTACGGAATCCAAGGAAATGTTGGCCAAACTTATAGTGGCCGGGGTGGATATTCTCCGCCTCAACATGGCCCATGGCTCCCATCAATGGGTGGCCAACGCCATGTGGTTCATCCGCGAGACCTCAACGGAAGTCGGCCGTCATGTCGCCGTCATGATGGATGTCAAAGGCCCTGAAATACGGACCGGCGTTGTCGCCAAGGCGGTCGAACTCAGGGCGGGCGACCTGTTCGAATTCCACATCGAAGGTGTCGCACCCACAGGGGATATTCCCGCCGTTTCCGTCAATTATCCCGGATTGGCGAATGATCTGATAATCGGGGCCACGGTTCTGGTGGACAGCGGCCTGATCCGCATGCGGGTGGAAGAGAAAACAGAAACCCATATCCGTTGCGCTGTGCTTACCCCCGGAATGCTCGGTTCGAAGCGGCACATCAACCTGCCCGGTGTCTTTGTCAACCTGCCCTGCCTTACGAGCAAGGATGAAGAAGATCTCAAGGCAGGGGTAAAGGCAGGAATTGATTTTGTGGCCCTGTCCTTTGTGCGTCAGGCCGAGGATATCCGCACCCTGAGAAAATTACTGGATCAGCTAGGATCCGCCGCCAAAATCATCGCCAAGATCGAAGACCAAGCCGGGGTGCGCAATATGCGCGAAATCATCAAAGAGGCAGACGCAATCATGGTCGCGCGAGGAGATCTGGGAATCGAAATCGACTATCAGAGACTGCCTCTGGTTCAGACCGAGCTGGTCAAAGCCTGCCAGGCCGAGGGTAAGCCCGTCATTATCGCCACTCATTTGTTGGAGACCATGATTTCGTCACCCATGCCGACGCGGGCGGAAATATCCGACGTGTCCAATGCGGTCCGCGAGCAGGCCGATGCCGTCATGTTGTCGGGTGAAACCACGACGGGTCTTTATCCTTTGGAAACCGTGCAGGTTCTGAAGAATATCATTGAGAGCATAGAGCCCTCGGTCAGCGGCGAATTGAATCACACCATGGTTTTGGAGCAGCCCAAGGCCAAGATGCTGCGCTCCGCTGCGGTGCTGGCGCAGGATCTGGGCAATTCGGCGATTGTTGTCTTTACCCGCAGCGGTCACCTCGCCTACGTCCTGGGGGCCCTTCGCCCGCGGGGTGTGCCGATCTATGCCTTTACTGATGTGGAATCTGTTTTCCGGCAGCTTCTCCTGCCCTGGGGGGTAGAACCCTTCCTGATCAAATTTTCCGAAGACCCGGAAAAAACCATTCTGGATGCCATTCAGTATCTGAAACAAAAAAACTGGTGCGAGAGTGGTAATTGGCTCGTTGTCATCACAAACGCCCTGGCGAGTGACCGCGTCATCGACACATTACAACTCCGGAAAGTGGATTAGTTTTCTGTTAGAAGATGGTTCGGAGATGAAGGAACTTCAGGGTCAGGGCCCCGGACTAATTTAACAAATGAAATTCCGCTTTAGCAGCGCTCTCTATACGTCGTTGGTTAGGGTAGAAGACGGTCTGAGATCGAGGCTACTAATTCTGATGAAACCATTTTCTGGACACTAGAGAAAATTTTTACATTGGCGCGTTATGTCATCCGGCAAGCAGTTATTCCAGCTCGTAGATTTCGTAGAGGTTCCAGAGGGCGAGTTCATTTTTACCGTTGCAGGTGCAGAGGCGCAGTCCATGACCGGAAAAGGAAATTTTCGTGTAGGGATTCTGGTCTTTTCCGAGTTTCCAGCGCAACAAGTTGCCTTCTCCCTGCAAGGATACGAGCACCATGCTGTCCTCCTCCGAAATGATGAAGTAGTCAAGTGAGGGGCTCACGTCATAAACGATCTCGCGGGATTCACCGGGATGGCTGAAGGCAATTTTCTGGATCTCTTCGGCGGTAGCACTGTCCCAGTAGTGGAAACGGATGGTGTGGTCCGGGTCAGAACGCAGACAGACGCTGATGCCGATTTTACCGTCGGTGGAAAAAAGCAGTTTACCAACAAAGAGGTGTTCCTCCCGGCGAAAGAGTTCATGCTCGTCCCGGTTGTTCCAGGCGACCAGATTGCCGTCGGCGCTGGAGGAGTAAAGGTGGTCGTAAAGCCTGTTGGTGGCCAGTTGGGTGATGGTGAAGGTGTGTCCTTCGTATTTGGTGGTGAGCTCTCCGGTCTGCAAATTCCATCCCCTGACAAGTCGTTCAACACCTCCGCTGAAAAGTTCTGTCTCGTCATTGGAGAAGGCTATGGCATGGATTTCATTCAGGTTGCCACCGAGATAGAATTTACCACGGTTGCCCCGCCGGTCCCAAAGGTGGATACGATGGTCCACGCCGGACGCGGCTGCCGCGAGGTAGCTGCCTTGGAGGGAGAGGTTGATGAACTCGTAAGGTTCACCTTCGGCCTGGTAGGTCTGCAGAAGGGAACCGTCCTTCGTGCTGAAACCCAGGATGCAGCCCTTCTCCATCAGGACGATGATTTCCAGGTTGTCCGGAGTGAAGAGCATCTGGAGGACTTTGCCTGTGAGGGGAGGCAGCGGGATTTTGGTAACGGGCTCCAGGGAGTTGTTGCGTTCTTTGCGGGTAAGGCGTTTGATGCCGCTGAAGACTTTGGCCAGGCCGCGTTGTTCTTTGGGTTTAATTAGAAGATAGGAATCGTCTGTGATGAGGTAGGCGATGCTTTCCACGGGGGCTGGATCGTCCTTGTGATGGATGCGGTTGAGTAGAGGATGTTCGGAACCGTTGAAGCCGCTGCGGCGCTGTAGGAAGAGTTCCTTCAATTTGGCCTCGGGATGGATGGCAAGGAGTTCCTGCACCCGGCTGTAATCCATGGGAAGATCAAAGGCAAAAAGGTAGTTCATGAACCGGCCCATTTCCTCGCGGTTCTTGACGGAGAGCACTTCTTCCTGGGTGAGGAACTGGTCTTCGTTGGCGGAGAGAAGAAGGACGGTTTCGGCCAGGTCGGCCTGTTTACGGGAAAGGATTTCGGCGAGTTCGGGAATTTTGGAGGAGACGAAGCGGCGGCAGAATTGGGCATGGAGCCGGTTCAGGTCAGCGGCATCGGTCAGGGTGTATTCCTCTATTTTGAGCGGGTCGCAGGCGACCTGGAAAGTCTGGAGTTGGGAGTGGAGTTCGAGACGGAATCCCTGCCATTCCTCGAAGGCCGGCTCCTGGTTGAGTTTGCTGATCCAGGAGGGAAGTGTGCTTTCGAAGAAGCTCTGGGCAAAGGCGGGATGTTTGGACAACCACTCAATGTGGACGAGTTCGTTGCGGTAGGACAGGGGCATGGAGGGGGAGAACAGAAGCAGGACAGCCATGAGAATCTGATCCTGATTCATATTCCGGTCGTGCACGATCTGGTCGAATTTTTGTTGGCGTTCCGGATCGTAAAAATCCCCTTTGAACCAGGACTCCAGGGAACCGCTTTGAAGCAGCAGGAGAGCGGAGTCCCAATGGGAAGAAAGGGCATGGGCCAGGCTGGGCAGCTCGGTGTAGGAGGAGCCGAGAAAAGTAAGGGGCTTATAGGCGAAGGATTTGGCCTGGGTCAGCGACTCAAATTCCAAGCTGCTGACCATCTGTTTGCTACCCTTGAGCCAGTCGTTGACTTCCATGTCCTGCCAACGGCGGATGGGGTCGCGGTTAAGCAGGCCTTTGAGAAGAACTGCCCAGTCGTCCGGGATGAGGGTGGGGATCTTGATGTCCTGGGAAACGATTTTGAAAAGCATGTCTGTTTCCGACATGCCCTTGAAGGGATGCTGTCCGAGCAGGGCTTCCAGCACCAACATACCCAGGCTCCACCAGTCGGAGGATTTGTTGGGAGGCCCGGATAGGGCTTCGGGGGCGGTATTGAAGAGGGCGCGTTTCTTGGCGGAGTCCGGGGTGGATTGTTCCCCGAGGGCGGCCAGGGAAAAATTGCTGAGGATGAACTTGAGGGGTGAGGAACTACGGAGCAGGATGCTATCGGCACAGATGTTCTGATGAAAAATACCAAATTGGTGCAACTGGGTCAGCACTGGTGACATATCGGAAAGAATGCCGCGCACATCGTTTTCCTTCAGTTTATGGGTGTCCATATAATCCCGGAGAGAGCCGAAGGTAACGCGCTCGACTACTTCGAAATGTTGTCCCTGAATCTGACCAACCTCGTAGATTTCGGAAACTCCCTGACCTTTCATCAGGCGCAAGGTATCGAGAATTTCCAGCCTGGGTGTTATGCCGCGGCGGTAGACACGTACGAGGACGACCTTGGAAGTGCGGGTGTCTTCGGCCAGCCATGATTCTGCTTCGTGGGAGCTGAGATCCTGGGCCTGGAGAATTTTATAATGGCTGAAGTTGGAGCCGGGCTGGAAATTGTAGGAGGGGACGCCGCCGGTGTTGATGAAGTCGACGTTGACGTTGCTGGTGGTGACGCGGAGTTTACGCGTATCGAAGCGGGTGCTTTTCTGGCGTTGCAAGGGGACGATCTCAGGAAGATCAGGCTTGGGGGCTGCAGGCGTTGGAAAGTCGTCCATCAAGGCTAAAGTGAAAGATTTTCAGAATAAAGGCAACGAAGAAGCACCAAAGGGTTGAATGCTGCCCGGAGCAATGGGCCTGGGGGCAGGGGGCAGGGTTAGGG
>ENA-ORBV01007023-ORBV01007023.1-microbial-mat-metagenome-genome-assembly--contig:-NODE-7023-length-19532-cov-4.947417_pt1 | contig 19532 bp, 18 predicted proteins | sample MGYA00237777_ERZ505514 | MGnify/ENA primary metagenome ERZ505514 (study PRJEB26160, sample SAMN06269048) | microbial mat metagenome | isolation source: Oligotrophic lake microbial mat | place... | reverse complement strand
AGAGTGCGCGAGTTGGGCTGCCTTCTCATCGCGCATTCGCTGCTTTGGTCCAAGGATCTCAATCTAACAGATTGGAGACTGCTGACGCCGATAAAGCGATGGACCCAATGGAATCGCTACCGGTATCGCGAGAGGCCAAACTAGTGCATTCCACGCAAGAAAAATGTGCTCGTTCCGGCGGCCTTCCATCCGGGATGAAGCCGGATCTTGCTGATTTCATAGTTCTCGGTTTCCAACGCGGCGGAATCGACAGAGGACGGTATCATGGAGGGTCTGTCGCCATAGCCGCCAGTCGGCAGGCGGATCGAACCCCTCAATCAGAAAGCAGGAGTAAAGAATGTTTGGACGTGGTAATTGGGCGATCGCCGGGCTGGTGAAAGAGTCTCTGAAGGACTTCTCGATTCAGCTTGCCGATCCCGCGCGCATGGCGGTTGCCTCGCAACTCGCCGCTGGCGCCGCCGCCCGGCTTTACAAGAGCGACGCGATGGGTATCAATCCCTACAGCGCCCCCCGCATGGACGAAGAACAGGAACTCACCGATGAGCAGCAGATCGAAGTAGCCCGCCACCATGTCGCCGATGCGATCGACGGCACCGTCGCCGTGCTGCCCTCGGAAGTACTCGAAGGCGCGGGCTTTGGCCGCTCGGTCGAGGCATTCCAGATCCACGCCACGATCCCTTGGTTCGGTCTTTGGGCCGTGGCCAACGAGTGGAAGAATACGAGCGATCTACCCTCCATCAAGGAACAGAGCTCCTATGTCCTGCTCGAGCGCCCTTACAAATTTCTTCAGCCCACCGACAAGCGTACCGTCGACGAAAAGGGCATGGACGCCACGGAAGTATCCCGCACCCAGGTGCCCGTTCTGCTCGATTTCCACGAGGGCCGCGTCTACATCGAGAGCACCAATAAAAAGCAGATTTATGCCGTTATGGTCAGCCTCAGCCGTCTCGGCGCGCAGATCGTACCCGTCGCCTGGAACTACCCGATGCCCAGTTGGACGGAAATTATCCTGAACCGGCTCCATGAGGGTACCCAGTTTGTTGACGCCTTCAACAAGCGTGCGGAAGAGGCCAAGCGCTTCAGCGAGAAAGAGATCGAAAAACTGGAAGACCGGGAGATGGAGGCAATCGTTTCGAAGTTCTTCTCGATGACGGAGTTGAAGACCGGCGTCTGGGCCGGCATCTCCGGCCCCGCCCGCATCCGCCTGCACCACGTTGCCCCGCCGGTGGCCGTTCGCAACCCGGCCATGGCAACCACGCTGCTCAACCTCACCGCTGACGCCGGCATTGTCTCTGGTGCTCTCACCCTGCAGGAATGCATCACCGTTACGACCAAGAGCGGCAGCGAGCGCAACATCCGCCGTGATATCGCCCGCTTCGATCTGAACGACCGCATCAACCTCACCGATATCGGTGTGGCCATGTTGCGAGGTTTCGACATGGCCTCGCACAAAAAGGATGTGCTGCGCGAGATCCGCGAGACCCGCCAGGTGCCCGCCATCCCGCAGTTCTGGGGCGCATGGCTCCACCAGTTGAGCTATGCCGTCCGCACCATTGAGGAATCCTTCCGGGAAGTGCTCGAACTCGGCGGCGACGAGCCGGGTGGCATTGTCCCCATCCCACTCTCCGGCCCACCTGAAGTAGCCCCCAAGCCCTAGCCACCGAGGGGGACCACTCGCAAGCCAGCAGCGAAGGCAGAATCTGTCGAGCCAGGCTCGTCAGCAAATTGCTTGCTTGATAGCATGGTTTCCACAGTGAATCGCTCTCTTCCTTTAGTCTTCCTGCTGCCCTTGTTTTTTTCTGGTTGCAAACAAAGTGTCCTTGAGCCAGTCCCCGCTTGGGCCTATCCAACCAATCCGGCACCAGCGCAGGGACAGAAGGCTCCGGCGGCTCCCCAAGGGACTTTTCAAATTCAGACCAGCAAGTTGTCCTTTAGCCGGCCAGAACTCAGCAACCTGTTTAGCGCCCCAGACTGGCGTCCTGAAGATCATCCGGCAATGCCGCAGGTTGTCTCTCATGGCCGGCAGCCGGAAGTGCGCGCCTGCGGCTACTGCCACTTGCCAACGGGCAACGGGCGACCCGAAAACGCGCGACTGGCTGGTCTGCCTGTCACCTACTTCGTCGACCAGATGAAGGCTTTGCGCGACGGAAGCCGAAAATCTTCGGTCGAGGGCAGAGCGCCGACGATCAACATGACCAAAACCGCAATGGCGATCCAGGACGAAGAAATTTTTGCCGCCGCTAAATACTTCGCAAGTCTTCCGCAGCAGTCGTTTGTCCGCGTGGTTGAGACGTCTATGATCCCCAAGTCGAAAATCGCTGGCTGGCTCTTCAAGTTCGACCACCAGAGTGGAGAGGAAGCGCTGGGCCAACGGATCATCGAAGGCCCCGAGGATTTTGATCAATTCGAATTACGGGACCCCGCCACCAAGTACATCGCTTATGTGCCGGAAGGAAGCATCGCTTTGGGCAAGCGACTGGCCGAGACATGGGGGGACAGCAAAGAGCTCGAGTGTTCCAGTTGCCACGGGCTGGGCTACAAAGGCAAAGAGAATGTACCGAGCATTGCAGGTCGTTCGCCGAGTTCAGTGGTTCGTCAGCTTTATGATCTGAAGTCGGGAGCCCGGCGTGGCGGGAAGAGTTCAGAAATGGACAAGGTTGTGAAGTACATGTTGAACAGCGACATGCTGGCACTGGCGGCTTATCTTGGGTCGCTCAAGCCGTAGGTGCCATTTGTTCCGGCGGTGCATTGATCAAAGGCGGCCTTAATAAACCCCCCGCGCGTGTTGCTTTCCACCTTGGCCGCACATGGGAGCGCCTTGCGCCAGCGCGCGAGAAGGTCTGCATCGAGCGGCTTGTCTGGCGCAATGTCATGCAGTGCATGAGCGAATGAATACTGCGTGCCGAAGCGCTTTTTGAGTGGGGGAAGGACGGCGCTTTTGTAGTCGACCAAATTGCTGAAGAAGCCCTGGATTCCAGCCCACTGAACGGCAGGGAAGAGCGGTGAATTGTGGTCGATGTCTGAGGTGTAGATGGTGGCTTGTTTTTGCTGGTGGAGGAGAGATTGGAGTGTGGAGAGGGAGATGGCTCGGGTGTCGCCTGTTTTGATGGCAAGGTGTGCGGCAAGACCGGCGGCGTGGCCGAGTGCGGTCCATGTGGGTTCGAGACGCAGGGCCGAGTAGCCGACGTGTGAGGCGGAGATGGCGACGGGCACAAGGAGGTTGGACAGAGTTTTGGGCAGGATTGTGCCGTAGGGAATCATGAAGGGGGCAGGGCCGAAAGAGAAATCGCCTTCGACCAGATGTGGGTAGAGAGGCCCGGCGGGCTGATGGCCGTGGGAGTTGAGGGCGTAATCCCCCATGGCTATGGCGTCTTTGTGGACGTGGGTGCGCACGCTGCCAGGGGCGGGCATGGTGTCGTGTTCGGTGAAGATGCGTTCGCCCAGGATGCGGCGGGCTTCGCGGACGTAGAGGGCGGGAGGCAGGTGTTGTGTAGCGAGGAATTCGTCTTTGGCGAGGCCCCATTCGTTGGCTTTGTCGCGGATGGATGCGGGTACTTCTGGGTCGTTTTGCAGGAAGTAGAGGAGGCCGATGTTGTGGGTGAGATGTCGATCGAAGATGCGCTGGCGGGTCTTCTCGTCTCCGTCTGCCCACCCTTGATTCTCACCGGGCAAGGAGAGGCGGACGATGGCCTGTTTGATGTCGTTCATGTCGGACTTGTCGTTTGGGATGTAGGTGAGCCGAAGGATGCCGGAGTGATCTTCGGTGTAGATTTCCTGGATGCGGCCGGAGCGGAGGTGTGGGATGAGTTTGGCGAATTCGTCGCGATTGTAGTTGGCGGGCTTGGGGACTGGAAGACGGTTGGAGGGCCGCTTAGTCATGATGATACGGAAGTTTGCGCATTGTTCGCCTGGATCTGCGGCACCGGTGGAGCCGGGGAGGATGCGGCCCTGATCGAAGAAGATGACGCCGGCAAAGCGTTCGCCGTATTCGCGGGTAGATTCGCGGTCGGTACGATAGGGGGCTTTGGCTGCGGCGGCGAGGTCGCCTTCGTAGGTTGCGTCGATCCAGACTTTGGCTTTGATGGTAAGTGGGGCTGCGGAGGTACGGAAGAGGGCTTCTTCTATTTTTGTCGAATTGCGTTTTGCAGAGAGCAGGTGGTGCTGCATCAATACGGTGAGTGATTTTTGCCCGGCCACCATTTCGCGGAGGATCTTGTCCGAGACATGGGGCTCGGTGAGGGCACCGAAGAAATTGTCTGTCACTTGCTTTGAGTCTTTGCCGTATGTCGCGATGTAGTAGGCATGGGCGCGATCCATGTATTCGCGATAGAAGCCGGTGACAGCTTCCAGCGTGCGAAAGTCGGTGTTGGACAAGCCGCCGGTGAGCAAGCCACCGAAGTGTTTGGTTGGTTCGATCAGCGCGACCTTGTGGCCCTCACGTGCGGCTACGACCGCACTGGCGATGCCTGCCGGGGTGGATCCGTAAACCGCGATGTCGTAGGAGGCCTCAGCCGCGAGCAGCGGCACAGCGAGAAGCAGTAAGAAGTAGCGCATAAGCCAATCCGTAGCTTAATCGAGTTTGCTGGCGATCTTCCAGTGGTTATCGAAGAGAGCGTGCATGGCTTCGGCGAAGCCCGGATGTTCAAAGATGACGGCGGTCCAGGCAGGCCGCGTAAGCACCGGATCGAGGAGGGCGACCAGGCCGAAGCTGCTGTCAAAGACAGCGAGCTTCATGGGCAGTGCTTCGGCTTCTCGCACCTCGACACCGGCCTTGGCGTATTCGTTCAGGCGTTTGCGGTGTGGAGCGTCGAGGGTGCCTTTTTCGATGATAAGGCGGATCTTGACGCCTGACTCGAGAGCCTTTTTGACGAGCACCTCATCAAGAGGGTCAACGGCATAGGGGGGCTTTGAAAACTCGATGTATTCCTGTCGAACGTCCTTGAGCATCTTGCGGTAGTGATTGGCGGTCTGGCTTGGGTCAGAGACGATGCGGAGGTAGTCGAGGGTGCCGCGGCTGCCCTGAGCCGGGGCGTAAGAATTGGCCAGATCCTCGGCGAGGGAAAAAGCATTGCGGCTTTGTTCTTCGATTTCGTGCTTGTAGGCTTCTTCGCGACGGTTGAGGTGACCACGCAGGGCGAGGGCGGGTTCTACGGCGCTGAAGAGTTTGGTTTTTTCCTGAACGACACTGGCGAAGCCCTTTTCGACCAGAGAATCGAGCACTTCATAGATTTTCTGGCGTGGCACTTGAGCCCTGGCGGCCAGCTCTAAAGCTTTAAATCTTGAGTGGCCCAGAAGCACCAAATAAGCACGCGACTCGTATGCATTCAAGCCGATTTGTTGTAGACGGCGCCAGTAGTGCTGATAATCCGTCCCAGAGAGTTCTCGCGACATCCAACTGAGAGAAAGGTACCACGCTAAGCTTAGGTTTCGGCATCATGAACATACTTCCTTCGACTTTTGGTGAACTCAAGAACAGTGAATGGGCGGCGCCGGGGCGGCGCGGGCGGAGCGTCAAGGACGAAATCCGGGCCAATTTGCTCGATCGCCTGCGGCAGGGAGGAGAACTCTTTCCCGGCGTGATGGGCTATGAAGACAGCGTCGTACCTCAGGTGGTCAACGCTTTGCTGAGCCGCCACAACTTTATCCTGCTCGGATTACGGGGTCAGGCCAAGACACGTCTGATTCGGATGCTCACAAGTCTTCTGGACGAGCAGGCACCATTTATTACGGGTAGCGAAATTCGGGACAATCCTTTTCATCCGCTTACGAAGTTCGGCAAGCGGACGCTGGAAGAGAAGGGCGATGCCACTCCGATTTCATGGATGGACCGCAAGAATCGTTACGTAGAAAAGCTGGCAACTCCCGATGTGACCATCGCCGACATGATCGGCGACATCGATCCAATCAAGGCGGCCAAGCGTGGCGTCGATATTGCCGATGAGGAGAATATTCACTACGGCTTGCTGCCGCGAGCCAATCGCGGGATCTTTGCCGTCAATGAATTGCCCGATCTGGCTGGCAAGATTCAAGTGGGTCTGTTCAACATCCTGCAGGAAGGTGATGTGCAGATAAAGGGTTATCCGGTGCGGCTTGAACTTGACGTGATGTTGGTTTTTACAGCGAACCCGGAAGACTACACGGCGCGCGGCAAAATCATCACCCCTCTCAAAGACCGCATTGGCAGCGAGATTCGTACTCACTACCCATTCACACTCGATCTCGGCATCGAGATTACGGCTCAGGAAGCGTGGGTGAATCGTGATGGCGGCGTAAAAACCGAGATGCCTGATTACATGCGGGCGGTTGTCGAACAGGTGGCTTTCCTCGCCCGTGACGACAAACGAATTGACCAGCGAAGCGGTGTGTCGCAACGCTTGCCGATCTCAGTACTGGAGAACGTGATCTCCAATGCCGAACGGCGGGCTGCGGTGTCGGGTGATACCGACGCGGTACCCCGTGTGCTAGATCTATATTCCGCGCTCCCGTCGATTACCGGAAAGCTGGAACTGGAGTATGAAGGGGAACTCAAGGGCGGAGACAATGTCGCTCGCGATCTCATTCGTCAGTCTGTGGCGCTGTCCTATTCGCGACTGATGGATGGCGAGAACATGAAGCAGATCATCCAGTGGTTTGATCTTGGCGGTTCGCTGCAACTGCCGGAACTCGCCACAGCCGGCGAGTTGATCCAGGAGCTGGACCAGATCCAGGGCCTGATGGAGAAGACAGCCAAGCTTGGGATCGGTGTGCGTGAAACCGATGCCAAACGAGCGGCTGCAGCGGAGTTTATCCTTGAAGGTCTTTATGCGCATCGCCGCATTAGCCGCAATGAGGAGCAGGCCTTCGTAGGCGGTGAACGCAAGCGAGAGCAGCCTGGCGATGCACCAGAAGAAGGAGGCGGCGGACGTCGCGACCGTCGCAAGCAACAGACGCAATGAGACGCGTTCGTTATTCAAAGTTTACCGACGACGACCTCGGCCTCTCGGCCGAGGATCTGATGCGGGCGCTGGGAGACTTCTTTCTCGACAGCGGCTTTCAGGACTGGTGGAACCCGAATCCAAATGCCAAACAAAACTGGGAAGGGTTGAAGAACGCGATCCTTCAGTCGATGCTCGACGGGTCGATGTTCGATGACCAGGACCGGGCGAATGAAATTCGCGAGAAGCTCGAAAAGATGGACCCGGAAGAGCTGGAAAAGCTGCTCGGCAAACTGGCGCAAAAGCTGGTTGACGAGGGGTATGTACAGGCTCCGCAGGGCGGCGGCGAGGGCGAAGACCAGATGGAAATGCAGGTGCAGACGACGGACAAGTCTGTCGACTTTCTGGGCTTTAAGACCCTCAAGGACCTGCTTGGCAGTCTGGGGCGTTCAAGCTTCGGTGCACACGATACCCGCGATTTGTCGACCGGCATTGAGGCCAGCGGTTCGACCAAGCCCTACGAGTTTGGCGACACGATGAATCTCGATATCACCGAAACTCTGTCTCATGCCCTCAAGCGACAGGGGCTGACTGGAGAGCTTGAACTGGAATATTCCGATCTGCAAATTCACCAGAGCGAATACCAGAGTTCTTGCGCGACTGTGTTGATGCTTGACTGCAGCCACAGCATGATCCTTTACGGGGAAGATCGCTTTACGCCGGCCAAGAAGGTAGCTCTTGCGTTGGCTCAACTGATCCGGACACAGTATCCGGGCGATACGCTGCGCTGCGTGTTATTCCACGACACGGCTGAAGAGATCCGCATGAGTGAGCTGGCTCGTCTTCAGGTGGGTCCATACTATACGAACACGCGCGATGGCCTCATCCTGGCACAGAGAATTCTGAACCAGGAAAAGAAGGACATGAAGCAGATCATAATGATCACCGATGGCAAGCCCAGCGCGTTGACCCTCGATGACGGGCGCGTGTACAAAAACGCCTTTGGCCTCGATCCACTGGTGATCAGCCGCACGATGGAAGAGGTGAGCCGTTGCAAACGGCAAGGAATTCTCATCAACACCTTCATGCTTGCTACAGACCCGGCACTTGTCAACTTCGTAAGACAAGTCACTCAGCTCTGTAAGGGCAAGGCTTACTTTACGACGCCGATGACCCTTGGAGAGTATCTGCTGGTGGACTATATGAACCGGAAGACCCGGACGGTACACTAGCCCAGCGGGCAACGATTTCGAGCAACTGGTTGGCGCGGTAGGGTTTGCTGAGATAGTCGTCCATGCCCGCCTTGAGACAGTCCTGCCGGTCGTCGATCAGTGCGCTGGCTGTCAGGCCAATGATCGGTATGTGTTTGATCAATTGATCGCGGATGCGGCGAGTTACTTCGTATCCGTCCATGCCGGGCATCTGGCAGTCCATTAGGATCAGATCGTAGTCATTGGTCAACGCCTTTTCAAGAGCAATCAACCCGTCGGGTGCAATCTCCGAGTGATGGCCGGCCATATCGAGAATCAGAGAAGCCAGCCTTTGATTTACTGCATTGTCTTCGGCAATCAGAATGCTCAAGCGCCTGGCAGTTGCAACTGGTATCGCTATCTGAGGAACCGCTACCGCTTCGGCGTGAATTGGGAACTCGAGCTCTACCCAGAAAGTGGAGCCTTCGTCAACTTTGCTCTTAACTCCGATTTGCCCGCCCATTTGCTCAACCAGACTCTTTGAAATTGCCAGACCCAGACCGCTGCCGCCAAATCGGCGAGTCGTCGATGCGTCGGCTTGTGAGAAGCGGTGAAAGAGCTTCGTAATCTGCTGAGGGGTAATTCCAATTCCGCTATCGGTGATCTCGATGCGCATTCCGTACCGCGAATCTGAGACTGAGTTCGGAATCAGATCCATACGAACAAACCCCTGCTCGGTAAACTTGATCGCGTTCGCCACAAGATTCAAAAGAATTTGCCGCAGCCTCGAAGGATCCCCAACCAGGGTAGGCGTTTTCAAATCGATCGGATCTCCTGAAAGCTTGAGCTGTTTTGCCTCCGCCTGAGGCCGCAAGATCTCAACCACTTTACGAATCATCTCTGGGAATTCAAAAGGAATCGATTCCAATTGCATTTTGCCCGATTCGATATGAGACCAATCGAGGATGTCGTTAACAACTGAAAGCAGCGCTTCAGCAGAATAGGTGATGGTGTTGCAAAATTCACTTTGGCTTGAGTCGAGAATGCTTTTCTGAAGCAGGGCCGCCATACCGAGAATTCCATTCAGCGGAGTGCGCAATTCGTGACTCATCGTTGCCAGAAAATTCGACTTGGCCTGGGCCGAGGCTTCTGCCGCATCGCGCGCGCGTGTCATCGCCTCTTCTAATTCTTTGCGAGCCGTTATGTCAAAGACCGTACCAATCAACCTCTTGCTGGATTGATCGACGCAATTTCTCAACATTCCTCCCGTAGCTGAAATGTGGCGAATCTCACCGCTTGCGGGTAGAATAACGCGAAGGTCGAAGCGGTAAGATTCCCCATGAGAGATCGCCCTCTCTACTGCCTTGGTCATGAGGGCGAAGTCTTCCGGGAAGTAGAGCTTGGACAGGCCTTCGAAATCAGGTTCTCCTTGTTCAGGATCAACACCGTGGATGGTAAAGACTTCGGGAGTCCAGGAGATCTTGCCCGTCACAAGGTCGAAATCCCAGCACCCCAGTTTCGCCTGCTCCCGGGCTGCCTCAAGCAGAGTTTGCGATCTCAGCAGGGCCAACTCTGATTCTTTGTGCTTTGTAATGTCCGTGAATTGCCCAGTCCAACAGACGCGGCCATTCTCATCGAGGCTTGCCAGGGATTGGCAATTGAACCATCGAGTCGCTCCAGCTACGACATACCTGAAGTCATAGCGAAATGGGGATAGTGTCTTGGCCGATTCAAACATGAGCCGGTGGCACTCTTCAAGATCCTCTGGCCTCAATCCATCTGTAAAATGCTGAGAATTCTCCATCGTCGCTTTAAGGTCAATACCAAAAACCACGCTCGCCAGCGGGCTGAGGTATGAATAATAAAAGCTTCCATCTTCAGCCGAGGAGACCCGATAAACTACGCCCGGAATGGATTCGATAATTTCCTTCAGGGTGGGTTGCTGATACTGCACTCGATCCATATCGGCAAGCAGCCATGAACCTTGTATACTAATTTGCCATGAAGCAGAGTCTCCTCCTTTTCTTGCCTTTTTTCTGTTTTGGTCAAACGCCCAACCTGGATCAACTGAAGAAAGAAGCCATTGCGGGCGTTGATGCCCGCTCGAAGATGGTACAGGAAATTGTCGATACGGTCTTCAGCTTCGGCGAACTCGGCTTTCAGGAAGTGGAAACTTCAAAGTACTTAACCGGGATTCTTGAGAAAAGCGGCTTCAAGATTGAGCGTGGCGTGGCTGGTATCCCTACGGCCTGGATCGCCACCTGGGGAGAATCCAAGCCCGTCATCGGCTTCATCACCGACCTCGACGGCATTCCGCGTGCATCGCAGAAGCCTGGGGTTGCCTACCACGACCCCATCATCGAAGGTGCCCCCGGCCATGGAGAAGGACACAATTCAGGCAATGCCGTAAACGTCGTTGCAGCCGTGGTTCTTAAAGACCTGATGGTCAAGCACGGCATCAAAGGCAAGCTGAAGATCCTCCCTGGCGTAGCCGAAGAACTGGTTGCCACTAAAGCGTTTTACATTCGCGCCGGGCTACTGAAAGATATCGACATCATGCTGGGCTGCCACGTCGGACGAGAGTTGGCCACCTCCTTCGGCCACCCCGCCATCAACAGCGGATTAGTGTCGGTTCAGTTCACCTTTCACGGTGAATCGGCCCATGCTGCCGGCGCACCCTGGAAGGGCCGCTCGGCACTGGACGGAGTCGAACTGATGAACGTCATGTGGAACTACAAGCGTGAACATCTGCGACCTGAACAGCGCTCGCATTACGTGATCGTCAATGGCGGCGATCAACCGAACGTTGTGCCTTCGGAGGCGACAGTCTGGTATTTCTTCCGCGAAGAGGATTTCCCGCGTATCAAGGAATTACACGAATTTGGCTCGACGATGGCCAAAGCAGCTGCGATGGCTTCTGGTACTAAATTCACTCAAAAAGTAGTTGGCTCAGCCTGGCCAAATCACTTCAACAAGACCGTAGCCGAGACGCAGTTCAAGAACATGGAGATGGTCGGTATGCCAACCTGGACCGAAGCGGACCAGACACTGGCCCGCGAGCTACAGCGTGAGATTGGCGTAGCCAAGGTCGATCCACTCCCAACAAAAGTGAAGCCGCTTGAGGCTCCCACCACATGGCGAGGCGGCGGCTCTGACGACGTAGGCGACATCTCGTGGGTTGTCCCGATGACCTACCTGCGCTACCCCGCCAATATTCCAAACCTGCCAGGGCACCACTGGGCCGACGCCGTCTCGATGGCAACCCCGATTGCCCACAAAGGCTCTGCCGTAGGTGCGAAGGTACAGGCAACGACAGCGCTTGATTTCCTCACCAGACCCGAGTTGGTTGAGCAGGCCTGGAAGTACTTCAAAGAAGTGCAGACCAAAGATCAGAAGTACATGCCGCTCATTGCCGACACCGACCAGCCAGCCATCGAATTAAACAGCGAAAAGATGAACCGCTATCGCGAAGAGATGCGCAAATACTATTACGATCCGACCAAATATGGAACTTATCTCGAACAGTTGGGTATCACTTATCCGACGGTGCTCAAGAAAACTCCTGGAGATAACAAGCCTTCCTCGCCCGTGCAACTGCCATAGCCCACCCAAAGGAGAAACATGTTCGAGCAAAAATTCGGGATTGAGATTCAACCGATGTGGCGTGAGAAACCGGACAGTAGCCCGCAGTCATTTGTTGCGGACGTGCGCTCTGAACTGGTAAGGATTTTGAGTTCCCGCGCAGGGCAAGCGATCGCGAGTTCCCTCCGGTTTCATGGCAAGACCATATTGCTGATGCCCTATGAGGGCCAGGATTGTAATTCCCAAACGGCCAATGTTTCGTCTATTTCGCCCCAAGTCGTTGTCCTCTATTCTCCGCGCCTTTTGCGCGGGAGCCCTTGTTCAAAGAAGAAGAGTAGCGAGAATAACGCGAACCTGCCCCACGAGATTCTCTTTCATGAACTGGTGCACGCCTTGCGCAGAGTTACAGGGCACAACCACCCGCATCAGCAGACTGGCAGGCTGATGGGCTATAAAGATTCTGAGGAATTTCTCGCGATCCTTGCGACGAACATTTTCATATCGGATACGTCTAATCCTTTCAAATCAGGGCTGCGGGCTAATCACGAGAGCCATCTCTCGCTTGAAAAGGAGTTGGCCGATTCGTTCCTGTTCTTCAGGAATGGAACGCGAGCCTTCAACATCATCGCGACCTTTTGCGACGAGAACTGCGGCTTTGCCGGGCTGCTGTCTAAAGTTAGAGCGCGCTTTAATCCAATTGCCGCGTATTTGACTAATAGTCAGCGGGCCTTACATATGGCGGCTGAAGGCGATGCCGATGTCACCTTTACCAATCTGATTCCTATGACCGCTTACCAAGAGCCATCCGGTATCTGGACGCGATTCAGTCGGCCAGTGCCTCCTGCCAAGCCGGGCCGGTAGCGAAACGCTGCCATGTTTCGTATCGACTTTCTGGACGGCTATCTGTTGCGCAACAGCATGGTGGCAGTGAAGTCTGGTGAAGAATCCTGCCACCACATTGCCGCCAACGTCGGCGGATCTTTCTTCGATACAGCGAAAGGCAACGTTGAAGCTATCTGAGAATGGCAATGTCATCGGTAATGTGACGATGAAATACAACGGTCATTTTGATGTCGCCGAGCGCAGACGGTTAGAGGATAGTCGGAGGGCTCTCGCGAAGAAGGCGTGAAGAAGCGAATGGAAGCACGATATCCGGGAGCAAAGATCAAAAATTGAAGTTCGAGATTGCCCAACGTAAACAAAAGCGAACGCGAGCAGGCGCTGGTATTAAATCCGGTCAGCTTCAGTGAGCGTGTCACCTGGAAACTACCAGAGACCTTGAAGCTGGATGAAATACCCGACGCCGACAAGCTCGAAAAGCCCTTTGGCAAGTTCCAATCCAGATGGAAGCAGGAAGGGACGGTGATTGAAGCCAGGCGGCACTTCCAAATAAAATCTGGAGTTATCCCCGCCGCCGACTTTGCACCTAAGCGCGATTTCTTTCTGCGCTTCAATGGCGAGGGCGAAGCACCGATTGTTTTGGTGAAGAAGTAAAACTATTACTACTGAGACTGGCCAACAGGATGAGCAGCGCTCTCCTGCTGGTCAAAAATTGTTACTGCACCATTCACCCAATTGACTGACGAAAAAAGCTCATGTCCTTTGCCGGTGCTCTCGTTAACGCTCCCATAAATCAGCAGCCTGCCCTGGCCTGGAAGTACAGAATAAATCTCTGAAACCTTCAGCGCTGTTGTCCAAAGTACCTTACTTTCCGGCTCGTTGAATCGGCTGATGAAGTAGAGCCCCTTCTCCCCCAATAGGTCCTTATGCAAAATGAAAACACCCGACGGATCATTGCGCTGTATCAATACAGAAGGTGCTAGAAATTCAGGCGTAAGTACCTGGAACTGAGAGTAGCGGAGCGTGGGCCCGAAGGTTGATTCCACTGGCAGCACCCGTGCCGAGTAAAGCGCCCGCTTCGATTGGAAATCAAGTCCGCCGATGGCATTCTGGGTGGGAAAGTCCACTGCTTCTTTGGCGCTCAGCAGGCCAATCCACTTCTCGCCAACTGCATAGCCCCGCTCCAGCAGAGAGCTGTTCGATTGCAGTGAGTATTGAGCCGGGAGAATTCCACTTGTGACCTCAGAATTAGGCTTCAGTGAGACCAAATAAGTATTCGGATGGACATGCCAGGCCCGCGCGTCGATAGTCTTGATCGACAAGCCAGTCGAAGTAAACTGATACGCATCCTTCTGCTTTGGAAGCAGGCCACGCAGTTCCGGGTTTAGCCTTGTCAGATCATCCGGGTTCATTGCAAGCGCACCCGTATCGAGGTCAACGGCAAAAGGCCCTTCCGGCATCAGAAGCCAAAGGGTCTTGTTCTGCACTCCAAGAATAAAACGCTCCTCCAGGGCTCCACCCGGGATCGATTGCAACCGGCTTCGATAAAGCGGCTTCATCTTTAAAGTATCGAAGGCCCAAAGATCCACCAGGAGCCGACTCGTTCGGAGGGTGCTGCTGCGCTGCCAGGTCAACAGAAAGGCTCGATTCCCGATTCCAATTGGCCCACCAAAGCTGGCAGGAGGAGTCAGTTCAGCGTTTGAACCGCAAGAAGCCAGCAGGACAGACAGAATTAGGATAACGCGCAACATGCCGGATTTACCTTGTCAGGATTGTGAGGGACGATACTCGTTGGTCAACCGGCGGTGCCTCTGCGCACGGCTGGCCGGGTCGCAGGTTTCGAAGATAAAGCCAGTCGGCCGGGATTGCACTTTACCGCTTTCACTTAAATGTTCGAGCAACGATTGCTGGATGTTGTCACTCTCGGCAATGACGATCCAGTTGCGGGCATTGGAAAGACCGTAGACTCCCGGCTGGGTCGGCGCAAAGCTGCGCACAGTCGCGGCGTTGAAGGCCCGCGGCACCATCTGGTCAAACGGCAACGGTAGCTACTTTGGCGGTTCGCTTGAGCTGCATCTTCTTATGTCTTGGATCGGCTGCAATCAGGTGCCGTACCTGGTCGGAGAGTTCCCGCCAGTGGCTGATGAAATAACCCGCTGACGGATTAGACATCACCTCCGTCCGCTGCTCTTCAATGATCTGAACGATCGTCAGTGTCTCGCTGCGGGTTGGCTCGGGTTGTGTTGCGGCCAGAGCCGTAAATGCAGCGGCAACGCGGTCGAACTCGGCGTTGATAGTAGGCTTGATTTGCTCAGCCCATTCGATTTGGTTTGGAGTGCCAGTCATGATCTTAAGCTTTAAATTTAGGTTTGTTGGTGATTTGTGCTTTTTTCAAGCGAGGTCAGGGTGTCAGCGGCAAATTTCTTCTCAAGCGCGATGGCCTTGGCCGATGCTTCCAAAATATTAAGCCGCATGGATTCCGCGATCGTCTTCTGCGCCATGCGTTCTACGCGCTTGGAACTCAGCACTATTGCAATGCTCATCGAGTTTTTCGATGCGCGCACAACGCGTGTGCGTAAGTCTGGCTTCACTGCTTTTGGTTGCCGCAGTGGTAGCGGCTGATTCAACGCTTGATCCGAACTGGAACCCCCGGTAGACTGACCAATCTGCCGCCGGGAAAAACGTCGCGAAGACGAAGAATAGATAGACACGCATTTAGTGTTTTCTGGCCGGAGCCGGAGCATCCGAACGCGATTCGTTCAAGATCAGAATTGTCAGCGTGATTAGAAATGCAAGAAGCAAGGTAAACTCCTGTTGGCAGCGCAAAAGCATACTGCCATTAACTAATATCGGTTAATTTATCTTGCTTGTCAAGTGGTTTTGTGGGAAGGTTGGGTGGTCGGTTTACCGAAAGTAGTTAAGTTGGATTGGGGAGAGCCTTGTGGATGTTTCGCTATTGATCCGTCAGAAACTCGATGAATTGGGCATTGATCAGAAGGAACTGGCTGCAGCCGCAGGAGTGACCGAATCCTATATCTCGCAACTTCTCGCCCGCAAAAAAGCACCTCCTGCGCCTGGTCGCAGCGAGATTTACGAAAAGATTGGCGATTTCCTCGGGCTGCCCAGCGGCGAGTTATCCAGGCTGGCAGACCTGCAACGCCTGATTGAGTTGAAGCGCCGGGCCGGAGAGGCTCCACGAGCTCTGAACGAGCGCAGCAGGGAACTGCTACTGAGCAAATGCGTCGAAGTCAAGAGAGAAGACTTGCGCCTTATCTTTGAAAAGGATGCCTTTGGAGAACTCGAGCGCCTGGTTACTCAAACTGTGAAAGATGCCCTTGGCGACGAAGACGAAATTGAGAGCAGACTGACTTCATGGGATCTCGATCTGAAGACCTTTGGCCTCGATCTGGTAATTGGCCGGCAGAAGCGGCGATTCGATTATCTCGAGCGTGTCGACGAAGCGATCGAAGCTGGCTTCGAACATTTCCGGCGCGACAAATCATTGAGCGGGGACCTGACCCGCGAAGAATTCGAGTTTCTCAAAGCACTTCGATTCAAAAACAGACAACCCACCGCCATGTATTATTACCGGGAGTTACAAAATCTGCGCGACCCATTGCACTTCAAGGAAAGAACTTAACATGAGAAGAATCATCAACGTTTCGTTATCGCTGACCATTTCTGACAAAGTGCATTTTTAGGATCTATAGCAGCCACTTCTAATGCCAACTTTACTGGCTTCTAAGAGTGGAATTACCCGCCTGGCCTCGTTTGCGCAGCAGCCAGATTCCAGCTATGCCAGCAGGAATGACCAACACCGTTGCCGGTTCAGGCACCCTCGCCTCATTGTTGGTATCGGACAACGGGCCAATATCAATTGAGGTGCCCGCCGGGATATCTACGGACAAAGTGCCTCCTGCAGGACCAAAGAAAGCGCTCGCCCGTAAGTTGACCGAGTAGTCGGTGTATGCGTTTCCGACCCCTGAGGCAGGAGTCGCAAACTGCCAAATCCCACTCAGGGTTTGTGTGCCGGAGCCACCTTTCCTACCGATACCCTGACCACCGACATTAAAATTACCATCCAGATAAGGCACGAAGCCCAGAAAAGTCCCTTCAAAAGACCAGTATGGATTGCCTTCGAGTTGAAAGGGTGAAAACGCCTCGATTTCGCTGCTTAGATTACCAGTTGTAATGACGGTGAAATCCCAAGCTAAGGGAATCAAGTTGTTGGCTTCGAGGGTGCCAGACAGGGACCCTGTCCAAGAGAATGAAATGCACTGCACGCCAACTCCTGTCACAGATCCTGCCCCGGACAAAGTGATTGCTCTCCCGTTGTTTACGGTAGCGCCGGCAAGGGTGGGGGAAGTCTCCGTCGGCTGACCATCGCAGGAGAAGCTTCCCGAGCTTGTTGGTGAGCCAAAAATTGGTGCTGCTTCGGCGCAGTTGAGCGCCGCCAAAGCAATGAGGACGAGTATGGAATTCTTGATCATACCCATACAAACGGAATCAACCGAAATTTGGGCTCAGCTTCCCAAGGCTAGTGGATTTTATTTCACAGCGACAACAGAAATAGCTACTCGTCCCCGCGGCAGTGCAAACGGTTGTGCAGTAGAACGCGTCGGGGGGCGCAACAGAAAGAAGCTCGCGTAAGCCCCATTCATCTTTGAGAACTCCGACATATCTGCCAGGTAAACATTGGTCGCCACTACTTTGGTGATCGAGCTGCCCAGGATCTTCAGCCGGGCATCGAGCGCTCCAAGCACCGCCGCCGTCTGCTGCTCCACATCTGCTCCGCCTGCCTCAACTTCTACTCCACACTGGATAAACTGCTTGAGTGCTTTGCAACCTGCAGGACGATCAAGCGAAGGGGCTTCGATTTCTCCGTTCTGCCTCGCCTTGTTGGCAAACGCAGTAATCTCGATCGGAGTCTCTACCGGAAGCTTCGGCACAAACAGTGTCGTGCGTGGAGGGATCTTACCGGAGAACGTGTCTTTTAGCACCTGCTCAACGATCGGCTCCTGAGCCTTGTCGGTCAAGTAAATCTGAAGCGAGAAAATATTGGCCACATCCATCTGGCCAAGTCGCAGAATATTGCGAACGTTGTTCAGGCACTGAATCGCCTGGCCGCGCGTATCGGCCGGTCGCTTGCCCGAGCCATCTCCAACCCCTTGGCCAGAGACAAACACAAAATCACCAAAAGCAAGCCCCGGAGAGTAGGGGCCTACCGGCTTCGGGCCGGCTGTCGGAATGAGGGGCTTAATTTCCTGACCATAAACAACAATAGAGAGGATCGCCAGTAGCACTATGCGCATCCTCTCTACTCTAATCGAAGCTTGACCTAGTTGGGGTTTTCTTTCTCGGTCGGGCGACGCTTGAGCGTAGGCCGCTCATCTTCGTCGGTCTTGGTCTTCTTGCCGTCTTCGTCCTCGACGGTGGAAGTACCATCGCCTGGCTTACGACGCAGACGCGGGCGGTTCGGATCTTGCGGGTCCAGCTTGCGGCGATTGTGCATCGCGCTCAGCCTGGCCTTCACATCCTGAAACTCGCTGGTCGTCACCACATACTCAGGCTTCTCTTTGAGCAATTCCTGAATGTTCTTCTGTGCGGTGGTCACACGATCATCCGTAGGCGGATGAGAGGAGAACACTTTGGCGAGAGTTCCCGGTTTACGCTTCTCTTTCGATTGCAACTTTTCAAAGAAGTCGATAAAGGCACCCGGATCATAGCCGGCCTTGTACATATACTGAAGCCCAAGCAAATCGGCTTCACGCTCGAAGCCTCTGCTGAACATCAGGAAGCCGACCGGGATCGCAACCTGCGCAGCCTGACGGATTCCGAATCCAGCCCATCCACCCATGAAGATCAACGGCAGCGTAGCCAGATTCGCAATCTGCCCGCGAGTAGCACCCCGTGTGCCGTGACGCGCAGCAATGTGAGCGATTTCATGACCCATCACACCAGCCATTTCGGCTTCCGTATCCGCAGCCAGGATCAGGCCGGAGTTGATGAAGAAGAAGCCGCCAGGTAGTGCGAAAGCATTGATCTCTTCCGAGTCAATAACCTTGATCGTGAAAGGCACCTTGGCATCGGAGTTGCGTACCAGATTCTGACCGACACGATTAACGTACTCGGCCACCACTGGATCGTCTACAATCTTGGCTGATCGCTCGATGTCCTGAGCCAACCCCTTGCCGAGCGCAATCTCTTTCTCAATCGAATAGAAATTGACACCCTTTGACACGTCGCGTTCACCGATGTCGTCGGGATTCTTTTTGCTAGTCTTTTTCTTCTCTTCCTTCTTTTCTTTTTCGACAGGCTTGGCGCCGGCCTTGGCTTTTGGGTCCTTGGTTTCGGTGTCTTCCTGCGCGATGGCGAGGCCGAGAGAAAGCGCGAGAGTTGAGAGAATCTTCATGTGGCGAATTGCCTCCGAATCTACCTGTCTACAGCTTATAACGTATCGTGGAAAGAATGAGTTTCGAATTGCGTCCAGATCGTAATGATTTTCCTGTTTGCACCAACCTGCACTACCTCAACCACGCCGCTGTCTCACCCCTGCCCAGGCCCGTTGCCGACGCCATGCGCTGGTATGCCGACGACGCAATGAACTGGGGCAGCGAGCACTATCCCGACTGGATGGCGGCCTGCGAAGGAGTTCGAACCGAGCTCAGCCGCATGATCGGCTGCCACACCGGCGAAGTCGCCATGGTCAAAAACACTAGTGAAGGCATCGCTACGATCCAGATGGGCCTCACCTGGAAGCCCGGCGATATCGTGGTTGCCTTTCGTGAGGAATTCCCCGCTAACTACTACTGCTGGAAGCTGCTTGAGGAGAGAAAGGGCTGTGTGGTGAGGTGGCTGAGCATTTACGATCCGCTCGAGGCGATCGAGGCTGCCTGTCGCGGTGCGAGGTTGTTGGCGATTAGCTGGGTCAATTATCCTGTCTCTTATACACATCTCCGAGCCCACGAGACTAAGGCGAATCTCGTATGCCGTCTTCTGCTTGAAA
>ENA-ORBV01007022-ORBV01007022.1-microbial-mat-metagenome-genome-assembly--contig:-NODE-7022-length-19532-cov-8.178412_pt1 | contig 19532 bp, 16 predicted proteins | sample MGYA00237777_ERZ505514 | MGnify/ENA primary metagenome ERZ505514 (study PRJEB26160, sample SAMN06269048) | microbial mat metagenome | isolation source: Oligotrophic lake microbial mat | place... | reverse complement strand
ACGCCACTCATGTTTGCCCAACTGCTCGAATATTTCCAAGCCTCGCCCCTGACCATCTGGGGACCCTTTCTCGTTTTGCTGCTCTGCGGGATTGGCCTGCCCTTGCCCGAGGATATCGTGCTGATGGTCGCAGGTGCGCTAGGCTTCATCGAAGGCCGATCCTGGGTGGAGGTGACCGTCTTGATGTACTTCGGGGTGATGCTCGGAGACTCCACGATTTTCGTGGCGGGGCGCTATTGGGGTGGTCGCTTGCGGGCAGCGCGCTGGTTTCAGCGTTATTTTTCGGAAGTGAAACAGGCCAAGGTTGAGCAGTCGTTTGCGCGCTATCACTCGATGGTGCTGTTTGTCGGACGCTTTCTCCCGGGCTTGCGCGCCCCGATTTTCTTCACCGCGGGGTCCATGAAAGTGCCCTATTGGAAATTTCTTCTTTTCGACGGAGCCGCCGCGCTGATCAGTGTTCCGGTCTTTGTGTGGTTGGGTTATTGGCTCTGGGCCAGCTTCGGCGCAGATCTGACCAAACTGGAACAAGCGCTCTCCCGCACCCATGCTTATTCTCTGTGGGTGACCGCCGGGCTGGGGCTGATCGTCGCGGTGTTTTTGTTGGTCCGCTGGCGGCGGCACCAAGCCAGAAAGGCGAAGGCTGCGGAATAATCCCGACGTTTGTTGTTCAGTTAAATTTTCCGAATCTGCACGGTAGCGGCGGTTGCCCTCAACCGCCATCACGGGGGAATCGATTCGGTCAGGCCGTTGAGGGCAACAGCCCGTACCGCATAACTCCACTGATCATGAGCCCGTGCTTTAACCCGTGGTACGGAGACCGCCAGCGATCGCATTGATGGACACGAGCAGAGCGGGCAGCAGAGCATCGGCGGCGGCGTGCTGGCCGCTGGCTTGGGCGCCGCGCCATTCCCGCAGCAATCGAATCTGATAGGCATGAAGCGGTCGGAGGGCATCGTTGCGCAGATCGAGACTGTGCCGCAGACGGGGTCGCCGGAACGCGCGCTCTTCGCCGAGCAAAAGGGTAATCATGCGCTGGGTTAAGGCATACTCTCGTTCGATCATACCGAGGATTCGTTCTCTCAGCTCACCGTCTTCCACGAGCGCCGCATAGTCACGCATGAGCGTGAGATCAGCCGACGATACGCTGGTTTCAATGTTGGCCAGGGCATAACGGAGATAGGAACTTTCCTTTGCCGCCCGGGCAATGCGGTCAAAATCCTGTCCGCCGTTTTCCTGCAATGTCGCCAAAGCTGCACCCGCGCCGTACCACCCGGTGAGAAAAAAGCGCGATTGCGCCCAACTGAAAACCCAAGGGATGGCCCGCAAATCGGCGAGACTGGCTGAACCGGTCCGGCGAGCGGGACGGGAACCAATCCGACTGGCTTCGAGCGCGTCGATCGGCGTGGCTTGGCGATGAAACCGGCCAAACCCTTCTGCGTTCCACAGCGTACGGTAGGCCACGCGGCTCGCCTCGACGAGGCGTTCAATCACGGGCGTTTCGGCAAGAGGGACTGCCGGAGTTTTTAATTGGGCGGCTGAGATCCCGGTGACACCTGCGAGCAAGGACTCCAAATGATAAACCGATGTTTCCAGATTGGCGTATTTCTGGGCGATGGTCTCGCCTTGTTCGGTCACGCGATAATCAAAGCCCAACGCCGAATGCGGCAGCGCCTCCAGAAAACGATGCGTTGGTCCGGCGCCCCGGCTAATCGTGCCGCCGCGACCATGGAAAAATCGGATGCGCACTCCTTTGGCCGCGGCGGTTTCGGTGATTTCGTGCTGGGCCTTAAAAAGCGCCCAGGAACCTGCCAGCATCCCACAGTCCTTGTTGCTGTCGCTGTAGCCGATCATCACCGTGAAATTCTTTGGCAGCCAGCCCTCGGTTGCCGCGCCGGAAAAATCCCCCTCGGTGGAAGCCGCGAGCGTCGCCTGAGTGATCGGATGATCGAGAAAATCCGCAATCATCGCCGGAGCTCTCACCAAATCATCGAAGGTCTCAAACAATGGCATCACCGGGAGCAAACAAGCCAAGCCGCCCGGTCGGCGCTCCAACAAACCCGTTTGCTGCGCGAGGAAATAAACCGCGAGCAGATCGGAAACCTCCCGGGTCATGCTCACGATCAAGGCTCCCAAACCGGTGCGCCCATGGTCACGGATTTGTTCGCCCACCACCCGGAAACACGCGAGCACTTTGCCGGCTTCGCTGTCTTCCGGAAAATCCGGCAAGACCAATGGCGTGGGCGCGGCGAGCAGTTCATCAAGCATCCGCCGGCGCTTCGGTTCATCCCATGTGCTGAAGGCGTGATCCGGGCAACCGGTGGCCTGCAGGATTTGCTCCACGGCTTTGTCATGCACGGCGCTGTTCTGTCGGATATCCAATACCGCCAGATGAAAACCAAATACCTCGACCTTGCGCAAAAGCCCGTCCAAGCGCTCCACGGCAAGCCGCCGCGCTCCGGCGTCGATCAGGGAAACACGCAAAGCCCGCAGATCCTCCGCCAACAGGGCGGCTGACGCATAGGTATGCGGCGCTGGCTTGGCGTCCGCGACCGGCAGCCTCGCCTGAATCATCGTGAGCACTTGGCGCCAGGGTTCATGGGGATTGCGCGTGCGCGCCCGTTCCGCCTCGGCCGGTGGGATGACTGCGGCCAAGCGATCATGCAGGAGTTGCAGCGTTGTCGGAGTCGGTTGCAACAGATCCGAAAGACTGAGGCTCGCGCGCAAGCCATGCAGCCCTTGACGGAGCAAACGAATCGCGCCCGCGCGCAGCTCACCTAAAGAACGACGGGTGACCTGCGCCGTGACCAAAGGATGGCCATCACGATCTCCACCCACCCAGGTCCCAAAAGAAATCCGCGGCAAACGAGCGACATCTTCGATCAGGCCCGGAGCGAATCCCACGGCTTTCCATGCCGCCCGCAGTCGCTGATCGTGCCACGCGAGACTTTCCGGAAACACCTGCTCGAAATAATGGAGTTGGGTTTGCCGCTCGGCATCGACTGTTGGTTTTTGCAACACGATCTCGCCGGTGCGCCAGAGCAACTCGATGAGGGTACGGATTTCCTCCTCGATGCGTTCCCGCTCAAAAGGCGTGCTGGACGCGACATCGCGCCGGACCAACATCCGATAAAGATCCTTGTGCCGTTGGATGATGGTCACGCGTTTGGATTCGGTGGGATGCGCGGTCAGCACCGGCTCCACCCGCGCCAAGGCCAGCACCGGCGCCAGTTTTTCCCCCGTCCAACCCTGCTGCCGCAGTTCCTCCAGGCGACGCCCCCACAAGCCAGGTTCATAGGTCGGGCCATTGGCCGACTCGACGATCCGGCGCATCTGGGCGGCCGTGCTTTCCTCCACCATATTCAGCAGCTGAAAAGCGATGGAGTAGGCCTGTGCATGCCGCTGATCGAATTCTTTCCCGCTGACCGTCCCGGCCTGCTGCCACGGAAGACTGGCAGCCACGTCGCCAGCCTCACATTGCGCCAAGACATCAGCCAGACAGCGCAAAGCCGCTTGGAGATCCTGATCGATCTTCGCGAAACCTTGCGTGAGACGTTCGTGGTGGGAGAGTATGGCCATAGTTTCTGATCCTGGGGAAATCCATGCAGAGTGCGGACCATTATCAGAAAAATAAATCTGGCAAGTGAATGATCCAAAGAATCCTTCCCGGGCGCTAACTTCTCCTCGCCCGTCTTACCGATACGCCCCGACCCGTGTATGAATTTGCACAAAGAACTTTTCCAAACATATTGGCCGGACTTGTGCATCCTTCGCAGCGGTTGCCCCGTATAACCTTCGTGAACTCCTGCCTCTACGAGTGCCATATCATGCACGAGCGATTTTCGCCTCGGAGCCACCGCTTTCTGTATCGGATCTTCCTCTTCGCCGTCGACCTGGACGAACTCGACACACTGCACAACACGCTGCGCCTTTTCTCCTTCAATCGCCCCAACCTGTACTCCTTTCGTGATAAAGATTTTCTGCCCACCGGCGAACCGCTGCACAATCCGTCGTCCGCCGGGATCGAATTACCGAGCGGAGCGCCATCCAATCCAAAATCTAAAATCCAAAATCTAAAATCTCGGGTGGTCGCTCATCTCGCCACCCGCGACATCGACCTGACCGACGGACGCGTTCTCCTCGTCACGTTGCCACGCGTCCTCGGCTATCTTTTCAATCCCGTGTCATTTTATTTTTGCTACGATCGCACGGGCACTCCGGTCGCCGCACTCGCCGAGGTCACGAATACCTTCAAGGAAATGAAACCCTATCTGCTCGGTCCCGACACTCGCGGCGACGGCTCCACTTTCCGCCTGCGTATCCCGAAAAACTTCTACGTGTCACCTTACAGCGATGTCGATGTGGCCTTCGACTTCACGCTCCGCGCCCCCGGCGAACGCCTCGCCATTCAGATCGACGACTTCGACGGTGCCGAGCGCACGCTCACGAGTACGCTCACCGGCCCGCGCCAGCCGCTGACCGATGCGCGGTTGGCGTGGTTCACGCTCAAATACCCCCTGATCACTCTCCGCATCATCAGCCTCATTCACTGGCACGCACTGCGGCTTTGGCTGAAGAAAATTCCGTGGTTTGCCAAGTCCGCCAAACCCGAAGCTCAGCAGGAACTCTATCGTCCCCATCACAGCATCGCCACCGAACAAAAAACATGAGCACCACCTCCACCCGCACCGCCGCACCTCCTGCCGGAGCCGTCCCGACGTCGCCCACTTGGACCGAGCGCGCCGTCTTCTCCACGTTTGCCGGCATGCGCTATGGTCGACTGCGCCTCGAACAGCCCGATGGCACCGCGCGTGAATTCGGCGATCTGACGGCGACCACCCGCGACGTATTTCCCGGCATCATCAACTGTGCGCTCATCCGGATTCGCCGTCCGGCCTTTTTTAAAAAATGTGTGCTCGGAGGCGACATCGGTTTCGCCGAATCCTTCATCGACGGTGATTGGGAGACGCCTGATCTCACCGCCGTCATCAGCTGGTTTATTTTGAATATCGACGATGCGCCCACGCTCTCCGGCTCGAAGCGCGCGCGGCTCCTCGCCGCAAATCTCCTCCGCGGGCTCAACCGCCTCGGCCATCTGCTGCGGCCCAACTCCCGCGCGATCGCCCGGCAAAACATCCGTGAACACTACGATCTCTCCAACGATTTTTTCGCGCTGTGGCTCGATGAATCGATGATGTACTCCGGCGCTCGTTGGGAAAAAGCCGACGCCACACTCCAGGAGGCCCAGTTCGCCAAGAACGACGCGCTCTGCCGCAAGCTCCGGCTCAAAGCCACCGATCACGTCTTGGAAATCGGCACCGGCTGGGGCGGGTGGAGTCTCCACGCCGCGCAACAATACGGTTGCCGCGTCACCACGCTCACCCTTTCCCAGCAGCAACTCGATCTCGCCGTGAAGCGCATCGCCGCCGCCGGACTCACCGATCACATCGAGGTCCGCTTGCAGGACTACCGCGATGTCACCGGGCAATTCGACAAGATTGTCTCCATCGAAATGCTGGAAGCAGTCGGCCACAAATATCTACCCGACTACGCCGCAGCGTGCCACCGCCTGCTCAAGCGCGACGGCCTGCTCGCCCTGCAATTCATCACCTATCCCGACTCCCGCTACGCCCAGCTGCGGCAAGGCGTGGATTTTATTCAGAAGCATATCTTCCCCGGTTCGTTGCTGCTCTCGATCAACCGGCTCAATCATCTCCTCAGCGAAAAAGGCGGCTTCGTCCTGCATAGTCTGGAAGATGGCGGCCGCGATTATGTGCGGACGCTGCGGACGTGGCGGCAGAGCTTTCATCAAAAACTCGCGCAAGTCCGCACGCTCGGCTTCGACGATCGTTTCATCCGCAAGTGGGATTACTATCTTTGCTACTGCGAAGCCGCCTTTGCCCTGCGGAATATCTCCGTCGTGCAAACCGTCCACACGCGCCCGAATAACTTAAAAAACTGAAAGGCGGAAGAACCGCAGGGCTGAACCGCAGGGCAATCATCCTTCCGCTCTTTCCAGAGTGGTCGATTGGCCCGCATCTCACCAAGATCCACTTTCTCAAATTCAGCTTTTCAGCCCTTCAGTTTTCAGCCCCTCATCCCCCATGATCCTCTTCCTCCGCTTTCTCTTCATCGTCGTGATCGGCTCCATGCTCGGCGTCACGAGCTGGGCCAGCCTGCACCAGACACTCGGCGATTTCGCCCGCAGCGCGACGTTCCGTGAGCCGTGGGTGATCGCGACCTTGTTCGACGCGTACTGGGCCTTCATCACTTTCTTCGTGTGGGTCGCATGGAAGGAACAGTCGTTGCCGGCGCGTCTGCTCTGGTTTGTCTCGATCCTCTTGCTCGGCAATCTGGCGATGGCCGCCTACATGCTCGTGCAGCTTTTCTCCATCCCGGCCACCGGCCCGCTGGACGAAGTCTTTACCCGCCGGCAACCAGGACGGCTCATTTTGCCCGCGCTCCTCACCGCGCTATCCATCGCGGTTTATCTTCTCGCGTGAACCCAGTCGCCCCGCACCGCACCTTCTGGCAACGCCGCGTGCGCGATCCGCTCATCGGCCTGTTCATTCAGGGCCTCACGCCCGACCAGATCGCACGCACCCTCGGCATCGGCACCGCGTGCTCCCTGTTTCCGTTTCTCGGCTTCACCTCGCTGCTCAATCTCGGGGTGGGTCTCTGGCTGCGACTCAACCAGCCCATTCTGCAAATTCTCAACCAGGCGCTCGCTCCGGTGCATCTCGTAATGATCGTCCTGTATGTTCGCCTCGGCGAATGGTTCTGGCATGTGGAAGACGAGCGTTTCACCATTGGTGAAATGTTGCGCGTTTTTCGTGAGCAGAGCTTCGGCGAATTTTTGCAACGCTTCGGTTGGGCGGGCCTGCACGCCTTCACCGCCTGGGCTCTCACCGCGCCCGTGCTGATCGTCGCCGTCTATTATGCTGTGCGTCCTGCATTGCGTCGGTTGGCGTCCAAGACGATCACTCGAACGTAACATTCCCGATGCCACTTTGGTTGCTCATCCTTACCGCCCTCGCCGGACTCTGCGCCCTTTTCGCCCTGCTGTATCTATTGTGTCGCCGGTTGGACAACTACGGCTTCGTCGACGTGGCGTGGTCGTATGCGTTCGCTCTGGTAGCGGTTTTCTACGCCTTGCTCGGATCGGGCTGGTGGCCCCGGCGGCTCGCCCTCGCGACCATGGCTGTGCTCTGGAGCGTGCGCTTGGGTTCACACCTTTTGAAACGTGTCGCCGGCCACCATCCCGTCGAGGATGGTCGCTACCTCCAGCTCCGGCAGGACTGGGCGGGTAACTTCGGACCCAAGATGTTTGGCTTTTTTCAACTGCAGGCGGCTTCGGTGGTGTTGCTCGGCCTGCCGTTTCTGCTCCCGGCGCTCAATCGCACGGCGCAATTCCATCCGCTCGAAATCGCGGGCACGCTGCTCTGGCTCATCGCGATTTGCGGCGAGGCCCTCGCCGACGCCCAACTCGCCGCCTTCAAACGCGACCCGGCCCATCGCGGCCGCGTCTGTGCGGTAGGGTTGTGGCGTTACAGCCGCCATCCGAACTATTTTTTCGAATGGCTCATCTGGGTCGCCTATTTCGTTTTCGCTCTCGCCTCGCCCTGGGGCGGGCTCGCCGTGCTCAGCCCCGCGATTATTCTATTCCTCCTGCTGCGCGTCACCGGCATTCCGCTGACGGAGCAACAATCACTCCGCTCGAAAGGCGACGCTTACCGCGAGTACCAAGCGTCCACCAGCGCCTTCGTGCCGTGGTTCCCGAAGCGATTTAACCACTAAGCCACCCTAATTTTCGCTAATCAAAACTCAGACATTAGTGCTCCTGAGTGTGCATTAGTGGTTAAAAAAATGATCAACCGTTTTCTCGAAAAAGATCTCCTGCCCGACTGGCTCATCCGCATCGGTATCCGTCGGTTGTTGCGTCAGCGCCTCCGTGAAATCACCACGCCCTCGCCCGCGGAGCAGGTAGCGCAATTTGCGGCCACGCTCTCGGCGCTGCCCATCGCCATCAACACCGCCGAATCGAAGGATCAGCACTATGAGGTGCCCACGGAATTTTATCAGCAATGCCTCGGGCCTCGCCTGAAATACTCTTCCTGCTACTACGTGGCGGGCGACGAGTCCCTAGCGCAGGCCGAGGAACGCATGCTCGCCCTGACCTGCGAGCGAGCTCAGCTCGGGCACGGCCACGGCCAGGATATCCTCGAACTCGGTTGCGGCTGGGGTTCACTCACGCTTTGGATGGCGGAAAAATATCCGCGCTCCCGCATCACCGGCGTCTCGCACTCGCGCACGCAGCGCGAACACATCCTCGGTGAAGCGAAAAAGCGCGGCCTCGCCAACGTCGCGATCATCACCTGCGACATGAATGAGTTCGAGATTGCCGCCGGCAGTTTTGATCGCGTCGTCTCGGTGGAAATGTTCGAGCACATGAAGAACTGGCCCAAGCTCATGGGCAACGTGGCGCGGTGGTTACGATCTGGCGGCATGTTTTTCGCCCACGTGTTCACCCACTCGCGTTTCGCCTACCATTTCGAAGTGCGCGACGAGAGCGACTGGATGAGCCAATACTTCTTCACTGGCGGCATGATGCCCGCGCATGATTTGTTTCCCCGCTTCCAAGCCGACTTGAAACTTGTGCAGGACTGGAAAGTGAATGGCCGCCACTACGCCCAGACCGCCGAACATTGGCTGCAAAACATGGACGCTCACCGCGCCCAAATCATGCCGCTGTTCGAGCAAACCTACGGTGCCGGGCAGGCTGTGAAATGGTGGAGTTACTGGCGCGTTTTCTACCTCGCCTGCGCCGAACTCTGGTGGTTCCGCTCCGGCGAAGAGTGGCTCGTGAGTCATTATCTGTTCCGCAAACCGTGAAGCGCCTCCTTCAGTTCATCGCCGGACTCGGCCTGGCCGTTTCGCTTACCGCCGCCACCACGGAGGAACTGATGCAGCAGGCCCAAACGGCCGAAGCCGCCCTGAACTCGGCCCGCGCCCTCGAACTTTATTTGCAGGCCGATCAAACGAAACCCGACGACGCCCTTATTCTCCAGAAAATCGCCCGGCAATATTCGGATCTCGTGCTGGAGCAGACCAGTGATGAAGCCAAGCAACGCCACGCCCAGACGGCCCTCGATTACTCCTTGCGGGCGGTGGCCCTGAATCCCCGCGATCCGGTCAACGTCCTCTCGCTCGCGGTCAGCCACGGCAAGCTGGCGATTTACAGCGACACCAAAACCAAGATCAAATACTCGCGGCTGGTGAAGGAAGAAGCTGAGCGCGCTCTCGCCCTCGATCCGAATTATGCGTGGGCCCATCACGTCCTCGGCCGCTGGCATTACGAGGTGGCTTCCTTGGGTGCGACCACGCGAATGCTGGTGCGGATAATCTACGGTGGCTTGCCGAAAGCTTCGCACGAACAGGCGATGGTTCATCTACGCCGAGCCGTCGAATTGGAACCCGAGGAATTAAATCATCACCTAGAACTCGGTTTTGCCTACGCCGCCGCCGGAGAAAAACCGGAGGCCCTGGCCAGCTGGAACAAGGGACTGCAGCTCGCTTCGCGGGGGAAGCATGATGAACCGGCCAAGCAGCGAGCCCGCGCGGCGGCCGAATTGCTGCGCTGACACCCGCCATGACAAATTAGGAGGACCTCACGCCGCTCCTGCCCGGCCAGCGACCACGTGGTAACCTCAGACATGAATGGCGCTAAGTTAAGCGGCATGATCGTCGACTGTCTGACGTTTCGTCCGCGATGATTTGCTGCGGAATTTCGTAGGGCCGCGCCTTGTGGGCGAGCCGTTTCAGGTGCGCCCTCCGGCGACAAGCGCCGGCCCTACATTCCTCATGCAAAATAGTTGGCCTGATCACGCATGGTAGCATGACGACCCACCTCCTTAACTTAGCGCCATTCATGTCTGAGCCTGAGGACGGGAGGAAACAGAGGAGCGAGTCTTACGTTTCACGCCGGGGCTAGGCCATTCCATCGAGGGAAAGGCAAGTGGCCCGGGGTTGGAGCCAGCCGGTTCATAAATGCGCGCAATCAACATTAGTATTGAGTACGCGTATTTATGAATACGGGGATCTCGAGTGTGTAAGTTGCGCGCTCGTCGCGCTACGTTGCGAGGCTAGCTCGCAACCCACGGAGTCATGGAACCCGTGTTGTCGCTTTGCTTCAACGCGGCTACGCCCCAATCCCACAGTCACGGAGGCCTGTGACTACGACTGAACTTGTTTTCCGATTCCACCGGCAGAGTTGCGAGGCGATCTCGCAACCTACGGGAGGAAACATGGCGTGGAAGACAAACGCGTTCGGAAGTCGCGTTCTACCTTGGATAATCGGCGCGCCCAGCGGCCGAAGCTAATGGACTCGGCGCGGTCACGACCTACCCCACACGATGGCGTGTCGGCGAGCGACAGCCCTGCATTTTTAAAAGCCGATAGCTGACCGTGGCTTCAACCGAAACGGGCCACCATCCGCTGAATGGTTTCTCCAGCGGATTGGGCTGTCGTCCTGAATTCCGGTGAAATGCGTTCGTCTGCGGTGACGCGCATCCAAAAAGCCAGGGCGACAGGTGCGACCTCGATCCAGATCGCCGCGATCGCCGGCAGTGGAGGACGGGGCGCAAAAACCCGCACGCCTAATTCGCCTTGGGCACCGGGGGCATAAAGCATGGGGAGCATGTCGTAGGCTGGAGTCAGGCCGAAAGGAATTCCGTCGGTGAGCGCAATGCTCGTATTGCTGCGGTGCATGTCGGAATTGGCGATGAGCTCGCCGAAGCACCAACGCCAGCGTAGTTCGCGGGCCTGATCGGGAGCCAGCCAACCTGCAGACTCGAGGGAATCGGCTGAGGCCAACCAAGCGTGGGCCGCTCCATCAGCGAGGCCGTCCTCGACCACGGCCAGACTCATCTGTCCGCGCCGGCCACCGGTTTCCATTCGATCGAAGCGCTCCACTTCGAGAAAGCGGCGGTCACCGGCGTCGAGCACCTGGGTGCGGGCGCAGGCGATCCCTTGCGCCGAGAGGATTTCGGCGGCGATATGTTCGCAGAGCAACAGGTCGGCCCAGCGTTGGCTGACCGGTGAATTCTGCGCAGCGGAAAATTTGACCAAGACAGGGGCGAAGGCGCCGCCCGGGCGGCGGACGGTAAGTAGGAATTTCGGTTGCTCCCCGCCAGCGGACGAACCGATCAGTTCTCCACGTTGGGCCGCAGCGGCGCGCTCGGGATAGACCGCAGCCCGGTCGTTGGTCGGAATCGCCGTGTTGGCCAGCGTATCCGAACAGCGCAAGGCTTGTTCGAGGGCGCGGTCACCGAGGACGAAGTTGCCGGGCAAATCGTCGCCCTCGTGCAGCAGGTAGGCCAGGATATCGTCGTCCTGCCAGTTACGTGGGTCCGCCGGAACCCCGAGGCGCGCGGATAATTCACGGGCGATCACGCGGCCGAGATAGCCTTGCGGAGCCACGTCTTGGAGAAAAAATGGGAGGCCGGGAAAAACATTCGCGGGATAAGCGCGGGCAAGCCAAGCGGGAGGATCACCGGAGGGAAGAAGCCGAAAACCGCCGTGGAGGGCGCGCAGTTCTCCAGCCGCGTGGGACCTCCCCTGCTCGTCGATGCGGTAGAGCGGCCAAGAGGTACCGAGGTTGCGAACATTGCGCCGCAGGGCGTATTGGGTTTGGCGGGCGGCGCCGATACGTTCCACTGATGAACCCAGCTCGATAATCCAGCGGGACAAAGTGGGCTGGCTGATCCCAAGAGACTCGGCAAGGGCACGCGCCGGTGCCACTCCCTGCGCTTGGAGTGCAAGGGTTAAACCTGAGATGTCCGCGCTGTTTTTCCTGCTATTCATGAATAGATATTGAATAGATATTTAAACCGCTAGTTAATGTTCAGCAATAGAATAAGTATGTGATAAGACGAAACATGAATAGATTATATCAACAAATTATCCACCTACCAAAGGGAATCACCGTCGACCATTTCGAGCATTGAGGGAACGCGTCCGGATATCGCGTTCCACCCGGGGGGTTCGGCTCGTCGGGGACGACTCGCCCTACCCCATAAAAAAGCCGCAGACTTTTTGGTCTGCGGCTTGAAGTAGGTTGAACCGGGATTAGCTGGCGTTGCCTTCGGACGGCCGAGCGATGAGACGATCGGCGACGCCTTCCCTCCCCCATAGATGATCACGATCAACGCGAGGCCAAGGGCGAGGAGATGGTATTCGAAACCTTCACCTTTTTGCTGGCCGGACCAGTTCATGAAAAAGCCATTCGCAGAATGCGCCGTGGCGCTGGCGACGACCATGACCGACGCGATGCCGAACGCGGCCACACGACTAAAGACGCCGAAGATCAACGCGAGCGAGCCGGCAAATTCGGCGAGAATCGCGAGAAAAGCGAACAACGTCGGGATGTGCATCGTCCCGGTGAAAAAGTTCATGGTGCCGGTGAAGCCGTAGCCGCCGAACCAGCCGAGCAGCTTTTGCGCGCCATGCGGAAACATGACAAGTCCGAGTGTAAGGCGCGCCAAAAGTGGCGCAGCGCTGTCGTTGGTTTTAGTGAGAAGTGCGATGAGTTTCATATTTTTGGTTGGGTTGAAATTGGTGGGAGTTTTGTTTGTGGGTAGGGCGAACCCTCTGGGTGAGCCGCAGAATGACGGCACGTTCGGAGAACGCGCCCAACCTGCGATTCGTTGCTTTTCGGCTCGGCAGGGACGCCTCGCCCTACCTGTTGATGCAATTAGGCCAGATCGAAGAGGAGGACTTGCGTGGATTTCGTGCCGGTGAGTTCCAAACTCGTGGCGGCAGTCACGACGGCTGCGTCGCCGCCGGTCAGGGTTTGGCCGTTGAGGGTGACTTCGCCCTCGGCGACGTGGACCCACGCTTGCCGACCGGCGGCGAGGCGGTGCGTGACGCTTTGACCGACGTCGAGTTTGGCGAGCCAGAGATCGGCGTCCTGATGGATGGCGATGGAATCGTCGCGGCCGGTCTTGCTGGTCACGAGGTGCAGGACGCCGTTGGGCGCGGTGGCGAAGGATTTTTCCGCGTAGCGCGGGGTCACGCCCTGGCGATCAGGCTGGATCCAGATTTGCAGGAGGTGCACCGCTTCCGTGTCGGAGGGATTGAACTCGCTGTGGCGCACACCGGAGCCGGCGGCCATGTATTGCCCATCGCCCGCGCGGATGAGGCGACCGTTGTTCATCGAGTCCTTGTGTTCCAACTGGCCGCTCAGGATGTAAGTGATGATCTCCATGTCGCGGTGCGGGTGCGTGCCGAAACCCTGGCCGGGCATCACGAGGTCGTCGTTGATGACGCGCAGGCTGCGGAAACCCATCCTGCGCGGGTCGCGGTAGTCGGCGAAACTGAAGGTGTGGTAGGAGTCGAGCCAGCCGTGGTTGGCGTGGCCGCGTTCATTGGCTTTGCGGATGTTTATCATGCCGTCAGTATGCCACACGTACCCCGGTTTGGGGAAAGACCATGATTTTTGCCTCAGCATAGCCCAAAGGTATGCTCGCCGCACCCCATGGAACTCCGCCACCTTCGCTACTTCGTCGCCGTTGCCGAAACGGAAAACGTCTCACGCGCCGCGCTAAAGCTGCACGTGTCGCAACCCGCGCTGAGCCGTCAGGTGCGCGACCTTGAGGACGAGATAGGTTTTCTGCTCTTGGAGCGCAGCGCGAAATCCGTGCGCCTCACCGACGCGGGCCGGATTTTTCTAACCGAGGCGCGCGCGGTGCTCGCGCGCACCGAGGACGCGGTGCAAGCCGCGCGCGCCGTCGCGACCGGCCTGCGCGGCGAACTTCATGTCGGCTACGCGCCGACGCCCACGGTGCGAATTCTTCCCGCGACGCTGCGTGCCTTCCAAGCCGAGCGCTCGGAGGTGCGGGTGAAACTGCATGACCTCACTACTGACGAAATGATTGCCGGGCTGCGGAAGGGCGTGCTGCAAATCGCGTTGCTCGTGCGACCCTCGCGCGCGATGTTGCGCGGGCTGCACTTTGAGGAACTCGCCCGCGACCAGATCCGCCTCGCCGTGCCACCCGATCATCCGTTTGCCAAGCTCCGCTCATTTCCGTCGCCCGGCTGGCCGGTGAGCGGTTGGTGGCCTACAATCGCAAGGAGTATCCGGATTATCACGAGCTGCTCGACACGATCTTTGCTCCGACCAAGAGCCAGCCGCGCATGGTGGAGGAACATGAAGGCGGCGGCAGTTTGGTCACTGCGGTGGAAGCTGGAACCGGCCTCGCCGTGGTGGCGCAATCGCTGTCGTGTTCTATCAACGCGCGCCTGAAACTCATTCCGTTGTCGCCAGAGCCGGAGCCGATCATCATCGGTGCGGCGTGGATGAAAGATAAGCTGACACCTGCGGCCCAGCAGTTTTTCCGCTGCGCGCAAGCGGTGGGAATAGTCGAGAGCTGAGAACACGCCCAACGCGGCAGCCTGCTTCCCAGGTTTGATCTATTTGCCATCCGCCACTCGCTCGGCGCGACGGTACTGTCTGCTCTTCGCAGGTTGCGGGTTGCGAACGGCAGGACGATCGCAACGTTAGGCGCATGAATCGAGTTTCTCCGACTGTCCTGGGACTATTGATCGCCAATGCCGTGGTGTTTGCCGCGGGTATGTTGGTGCCGGCCTGGCGCGACCAGATCATCGCCACAGGCGCATTGTGGTATCCGGCCAACGACCATTTCGGACTGTGGCAAGTGGTGACGTACATGTTCCTGCACGGAAGCCTCGGCCATATTTTCTTCAACATGTTCGCGCTCGCATCGTTCGGCACGGTCTTGGAGCGACAGTGGGGCGCGACGCGTTTTCTGGTTTTCTATTTTCTCTGCGGGATCGGCGCGGCACTGATCCAGACGGGAATCAATTGGTATGAATTCGGCGGGCTCCAGGATCGTCTCGCCGCCGCAGGGATGACTCCCTCCACCATCGGTGCGATGCTCGCGACCGGGAGCGGCCCGATGCCGACGGATCCGGCGCTCAAGGCGGCACTCATCGAGCTTTATGGGATCTACCTCCGTCCGATGCTCGGCGCATCCGGAGCGATCTATGGAGTACTGGTGGCGTTTGGGTTGCTCTATCCCAACGCGAAACTCGCTCTGATGTTCATACCGGTGCCGATCACCGCGAAGTACTTCATTCCGATTTTGCTCACCCTCGATCTGTTTTCCGGCGTCACCGGATTTTCGATCTTTGGCACCGGGATCGCGCATTTCGCGCACCTCGGCGGAGCCGCGATCGGATTTTCCCTGATGCTGCTCTGGCGCCACCGCCACGCCTCGGACGCAACCCGCCCGACGATGACAGACCAGACTTTCCGTTGAGCGACGCAGAGCCGACCAGTTGAGACTCAAAGCCGGACCGACCCGCGACTGATAACCCGCGACTGTTTCTCTTGCGTTGCGACTATTCCCTTGGCCGTTTCTCTCCGCACTCAATCAATTCCGTCAGGTGCGTCGCCAGGTGAACCACCCGACCAGAAAGCGACTCCACTTCACAGCGGGGCCTCGTGACCCACTCTCCTTCCCCACGAGATCGCCGTTCAATCCGTCACCTGAGTGCGGACAAAAGGGAGTGCCAGCGGACTACTCGTGCGATCCGTTGGATGGCGATCACGAGAATGCTGGCGCGACTAATCTACGGTGGCTTGCCGAAAGCTTCGCACGAACAGGCGATGATTCATCTACGCCGAGCCGTGGAATTGGAGCCCGAAGAATTAAATCATCACCTGGAACTCGGTTTCGCATGCGCCACCGTCGGAGAAAAATCGGAGGCACTCGCTAGCTGGAATAAGGGACTGCAGCTCGCTTCGCGGGGCAAGCATGACGAACCGGCCAAGCAACGGGCCCGTGCAGCGAGGGGAAACGAGCTGAGCCTATAAGGGCGATTGGGGTCAGGTAGCGGCCGTTGCCCTCAACGGCCACGGGGAAGCGGTGCCGCGAGCCGCACTGGCGCTTGGGGGCAAGCGCCGCTACCGGCCATTCGTCCCAGACATTTTGATCCCAGTCCGTGGAGAGAATCGGGACGAGGAAACGAGATGATCCTGGAACCAAGAATTGTCTCGCGAAGGAAAAGAAGGGAACGAAGGCAGCAAAGGATTAATGACCATGACCAAACACCGCGGATCTCGCGGATAAACGCGGATACAGCAAAAACCGCCTGAGGTCTTTATCCGTGAATTGATCCGCGAGATCCGCGGAAAAGTTTTTTGGAGGGGGGCAGCGGGATATCGATACGTAAAGCTGGTGAAATTGCTTAGGGCGATACGATATGTTCCTGACCCACCACCCGGAATTTTTGCCGACACGCGAATGACTTACGGGCAGATCCAGCGAATTGGGGTGCAGGAAATAGCCCGACCCAACCAGACATTTTAACGCGGAGGGCGCGGAGTAAAACCACGCCAAGCTCCGCGCCCTCCGCGTTAATTGTATTTTCCGATTTGCGGTAGAGTTGAGCTCATCCTAATTCCTCGTGATCAGGATGTTTGAGGCTACGACGGACAAGCCGGGCGCGCTTCTTCCCGGCTCACGTTGCAAAACCCGCCCGGAGGTCGGGTTCCACCACCGCAGAGGCACACACCACCGCAGAGGCCTGCGCGGAGTCAACATCAGGCTGGCTGAGACGAAGAACCCCAAGAACAATTATTGGCGATGTGTTTGGTCGGTTTGTGCCGTTTTGTTTAATGGTTTTTTGCAGGGCCGTCTTCGGCGCTGAGCCTGTCGAACGGGCTTGTGGACGCGCCGGGCCACGGTCCGGCCACAAGGGCCGACCCTACAAAGACCAGCCGCAGCCATCCTGCTCCCAGCCCGTGTTGCCGTGGTTGGATGCTCAGCCGCCGATGTGCGACATTTCCACTTTAGGCAGGTGCACCGTGGCCGCCGAACGAATCTCGGAGTAACGATCGCTGCGCACATGCCACACCCGGCCAATGGCGCGGGTCAGTTCCTCGTCCGAGGCCCCGCCGCGCACCCGGGCGCGCAAATCAAATCCGCTGAGGCCAAACAGACAGGTATAGAGCGAGCCTTCCGGCGACAGGCGGGCGCGGGTGCAATCGCGGCAGAAGGCTTGCGTCACCGAAGCAATCACGCCGATCTCACCCGAACCGTCGCGGTAGCGCCAACGCTTGGCCACCTCGCCGTGATAGTTCGGGGCCACCGGCTCCAGTGGCAGTTCGGCATCAAGGGTGGAGATGATCTCCGCCGCTGAAACCACGTCATCCAGCCGCCAGCCGTTGGTGTGCCCCACATCCATATATTCGATGAAGCGCAAAATGTGGCCCGTGCCTTTGAAGTGGCGCGCCATCGGCACGATGCTGTGCTCGTTCATGCCGCGCTTGACGACCATGTTGATTTTGATGGGCGCAAGGCCGACAGCGGCGGCGGCGGCGATTCCTGCCAGCACCTTTGCCACCGGGAAATCCACGTCGTTCATGGCCTTGAACACGGCATCGTCCAGCGAGTCCAGGCTCACGGTCACGCGTTGCAAGCCCGCAGCTTTGAGCGCCTGCGCTTGCTGGGCGAGCAGCGAGCCGTTGGTGGTCAGGGTCAGGTCCACGCCGGGGATGGACGACAGCATGGCGATGAGGCGCTCCAGATTGCGCCGCACCAGCGGCTCGCCGCCGGTGAGGCGAATCTTCTCCGCGCCCAGCGTCACGAACACGCGGGCCAGCCGCGTTATTTCCTCGAAGGTGAGCAACTGCTCGCCCTCAAGGAATTGAAAATCGCCGCCGAAGACTTCCTTGGGCATGCAATAGACGCAGCGGAAGTTGCAGCGGTCGGTCACGGAAATACGCAGGTCGCGCAAGGGGCGGTTGAGCGTGTCGAGCAGCATGACTTTTAGAGGCGGGCCAAAAAGATCCGCGTGGTGGTGGTAATCATCTTTCGCATACCCTCTAAAGTGTCTTCACGGGTTGGCGCGGGGTAACCCCCGGCGAGTCGTTCAAGCCAGTGATGATCCGCGAGCCCAATTTGTAGGTGAAATACGAGTGGATCCACTGGAGGAGCACCGCCGCTTTGTTCCTGAACCCGATCAGGAAAATCAAATGAACGAGCAGCCATGCCATCCACGCCAGCCAGCCCGAAAATTCAAACCGGCCAATTTGGGCGATGGCCGCCGAACGGCCGACGGTTGCCATCGTGCCCCGGTTCCAATAGCGGAAAGCCGGACGCGGTGCCGGTCCGGAGCCACCCGCGTTCAGTTCCCCTTTAAGGATTCGGGCTACATGCTGCGCCATTTGCATCGCCGCCGCTGAGACTCCTGGGACTAAATTGCCGTTCTGATCGGTCACCGCCGCGAGGTCGCCGATGGCAAAGACCTCGGCGTGACCCGGCAGGCTGAGGTCAGGTTTGACCTGCACGCGGCCGCTGCGATCCAATTCGACCCCCAGCTTCCGCGTGAGTGGGTGGGCGGATATGCCGGCCGCCCAAATAATGTTTGCGCTGTCGATTCGCTGACCGTTCGCAAAAACCAGGTAGCCGTCGCCGATGGATTCAACCTTGGTGTTCGTGCGAACTTCGACGCCGAGGCGTTCGAGTTGCTGCTGGGCTTTCGCCGAGAGGTCCGCCGAAAACTGCGGGAGAAGGCGCGGGCCGCCTTCGACGAGGATTACCCGGGCCTGACGGGGATCGATCCGGCGGAAATCGCGCTTGAGGACCCGCCGCGTCAACTCCGCAAAGGCCCCGGCGAGTTCCACGCCCGTCGGGCCGCCGCCGATCACGACGATGCTCATGAGCCGCGCTTTTTCCGGCCCGCTCAGGCTGTTCTCCGCTCGTTCAAACGCCAGCAGGATTTGCCGCCGGATACGGAGCGCGTCGTCGAGCGACTTGAGGCCAGGCGCGTGTGACTCCCACTCTGGATGACCGAAGTAACTGGTCACGCTGCCGAGCGCGAGCACGAGGTAGTCGTAGTGCAGCGGGCCACCCGCCAGCAACACTTGCCGGTTCGCCAGATCAAATCCGGTGACGCTTTGCAGCAGCACGGTGAGATTCGGTTTGTGGCGCAGAATCGAGCGAATCGGCTGCGCGATCTCCGGCGCGGACAGACCGGCCGTGGCCACCTGATAAAGCAGCGGCTGGAAGAGATGGTGGTTCTGCCGATCCACCACTGTGACTTGGGCATGCGGATGAGCGAAGGCCTGGCAGAAGGTCAGTCCGCCAAACCCGGCACCCAGCACCACCACCTGGGGGCGGCTTCGATTGTTAGCGTTCATGGTTGGAAACTTCGAGTCCCACCGCCGGAGGCGAACGGGTCGGCGCGTGACGGTCCAGCGTGGTTGGCCGCACCCCTTCTCTGATCGACTTTCATCTCCGGGCGGCGGTGCGGATGCGGTAAACGCAGCGGCGGGCACCCGCCAGCATGTGTTCCGTCCGCTCGATCACGGCGTCCTCTCCCAAGATAGCTTGGAAGACCTCAAGCTCGCCGTCGCAGAGCTTGGAGCAGACGGTGGCCGCTGCGCAAATGGGGCAGTGGTTCTCAATCAGGAGGAATGAGCCGTCGGGCTGGCGCTGCACTTCCGCCAT
>ENA-ORBV01007020-ORBV01007020.1-microbial-mat-metagenome-genome-assembly--contig:-NODE-7020-length-19539-cov-75.831826_pt1 | contig 19539 bp, 12 predicted proteins | sample MGYA00237777_ERZ505514 | MGnify/ENA primary metagenome ERZ505514 (study PRJEB26160, sample SAMN06269048) | microbial mat metagenome | isolation source: Oligotrophic lake microbial mat | place... | reverse complement strand
GTGCGCGCTCAGCACCGGAACAACGCGCCGTACTACATCAACTGGTACGACGCGCACCGCGTGGACGTCACGGTGAACGGCGGTCCGGTCACGAGCTATCCCGCGCGCACGACGCAGGGCGACACCGTTCGCGCAACGATCCCGGGCAGCCTCGTGGGCACGATCTGCTACCAGTTCGTGTCGGTCGACAAGTACGGCAACACGGGGACTTCGATCCAGCGTTGTTACGCGGCCACGGGGCTCTCGGTGGGCAACCCGTACTGCTTCGGCGACGGTTCCGGCACGGCCTGTCCGTGCGCGAACGTGGGCGCGATCGGCAACGGTTGCGCGAGCTCGGTCTCCGCGAGCGGTGCGAACTTGTCGGCGACGGGCACCGCGTCCATCTCCGCGGACAGCGTCGTTCTGACCGGCACCAACATGCCGAACAGCTCGGCCCTCTACTTCCAGGGCACGACGCAAGCGAACGGCGGCAACGGCAACGTCTTCGGCGACGGCAAGCGTTGCGCGGCGGGTTCGATCACCCGCCTGGGCACGAAGACGAATGCGGCGGGCGCGTCGAGCTATCCCGAGGGCGGCGACCTCGTGATCAGCATTCGAGGCACGATCGGTGCGCCGGGCACGCGGACCTACCAAGTGTGGTACCGCAACGCCGCGGCGTTCTGCACCGGCGACACGTTCAACCTGTCGAACGGTCTGGAGATCGCCTGGGGCGCGTGAGAGGGGCGCGTGAGAGGTGCGCGCGCTCCGATATCAGTTCAGAACATCGAACCGACGGGTTCTCGGGTCCGAGTTGCGCGGCTCCGCCGCTGCCTCGAGCCCGTGATTTCTTCGCAGGCTCCGAGGGCTCGGCCTCGCTGACCGGAAGTGAACCGTCGCTCGCGGCGGTCCGCGGATTCTTCACGTACTCTGAACTCGAGAACGTCGTCCTCCGCCGCGGGGCCGCCGCCCCGAGCCCTCGACGCCGCGCGCAGATCGGATCACGAGCGCGCGGGTCGTCGCGCATGAGTTGCGGAGCGTGAGCCGCGGATCTCGGTTCGCTTCCCGTGCATTCCGTCGGGAAGGGAACCTGGACGCTTCGCGATCCGTTCTCAAGACGAGTGCTTCATCCTCGAAAGCTCACTCGGAAAGCGCTTCCGCACCCCTCCCGGGCTCTCCCGATCCGGGGTACAGTTTCCAACCTAGGATGTCTCGGGTCGCGCGGTGGGGACTGCGCCGACGCGAGACGTGTTCACTCTCTCTCGTCCGGACACCGCGTAGAAGACCTGACTCCTCGGTCCTGCGCGCCCACACATAGAACTTCCGACATGGCACGACTTCGCTTCGTCCGCGCATCGGCAATCACAGGTCTGACCGTGCTCGGCTTCACGTCTGCTGCCTACGCGCAGCAGATGCCGCGCAACACGGTCGACGTTCCCTCGAGCAGCGGTTCGACGGAAAACGTCGACTTCGCCGACGTGGACAACGACGGCGACTGGGACGCGGTCTTCGCCGACGGCGGCGACGCCGGCAACGACCAGAGCAAGATCTGGATCAACGCTTTCAACGGCGGCGATCCGGTCGGCAAGTTCACGAACCGAACCACTACACAGTTCCCGGCGCTGCAGCAGCAGAGCCGTGACATCGAGTTCGTCGATTACGACAGCGACGGCGACCAGGACATCTACCTCTCGAACACCTCGGCGATCTCGAACCAGACCAACCGCTGGTGGAACAACATGGGCTCCCAAGCGGGCACCATCGGCTTCTACCAGGACCAGACGGCCACGCGCTGGTCGGGCCTCGGTGGCGCCGGATCTTCGGTCCCCCCGAGCATCTTGATCGCCGGTGGGTTCGTCGACTTCTCCTGTGACTGCGACTTCGGCGACATCGACAACGACGGCGACCTGGACCTGTTCCACTCGACGTACGGTGGTGCCTTCAACGGCAACGCTCCGTCCCGCATCTTCCTGAACAACGGCGCGGGCGTCTTCGCGGAGTTCAACCCGGGCGGCGGCCAGCTGACGGGCATCGACATCACCCCGGGCGCTCCGGCGATCTGGGCGCAGGGCACTCAGTCGACGAACACGACGAACTCGACCGGTGTGAACGCCGACGTCGCCTCCAGCGCCCTCGACATCGACCTCGGGGACATCGACGGTGACTTCGACCTCGACATCCTCCACGGCGCGCGCCAGGAACTGCCGCGCATGTTCAAGAACCGCCACTCCGACACGGGCACGTTGGCCTTCCGCGACGTGACGGGCTCGACGTTCACCGGCGCCTACTCGACCGGCGACGGTCACTACGAGCAGGAGATGGGTGACCAGGACAACGACGGCGACCTCGACATCTACGGCCTGAACTGGCTGCAGGGCAGCTTCTCGTTCACCGACGCCATCTACAAGAACACGGGCACGGGCACGTTCACGGCCGCCGTCGCGCTCTCGGGCTCGGGCGCCGACGACAACGAAGGCGACTACATCGACTACGACCTGGACGGCGACCTCGACCTGTTCATCGCGAACTTCAACGGTCAGGAGCGCATGTACCGCAACGACGGCGTGGGCAACTACGCGCTCCAGACGACGGGCGTCGTCGTTCCGTCCGACAGCACGACCTCGCTCGACGCCGACGAGTGTGACGTCGACAACGACGGCGACCCGGACGTCTTCGTCGCGAACGACAACGGCGCGTCCGAGTGGTACCTGAAGAACTCGACGGCTTTGAACGACGTCACGGCGCCGACCTTCCCGACGGTCGAGCAGGCCGCGAACCGCACGGCGGGTCCGTCCGCGACGGTCGTGCGCTGCGCGATCCGCGACAACGCTGCGTACTACATCACCTGGTACAACACGAACCGCCTCGACGTGACCGTCAATGGTGGTCCCGTGACGAGCTACCCGGTTTCGATGATGCAGGGCGACCTGTTCCGGGCCGTGATCCCGGGCAACCTGGTCGGCACGATCTGCTACCAGTTCGTGTCGAGCGACAAGTACGGCAACACGGGGACGTCGGTCCAGCGTTGCTACACCTCGACCGGTGGCTCGACGGGCACTCCGTTCTGCTTCGGCGACGGCTCGGGCACGGCTTGCCCGTGTGCGAACTCGGGAGCGGCTGGCAACGGTTGCGCCAGCTCGATCTTCGCGAACGGCGCGAACGTCGCGGCCACGGGCAACCCGTCGCTCTCGAGCGACACGGTCGTGCTGACGGGAACGAACATGCCGAACAGCTCGGCGCTCTACTTCCAGGGCACGAACCAAGCGAACGCCGGCAATGGTTCGGCGTTCGGTGACGGCAAGCGCTGCGCGGGTGGGTCGATCATTCGCCTCGGCACGAAGATCAACGCGGCGAACACGTCGAGCTACCCGCAGGGTGGCGACCTCGCGATCAGCGTGCGCGGCGCGATCGGTGCGCCGGGAACGCGGACCTACCAAGCTTGGTACCGCAACGCGGCGGCCTTCTGCACGGCCGACACGTTCAACCTCTCGAACGGCCTCGAGATCGTGTGGGCCCCGTGATCGGCTGAACCGCACGCGCGGTCACTTCTGCGGCGCGCTCCGGTCGAACCGGTGCGCGCCGCAGTGTTTTCGCGGTCGTGTTCAGCCCGCGCCGCGCCGTGCCGCGCCGCGCCGTGCCGCGCCGTGCCGCGCCGCGCCGTGCCGCGCCGTGCCGCGCCGCGCCGTGCCGCGCCGCGCCGTGCCGCGCCGCGCCGTGCCGCGCCGCGCCGTGCCGCGCCGTGCCGTGCCGCGCCGTGCCGCGCAGCGCCGTGCCGCGCCGCGCAGCGCCGTGCCGTGCCGCGCCATTCCACGTCGCGCCGTGCCGTGCCGCGCCATGCCACGTAACGCTGCGAGGAGCGACGCCGACGCGCACTTTCCGTATCCCCGCGCCGGGGTAGCGGAAGTCGTCGTACGCAGATCGCAAGCCTGCGGGAGACGGGCGTAGACTGGACCTTCGCGTGTTGCGCTATCTGCCATTCGCGACCCGCGGACTCCTCCGCTCGGGTCCGCCGATCCACCTGACGCTTTTCGTCACGGGGGCCTGCAACCTGCGTTGCAGGCACTGCTTCCACTGGCGCGAAGTCGCGGCCGGAGTTCCCGGTCCGAGCCTCGCGAACGTGCGCGCGCTGGCCGATTCGGTCGCGCATATGGGGCCGCTCCTGTGGCTTTCGCTCGGCGGTGGGGAGCCTTTCCTGCGCAAGGATCTCGTGGACGTGGCCTCGGCGTTCGCGCAGCACGGCCTGCGGCACCTCGCGATCCCGACGAACGGGCTGCTGCCCGAGCGCGCCGAGGCCTTCGCGGAGGAGATCCTGACGCGTCACCCGGAATTGCACCTCGCGATCTCGGTGTCCTTCGACGGACCGCCGCCGATCCACGACGCGATTCGACAGATCGAGGGCGGTCACGCGCGTTCGATGGAGCAGGTGCGGCGCTTGAAGCGGCTGCAAGAGCGGCATCCGCGACTCGGCGTCGGCGTCATCGTGTGCGTGACGCGTGAGAACCAAGACGTGCTGGCCGAGCACGTGGAAGAGCTGGTGCGCGAGCTGCGGCCGGACAACGTGACCGTGAACCTCGCGCGCAGCGACGCGCTCGATCGCACTCTGCTCGACGTCGACATCGCGCGCTACGAGGACGTCGTCGCCGCGAAGAAGCGGCTCCAGGAGTCGGGCGTGCTGCCGTACTTCGACTTCCCGCTCGCGCGCGTCGCGCAGGCGCGCGACGAGATGATGTACGAGCACGTCGCGCGGGTCGCCCGCGGTGAGAACGCGTCGCAGCACCTGCCGTGCACGGCGGGCTCGATCTCCGCCGTGGTCATGGAGAACGGCGAAGTGCGTGCGTGCGAAAGCCTGCCCGACGCGATCGGCAACCTCGCCGACACGGGTTGGGACCTCGAGAAACTCTGGAACGGTGCGGCAGCGCGAGCGCTGCGCCAGCGCATCGAGTCGACGAAGTGTGCGTGCACGTGGGAGTGCGCGCAGGCCGACAACGTGCTTTTCAACGCACGGAAATGGCCCGAGCTCGCTTGGCGAGCCGCCCGGGGATGAGGCTCCTCGTCGTCGTTCCGTGTCGCGACGAGGCGCTCGTCGTCGCGCGTCGCGTCGCGAATCTGGCGCGCTGCAAGTGGCCCGCTTCCGAGCGTCCACACGAGATCGTCCTCGTCGACGATGCGTCTCGAGACGGCACGAGGGCCGCGGCGGAGGTTGCGATCGCTGCGGAGTTCGGCGCGCGCGCGGACGTCGCGGCACGCGTCGTCCTGAACGACGTGCGGCCCGGAAAACCCGGCGCGGTGCGCGCGGGGATGCGCGGGGCAGGAGCCTTCGACCTCGTCGTCCTCACCGACGCCGACGTCGTGATCGAGGAATGCGCGCTCGTCGAGATCGCGGATGCGTTCACGCGCGAGCCGCGGCTCGCGTTGGCCTGCGCGGCGCAGCGCTTCGTCGCCGGTCTCGCTGGCGATGGGACTTGTCGCGCCGGCGACGGCGGAGCCCTCAGCGACGCGGGTGGAACGTTCGATCGATGGACCGCGGCCGTGCGTCGTCTCGAGTCGCGCGCGGGTGTTCTCTTCAGCGTTCATGGACAACTGTGCGCCTGGCGTGCGGATCTCGAGCTCGCGCCGACGTTCGGCGTCGCTGCGGACGACGTCGATCTGCGCTTCCAGGTGAAAGCCCGCACGAGCGAACCGCGGCGCGTCGAAATCGTCCCGCGTGCTGCGTTCTTCGAGGTCAAGACTCCAGCCGGTCCCGAGCGCGACGCGCAAGCGGCGCGGCGCGCGCGCGCGTGGTTCCAAGCGGTGCGCCGCGGTCCGATCCCGGCGCGTGGCGCGTTGGAGTCCGTGCAAGCACTCGCGTACGGGGTCGTGCCGCGCAGCGCGCCGATCGCGAGCTTCGCGGTGGCACCGATCGCGGCGCTGGTCCTCGCGGTCCTCGGGTTCCACGTCGCCGCACTCACGGTGCTCGCCCTCGGAGTCGCGTTCGTGCTCACGCCGCTCGGACGTCGCTGGATCGAACTGGCGCGCACGATCGAGACCGCTGCGCGTACCGAACGGCGCGAGCCGGCGACCGATCGTTGGGAGACGCCGCGTCTGTGAGCACTCGTCCTCTTCGCCGCGATCTGCCCTGGATCCTCGGACTCGCGCTCCTCGGTTTCGTGCTGCGCCTCGCGGCCGTCGCGCAATACCAGGCGTCGCATCCGAACAGCGCGAACGTCGTCATCGACGAGAAGAGCTACGACCTCTGGGCACGCGCGATCGCGGGCGGCGAGTGGATCGGCACCGAGGTGTTCTTCCAGGAACCGCTGTATCCCTACGCGCTGGGCACTCTCTACGCGACGCTCGGCGAGAGCCTGTACACCGCGCGGGTCGCGCACTGCGTTTCGTGGACCGTCGCGATCGTCGTGATCGGGCTTCTCGCGCGACGGATCTTCGGCAGCGTGACCGGATTCTTGGCGGCGGGAGCGGTCGCGTTGCACGGGCCGGGGCTCCTCTTCCCGAGCTTGATCCTGAAGGAAAACCTGTTCCTGCCGGTGTTCGCGGCGCTCCTCTTCGTGATCGTCGCGAGTCGGCCGCTCGTCGGTCGCAAGGCACTCGGCGCGTGGCTCGCGCTCGGGATCCTCGGCGGACTCGGCAGTTTGCTGCGCGGCAACGTGCTCGTCTTGTTGCCCGTCCTCGCAGCGTGGCCTTTGGCGCGAGCACTCGTCGAGCGCACGCGAGCGAAACCCGCGCTCCCGCTCAGCTTGGCTTTCGTCGTCGGCGTCGCACTCGTGCTCGTGCCCGTCGCCTGGCGCAACCATCACGTCGGCGGAGTCTTCGCGCTGACGACGAGCGGCGCGGGCACGAACGTGTACGGCGGTAACAACCTCGAGAATCCGTTCGGACGCGCGACCGAGTTCTCGTTCATCCGCGGGATCCCCGAGCACGAGGCCGGCGACTGGAGACGCGAGGCCGAGCGTCGCACGGGCCGTGTTCTCGATCCGGCCGCGGTGAGCTCGTACTGGATGGGGGAGGCGTGGCGGTCGGTGCGCGAGCATCCGCTGGAACACGCGCGGATCCTGTGGCGGAAACTGCGACTGTCGCTCGGGAGTTACGAGGTTCCCGACAACCACATGCTCGATTGGGACGCGCGCTACGTTGCGATCGCGCGATTGCCGTGGCCGGACTTCGGCGTGACCGGCATGTTCGGGATCGCGGGCGTGCTCACGTGGTGCGTGCTCGTGATCACGCGGCGCAAGCCCGTCCTCCCGTGCGCGGGCGGCGCGAGCGAACTGGCGATCTTCTTCGTGTCGTATCTGGGCACGATCGTGCTCACGGTGACGAGCGATCGCGCGCGCTTGCCGCTGCTCGTGCCGCTGGCTGTGTTCGCGGCGTTCTTCGTCGTGACGACGGTTGTCTGGCTCCGTTCGAAGGCGCGTTTCGAAATCATCGTCGCCGTGAGTTCACTCGTCGTCGCAGCGCTCCTCGCACACGTCCCCGCGCTGCCCGCGTCGGATCGCGCGGAGGATTGGGACGAGCGCGACTACAACCTCGCGGTGCAATTCCTCGACGAACCCGGCCGCGAAACAGAAGGCCGCGGTCTCGCCGAGAGCCTCGCCGCGAAGCATCCGAAGACGGCGCGCATCCAACTGCTCGTACAGAGCTTCGCCGCGCGTCGCGCATCCCGCATGTACGGGAATACGACCGAGATGGTGGCCGTAGCCGGACGGGTGGAGTTGTTCGAGGTTTTGCGCCGAGCGACACAGATCGCCGAGGATGCGAGCGTGTTCCCGCGCGAGCGGTTCCGAGCCGATGTCCTCGCCGCCTTCGTCGCGCTCGAACTCGGTCAGCACGAAGCGGCCGAGCGACGTTTCGGTTCGGCCAGAAGTTTCGACCCCGACTCCCCGGATCTTCGGAACGGGGAGGCGCGAGCGCGGCTATGGATCGCAGAGAAGTGGCTCTCGGCGGCCGACGCTATCCACACCCCACTGAAGGATCGGCCTCGCTACGTCGAGGAAGCGCTCGACCGCTATCAGGTGGTCGCCGAGGACGCCCGGGTCGCTGTCGAACTCCGCTCCAGAGCCCGGCGAGCCGCCGGCTGGATCCAGTACGGTCTGAATCGTCTTCCGAACGCCGAGCGGCATTTCCGGGCCTCGCGCGACCTCGCGGACAGTCCGGATGCGCGCTCAGGACTCGTGCACGTGCTCGCGCTGCGCGCCGAGACCATGACTCCAGGGCCCGAGCGGGACGCCCTCGTCGCAGAGATCCAAGCGCTCCTACCGACCTTGGACCCGGACGCGCCGTCCTCGGAGCGCCTCGAGGCGCTGCTTCAGGAACTCCGTCTCCGCTGAGTGACGGCCCCTCGGTGCCAGCGCGAAATTGGACGCGAGTCCCAGGTTTTCCTGCTGGACCCGAGGGGTGGAGTCTGGCGTAGAATCTAGGGGCAGTCTCCGTGAGGCGTCGCACCATGCGAGCGGTACGGCGCCCGGGAAGCACGGCGATTGCACTCTCGGGCCGGTGGGTTCGCCTACCGGCCCCCTTTTTGCCCCGAGCGCCGAACTGAGGGCTTTGGGGGCCAAGGGCTTTTTCGGCCGAGAGCTTTTCACGACGAGGACTTTTCGGGCCGAGAGCTTTTCGGGCCGAGGACTTTTGGGGCCGAGGACTTTTCGGGGCCGAGGACTTTTTCGGGCCGAGGACTTTTTGGGGACCGCATTCGGGTGGGTTCGCGCCTCTCGAGCGCCAACCCTGCACGGCTGAACATCGTCCGGTCGAAGGACGATTCTCCACCACGGAACCCGCGCCGGTCCGCGTCCCCGCGTTGAGTTGGGATCAGGCCGTCCCGGCCTCGGCGAACTGCAAGCGGTGCAGCCGCGCGTAGATCCCGTCCTGGGCGAGCAGCTCGTCGTGCGTGCCCGACTCGCGCAAAGTCCCGCGGTGCATGACGAGGATGCGATCCGCGCGGCGCACGGTCGACAGCCGGTGCGCGACGACGAGCGCGCTGCGACCGTAGAGGAGTTGATCGGTCGCCTCTTCGATGCGCGACTCCGTGTTCGAATCGACGCTGGCCGTCGCCTCGTCGAGGATCACGATGCGCGGTTTGCCGGCCAGCGCGCGCGCCATCGCGAGCAGTTGGCGTTCGCCGGTCGAGAAAGTCGCGCCGCGTTCGGCGACGGGCGCCGACAGGCCGCCCGGCAGTCGATCGACGAGTTCGCTCGCGCGGCTCGCGTCGAGCGCGATCTCGAGCGAATCCTCGTCGACGTCGAGACGATCCATGACGAGATTCTCGCGCACCGTGCCTGCGAACAGGAAATCCTCCTGCAGCACGAGTCCGAAGATGGATCGCAACCGTTCGAGGTCGAGCTCGCGTAGGTCGATGCCATCGAGCGTGATGCGGCCGGACGTCGGCTCGTAGAAGCGCAGTAACAGGTTCACGATCGTCGACTTGCCTGCGCCCGTCGCACCGACGACCGCGACCGTTTCGCCCGGGCGGATCTCGAAGGAGACGTGGGAGAGGACTTCGGTCGTGCCGTCGTAGGCGAACGAGACGTCCTCGAAGCGCACGTGGCCCTTCACGGCGCCGGGCTCGATCACGCGCGGGCCGCCGATGACCTTCGGAGCCGTGTCGAGGACCTGGAAGATGCGCTCGGCCGAGGCGAACGCGCTCTGCAGCACGTTGTAGCGCTCGCCGAGCTCGCGGATCGGGGCGACCAGCATCGCGACGTAGAACCAGAACTGGACGAACTCGCCGTAAGAAAGTTCACGCCCGACGATGGCGACGCCGCCCACAGAGAGCGTCGCGGCTTGGATGCCCGTGACGGCGAAATCGATCGCGGGGAAGAACAGCGCGAAGAGGAAGATCGTGCGCAGATTCGCGGTGAGGTAGTGCGCGAGGTGATCGGCGAAACGCTCGGACACGCGCTTCTCGCGGCGGAACACTTGAACGACGCGGACGCCCTGCAGCACCTCTTGCAAGTAGCCGTTCAACCGCGCGAGCCGCGCTCGCACGGCGCGGTGCGCGTCGCGCGCTCCGCCGCGGAAGTACAGGCTGATCCCGATCAAGACGGGCGTGCCGCAGAGCACCACGACGGCCAAGTGCCAGTCGAGCCAGAACAGCAACGCGAGGAGCAGCACGACCTTCAGCAGGTCGAACAGCAGGACGACGATGCCCGACGTGAACATCTCGTTCAGGTTCTCGACGTCGCTCGTGACGCGCGTGACGAGCGAACCCGTCGGACGTCCGTCGAAGAACGTCAGGTCGAGGGACTGGATGTGCCGGAACAGCTTCGTGCGCAGGTCGGCGATCACGACCTGCCCCGTGTGGTTCAGTTGCGAGATCTCGAAGTAGCGCAGCACGATCGAGCCGAGGACGAGTGCGAGGTAGCCGCCGATCCAGAGCCAGAAGGACCGCATGAAGATCGACGTGTCGGCGTTCGGATCCAGCGCGCGCGCGTCCATCGCGGCTTGCACCGGACCGTCCAACACGTGCCGCCACATCCAGGGTCCGAGGACGTCGAGTGCGAACACTCCCGCCAGCACCACGAAGCTCCACCCGAAGAGTCGCGCATGCGGCCGCGCATAGCGCACGAGCCGCATCATCAAGCGGTTGTCCCACGACTTCGCCGTCACGAGCTCGTCGTGCGGGTCCAAGTCGTCGGCCTTCTTCTTGGCGGCATTTTTCACAGGACCGAGAGCTCCTCGCGCGCCTGTTGCCGTTGCCACGTCTCGCGATACCAACCCTCGCGATTCACGAGTTCGTGGTGTCGGCCGACTGTTTCCACGCGGCCGTCGCGGCCGAGCACGACGATGAGATCGGCCGCGACGACGGAGCTCAATCGGTGCGCCGCGATCACGACCGTTCGTCCCCGTCCCGCGGCGCGCAGGTTCCCGATCAACCGCGCTTCCGTTTCCGTGTCCACGGCGCTCAGCGCATCGTCGAGGACGAGGATGCGCGGATCACGCGCCAGCGCGCGCGCGATGCACGTGCGCTGACGTTGACCACCGGAGAGCGTCACACCGCGCTCGCCGATGCGCTGATCGAGGCCCTTCGGGAAGCGCGCGACCTCTTCGGTCATGCACACGAGTTCGGCGAGCTGCGCCGAACGCGCGTCGTCGAGCGGCGCATCGAGCCCGAACGACACGTTGTCACGCCACGTGTCCGAGAAGAGGAAGCTGTCCTGCGGCACGTAACCGATCGCAGCGCGAACGCTCGCGATGGACGTCTCGCGCAAGTCCACGCCGTCGAGGTGCACGGCACCCCGCGTCGGGTCCATCATCCGCGCGAGGAGGAGCAGCGCCGTCGTCTTGCCGCTGCCCGTCGGCCCGACGATGCCCAGCACGCTGCCGGGCACGATCTCGACGGAGAGCCCGGAAATCGCGGGCTTTTCGGCCAACGGGTACGCATAGGCCACATCGCGCAAACCGAGTGCGCCGCGCACCGGCTCGATCGACTTCGGCGACGTCGGCTCGAGGAGATCCGACTTCCGTTCGAGCAATTCGTCGATGCGCACCGCGCTCGCCAAAGCGCGCGGGTACATGCCCGCGATCCAACCGACGGCGATGATCGGCCAGAACACCTTGAACGTGAGGTCGATGAACTGGAACAGGTCGCCGGCCGCCAGACGCCGGTCGATCATCGCCATCCCGCCGACCACGAGGATCACGACGAACGTGAAATCGTTCGCGCCATGCGTCAACGCGTGCGTGATGCCGCGCGATCGTCCGAGCAGGATCTGGTTGTCGCGATTCACAGCCGACGCCTTCTCGAAACGTGCGACTTGCGACTCCTCGCGCCCATAGCCCTTCACGACGCGGATGCCGCCGAAGTTCTCCTGCGCGCGGTGACCGATCTCGGCCAGTGATTCCTGAACAGCTTGGCTCCACTTGTGGATGCGCGGCGTGAAGGCCTTCATGCCGAGGCCCATCAAGACGAGCGGCACGAGCATCGTGGCGGCGAGCGTGGCATCGATCGAGAAGAGCAGTCCCATACTGACTGGGACCATCACGATGGCGCCGAGCGTGTACATCATCCCCGGGCCGAGGAACATGCGCACGTTCTCGACGTCGCTCGTGACGCGGCTCACGGTGTCGCCCGACCGACTCGTCGAGTGGTACGAGAGCGGCAGCGACACGAGCTTGTCGAACAGTTCCTGCTTGAGTTCGTTCTCGACCCAGCGCGAAACGACGACGATCCACCAACGCTGCAGGTAGCGGAAAACGCCGCGCACGAGCGACAGGCTCATGATGATCGCGACGATCCCGTACAGGAACTCGGTGTCGGTCGCGCTGCGCAGTCGGTCGATCGTCTTGCCGATCACGACCGTGATGCCGACGTCGAGCAGTTGCGCGGCCGGGATGCACAAGAACCCCGCGACGAGTTGGCGCCGGTGGCGCAGGAAACGCTGGAAATGGGCCCACAGACGCTTCACGGTGTGCTCAACGCGCGGCCGTCGCGCGGATGCGCGCGAGCCCTTCGAAGAGGGGCGCCGCGGCAGCGCGCAGGCGCTCTTCACCGCCACCCCGCTCTGCGCGCAGAGCGGGGAACGTCTCCGCTCCGTAGCCGTCCTCGAGGCCGGATGTCCACATCACGTTCTTGTGCCACTCGCGGCCGGGGACGCCGGCGGCGGAAGCCATGTCGCGCAGCCAAGTTCGCCCGGCCTCCGGTCGTCCGGCGAGGACGTCCGCCGTCGTCCCGAACTCCGCCGCGAGTGCCGTCGCGACGTTCGCGAGCGCGATGTCGTCACCGGCCTTCGCAGCCAAGTCCGCGGCTTCGCGCTGCATGCGTCGCGCCGCTTCCGCGCCGTCGAACGATCCGTGTCCGCGTGTCGCGAGTTCGGTGAGCAACTCGACGTGCGTGCGCGCGCTGAGTTCGTGACCGACGAACCCGGGATCGATGTAGCGCTCGACGATCGCGACGTCGTCGAAGTCGGTGTGGTACTGACCGCTGCTGCTCCCGCCGAAGGAGAGCTCGACGTAAGGCACGCCCAAGTGGTGCACGAACACCGCGAAGTCCGATCCCGAGCCGGGAAGCGACAGGCTCGGGTTCGACTTCTGCGCGAGCCACGTATCCCACAGCGACTTCGCGTCGACACCCACGACGCGTCGCAGGACGGGCTCGAGTGCGCCGAGCATGCCCGGCGTTCCGCTGGCTCCGCCGAAGTTCGGGCCCGACACGGACGCGTCCGAGTTCACGTAGGCGACGCACTTCGAGCGCACGAAGTCGGCGTGGGCCTCGGCCCATTCCGTGCTGCCGATCAGGCCGAATTCCTCCGCGTCCCAGAACGCGAGCTTCAGCGTGCGCGGCGGCAACCACCCCGTGGCGGCGCGCGCCCCGAGTTCCTGCGCAACGCGTATCAGCACCACGCAACCCGACGCGTTGTCGTTCGCGCCGCGCACCCACGCGTCGCGGTGTCCACCCGCCAGGACGAACTCGTCGCTCGCGCCGCGCAGCGTGCCGATCACGTTCAGAATCGTGCGGAGCTCACGCGGCGCGTCGATCGCGACGAGGACCTCACGCGGACCCGGACCGACCGCTTCCTCGATGGCTTCGCCTTGCGCACCCACGAACGCGCGGCGTTCGAGACCTTCGAGCATCGAGCGTGCTTCGGCGACACCGATCGGCGCGCACGGGATCTTGGGCAGCGCGCGCTCGAGTTCGCTCGGCGAAAGTCGGCGTTCGACCTCGCCCGGCTTCGGCGAGGCAAAACCCGGCGTCGACGGATCACCCGGCGTGCGACCCATGGGGGAGATCGATCCGCGTTGCGCTTCGTGCTCGTGCTTCCATGGACCGGCGGGCCACGTCGCGCCCTTGTCGGCTCCGTCGGACTTCGGATCACTCCACAGGAGCACGGCCGCGCAGCCGTACTGTTCCGCCAGATCGACCTTGATGCCGCGGTAGCAGCCGCCGTAGCGACACAGCGCGACCGCACCGCGCAAGTCGACGCCGGCAGCGCGAAGACGCTCGAAATCGGCGCGCAATCCGCGGCCCGCGTCCACGACCGGACCGCGGATGCGCCCGCTCGCCGACCACGCGTTGTAGAGCGGCACGTCGCCGGCCGGCACGCGGTCGGGATCGAACGTCTCGATGCGCTCATGGAGCGGCTTCTCGGCGCCGCGCTCGAACACCGCGATCTCGGTTCGACGCGGATAGGTGAGCATCACGACGCGCGGCTCGATCTCGACTTCGAAACCGGCCGCCGCGAGCCGTCGTGCGACCTGCTCGGCTCCGACGAGCGACGCGCGCGTGCCGGCGAGGCGCGTGGTCTCGCACAGCTCGCGCAAGAGGGCGCGTGCCGGCGGATCCTCGCTCGCCATGGCGAGAACGGGGAGCGCGAGGAAGGCAGTCGTCGATGCGGCGCGGCGGAACACGAACCCCTAGAGTAGTGCTCGACGCGGGGCTTGCGAGGCAAACCGCTCGAACGACGATGCCTGCTCCGCCTTTCCTCTTCGATGCCGTGGTCTTCGATCTCGACGGCACCCTCGTCGCGACGGACCGATTCTGGATCGACGCGGCTCGCATCGGAGCACGTCGCGCATTCGCGGAGCTCGGACTGGAACGTCCGTTGCCGAGCGCGGCCGAATGGATGTCGCTCGTCGGCCTGCCGCTCGCGCAAGGCTTCGCGCGCCTCTTCCCCGAGCTCGATGCGGTGCAGCGCGCCCGCGTCCAGGCCGCGTGCGAGGAGGAGGAACACCGCGTGTTGCGCGCCGGGGGCGCGGCACTCCTGCCCGGCGTCGCCGAGACGCTCGAGGATCTCCACGCCCGCGGCGTGTGCCTCGGAATCGCCAGTAACTGCGGCGCGTCCTACCTCGCGAGCATGATGGGCGACCTCGGTCTCGAGCGCTGGATCGACGAAGCGCGCTGCCTCGACAGCCCGGGTATCCGCTCGAAAGCGGACATGGTCGCCGACCTCCTCAGGGCGTTCGGCACCCGCGCGACCGTGATGGTGGGAGATCGACTCGGTGATCGCGATGCAGCCTGGGCGAACGGCATTCCGCACGTCCATCTCGCGCGCGGCTTCGCGCCGGCGGGCGAGGATGTCGAGGCCGAAGCGACGATCGAGACCATGCTCGACCTCGTGCCGCGTCTCGAGCAGCGCACGCGTTGGATCGAAGGCGCTCTGGAGTGGCTCGACGTCGATCTCGAGTCACCACCGCGTTCGATCGGCGTCACCGGGCCTCCAGGGGCCGGGAAATCGCTCTTCGCGCGCGACGTCGCGCGGATCCTTGCTGCGCGCGGACGAACTGCGGTCGTCGTCGCCCTCGACGATCACGCCCTCGCGAGTGCGGAGCGAGACCTGTCCTCGACAGCGTTCGTGGCGGGCGCGCGACCGCTCGACGTGCTCGGTCACGCGTACGACGTCGATGGACTCGTGGCGCGCATCGCGAATCTGCCCGCGGGAACGACGGCGGTCGTGCACGGACCGTTCCTGACGCATCCCGCGTTGCGCTCCCACATCGCGCGCATCGTGCACCTCGAAGTCGACGACTCGACCTCGCTGCGCCGCCTGGCCGGACGCGACGTGCGCGCTCACGGCCCGGAATCTTTGCTCCTCCTGCGCCGCCACTTGCTGCCCGCGAGCCGCGCATTCGACCTGGCCGTCCCGCCGCGCGAGCGCGCCGATCTCGTCCTCGACGCGCGCAATCCGCTGGGCGTGTAGGCTCGGCGCGGCGATTGCAAGGATCGCCTCGAAACGATCGCCTCGAGAGGAACACCCATGCGCTGGCAGAACGAACGTCGGAGTCGGAACGTCGAGGACCGTCGCGGAACCGCGGGTCCTCGCATGGGCGGTCGTGGAGTGGTCGGCGGAGGCCTCGGCCTCGTCGTCGTGGTCGTCATCGTCATGCTCACCGGCGGCGATCCGTCGAGCGTGATCGGAATGCTCGGTGGCGAAGGGGATCCGAGTGCTTCAGCTCCCGTGCGCGAGCGGACCGCGGAGGGCGACCAGCAGGTGCAATTCGTCGAAGCGGTGCTCGGTTCGACCGAGGACGTGTGGAACGGACTGCTCCCTCAATACCGCGAGCCGGGCCTCGTCGTGTTCGACGACGCGGTCGAGTCCGCGTGCGGGGTACAGGGCGCGGCGGTCGGACCGTTCTATTGCCCCGGCGATTCCAAGGTCTACCTCGACCTCGGATTCTTCCGTCAGCTCGATCGCGAACTCGGCGCGCCCGGCGATTTCGCGCAGGCCTACGTGATCGCGCACGAAGTCGGTCACCACGTCCAGAACCTGCTCGGCACGTCGCAACAAGTGCAAGATCGCGAGCGCGGTGCGTCGGAAGAGGAGAGGAACGCGCTCTCCGTTCGACTCGAACTCCAGGCCGATTTCTATGCCGGTGTGTGGGCCCATCACGCGCAGAAGGCCAAGGACTTGCTCGAGCAAGGCGATCTCGAGGAAGCGCTGCGAGCGGCGTCGAGGATCGGCGACGACGTGCTGCAGAAGCGTGCTCGAGGACGCGTGTCGCCCGATTCGTTCACGCACGGCACCGCCGAGCAGCGGATGCGCTGGTTCCGCCGCGGCTACGACTCGGGCGACGTGCGTCAGGGCGACACGTTCGCGGCAAAGCAACTCTGAAGCGGAGAACCCCGTGAAGGCAGAGGGCGCATCCGGCATTCGTGTGGGTCAACGCCCCCGTGCCGGCCGGGTGACCCCGCGCACCCGGGCTTCGACGCAAGCGCCGGCGAACTTCGTGGTTCGAGAGCGTCCGCGCGCGCTGCTCGAATCCGCGACCCGCGCAGGGCGCGCACTCACACCGCGCGCTTCCGCGCGCATGTAGGCGAGCGTCGGCGTGCGCCGGTGTGCGCGTAGGTGAGTGCGCCGGTGTGCGCGTAGTTTAGTTCGTAGGTGAGTGCGCAGGTGAGTGCGCAGGCGAGTGCGTTGGCGAGTGCGTTGGCGAGCGCGCTGGCGAGTGCGCAGGCGAGCGCGTTGGTGTGCGCGTCGGTGTGCATGTCGGCGAGCGCAGGCGAGCGCGTAAGTGAGCGCGCAGGCGAGCGCGCAGGCGAGTGCGCAGGCGAGCGCGTTGGCGAGCGCGTTGGCGAGCGCGCAGGCGAGCGCGTTGGTGTGCGCGTTGGTGTGCGCGTCGGTGTGCATGTCGGCGAGCGTAGGCGAGCGCGTAAGTGAGCGCGTAAGTGAGCGCGTAGGTGGGCGCCGCCTTCGGATCAAGCTCTGCACCTCGCTCGTCCCCCCGCACGCGGATCCGCCCGCGGTGCCTCGCTCGTCGCGATGCGCCCGCGCTTCAGCCATCCGAACAGGAGCAGCCACGAACTCGCTTCGGGCAACGCACGATCCTTGCGCGGCGTCCGATCCATCCACCCGCGGAACCACGGACCCGACGAATGCGCGTCGATTCCGACGATGCGCGCGCCGTGCTTGCGCGCGTTCTGCAGCACGTAGACGAGCGCGTTGCGCACCTCGCGCGGCGTCTTCAAGGCACGCGCGTGGTAGCGGTCGCCGACGACGCGGCCCGTCCGTTCCCACGCGCGATTCAGCGCCTTCGCGACGCGGACGAGAAGCCCTTTCATGCCGCGCGCCAGCGCGATCTCGTCCTGCGCCTCGGCGACGAAGTGCAGATGGTTCGATTGGATCGAGTACTCGATGAGCCGAAAGCCGAATCGGTCCGCGCCCGCGGCGAATGTCGCGCGCAAGAGCGCGAGTGTGCTTTCGCGCCGCAAGTTGGGCAGTCCCGCGAGCAGTCTCGTCGTGACGAGAACCGGAGTGTGCCGCGTCACGCGATCTCTCGTGTCGTGCGGGACGAGCGCGCGGTCGCCCTTCGGCTTGCGACCCGCGCCGACTCGCGCACCGCCGCGCCGGAACATTTCGATCTGGCGAACGGATTGGGACTGCGTCGGCATGTGTGACTGCGAATGCATGCGTGCCTGCGTCGGCATGCGTGACAAGGATTGCACGCGTGACGGCGACTGAGACTGCATGAGCGTGTGCTCCATCGATCACCTCCTTCCGATAGAACGCGCGGCGAACGCTCAGGTCGTCGAAAATCACGAGAAAACACGCATCGATCGAAGAACGTCCTCCGCGCGCGATTTGATTCCGCGAACATTCGATGCGCGGTGCGCCACACGTCGCTTTTCGACCGCCCGGCTCGAGTCCATGGAGTCGAGGTCAAACGGCTCGGCTCGAGCACCCGCCAGACCGCGCGATGATTCCGCGGACATTCGGCGAGAGTGTCCGGTGAGGTCGGCCTCCGTTCGACCGAAGGGCAACGTTCGTTCGATCGCTGCTCGCGTCGACCGGACGTGATCGAGAACTTTCGCGAGGACGATCCGGCTCTGGTGCCGCACCCCCCGCTTCCGCACTCGGCCTCCGCACGCCGCACTCGTCCCTCAGCAGTCAGCAGTCAGCACTCGGCGCTCGGCGCTCCGCCACCAGCCACAGCCCTCGGCCATCGGCCATCAGCACTCCGCACCTCGCACTTCGCACTTCGCACGTCGCACTTCGCACTCGGCACTTCGCACTCGGCACTTCGCACTCGGCACTTCGCACTCGGCACTTCGCACTCGGCACTTCGCACTCGGCCTCCGCACTCGGCCTCCGCACTCGGCCTCCGCACTCGGCCTTCGCACTCGGCCTCCGCACTCGGCCGCCGCACTCGGCCTCCGCACTCGGCCTTCGCACTCGGCCTCCGCACTCGGCCTCCGCACGCCGCACGCCGCACTTGCACTCCGCACTCGCACTCCGCACTCGCACTCGCACTCGCCACGCGGCACTCGGGACTCGGGACTCGGGACTCGCCAGTCGGCACTCGGCACTCGGGACTCGGGACTCGCCAGTCGGCACTCGGCTTCGGCTTCGGCACTCGGCCTCGGCCTCGGGCTCGGCATTGGCATTGGCATTGGCATTGGCTTCGGCACTCGGCCTCGGCCTCGGCTTCGGCCCTCAACCTCACCCGTCGCGTCGTCAGCTCGACAGACCCTCAGACCGTCAGACCGACGGAAACATGTCGAAACCCGTTCGTCTCGAGCGAGCGACCGAGGACGCCGCAACCGAGGTCGCTCCTTCCGGTGCGCACGAACAGTTCATGCGCGCCGATGATTCCGCGCACATCCGCTGCACCCGTAGCCTCGCGGCCGAACGCGCGCCGAAAGGATGTGCGGAACATCCACATCCCTCCTCGCGCAGACCTCGAGCCGCCCACGTGAGCTTCGATCCGCTCACCTGGACTTCGCCGCGGCTGAGCCGGGCTTCGCCGCCGCTTCGAACGCTCGAGGGCGTAGGTGGCCCGATGCCGGTCCCTCCTCCGTCCAGCCCGGTTCGCGACTCGAGCGTCGCTCCCATTGCCGCCCACTCCGCCCGACGGACTTCGGAGATCGCAGACGCTGACAACGATGTGAGATCGACCGAGCGCGGACTCGTCCCGCTGGACCGAACTTCGGTGGCCGGCACCCCGCGCCGCTGCGGACGGCCCACACGACTTCCCGAAGCCCCGAAAAAAAACACAAGATCCCGGATTCGTGAGCCGCGCATCCGCTCCGGCGCGCTTGTGCGGTCGAGATCCACGACGGAGCAGGGCGAGTCTCGCCCGATCCGCTCCGGGGACCTCGAGCCCTCGAACGAGCCCTCACCATGACCCGATCGCTCCCTCTCGCCC
>ENA-ORBV01007019-ORBV01007019.1-microbial-mat-metagenome-genome-assembly--contig:-NODE-7019-length-19540-cov-5.262549_pt1 | contig 19540 bp, 19 predicted proteins | sample MGYA00237777_ERZ505514 | MGnify/ENA primary metagenome ERZ505514 (study PRJEB26160, sample SAMN06269048) | microbial mat metagenome | isolation source: Oligotrophic lake microbial mat | place... | reverse complement strand
CACCGAGATCTACACCTCTCTATTCGTCGGCAGCGTCAGATGTGTATAAGAGACAGCTCTTGGCGACTTGACAGGGGGCCTCTGGGCCCTCACCCTGTCAGCTTCACCTTGAGGAGCATTCTTATGGCTTGGTCCCGTCGTGCCTTTACCGTGTTTGCCGCCGCTGTCGCCGTGGTGGGTGGTTTGAGTCTGCCTGTCCGGGCGGCTGAGGATCCGATTAAGGTGGGCCACTTCGGCTCGCTGACGGGTTCGGAGGCGACGTTTGGGAAGTCGACCAGCCAGGGGATCAAGCTGGCGATCGACGAGTTCAACGCGGCTGGGGGGTTCAACGGCCGCAAGATCCTGCTGGTGGAGTACGACACCCGCGGCGACGCGGGCGAGGCCAAGCTGGCCGTCGAGCGGCTGGTCAAGCAGGACAAAGTGTCGGCGGTGTTAGGCGAGGTGGCCAGCAAGCTGTCGCTCGCGGGCGGCCCGGTGGCGCAGGCGGCCAAGGTGCCCATGATCACGCCGTCGTCGACGAATCCGCGGGTGACGCAGATCGGTGACTACATCTTCCGCGTCTGCTTCATCGATCCGTTCCAGGGTTACGCGGGTGCGAAGTTTGCTCACGAGAACCTCAAGGCCAAGAGCGCCGCGGTGCTGGTGGATCAGGCCCAGGCGTATGCCGTGGGTCTGGCGGAGGAGTTCAGCAAGAACTTCACCAAGTTTGGCGGAAAGATCGCCATCACGCAGCAATACACGGGCGGTGCCAACGACTTCACCAGCCAGCTCACGGCCATCCGCTCGACCAAGCCCGACGTGATCTACATCCCCGGCTACTACACCGATGTGGGCAACATTGCCCTGCAGGCCCGCAAGCTGGGCCTGACGCAGCCGCTGCTCGGCGGCGACGGCTGGGACTCCGAGGAACTGGCCAAGATCGGTAAAGACGCGATCGAGGGGTGCTTCTATACGAACCACTACGCCCCCGACCAGCCCGACGCGCGGGTGCAGAAGTTCATCAAGGCGTACAAGAGCGCCTTCGGCGGGTCCACGCCCGACGGCCTGGCGGCGCTGGGCTACGACGCGGCCAAGATTCTCTTTGACGCGATGGGCCGGGCCAAGTCGCTCTCTGGGCCTGATCTGCGCGACGCGATCGCCGCGACCAAGAACTTCGGCGGCGTGACGGGTGAGATCACGATCAACGAGCAGCGCGACGCCAAGAAGTCGGCCGTGGTAGTGGAGATGGCGGGCGACCCGCCGACGCCCAAGTACGTGGTGACCATCAAGCCCGAGTAAGGCCGGGCGAACCACCCCGTCAGAACGAGATTCCATCAACCGCCCACGGGCCCGGCCCGTGGGCGGTTTTGTTTCTTCTTCCCCCGCGCCGGCACCTGCTAAACTCCGCCCCAGTGGCTGATTTTCTCCAGACCGTCCTCGTCACGATCGCCGTCGGCAGCCTCTATGCGTTGGTGGCGCTGGGCTACACGCTGGTGTACGGCGTGCTCAAGTTCATCAACTTCGCCCATTCCGATATCTTCGTGCTGGGGGCCTGGACTTCGTTCACGACCGCCACGGTGCTGATCGCCCGGCTGGGCTTTGACGCCGAGCACGCGCCGCTCTGGCTCGGGCCGCTGGTGCTGCTCCTGGCGATCTGCGTGTGCGGGATGACGGGGTACCTGATCGAGCGGTTCGCTTATCGCCCGCTGCGGAAGGCCCCGCGATTGAACGTGCTCATCACGGCCATTGGCGTCTCGCTCTTACTCCAGAACGTGGGGCAGCTCAAGGGCTTCAGCGTGGCCAGCGAGGGCGATCGGTCGCTGGCCACGGTGCCCTTCGGTCCTTCGCCCAAGAGCATGCCGCAGTTGTTGCCCGACGCTGTGCTGAATGAATCGACGGTCGCGACGGGCACGGCCTCCGGCGGTGCAAAGCGCGGCTTCGTGAAGCTCGACAAGGCGATCGAGCTCGCCGACGGGCGGAGCTACCGCCTCGATGTCACGCGGACCGTCGACGGTCGGCCGCGGGTGGAAAGCCTGACGCTGCGGGCCGAGGCCGGGCGGTCGAGGCGGGGACGGAGTTCCAGACCCAGCCGCGGCGCAACCCGGAGGAGGTCGAAGGGGCGGCGTTCAAGCTGGTGCAGGCCCCGCTGGTGCCGGTGCGGCTAATCGATGTATTGATCGTCGTCTCGTCGCTGACGCTCATGGCTGGTCTTCAGTTCCTGGTTTATAACACCAAGATGGGCACGGCAATGCGGGCCCTGTCCTTCAACACCGAGACGGCGGCGCTGATGGGGATCAACGTCAACCGCGTGATCTCGTTTACGTTCGTATTGGGCACGGCCCTGGCGGCGGCGGCGGCGTTTCTGTACGCCATGAAGTACCCCGGGCTCAATCAGACGGCCCACGGCATCTGGGTGCTCCTGGGCCTCAAGGCGTTCGTCGCGGCGGTGGTGGGGGGGATCGGCAACGTCCGCGGCGCGGTGCTGGGCGGGTTCCTGATCGCCGGGATCGAGTTCTTCGGGCGGCTCTACATCGACCCACGCCTCAGCGATGTCTATGTGTTCGGGCTGTTGATCGTCGTGCTGCTGGTTCGGCCCAACGGCCTGTTGGGCACGGCGGTGAGGGAGAAAGTCTGAATGAAGTCGCTGGTGGACTACATCCAGGCCGTCCCCGCGCGGCAGGCCCTGCGGCTCGATGTCGTGCTGCTCCCTTGGCTGGCGTGCTTGGTGGTGGCGCTGCTGGTGCACTTTGGCGCGCCGCTGGTGGTAAACGACTACTGGGTCAACGTCCTGCGCCGCATCGGTGTGTTTGTGGTCGCGGCGGTGTCGCTCAATATCGTCAACGGCTTCACTGGCCAGTTCTCGATGGGCCACGCCGGGTTCATGGCCATTGGGGGCTACATCGCCGGCGGGACGACCTACTACGGCTCGCTCTATCTCCACGGCTCCGTCAACGCCCCCGAGTTCCTCACCCAAGGTGTCACGCTCATGCTCACGGGGCTGATCCTCGGCGGGATCCTGGCGGCGGCGTTCGGGTATCTGGTCGGGCTGCCGTCGCTGCGGCTTCGAGGTGATTACCTCGCCATCGTCACGCTGGGCTTTGGCGAGATCATCCGCGTGATGCTCGAACTCACCGGCAAGCAGCTTTACGAGGCCAGCGAGGTGCAGGGCCGCTTGCTGCCGGCGTTGGCATCGTTCCCGCTCAACGGGCCTGTCGGCTTCGAGCGGATCCCCGGCTACGCATCGCTCTTTTGGATCTATCTGCTGGTGGCCATCACGGCGCTGGTGGCGTTCCGTATCAAGCAATCATCGAGCGGTCGCGCGTTTTTGTCGATCCGCGAGGACGAGATCGCCTCGCGGGCCATGGGCATCAACCTGACCAAGTACAAGATCCGCGCGTTCACGCTCGCGGCGTTCTTCGGCGGGATCGCCGGCGGGCTCCTGGCCCACACGGGTGTCAACCCTTCGCCGACCGACGCCGCGTTCCAGCGCTCGTTTGAGATCATCATCATGGTGGTCTTGGGCGGGTTGGGCTCGATCAGCGGTGCGGTCCTGGCGGCGATTATCCTGATCGCGCTGCCGGAGCTCTTGCGTGGGTTCGCCGAGTTTCGATTGATCGTGTATGCGGTGCTTTTGATCACGATGATGCTGGTGAGGCCGCAGGGGCTGTTTGGCGTGCGCGAGATCTGGGACATAGCCCGTCGCAAGCCGGCACGTCGCGGGGCATCAGGAAGGGCGACATGAGCCGCTTCGTCCTTGACGCGCAAGGCATCGGCATCAGCTTCGGCGGGCTCAAGGCGGTGCAGTCGCTGACGCTGCAGATCCCGCCGAGGGCGCTGCACGGGCTGATCGGTCCCAACGGCGCGGGCAAGACGACGGCGTTCAACCTGCTCACGGGCGTCTATCAGACGCAGACGGGGACGATCGCGGTGGATGGCCAGGCGACGCACGGCTTGCCGCCGCACGACATCGCCAAGGCCGGGCTTTCTCGGACGTTTCAGAACATCCGGCTCTTCAGCGAGCTGTCGGTGCTCGACAACGTCCGCATGGGCTCGCACCTGCGCGGGCGGCACGGGCTGTGGCACACGCTGCTGCGGACGCCGCGGTTCGTGGCGCAGGAGATCGCCATGCAGGCGCGTGCGATGGACCTGCTGACGGTCTTCGGCCTGCAAGACCTGGCCGAGGAGCAGGCCAAGAACCTGCCCTATGGCTCGCAGCGGCGGCTGGAGATTTGCCGGGCGCTGGCGACCGAGCCCAAGGTGCTCTTGCTCGACGAGCCGGCGGCTGGGCTCAACCCGCAGGAGACCAAGGACCTTGCCCGGACCATCCACCGCGTGCGGGACGAGTTTCAACTGGCCATCCTGCTCATCGAGCACGACATGGGGCTGGTGATGGAGATCTGCGAGCGGATCACGGTGCTCGACTATGGTGTGACGATCGCCGAGGGCGAGCCGGCGCAGATCCAGACCAACCCCAAGGTGATCGCGGCGTATCTGGGCGAGCCGACGCCCGACGACGCCGCCAGCGGCGTTGCCACCCCCACCACCGCCCACGGAGCCTGATGCGCGTGCCGCTACTTGAGGTCGACAACCTGCATGTGGCGTATGGCGCGGTCAACGCGCTGCACGGCGTGGCGTTCAAGGTCGAGCAGGGCGAGATCTTGACGCTGATCGGTGCCAACGGTGCCGGCAAGAGCACGACGCTGCGGGCCGTGTCGGGGATGATCAAGCCGCGTCAGGGCGGGGTGACCTTCGCGGGCGAGGCGGTGCAGGGCGGGTCGCCGCACAAGCTGGTGCCGCGGGGCTTGGTGCATGTGCCCGAGGGCCGCGGGATCTTCGCGAATATGACGGTCGATGAGAACCTGATGCTCGGGGCCTACACGCGCAACGACGCGGCGGGGATCGCCGAGGACCGCGAGAAGGCCCTGGGCCTCTTCCCGCGCGTTCGCGAGCGGCTCAAACAGGTGGCGGGGACGCTCTCGGGCGGCGAACAGCAGATGCTCGCCATCGCCCGCGGGCTCATGGCGAGGCCGAAGCTGCTCCTTCTCGACGAGCCTTCGCTGGGCCTGGCCCCGCAACTGGTGCAGACGATCTTCCAGATCATCCGCACCATCAACCAGCAGGGCGTGACGATCTTGCTGGTGGAACAGAACGCGCACATGGCGCTGCGGGTGGCGCACCAGGCCGTGGTGCTGGAAGCCGGCGCGGTGCGCATGCGCGGCCCGGCGGCGGAACTGGCGGCGAGTGATGAGGTGCGCAAGGCGTACCTGGGGCACGGCTGAGCGCCGCTCAAACCACCAGCGCCCCCGGCTCCTCAGCAGGCACCAGGCCCGCCACGCGTTCGATGGCGTTGGCGGCTTCGACGTCCGCGCGGATGCCGTTGAACTTCTGGCAGATCTGCCGCAATCCTTCACGTTGGTCGTCGGCGAAGCCCGGCTGACGCAGCAGGCGATAGACGCCCACGGCCAGTTCCTGCCCGTCCGGAGCGAGGTGCGGGATCAGCTCCGGGACCACGCCGCGGCCGGCGATCAGGTTGGGCAGCGTGTAGAACGGCGTCGAGACTACCCACTTGCCCAGCAGGTAGTACATCAGCCGCCCGGGGCGATAGAACGTGACCATCGGCTTGTTCTGGCGGGCGACGTGCAGCGTGACGGTGCCTGATTTGACGATGGCCAGGTCGCACCAGCGCGTGACCGTCTCGGCGTCGCCCACCACGACCGAGCAGTCGGCGGGCCAGCCGCCCAGCCCAGCGGCGGCGCGGCGGAGCTGCACCTCGACCTCGGGACGCGTGACGGCGAAGACGCCCGAGGTCTCGGGGAAGTCGGTCTTGATGCGGCGGAAGGCGTCGAGCAGCGGGCCGAAGTTCTTCTTCAGCTCGCCCGGGCGCGATCCGGGCATCATGGCGATCTTGGGGTTACCCGGCGGGAGCTTGTCGCCCAGCGCGGCCGCCCGAAGGTCGATCGCGGCGGTGTCGAGCGGGTGATCAAAGAGCGGGTGGCCGATGAACTTCGCCGGCACGCCGCGGGCCAGGAACCAAGGCTCCTCGAAGGGCAAGAGGCAAAGGACCAAATCGGTGAGCCGGCGGAGCTTGTTGACGCGCCACGGGCCCCAGGCCCACATCTGCGGAGCGACCAGATGAACGACCTTGGCCCCGCGCGATTTGCTGAGCTGGCACAGGGGGAAGTTGGCCGCGGGCGAGTCGACGGGGATGTGGACGGTGGCGCCGTGGTCTTCGAGCCACTCATCGACGCGGCGGTTGATCTTGCCGTGTTCGATGATCTTGGCCAGGCCGGGCATGCCCATGACGGCGTCGTCGCCGGTGCGTTCGACGATGGTGGCGCCGGCGCGTTCCATCTTGGGCCCGCCCCACGCGAAGATCGGCAAGCGCGGGTAGCGGCGGCGCAGCTCGGCGATGACCGACGACGCGTGGTCGTCGCCCGAGGGCTCGAACGCCGTGAAGAGCAGTACAGGGTTGGTCTTCCGCGTGATGGAGCTGGTGGGCGCCATGAGTGGCGATAGCGTAGAACGCCCGCGCGGGAGAAAAGGGGGCTCCAGCGCGGGCGTGTTCAATACAGGCTCAAGCGTGGATCCGCACTGATCTAGCGGCGGCGGCGACCGGCCGTCAGGCCGGCCAGGGCCAAGACGCCCGCGGCGGTCGGGGCGGGGATCGAGTTGCTGAACTTGACCTGGAAGGCCTGAGCGGAGTTGTTGGGGGCGGAACCGGTCCAGGAGAGCGTGGCGTTGCCGCTGAGGGTGAACGCGGCGAACGGGCCGCTGTTGACGACGCGAAGGTAGTCGATTTCGTTGGCGGTGGTGCTGTTGATGTCGCTGCCCAACGCGCCGAAGCCGGTGAGCGCGAGGTTGGTGAGGCTGATGGTGGTGTCGTTGCGGGCGTTGCGGGTGCGGATGAAGATATCGGTGAAGCTGCCGGCGAGGTTGTTCCAGGTGAGGCTGTCGCCGCCGAGGATGAAGGAGACGGTGGAGGCGCCGTCATAAGAGAACGAGAAGGGGACGGCGGCGCCGGAGGTCCATGTGGTGCCGCCGGTGTTCACGGGGCTGCCGAGGCCGCCGAACTCCCAAAGGCCGCGTTCCCAGGTGCCGTTGGAGGCGTTGTTGTTCCCGATGCGGCCCTCGGCGACGGCCCGCTCGAGGGTGCCGTTGGTGGTGAGAGTGTTGAACTCGGCGTCGCCGCCGGGGAGGGTGGAGACGGTGATGGAAGCGAGCGCCGGGGCGGCCAGGCCAGCCGCGGAAGCAACGATCGCGCACAGACTACGAGTGGACAGGTTCAGATTCATCGAACTCTCTCTATATAATGGTTCTTAACAAGGTGAACAGCGTCGGCCGTTCGAGGGCACGCAAGTTTACCCTACGAGGTCAGGATGTCCAACCAGCAAGGCGTAAAGGCTGGTTTTCGCAGGGTTCTCGGTCCGATTGGAGCGTCCAAGTTGCCCAGGTTCACGCATTGCGGCCGACGCCGGGGTCTCGGGCAGGCGTGCCGTGTGATAGACCGGCGCGCACGAGATGGCCCAATGCGTCAGCGCCGATGGGCTGCTGGGCCTGCCACGGGACCAGATGCGTTCTCATCGAGAGGCCGCCGGTCACTTTGGTGATCACATCCCGCTCGGCCGCGGCCCGCACACGTAGCAGTGGGTCGGCCGTTGCGGTGGCGGAGAGGGCACCGTTGATGACCCACGCGAACGGCTCGATCTTGGCTCGCCGCAAGTCGCTTTGCAGCCGGCTGGCTTCAAGGACGGGTGTGGTCTCCGGCAATGTGACGATCAGCACCTTGGTGTGCTCGGGGTCTTGGAGTTTCATCAGGGGGGTACTGATTCCCGGAACGTCGCCGTGGTCGATTGCTTCGGCAGGTTTACCAACCGCCATTTGTCGCATCATCTCGCGGTGGAAAGAACCGGTCGCAGCCATGAGCAGGAGCGTGTGCCCTGTCGGAGCAAAACGCGGCGATCTCGATAGCACAAGAGCCCGACAACTGCTCTCTCATGTGCGCCACCGCGTCGGCGGGGAGGACGCCGCGGTGCGGACCGACCACGCGGTCCCGGTACGCCTTGGCCGCGGCCTCGGGATCAACGTTGACGGCGTCAAGACCGGGCACGCCCGGGAGAGGCGTGGGTGAATTGCTCAGACGGATGCCGAAGACATCGTCGAGATTCGATGCTGGATCGGTGCTGACCAGCAACACGCACGGTCCGCGGTCGGCGAGGGTGACGGCCGTGCCGCACGCGATGGAGGTCTTGCCCACACCACCCTTACCCGTGAAGAAGAGATAGCGCGTCGGGCTATTAACAAAGTCCATCGGAAGCTCCTAGCCGTCATGAATCGGTTGAGTCAGGCATGGCGTCGAACGTCAGCAGCAGCCCTTGGGGCCACAGCCGCAGCCGACAGAGCCGGTCAACGGGAGGGGCGAGCCGACGGGAACCAATCCGGCCTTTGCCGAGAGTTGATCACGGGACGGGTAGCCGCGCTGCGAGATGACATGGCCGTCGACCATCACGATCGGGAGCGCGTTGGTGCTGCCAGCATCGACAGCTTAAAGCACTGCGGCGTGCTGCATGAACACCTCGGGCTGCTGCGAGAGGTTGTAGCGTTCAACCTTGCAGCCTTGCCCGGAGAACCACGCGAGATCCGCAGCGAACTGCACCATTCGCGTGTCGACTTCCGGCCCGCACACGCCCGTCGAGCAGCACATCGGGGGATCGAAGAGCTTGATCGTGGTCATTGGTCACTCTTTGGAGCGGATGATCGAATCAGGGAGAGTCTGGATGAACGCACGAATCTCGTCGCGCACACGGCGATAGTGCGGCATGGCCTCGTCGTCACTCTTGGCACCCTTGGCCAACCGCGGTGGATCGTCAAAGCCGACACGGATGATGCGTGTGCCGGGCATGAGCGGACACGACTCGTGAGCCGAGTCGCACACTGTGACGACCACGTCGAAAGGCACGCCGATGTCCTCGGGGCGCTTGGACGTGTGCTTCGAAATATCTACGCCCGCTTCGTCCATCGCTCGCACGGCGAGCGGATTCAGGCCGTGGGGATTCGTGCCGGCGGAATAGGCGTCGATGGCATCGGATCTAAGCGCGCGGGCCCATCCTTCAGCCATCTGGCTGCGGCAAGAGTTGCCGGTGCATAGGAACAGCACGCGTGGCTTGCATTCAGCGTTGGCCACAGCAACCTCCTTCGCACGCGGCAGCACCACCAACAAGTTGGTCGGCGGGGCAGCACTGCTCGATCGCGTCGGCGAGGCCGCGGAGCGTAGTGCATAGATGGCCGTAACGGACGGCGTAGGAAACCGACCTCCCAGACTTCAAAGACTCTAGGATTCCGGCGCGTTCCAGCATCTGCAGGTGACGGGAAACGACGTAGAAGTCCACCGAGCAGCACTCGGCCACCTCCGTCACCGAGCAACCCCGACCGCACTTGATCAGGCACCCCAGCAAGCGCGCCCGCGTGGGGTCGCACAGAGATTCGAACAGCTCGGGATCCAGGAGTTCGTCGATCGGCCCGGCGCAGGTGGAGGCCTGCTTGGGACTCATCGGCCTGCGTCTGCGTATTTGCGTCATCGTGCAAGTATTAAAGGTGGCTGGACACTTGTTAAGCGGGGCCGAAGTGTGGGCTGTCGCGCGGATCGTTTGAACCGCCTGGTCCAGGTGCGTGTGGCTGTCAGCAATACAGAAAAGCTTCCGATATGCGCGTCAAATGTTATTGTACAAAGTCCCGCTGAGACTCAGGCGAGGCACCGCAGACATAGTATAGAAAGAAGACCTCTCTGAGATAGTGACTACTAAAGTCATGAGTGAATCGAGAATCCGTATGGCACGTTCCTGACGAATCTCTCCAAGCCCCGCCTTTGGGTTTGCGGCGCCGGTGATCACCGCGTAGCGCCTGTGGCGTGGTGTTACTCCATGTGCCTGCAATCGAAAGTGCGGCGAAGATTCGGGCGACTTCGCTCAGGGACTGGTCACGCGGGCCCTTCACCGGTGGAATCGCGGGCACGATGCGAAGGAAAATGGTAAGCAACTTTCCGGCATTTGTGAAGTGGGTTACGGCACGTTCTGGACGGCCGTATTCTGGCTCCCGCGCCCCCAAAGGTACGATCGATCGCGATGAACAAGCCTGAACTGCGGTCGACGCATCCCCTATTACCGTTCTCGAGAGAGACCAGCACGACCCTTCATCGCGACGATGAGAGGGCACCACGCGCAGCCATGACACACGAGGCGGCCCCGACGGCGACAGCACCGGTTTGCGAGCGGGCATATGCTCGTGCTTGTACCGAACTTTGTTGGTGAAGTATTGCTGTCTGTCAAAATAAACTTAAAGGCGTTCTAGCAGACAGCTCCATCCATGAGGAACTACACGCTCGACAGGAATCGTGCAGGGCCCGGCCTCGCCAGGCGGGAGGGACGCCGCCGAGTTCGGCACCTTCTGGCTCATGGACAGCGTGGGGTTATCGTGAAGGGCATCGGCAGCCTTCGCGCCGCGGGTCTGGCGGGGAGCGAATAGATGCCAACTGACAGCCCAAGCGCTCAGGATGGTGCCAAGAGCCCGCGCACGGATGAACGGCGAGTATCCCCGCTGGCCCGTCGAGCCCCGGACGGGACGTCGCGACTGGTCGTCGTGATCAGCGTGGCGGCGATCGTCGCGGTGCTTTACTTTGCTCGCGCGGTCCTGATCCCGTTAGCGCTGGCGATTCTGCTGAGTTTCGTCCTCGCGCCGCTGGTACGGCGGTTGATGAAACTCGGGTGTGGACGGAAGCTTTCGGTGCTTTCCGTGTCGACGCTGTCGCTTCTGGTGGTCGCGAGCCTGGGCTGGGTGATGGCCAGTCAAACTTTGGAGTTGGCGGAGAATCTGCCAAAGTACCGGGACAACATCCGTCAGAAGCTCACTTCCGCGCAGTCAAAAATGCACGGCACATTGGGCAGAGCCAGTGAATCCCTGCAGCAGATCGGTGCGGAGTTGTCAAAAGCGGGCGGCCGATCTCCGGACGCTGCGGATCTGGTGGAACCACGCGATGGCCGACTCCCGACGACTCCATTGTCGACGGAGCCCGCCGCCAAGCCCGTGCCCGTGGAGATCGTCGATAAGCCGGCGAAGGTCTTCGAGTCGATCCTTGGATCGTTTGCGCCGCTGCTGAGCCCGCTGGCGACGCTGGGAATCGTGGTCGTGTTCGTAGTTCTGATTCTCCTGTACCGTGGCGACCTGCGGGACCGGGTCATCTTTTTGATTGGCACAGGCCGGCTGACCACCACCACGCAGGCCATTGACGAAGGTGCGTCGCGGGTGAGCCGGTACCTGCTCATGCTCCTGGTCGTCAACAGCAGCTACGGCTTGGGCGTGGGGGTGGGTCTGTCGATCATCGGTGTGCCGAATGCGATTCTCTTCGGCGTGCTGGCGGGGTTGGTGCGCTTCGTTCCCTATGTAGGGCCCTGGGTCGGAGCGGCCCTACCGATTGCGATGTCTCTGGCGGTGTTCGACTCGTGGAACATGCCTCTGATCACCATCGGGCTTTTCGTGCTGCTGGAGCTGGTGAGCAACAACATTATTGAGCCTTGGCTCTACGGCTCGCGCACGGGGATCTCGTCGGTGGCGGTGATGGTGGCTGCGGTATTCTGGGGTTGGATCTGGGGGCCGGTGGGCCTGATCATGGCGACGCCGCTGACGGTGTGCCTGGTCGTCATGGGCCGCTACGTTCCGCGATTGGAGTTTCTCAACGTGCTGCTGGGTGACGGGCCGAGCCTGCCGCCCGAGGCAAGGGTGTATCAGCGCCTGCTAGCGGCGGACTATGACGACGTGTTCCACTTCACACAGGAGTACCTCAAGCACAAAGCGTTGATTGATCTGTACCAGGACGTCCTGATGCCCTCTCTGGCGATGGCCGAGCACGATCGTCAGGCCGGGCGTTTGGAAGAGGGGCAGGACCAGTTCATCTATCGAAGTTTGCGGGATGTGATCGAGGAACTGGGGGATTTGCATCGATCGACGTTGAAGGCCGAAGCCGCCGAAGCCGCCGAAGCCGCCGTTGTGGTAGGTCTTGCGGCGGGGGGCGCGGCGATCCCGGAACCGGTTGCTGCGCCGGGCCCGAATGGTGGCACGGGTCTGGTGCTGTGCATTCCGGCGCGCGATGTGGCTGATGAGATCAGCGCGCTGATGCTCTCGCAGCTCTTGGAGTTCGAGGGCATCTCCGCCCGACTGGTCGCGGTGTCGACTCTGGCGGGCGAAATGCTCCAAGAGATGGACACGTTGACGCCCAGGTCCGTCTGCGTGTGCGCCATGCCGCCCGCGGCGACAAGTCACGCCCGGTACGTGTGCAAGCGCATACTTGCCCGCTTCGCCGACATGAAGGTGGTTGTGGGCATCTGGAACTCGCCCGATCTCGACCGTGCCCGCGAGCGGATCCGCACCTCCGGGACGGAGCGGGTGGTCGGCACCTTCGCCAACGCGATCGATCAGCTCCGACACTGAAGGGGCCTTCTCCGAGATCTGCCGGTGCCCCGCTCGGGCGTGCTTGAGAAGCGCGAGCAGAAGCAGCCGTTCGCCGCGGTCACATTCGAGTCGGCACCCAGAACCAGAAGCGGGTCGCGGGCGATGTCGATGATGTCTAGCTCACAGACCAGGTCCATGGTCCTCTCACCGCGAGCCATGGCCATGACACGATGGTCATTCGCGTCAGTCGAGCGGCGCGGGAGCGGCCCGTTCGCCGGCCACACGTCGGATGGCCCGGATGATCTCATCCGGATCGTCGCGTTTGCTGACCAGTGCCCACGCCCCGGCGCGCAGGGCCGCGTCTCTGGTGCGATCGTCGTCGTAGCCGCTGTAGACGATCACGCGGCACGATGGAGCCCGCTTTGCCAGTTCGCGAATCGCTTCCAGGGGGGACTCGCCGGGAATCGTCAGATCCAGCACGAGCACCCCCGCCCGGCGTTGAAGCACTTCCTCGACGATGCCCTCGGTGCTGTCGAGCGTGCCCACCGTTTCCAGATCGGCGTGCCCGAGTGTGAGCATGGCGAGCGTGTCGGTGATGTCCCGCGAGTCATCGACATACATGACTCGCGTGGGTTGGGGCTCGGAGTCGACAGAAGGGGTCTGCATCGGGCGGGCTCCTGGACTGCGGCTGCCCGGTCCGTTGATTCCCGCTCGTGTCAAACGGTCATTCGCCTGAGCCGCTCGCCGGGGGACGGGCAACCGTGGCGGACTTTGGCTAAGATGCTAGCAGTAGGAGTGGATGACGCTTCGTGGAATGGTGAGATTCCACGATATAGAGGAACTGTTCCTTATCGGCAGGCTCTCCTGCATTTACGCCGCGCAACTGCAGGGGGCTTGGCTAGGCTCTTTTTGCAGCTAGACCCGTTCGTAATCGCCGACTACGACCCCTACTCAGTATCGAGGACGCCCTTTTACTTCATGCCTGCATCAAAGCCCTCACAGCCCCGCAGCCGCCGGTTGTCGCAGTTGGCTTGAGAGTCGATAAATTTGCTGGTTGGAAAGCGGCGGGGCTTCGAGAATATAAGCGTCGGATCAAACGTGTCCGGTTGGTCAGAATCGCCGATGATGCTTGCGGGGTTCGACTTTATTCCTTGGACGAATCGCTGATATTCACATAGCCATAACACCTCGCCAGGTGTGGAATCAGAGGCGCCACGTCGTTAATCCCATTCAGACCGTGGTAGTAGACGCCGAAGACATACTGCTCAAGACGGGTGCGCTTCAGAACGCCATTTTCAACAGCGCCAACTTCTCCAGCATCGCCACCGATGCCAAGGGCGTTATCCAGATCTTCAACGTCGGGGCAGAGCGCATGCTCGGCTACGCCGCGGCGGAGGTGATGAACAAGATTACGCCCGCTGATATCTCTGATTCCCAAGAGGTGATTGCCCGCGCCAAAGCGTTGAGCGTCGAACTCGGCACTCCGATCACCCCCGGGTTTGAAGCTCTCGTCTTCAAGGCCTCACGCGGCATCGAAGACATCTACGAACTCACTTACATCCGCAAGGACGGCACCCGCTTCCCGGCCGTCGTGTCTGTCACAGCCCTGCGCGACGATCAAAGCACCATCATCGGCTACCTGCTCATCGGCACCGACAATACCGCGCGCAAGCAGGTAGAAGCCGAGCGCATGCTGCTCGATCAGGCCGTCCGCGATCAGCAGTTCTACACCCGCTCGCTCATCGAATCAAACATCGATGCGCTCATGACCACCGACCCGCGCGGCATCATCACGGATGTCAACAAGCAGATGGAAGCGCTGACCGGATCCACCCGCGACGAACTGATCGGTGCGCCCTTCAAAGACTACTTCACCGACCCCGAACGCGCCGAGGCAGCCATCAAACTTGTACTAGGCGAAGGCAAGGTCACCGACTACGAACTCACGGCTCGCGCCAGAGACGGCAAAAAAACCGTGGTCTCCTACAACGCCATTACGTTCCACGACCGCGAACGGAAGTTGCGGGGCGTGTTCGCCGCCGCGCGCGACGTGACCGAGCGCAAACGCTACGAACAATCGCTGCAGGAGGCCGACCGCCGCAAGAACGAGTTCCTAGCGATACTGGCGCACGAACTCCGCAACCCCCTCGCCCCCATGCGCAACGCGCTGCAGATCATGCGGCTCACCGCCAGCCGCGAAGCCCCGCGACCTGAGGACGAAGCCATCAAAACAGCGTCCGCCATGATGGAGCGTCAGGTCAGCCAGATGGTCCGGCTAGTCGACGACCTGCTTGATGTCAGCCGCATCAGCCGCGGAACAATCGAGCTCCGCCGAGCCCGGACCGAACTGAGCTCCGCCATCCACCACGCCGTCGAGGCCGCTCTTCCGCAGTACAAGGGCATGGACCACACGCTGATCGTCACGCTCACGCCCGAGCCCATGTACCTCAACGCCGACGCGACCCGGCTGGCTCAGGTGCTCGGAAACCTCCTCAGCAACGCCTGCAAGTATACTCCCAAGGGCGGCCAGATGCTGCTGACCACAGAACGCGATGGCCGCCAAGTCGTCATCCGGTTGAAGGACAGCGGCATCGGCATCGCCACAGAAGAACTGCCCCGCATCTTTGAGATGTTCGTGCAGATCGACACTTCGCTTGAGCGCTCGGTCAGCGGACTCGGAATCGGTTTGACCCTAGTCAAGAGTCTCGTCGAGATGCACCAAGGCACGATACATGCTTTTAGTGCAGGTCTAGGACATGGCAGTGAGTTTGTCGTCCGCCTACCGATTATCGTTGAACAGCCACAATCGCCACGACCCGCGTTGACGGCCAGCCAACCCCACGGCAAAGATAGCCGCCGCATCCTCGTGGTTGATGACAATCAGGACTCGGCCTCGTCACTCGCGGCGTTGTTGAAATTTATAGGCCATCAGACGCAAACCGCTTCGGACGGTCGGGAGGCAGTCGCCGCGACATTGACCTTCCTGCCTGAAGTCGTACTGCTCGATATCGGCTTGCCGATTTTGAACGGCTACGACGCCTGCCGTCAGATCCGCGCACAGCCCGGTGGCAAGCGCATCTTGCTGATCGCCCTCACCGGATGGGGTCAGGATGAAGACAGACGTAAGTCCAAAGAGGCTGGCTTCGACGCCCACCTCGTCAAACCCGTGGACCACGACCATCTCATAACGCTGTTGGCGAATTTCCGTCCGACGCCGCTATAAAAGCGGCAATCTCCATTCACATCCGGTCCGGACGGCTGAGCGGAACAGTTTTGGGGGGCGTCTCTACTTCGCGTAGAACTCGCTCCTGATGGCACACTCGCTACACGGGGCACTTACGAAAGCTAACGATTAACTTATAATCGCCAATGGTGGCAGCGGCGTACGCCCTTGCCAGATCCGCGATTGATGCACCGTATCCATCCTCTCTTCGCGGACAAAAAACCCCCCGGGGTCAAATGACTCGGGGGGTTTCGTTTTGATGGTTCCGCAGATCGGCGACGGTCATTCGTGCGGGCCGCTGGCGGACGTCCCGGCCGTCTGCAGTTCGCCTTGATAGGTGAGCGCCGTGCTGAGCGCCGTCTGGGCGCGGGCGATGCCGGTCAGGATGGCTATCGGCAGCAGCGCAGCCAGAAGTGCAACGAGGGAGCGGCGTGTCAGGAGCGAAACTCCGGGAGGATCAAAAAAACTCCCCCGGTCGATCCGACCGGAGAGACGGACTTCAATGTAAGCCAAATGGCATCAACTGCCAATCGGAAGGTGCCGAGAAGCTGTGGAAGGCCAGCAAACTATAGATAATGGCCTCCCCATCTTGTCAAATGGGAAGAGCTGGCAGGCATACCTTCCCTGGAAAGCTCGCCCTGATTGGTAAAGCCGGTGGTCGGTCGGGCTTGGGCATGTGCCGCGCCCGCCGCGGCGAAGAGAGTTCTAACGGCCTGAGCAATGAGTATTCGGAAACGGTTCATGGTGTGTGGTCCAGAGTGTTCGAGTGACAGCTGCGCACATATCAGAATGCAAGTACAGGTATTTAGATTTACTGGGTCTTGGTGATCGGATAGCTCCGATCAGCGTGTGGTTATTGGGTCGCGATTAGGTGGGCTGGCCAGCGGCTCCGCTCTTACTTGGCGGCCTGCGTGCTGAGGAGGACTTCGATCTTCTCGAGCCGAGCTTTGAGTTGGTCATTCTCGGCCTTGAGTTCTTGGATCGCGCCGATGGCGACCACCGAGAGCTGGCTGTAGTTGACCGTCAGCATGCCAGCCCGCTCATCACCCGTGACCAGTTGCGGTATCACGCCGCGGACATCCTGCGCAATCAGGCCGAAGTCCTCAACGCCGCTCGCCTTCCAACGGAAGTTCACCGGGTGCAGCTTCATCGCGGCGGCGAGGTTGCCCTCCGCGTCGGAGATATCGGTCTTGAGCCGTGCATCGCTCACGGCGCTCCACGAACCTGCGTTGTTCAAGCGAGCAAAGTTGGGAAAACCGAGATTGGCGGAGCTGGTGACTTCCAGAAAGCCATTATCGGCCTGTCGCATACCACCGCGGAAGTTGACATTCGCTGTATTGGTCAGGAACAGTTGCCAGCCGCTGCCGATAGCGCCCGTCTGCACCTGAGCCTGACCAGTAAGGCCAGACCAAGGCATGTTCACCGCGGATGTCGCGTTGGTTGCATGCACTGCGCTGGTGGCACTGCGTGCAAACTGGGCGTTGATCGCGGCGGTCATTGGCTGGCGGGGCGTCAGGGTCTCAAGGGCACCGATGCCCGCAGGAGAGCGGACTTCGATCTGCAGGAAGAGGTTCTTGTTGTCGAGCACACCGAAGCCGAAGTCCAAGCTGGTGGTGAAAAGGCCATTGGTCACGGGCACGGCGGTACGCGTGATCGCGTTACCGATCTGGCCGGCAGGTGCGGCGTTAGTCGCATCTGGCCAGAGCGAAAAACGGAAGTCGGCGGTACCGTTGACCGCCACCGCGCCACTGTCAAGCCTGCCCTGATATGTAAAGGACGAGTCTTGACTGGCGGGGGCGATTGGGCCGGGGTAGAACGAGATTGACCACCCGCCAGCGATGGCGCCGTTGTCCAACTCAACAAAGTCTTGCACATACAACGACCAGGTGCCGTTGGCATTGGTGTTGGCAAAGCTGCTCAGAGCTGTGGTCGTCGGCGTGGCGGGGGCGGGAAAAGTGAATGTTTGCGCGAGTGCACCGTTGCGTGTGGGTGCGAAGTCGCGCGAGGAAATGGCCGTGGATATTGGCGGGGCGCCGTCTCGGAAGGTCGGCGTTACGTTGACCGCATCGTCACCTCCGCCGGCTCGGCCAAAGAGGATCGTGCTGGCCCCGTTTGGGCCGACCAGCATGATGCCGACATCTTTTGGAAATCCGTGGCTAAAGCCGGCGAGCGTCACGGTCATCGAACCAATGCTCGTCGGGCCGCCAACGACATTGATTTGCGATGCGTACGGCGAGGCGGGGCCAAAAAATGGAATCGCAACGTTCGCCGAGTTGGTGAACGTCTGCGCCGATGCCACCGAGGCGATCAGTGCAAAAGCGGTGGCTGCTGCGGGAACGAGTATTCGACGAGCGAAGTTTATCATGGTCCTCCCAATGCGAGATCCACTGGCGGTTGGCTAATCTGCAAGAGGATTTTGCATCAAAATACGCATTTCGAGCGGCGTTATTATCCCGGAGAGGGTTAATCCGAACGGTCTGGGGAAGGTGGAAAGTGCCGCGTAGGTATTTTGTTTAGTTTTTGATATGTATTTGTTAAAAGAGAGCCGCCTCGAAATAGGCGAGGCGAAGAGTTAGGTTGCCGACGACCCGGGAATCTTCCTCGGGCCGATAAGTGCTAATAACGCACGCGGGGAGGATGTCGTTCTGCTCGAACAGGATCTGTTACCTCAAGGCGGAGAGCAGCGTACAAGGCAACTTACCCGCTTAGGAACAGCTGCGGAAATCAAGACCACGCCGGTTGGGGTGGGTTGCGGAATTTCACTTGTTCAAGTCGGTTTCGCCGATTTCGACCGGCCCGCCCGCCAGGTCGCATCAATGAACAGTTTCGTTCGCAGGAATCGACAGATTCGGCCGCAGGCCCGAAACCGAGATGATCGGATGGCTCCGATCACCTCGTGATGGTGTGGGTCAGAGGCGGTTACAATCTTAATTCTCGGCCGGTTGTGTTGGGGTGGTGGTGACGGGCGCGCTCACCGGCTCGCTCGCTTGGCTGTAGATGCCAATGCTTTCGGAGTGGCCAAACGCCGCAGGGTGCAGGAGCTTGCCCTTCTCGGAGCCGACCTTGTCAACACTGTTGGGAATGCGGTTTTTGTTGGCCCAGGCATCTTGGCGGATGCCGGTGACGGTCCAGGAGACTTCGATGTTGGGCATTGAGGTTTTGATGGTGAATTGGCGCGAGGCTTCAACACCCATCTTGCGGTAGACCTTGGCGAGAAGAAAGTCGTTCTCGCTATCGTCCAAGACCGTAAGCTGATACCGGAAATCTCGGTTGAGGGCCTCGAAGTAATCCGGCATCGTGATGGTGGCGTAGCCGCCGCCATCAGTTGTTACGTTGCCGTTGTAGATGTTCATCATGTCCGGCGACTCGACGAACGAGTGGTAGAGGTATTTGTTCTCGGGGTCGAGCGGATGATCGATCTTAAACGAGCCGCCGCCTTTGGCGAGGGAACCGGTGATGTTCACGTTGCCCAATCCGTTGATCCGCATGACTTCGCGGCTGTTGGCGGTGTTGCACTGCCAGGTGTCAAAGCGGATGTCGCCCGAGTTGCCGCAGCCGGCGGTGCCCGGGCCCACGACGGTGCGCATGCCCACGAACTCCCCGGAATTGTTTGAGACGATCGAGCCAAAGCTCGCCTTAATCCCTCGATTGCCTTCGCCGTGCTGGCCACTGACGTCGGTGACGCTGGTGCCGATGACACCACCCAGCCCGACATCGATGGCAATGAGGGGGGCCGGATTACCGATGCCGACAATCGGATTGGAATTGATCAATGCAGTATTGCCGCGCAGGGCGATGCTGTGGAATAAGCCTCCCGCCACGGCGGTGTACCTCGCACCGGCGGGTAAGGCGGGAACGGTGATTTGGCCTCTGGTGTTTTTGCCCCACGCAACGATCGCG
>ENA-ORBV01007016-ORBV01007016.1-microbial-mat-metagenome-genome-assembly--contig:-NODE-7016-length-19541-cov-6.085954_pt1 | contig 19541 bp, 14 predicted proteins | sample MGYA00237777_ERZ505514 | MGnify/ENA primary metagenome ERZ505514 (study PRJEB26160, sample SAMN06269048) | microbial mat metagenome | isolation source: Oligotrophic lake microbial mat | place... | reverse complement strand
AATTTGTTCGCTAACCGAGCTGAGCATGGACTGCAACTGAGTCGGCAGTTGCACGGAAGCGATTTGATCATTTCTGCCAGCAGCGCTTCCAATTCGACTCGACGCGGGAGTTGTCGATGTTCCTGGTGAGAAGGAATTCAACTCGTGTCGCAAATTGCCTGCGGGCAAGCGCATCGTGAAGTTGAACCTCAAACCCGAAACCGAGGTTAGCGAGTTGATTAGCTGGATATCCAGCATCACGTGTACGCAGTTCTTGATACCAAGCACGACCGTGCTTGCCGGCAAGAAGGTGACAATCATCTCGCCTCAACTCATCACTGCCGGCGAGGCTTATCGTCTGTTTCTGGCCACGATCGAAGCGGTGGGTCTAACGGTGGAACCCACGGACAAGTTCCTGCGTATCGTCGAGACCAACCGTGTTCGCTTCACCGGCATCCCGATTCTTGGGATGGACGACGAAATCCCAAGCGACAAGCGCTATGTGACGCGTTTGATCCATCTGAACTATCTGGACGCGGCGGATGTGACACAGAACGTGTTGCAGCGACTCAAGGGCGAACAGGGCGACATCATCGCATATCAGGGCTCAACGTTGATCGTGACCGATCAGGCGGCGATGATTCGCAAGATGATTCAGATCCTGAACGAGCTCGACAAACCCACGGGGACCGACGAGCGCATGTGGATGCTGAGGGTCAACAACACCTCGGTCATCGAGATGGCCAATCGGTTGGCCGAAATCTTCGAGGTGAACTACGTTGGACAGGGCTACCGTCGCTCGAAGACCGGCGCACAGGCCGCACCCAGGCCGCCCGCCGCTGCGAAGCCCGCCACAGCCGAGGGTGCCGGGGCTCAGTCGCAGCCGAGTCTTGAGCGCGACATGAAGATCACGAAGCTGATCCCGGTCGAGCGCACCAACCATCTCATCGTGGTTGCGAAACCGCGTGCCTATGAATGGCTTCGGATGATGGTCACGAAGCTGGACGTGCCACTCGGTGACGACGGACTGGATCGCGTTCACATCTACTATTGCGAGCATGCGAATTGTGACGAACTTGCCGTGACTCTGGGTGCGGTGACAGGCGTTCCCGTTGCGATTTCCGCGATGGGTCGCCCCAGCCGAGGCGGTGCTGCGGCCGCGCCGGTTGCACCCCGTCCCTCGGCGGCCCCCGGACAGGAAACTTCCGAGAATCAGTTGTTCGAGGGCGACGTTCGCATCAACTATGACCGGCCCACAAACTCGCTTGTCATCGTTTCTTCCATGAAGGACTTCCAGGCAATGCGCAAGGTGATCGATCGTCTCGATCAGCCTCGCAAGCAGGTCTACATCGATGCCGTGATCATGGAGGTATTGCTCGACAAGTCTCGAGAATTGGGTGTTGCGTTTCATGGTGGCGCCCCGGTTGGTCTCAAGGGCGCCGGCGACAGTCTTTTGCTTGGTGGCTTTCGCGCCAAGGAAACACTTTCGCCTGCATCGCTGGTTGCGGGAGATGCCTTGAATGGTCTGGCCGGCGCTTTGTTCGGTCCCGTGTTGCCGTCGACGAGCACGCGCGTATTCGGTACAGCAGTCGAGATTCCCTCCATCGGTGTGTTGTTGCAGGCTCTGCAGAACAACAACGACGTGAACGTGTTGTCGAATCCTTATCTCATCATCACCAACAACGAAGAGGGCGAGATTTCGGTCGGGCAAAACCTTCCTTTTCCGGGCGCGTTTCAGGGTGGTGCCGGGGGGCTCGGCGCCGGCGCTGGCCTGGGAGGATTTCTTCCTTCCGTATCGGTTCAGCGTCAGGACGTGGCGTTGAAGATGAAGCTTGTACCAAGCGTCAACGAGCACAATCTTATTCGCTTGGAAGTCGATCAAGAGATCTCGGATATCGTGTCGGCGAATTTCAACGGGTTGGGTCCGGCAACGTCGAAGCGAGCTGCAAAGACGACCGTCGTGACGCGGGATCAGCAAACCGTTCTGATCGGCGGATTGATGTCGGATCGAACTTCGGAATCCGTTCAAAAGGTTCCCGTGCTGGGTGACATTCCGATCCTCGGATTCTTCTTCCGTCACACGGAAATCACCCACCAGAAAACCAACATCATCATCGCGCTCACGCCACACGTTATCGCCGAGCCTTCGGATCATCGCCGCGTCGTTGAGAAGAAAATGCGCGAGCGTCGCGAGTTCATTGAGCGATTCACTGCATTCCAGGATGACTTCAAGTTCGGCGCCGAAATCGACTACAGCAAGAAGCGCGGCATGTTGGAGCAGATCAATCGAACGGTTTCGGAGATGGAGGTTGAGGAACGTTCGATCATGCAGATGCGTGATACCGAATTGCACCAGTCGATGCCAATCGAACTGCCTGCGTCAGGCAAGCCGCCCGCTGCGGAACCGAAGGCTGCTACCTCCGGCGAGCGCGATACCGGATGGGTTCCCCAGCGACGGGTTGCCGCCGTCTTGGAATCGAGTCTTCCGGACGAGCCGCTGGACGCCGACGCATTGATGGCCACGCCCTGATTCGAGAGCAACATGCGACAACGTTTATTAGGCGAGATCTTGATCGAAGCGGGTGCCGTCAATGGCGACCAGCTTGCTCAGGCGTTGCAGACGCAGATCGACGAAGGTGGGCGGATCGGGGAGTTGTTGGTTCGACAACGTGCGACGGAAGAACACGCGGTGCTGCGCGGCGTGGCGGTCCAGGTCGGCGTGCCCTATCGCGATAAACTTGAGATCGGCGAACTGCAGACCGAACTGGCGACGGCGTTGCCAATTTCGTTTTTGAAACAACACCGTTTGTTGCCGATTCGCCGTGAGGGGACCACTGTTGTGGTTGCGATGGCCGATCCGCTCGACTTGTGGGCGCTCGACGATATCCGTGGGTTGATGAACGTCGACGTGATGCCCGTGGTGGTGCCACCGCAACGCATCCTTGAGGCGATCAACCACGTCTATGGTCAACGCCAGGAAGGCAGCGATCTTGGTGATGGAGACGAGGAGATGGCCGGCAACGCTGAAGAGCTTGTCGACATTCTCGATGTCAGCGACGAGGCGCCCATCATTCGCTGGGTCAACTCGTTGTTGTTCAACGCCGTCAAGGAACGTGCGAGCGACATTCACATCGAACCGGGCGAAAAAGAAGTTGTCGTACGCTACCGGGTGGACGGTGTTTTGCATGATGTGCGGCACGCGGCCAAGCAATTCATCCCGTCGATCATCTCGCGCGTGAAGATCATGGCGGGATTGAACATCGCGGAAAAGCGGCTTCCTCAGGACGGCCGAATTCGGCGCAAGATTGCTGGAAAGGACATCGACATGCGTGTCGCGACCGCGCCAACCGTCAAGGGCGGCGAACGCATCACGATCCGCTTGCTCGATCGCGACAACATTCTGCACGATCTTGCAGATATCGGTTTCGGTGACGATCACCTGCGCACGATGAACGAACTCATTGAACGACCGCACGGCATCGTCCTGGTGACCGGGCCGACCGGCTCGGGAAAAACCACAACCCTCTATGCCTGCCTCGCGAAGATCAATTCACCAGATCTCAATATCCTCACAATCGAGGATCCGGTTGAGTATCAGCTCGACGGCATTTCGCAGGTCGCCGTAAACGAAAAGATCGAACTTTCGTTCGCGGCAGGATTGCGTTCCTTTTTGCGCCATGACCCTGATGTGATCATGGTCGGCGAAATCCGCGACTTGCCCACCGCTGAAATTGCGATACAGGCGTCGTTGACCGGTCACCTTGTGCTGTCGACGATTCACACGAACGACGCCGCGGGTGGCATCACGCGGCTTGTGGATCTTGGCGTGCAGCCATTCCTGGTCGCATCGTCGTTGGTCGCGTTGCTGGCTCAACGGCTTGTGCGGCGATTGTGTCCGGATTGTCGCGAAGCCTATTCGCCCGATGCAGAAGATCTCCGGAGCATGGGGATCTCGGCCGAGAAGTTTGCCTCCGGTGAAGCAAAGTTTATCCACTTCAAGAACCAGCCGAAACCGCCACCTCCGGGCAAGCTGTACCGTGCGCGCGAGGGTGGCTGCGCGGCTTGCCTCGGTATCGGATATCGCGGTCGAACCGCCATCTACGAATTGCTGATGATTGACGAGGGTGTCCGAAAACTCGCAATCAAGAACGCGGATGCAGGAACGATCAAACGCCACGCGACCGACAAGGGAATGCGAACGCTGAGGGACGATGGTGCACAAAAAGTGCTCGCCGGAATGACCACCGTCACCGAGGTCCTGATGAACACTACCGAGGATTCTGCCTGAGCGCAGTGGAAGCCTGACCATGCCACTTTACTCATACAAAGGAATAGATAGCGCGGGCAAGACGGTATCTGGCTCGCGCGAGGCCGACGGCCCGAAGGGTCTGCGGCAGAACCTGCGTCGTGACTCCGTGTTTTTGACCGAGGTTCGGGAAGTGAAGGGCGGCACCCGTATGGCCGCCACGTCCGGAAAAACCAAGACAGCGCTGAAACGCGATGTGGATTTTCGCGGCCTCTTCGAGAGCATCGGTCCGCAGGATATTGCGATCTTTACGCGCCAACTCGCGACCCTGTTGACTGCGGGTATTCCGTTGACCGAGGCGATGGGTGCGCTTTCGGAACAGTCAGATAACCGAAAACTACAATTGGTTTTGTCGGCGATTCGGCAACGTATCAACGAGGGCGACGCGCTCGCGCTGGCGATGGATCAGCACAAGGGCGTTTTCCCGGATCTGTACATCAACATGGTGCGGTCGGGTGAAACAGCCGGAAATCTGGATTCGGTTTTGGCTCGTCTTGCGGATTTTTTGGATTCGCAAAATGCACTGAAGACGAAGGTCAGCGGCGCACTTGCCTATCCCATGATCATGGCGGTTGTGGGATCACTTGTGATGGGCGTGCTCATGATCTTTGTGGTTCCACAGATCACGCAGGTGTTTGAGGATTCCGAACAGGAGTTACCGCTAAAGACGCGATTCTTGATTGGCGTTGCACATTTGCTTGGCGGATACTGGTTTGTGTTGCTGCCACTTGCCGGCGGCACCTTCTGGGTCGTGCGCAAATGGGCGAATAGCGTGAAAGGCAGGGCAAAACTGGATCGGATTCGTCTGCGAGTCTGGTTGATTGGACCTCTCATGCGGTACCTTGCGGTTGCGCGGTTTGCACGGACCCTGTCGACCATGCTCGCGTCCGGTGTGCCGGTCTTGACCGCGCTGGATATCGTCAAACGCGTGCTTAACAACACGGTGTTGGAGAAAGTCATCGAGAACGCACGCGACGCCATTCGCGAAGGTGAATCGGTTGCCGCTCCACTCAAACGCTCGGGAGAGTTTCCATCCATGATGTGTCACATGGTTTCGGTTGGTGAACGTTCCGGCGAACTAGAAACGATGCTTGAACACGTCGCAGAGGCGTACGAACGCGATGTGAACGCCAAGGTCAACCGTCTGACGACGATGTTGACGCCCATCATGATTGTCGGAATGGCCGTGATTGTCGGGTTCGTGGTGTACGCCATCATCGAACCCATCATGCAGATGCAACAGTTTGTGCAATAGCGAACAAGGAGCGAATGAATATGGAAACTCAGGAAACAAACACGCAACCCCGTCTCCGCGGCGACGCCGGTATGACGCTGATCGAAATCATGATCGTGCTCGCGCTGATCTCGCTTGTGGCGGCCACAATTGGCGTCACGGTCTTTAACAACTACAAAAAGGGTCAGACCAGGGTCGCAAAGACTCAGGTCAGCGAGGTCATTGGCGCGGTCCAGCAGTACATGATGGACAACAACAACAACTGTCCGCAAGGGATTGAAGAACTGGTTTCGCAGAAGTTTTTGAAGAAAGACCACAAGGATCCGTGGGGCAAACCGTTCAGTTTGAAGTGCCCAGGCGAGCAAGATCCAGATGGCGTGGACGTTACGTCTTCCGGACCGGACAAGGCCGAAGGTAGCGAAGACGACATTAATTCCTGGGAGCTATAGCCAGGTCCGCTCCATCGCAACGATGATCCATGGCAAACACGCGGGCACATAGACCGAGAGACGATGGCTTCACGCTGATTGAAGTCATCCTTGCGGTCGCTTTGCTTGGGCTGCTGGGTGCATCGGCGATTCGTGGCATTCAGTCGATCTCGAAGAGTGAGTTGCGTTCGACCGTGAGCCGGGTGGCGGGCTCGATGCGCTATCTCTTTGACCGGGCGTCGACGACCGGCAAGGTGCATCGCCTGGTGCTCGACTTCGACGAAAACCGGTACTGGGCTGAGGTCTCTGACGATCGCTTCTACATTCCTCGCGATCGCGAAACCGAACAATCCCGGAGCGAGGAATTTGAACGTCTGCAGAAACTCCAGGAAGAGAGTAAAAAACGCGAAGCAGCTGGCCTTCCGGCGGAAGAGCCCGATGAGCAAGGTGAGAAGGGCGCGCTCGGGTTTGGATTCGGAATGGGTAGCGAAGCGGGTGCGTACTCCATCGAGCGGTATTTGCCCAAGCCGTACGAGAAAAAGCCGGCCCGCTTTCAACCGATGAAGGAGCGTACGGTCAAGCCTGTGAAGGTGAAGAACGCCAAGCTCTACAGTTTGTTTACACCTCGACTCTCGGAACCCATCGGACAGGGAAAAGGATACATCTACTTTTTTCCTCTGGGTTTTGGTGAGGCGGCGACGGTGCACGTCGCAGACGAAAAAGGCGAAACGTTCTTTTCGCTCATCCTTCATCCGCTGACCGGTCGTGTGAAAGTTGTGGGTGGCTATGTGGATCCACCTGTTGAAGCCCCCGTCGACGACGACGGCAATGAGGTCGTCGAATGAAGCGCGACCAGGGTTTCACGTTGCTAGAGGTCATGGTGTCACTCGCCATATTGGCCATGTCGCTGATTGTGCTCATTCGAATTGTCTCGAAGAACATTCAGATGACGAACCGTTCGAAACTGATAACGATCTCGACCTTTCTGGCCCGTGCGAAAATCATCGAGATTGAAGATCGCATCGTCTCACTTGGGTTTTCGGACATCAACGAAACGGAGACCGGTGATTTTTCTGATGACGGCTATCCACAGATATCCTGGACATCCGACATTGAACGCATTGAGCTGCCGACCAATCTTGGCGAAGGTCTGCAGGGGGCAGGTCCCGGCGCAGCGAATGATGCGCAAACAACGGGGAGTCAGAATCCCCTACAATTCATGGCGGGCATGATGGGCGGCATGATGAACCTGTTGCTCGAACCGATTCGAATAGGGCTGCAAGAGTCCATCCGTCGCGCGACGGTCAAGGTGATGTGGCGCGAAATGGGCCGCGGCGAACAGACGCTTGAGGTGGCAACCTATTTCACCGATCCGGCTCGTCTCGATGCCGTGTTGCAGGCGCCGAAATGACACGCCGTCTCCGTCCCGAACGCAACGCCGGATTCGCCTTCATCGAGGTGTTGTTGGCGATCACCATCCTGGTGTTCATCTCCGCGACGCTTTGGGGTGCATTCGCTCGAACAAATGAGGCGAAGAAAAAGATCGAGGCGGCCCAGGAGCGACTTCATACGGCGCGGGTCGCGCTGATGCGTATGACCCGTGAACTGGAGATGGCCTATCTCTCGGGACACGAGAATACGCTAGTCCAAGACCGCCGGACCATGTTCATCGCATCCTCAAGCGACATCGATGAACTGAAATTTTCATGGTTCGGCAAACAACGGATGCGCGCAGATGGTGCCGAAGGTGATAGCGGACTCGTTTGGTATTACAGCTCCCCGGATCCCGAACTTCCGGGCGTGGTCAACCTCATGCGCAAGGAGACCCGTCGACTGCAACGAACGGATCCAACGTTGCTCGTTGGTGACACTTACGTTTTGTGTCCGAATATTTCCCGGTTGAAGTACAGCTTCTTTGATGCCCGCGTGAAGGAGTGGCGAGATCAGTGGTCTACCACGGGTGCAGATGGACTCGACTATTTGCCGACCCACGTGCGAATCACGCTCACCGTTATCGACGAGCGCGATCAGGAAGTGGCTTTTGTTAGTGCGGCCCGGATTCAGATGACCGAGAAGGTGCAGTACATGCCAAAGGTGGGGACTTGATGAACTCCCGTTCGCCAAGATTCCTGGCCGTCCTGCGCGACCGCTTTGCCAAGCGCAAACAACGCGATCGGCAAAGCGGCGTCGCATTGCTGATGACCATTACGACCTTGACGTTGATGATCACCCTGGTTGCGAACTTTACCTACGACACGTCGATTCAGATGGCACAGACTGCCAACGCGCGCGATGAACTTCGTGCGCACTACATGGCTCGCTCGGCCGTCAACCTTTCGCGCCTGCTCATCAAGATCCAGTCGCGTTTCGTCGAGCCGGTTATGGCCCAGGCCAAATCGCTCTTGTCTGGATCACTCGGCGCCGGCATGGGGATTAGCCTGCGCGTAACCGACTATGCCGGACCGATTATGTCGTTTTTCGGCGGCTCGAAAGAATCGTCCGCGATGTTCGGAAGTCTTCTCGGCATTGACACGACCGAGGCCAAGGGTTTGGGTGTGGCAAATGGTTCGATGGACGCCGAGATCACCGCCGAAGACGGAAAGATCGACATCAACTGCGGCAGCGGTGTTTCGGTTCCGGGAAATATTGGGCACCGGACCCTCTTCCGCGAGATCACGTCTCTGTTGTATTCGCCTCGTTACAACACGTTGTTTGAGCAGCAAAATTCGTCGGGCCAATTTGTCGATCGGAGCGAGATCGCAAGGGCCGTCATCGACTGGGCGGATGACGATGAACAGAAATTTGATCCTTCGGGATCGGGCTCTGGCTCTGAAGACTATCGCTACGATGCGCGCAAGGATCGGTACTACGCGCACAACGGCAGTTATGACACGGTGGAGGAAGTCGCCATGGTGTACGGCGTTTCAACCGATCTATTGGAAGCGTTCCTCCCGTATCTGACGGTCTATGCCAACACGGATTCGAAGAGACAGTGTCGCGTGAATCTTCAAATGATCAAGGGTCCATGCACGCCACTGCTGGTGGGACTTATCCGGGCTGCGGCAATGCCGGATCCCTTGCAACCACCCAAAGATCCGCGCGTTCTTGATGACCGAACAATCTATCCGCTTGCAAGCATTCTTTGCGAACGCGGCAGCGTGACAGGCTTCGACGACATCAACACGATTGTGGCCGTTCTCAACAATCCGGCGCAATCCATCTCTCGCGAGGATCCGCGTTATGAGATGATGCAATCGTTGCAGGGCATCAACCTGACCCGGCAGGATCTCGAACAGGTGGCGTACGTAGGTGCGCCCCGGGTTTATCGGATTGAAGCAACCGGCGAGGCCGGCAAGGTGAAGAAGAAAATCACCGCAATTCTGGACACCCAACGACCCCTATTTAATCCGCTCAGCCAAAACGTGGCGGCAGAGCAAGCGGCCGGCGTCTTTCAGTACTGGCGTGAGGAATAATTGATATGGCACATCTGGTAACGGGCATCGATATTGGAACCGCGAGCATCAAGTGCGTGTGCATTGATGCGGGGTTTCGGCGTTCACGGGTTGTCGAGGTATTCGAGGTCCCGATCGCCCAGTCAGATTTGCCATTGCATGAACGACAGTTCGCGGCAGTACGTGAGGCGGTTTCCCGCATCAACAAGGAGTCCGTGTTTGTCTCCGCGATCGATGGCGAGCGTCTTTCGATTCGCGAACTTGAACTTCCGTTTACAGATCCGAAGAAGATCGACCAGGTCGTTCCCTACGAGCTTGAAGGCCAGATGGTCATGCCGCTTGAAGAAGCCGTCTTTGACCACATGATTCTTTCAGAAGATGGCGGTTCGGCGCGGGTCCTCGCCGCCGCCGCCCGGATGGACGATGTTGGTCTTTTGCTCGATCGATTGACCGAGGTGGGCGTCAGTCCACGGGCCCTTTATGCAGCGCCGCTTTGTTATCGACGTGAAGTCGCCGCGCCACTGCCGACCCTTGCCGGATTGACCGAGGCCGGTGAGGAGATCACGCAGGTCGAAGTGGTCGTGGCTCCCGCGGACGTTAGCGTTCTGCTCGATGTGGGACACTCGCGCACGAACTTCGCTGTGTTGCGTGATGGCTTGCCCATCTTCGCGCGTACACTCAAGCGGGGCGGTCATCCGATAACCGAAGCCATCGCTGCGGCGTTTTCCGTTCCGCTCGATCAGGCTGAAAATGCGAAGCAAACGCGTTGTGTAATTCACCCTGGAATTCGTCATACGGATCCGACGGATTTGCGTCTTGCGGAGATCGCAATGACCGCTTTGGCGCCGTTAATTCGCGAGGTTCGGCAGTCTCTCGCGAGCGTTCGTGGTCGCTATCGAGTCGAACCCTCAAGTTTGTCGGTTGTGGGTGGCTCCGCTGCCCTTCGAGGCCTGGCCGAGACAATCGGTGCCGAGCTGGAGTTGCCGTTGCGATCCTTTGAATCGTTGCGAGGCGGCTCGATGGATGCTGAGTTGGAACAACACGGTCCGCAGTTTGCGCTCGCGGAAGCGATCGCCTGGTCGAATGCGCTCGGCACGAAGCAATTGGATCTCCGTCGTGGTCCCTTTGTCTATCGCGCGAGCTTTTCGGTGCTGAGGCAGCGAGCTTGGCGTCTCGGAACCCTTGCGGCTTTGGTGATGTTGAGTGTTGGCCTCGACGTGACCATGGCCTACAGCAAAGCGCACAAGGAACGAGAACGTTTGGAGGCGGATCTGGTCGCCGCAACCACAGAGTTGTTTGGCAAGCCGGACTCGAATGCCAAGAACGTGACGACGTTGATGAATCGCGGATTTCGTGAGGAGATGCCGCCGGTTCCGTCGTCCACCGCTTACGATTTATTCAGGGAAGTGTCGGAACGGATGCCACCGAAGGAAGACATCAAGTTGGATGTTCTCGAGATCGACATTCGCCCGCGCAAGACGTTCATGAAGGGCATCATTGATTCGGTTGCGTCGGTGGACAAGGTGGTCGACGCGTTTAAGGAGATCGAATGTTTTGAAGAGATCTCTAAAGGTGCGATCACCGAGGTTGCGGGTGGTGAAAAGCAATTCACCTTGACCATCAAGTCGAAGTGTCCGTGACCCTCCAAGTTTGAGGCGAAAGTCACCATGAAAAAACTAAAAACATTGTTGAACAAACCCTTCGAGAGCATTTCTCGCGAGTGGGGGCGTATAACGGAACGCGAGCGACGGCTGTTTGTCACGCTGGTTATGACGCTGGGACTACTGGTGGTGGTGGTGGGCGGATATCTGATTACGTCGGATATCGCCGAGACCAATAGTCAGAACGAAGATATTCGCGCCGCATTGAAGGCGATCGCACGCAATCGGATCGAGTATCTCGAAGCCAAACAAAAGATGAGAGCGATGGAAGTTCGCCTTGGCAACACCACGCCTCAGCTTGCGACCGACATGGAAGCGGCCGCCAAAGAGGTGGGCGTCCAGATCCCCGAGACAAACGAACGAACACCAGCGCCGGTTGGTCGACGGTATCTGGAGCACAATGTCGACGTCAAGCTTCGCCAGATCGATCTCAAACAACTCGGAAAATTTATTTACCGCCTGGAGACAGGTAGCCACCTTATCTATGTCACCCGACTCGGCGTGCGACGCCGATTTGCAGAGCGTGACAAGCTGGACATCGAATTGACGGCAACGTCGATTGAACGCCTGAAAAAGGAACTTCCCGATCCCGCCAAGAACGTTCGCGGACGGAAACGAACATGATCAAGAAATTACGCGAGCTTGACGTGAAAGTGCTCGCAGCGACGACCTTTGAGGTTGCCAAGGGGTTGCTGTTTCCAGTTGGGTTTGGAACCTTTGTTTACCTCGTCTCGCTGGTTTTCATCTTTCCCTACGGACAGATCGGGAATCTTATCGAAACGATGGCATCAAACGCAGGTTACGATTTTGAGGTCGACAACATCGGACCTACGCTTGGCATCGGAGTCTCAATGAGTGACATCAAACTGAAGACGCGGCCGACCGATGGCAGTAAGCCACAACAGTTTCTGGTCGAAAGCGCACGCGTCACCACCAATCCGCTCAAGAATCTGATGGGTGGCATTTCGTATCACGTCGTGGCCGAAGCGTTTGGCGGCGATGTGGACGTGGATGTGGAAGCCAATGCAGAGATTGGCCACGGGTCGGTAGACATAGAAGACGTTGCGCTGGCGAAGCTTCCCGGTGTCGCAGCGGCCATTGGACTTCCCATCAAGGGCAACCTGTCCTTGCTCGGAGATATGGAACTTCCCGAATTGAAAATTCGCTCGGCCTCCGGCGAACTCGAAATCGGCTGCAGCGGATGTGAACTGGGCGACAACAAGGCCAAGTTGAAAGTGCAGGGGCACCCGTTTCTGGCGGCGGGCGTCGTGATACCGAACATTCGCATCGGCGACCTCAAAGGCAAGATCGTATTCGAGGATGGCGTGGGTCGCATCGATAACCTGAAGTCCACGGGCCCCGATGGCGAGCTCATCGTCGAAGGCGAAGTTCGCCTTTCAAGTCCGGCCGGGATGTCGCGAATTGATCTTTATGTTCGTTTCAAGGTGTCTGATGGTTTGTTGAAACGCGCCGATGCCATTGCGCTGATGCTTCAGGTTGCTGAGGCGGAGGGCAAACGCCCTGACGGCTTCTATGGGTTTCGCTTGCGTGGTTCGCTCGATCGTTTGGGCGCTCCGCAATGGCTCAAGGATGCGCCGGTCCGCACACCGGCCACTTTGCCGAAGCGCCCTCGGCCAGTGCGGACGGCTCGTCCGGAACTCCCAAAGACCTGACGTACTACATCCCCATTCTGCGGGCGCGGTCGTTGAAGGTTGATCGCGAGATTCCAAGCAGTCGGGCCGCGCCCCGGTAGTTCCCACCCGACTCTTGCAGCGCGTATTTAAAGACGGCGCCTTCGATTTGCGGCCACCGCCTGCCATGCAGAAGGAGAACGCCGTCGATCGGCGTTCGCAAGGGCGTGGTGGTTTCGTCGGTTGGCGCGCTGTTCCCGGTAGCCTGAGACACTTTTTCGCTTCCGCATTGCTGAAGTTCTTCGGCAACGGCGGACGCTTGCAAGGGATCGCCATGCAAACACAACGCACGTCGGACGAGATTGCGCAGCTCGCGTACGTTGCCCGGGTAATCGTGGCACAGGAACAACTCGGCGACGGCACCCTGAACGTGCTGTCCATCGGACACGGGGGTTGCATTTTCCAGACACCATTCTCGGACAAAGTGATCCACGAGCAACGGAATGTCTTCCTTGCGCTCTCGCAGCGGCGGCAGACGGACTTCCACGCCCGAAAGACGGTGGTACAGATCCAAACGGAACTCGCCGCGTTGAGCCAGGCTCCGTAGATCGCGATTGGTCATCGCAACGACGCGAGTTTGGGTAATGATTTCGCTGCGGCCGCCAACGCGAGTAAACCGTCCGGTCTCAAGTACACGCAATAGTTTGGGTTGCATCTCAAGTGGAAGCTCGCCTATTTCGTCGAGGATCAGGGTTCCGCCCGAGGCGGCCTCAAACCACCCAATCCGCTTGTCACCCGCGCCGGTGAATGCGCCTCGCTCGTGCCCGAATAGTTCTGATTCAATCAATTCGCGGGGAAGCGCACCGCAGTTGACGGTGAGACACGGTCCATCCGGCGTTGGCCCGAGCGCCGCGACTGCGCGACCAAACAGTTCCTTGCCAGTGCCGCTTTCGCCGAGGACGAGTACCGGTATCCTGGAGAGGGCGACCCGCGCCACGCGATCGAGGGCGGCGCAGTGTGCGGGGTTTCTACCGATTAGGCCAGGGAACGAAACCGAGAAGGGGTGTGGTGAACAGGTCGTGAACGATGCCATGCCGGTTCTTCGGCCGGCGCCTTGAACCGGTTTCGCAAGAAACGACCTAGTTCGTACAAACACCGTTCAGACAGGTCGCACCGTTGGAACATGCGTTGCCGCAAGCTCCGCAGTTTAAGTTGTCGCTCGCCAGATTGAGACACATCCCGTTGTTACACTCTGCGAGCCCCGCTGCGCACGTCGTGCAGCAGCGGAAACCGGTCGACGGGTGACTGTAGTTCGCGGCAACTTGCACCTGGTAGAAGTCGCATTCAAGGGCGGACCCGACACCCGAGAAGAAGCCACTCAGGTAGTCGCCGCCGCGAAGGGTGTAGATGTTTCGGCCGTCGGGGAGCATGCCACCGCAGTCATCGGTCCACTCCGAGACGTTTCCGCTCATGTCGAAAGCGACCTGAGTTCCATTGGCGGTGTCGAGGTCATTCGTCGTGCAGTTGACCTTGGAGCCGGTCGCAATCGACTGCTGGCTGTTGTCGTTGCCATTGCAGGTCTGAGTGGCGTAGCTGCATCCGTAGGGGAACGTGGGTTGCGAAGCGTTGCAGGTTCGTCCCGAAGCGCACGCGAGGCCGAACTCGTCGTTGGCAGGGTTGATCGCGACCATACTGGCACACGTTGTTCGATTGGTACGACAGAGTCGCTTTCCTGCGCTCGCGCACGCTGCCTGCGCTTGGACATAGGTCACCGAGGTCCAGGGTTTCTTGTTCGTCACCGAACAAGCCCGCGTCGCGAGCGCACCTTGCGAGGTGTTGCTTGCGTCCGGGCGGCTCGCCTCGAACTGATAGATGTTGTATCCGGCCGCGGAGACTGTCACCACCGAGTCACGAATACCAAGACAGGGTCCATTGCCACCACACCGCGTACCCGTTGGGTCATCCCAGATTTCGTCCGTGCGACCATCGCAGTCGTTGTCCTTGTTGTCGCAGAGCTCATGTTGAGCCGTCAACGCGGCCGCAGCGTACTGACAGGTTGGTGCGGCTGCGGCATTCCCCGGTACGCAAGCAATGGCGCCGATGCGACGGCATTCGCCAACACCGGTATCGGTGCAAGTGGTGCCAACCGTTGGTACGTGTTCGTCAACGGCGGCGTCGCAGTCATTGTCGAGTCCGTCGCAAAGCGTTTCCTGCGGGATGATCACGTTCGGTGCGGAGGTTTGAACCGTCGCTGGATAGTTGCAAACCCAGTCTGGTTGAGTCATCCCGGCCAGTTGCACACACTGCGGGGAAGCACCTGCACACAGGCCAACCGTACGACAGAAGTTTGTTTGTGGCGCAAGCAACGGTGCCGCATTGTTGTCGCCGGTATCCGTCAGACCGTCACAGTCGTTGTCCGCTCCATCGCAAACCTCGGGCCCCGTGGGCGTGCAGGCGTATTCGCAGCCGTTCATGTCGCCGTTGAGATCCACGAAACCGGTGTGGCAGGGTCCCATTTCGCAACCCCGGTCGACACACAACGCAACGGCATTGGTGAATGAGCACTGGGTTCCACATCCGCCACAGAAGCGGGGATCATTGTCTTTGTCGAAGTCCTCATCGGTTCCGCCATCACAGTCGTTGTCGACGTTGTCGCAGAATTCGGCCTGCTGTAGTTGGTAGTTCTGGCAGGCGAGTTGCCCACCGAGACACGCAAAACGTCCAAGCTGGCAGATACCCGCACAGGTTCCCGCTGTGGCATCGCAGCCGGTCTCGCCCTGCGGGAAGCAATTGGCGTTCAACTGAGGATCGGTCTCGTCGATGCGGGTGTCGCAGTTGTTGTCCAACCCGTCGCAAATCTCGACGCCGCCATTTGAGGGCGTGCACTGGTATTCACAGCCGTTGCCGGTCTGATTATCCGTGTTGACGAATCCCGGAGAACATCCACCCATCTCGCAGCCGTTTTGCGTACAAGTCGCGGCAGCATTGGTGAATCGACACTGATTGCCACACTGGCCGCAGTTGTTTACGTCGGTGGTCGTGTTGTAGCCCTCGTCGGTTTGGCCGTTGCAGTCGTTGTCGACGTTGTCACACATCTCGACCGCGCCGGTGCGGACACAGAAGTATTCACATCCGGCGGCGTTCGGATTCAGATCGTGGAAGTTGTTGTTGCACGAGCCCTGCATGCAGCCCGTCGCGGAACAGATGGGCTGCGCATTCGGGAAGCGACATACGTTTCCGCAGGCCCCACAGTTGTTGGTGTCCGTGGTCTTGTCGATGCCTTCATCGGTCATTCCGTCGCAATCGTCGTCGCGGCTGTTGCAAACGTCGATGCCGGTGAAGGTACAGGCGTACTCGCAACCTGGGACATTGGGGTCAAGGTTGGTGTAGCCGGGCGAGCAAACCTCGATCTCGCAAGTTCCCTGGTTGCAACGGGGAACTGCGTTGGGAATGGCGCAAGGCTGGCAGTTGCCGCAGTAGCGGATGTCACTTTGCTTGTTGAAGCCTTCGTCTGTGCTGCCGTCACAGTCATTGTCGGTGCCGTCGCAGAACTCGATGCCGGGTTGCGTGGCGCCAACACAAATCAGCTTGCCTGAAGTGCAGGTGACGATACCGCGCTTGCAAACCGTCACATTGGCATCAGGACAGGCGGCGCCTTCGTCGATGGGAGCGTTGTCAATGCCACCGTTACAATCATTGTCGACGCCGTCGCATCGTTCAGTCGGATCGGCAGTCGGCGTACAAGAGTATTCGCAGCCGTCCTTGTCATTGGCTCCCGCGTTGAGATTGATAAATCCAGGCTCGCAGGTGCCCATGACACACAGGCCAGTATCGCAAGCGGCGGCAGCGTGTGGGAATTCGCAGGTTACCCCGCACTTTCCGCAGTTGTTTTTGTCGGTCGGGAACGCAAAGTCTTCGTCGACCTGACCGTCGCAATCGTTGTCAGCGCCATCGCATAGCTCGACACCACCATTGGACTTCAAGCATTCGCAGCCGTTGGCAACGTTTTTGTCGGTATCGAACCATCCGGGAAGACAATCCTGCACCTTGCAAACGCCAGCCACACAAGCCGGGAAGGCATGTTCGAGCTGGCACACACTGCCGCAACGACCGCAGTTTCCCGCGTTCGTTTGTAAATCGAAGCCGTTGTCGATCACGCCATCACAGTCGTCATCGGCGCCGTTACACTGCTCGTCCACAATGACGCAAAGACCGCCGTCGGGGCGTCGGACAGCACCATCCGGTACCGGCGGAAGCGCATCACCGTTGGTGCCGTTTCCGAAGCTGCCGCCTTCGCCGGGCCGAAAGACGAACGCGTCGCCTTTGTCTCCGGGATTATTGGGGTCGTCTCCCTCGGTCACGAAGGGAAAACTGCGAACTTCACATGCACTCAACACCGTCGTGAAGAGCACGCTCGCGATCAAGATGTTCCGATTCATATTAGCGAGCCTCCGTCGACGAGGCGCTGGCAGGTGATCGCTTTGGTTTCTTGCGCCATCGTCGGAATCCGCCGACCGCGCTCAGGATGAACAAGATCCACGCACCACCGAAGCCACTTTGGGTTTCGGGTTGGCCTCGGCCGATTCGACATTCGCAGGTCGTTCCGCCACCTCCGGAAGTGGCGATGCGAACCTCGGTTTTTGCCGGAGTCGCGTTTTGTCCGGGACGGATACATTCGGGCGCACCGTCGGGTGCAACACGGCAGAGCGCGCCGGCTGGGCAGCGCACGTCTAGGCAAGCATCTCGTTCACAGGTCTGCGTGACCTCGACGCACGCGGTGCCGGCCGGGCAGCGTCCCGAAATCGTAACACAGGCGGCGACCTTGCATTCAGCCGTAACGGGATCGCAATATTGTCCCGTACTACAGGGTTTGGTTGCGCAAACGTTGGCGGAGCATTCCCCATCCCGACACGATTGGCCCGTCGGACAGCTCATACCGAAGCAATCTTTCACGCAGCCGGCGGTGCCATTTTTGACGCGACAGTAGGTGCCCGATTCACAGGTCTTCCCGAAGCAAGGATCCGGTTCGCAAGCGCTGACACCGCACTGCTGACCTTGCGGACAGCCCGTGGTGTGACAGTCGAGGCACAACCCGTTGTTGCAGGTCGCTCCGGTTGCGCAAACAACACCTGCACAGCGATTCACACAAACGCCGGTGTCGTTGCAGTACTCACCCCCGGCGCAGTTGACGCCAACGCAGGGACTGCGAATACAGAAGTTGTCCTTATTGCAGACGCGATCTGCGGGACAGGGGAACTCGGCGTCCTGGCACTTCGGTACGCATTCGCCCTGAATGCAGGAGAAGTTGGTCGGGCATTCAGCCATATCGTCCGCGATGCCGTCGCAGTCGTTGTCCTTGCCGTCGCAAAGTTCGATTTGCGGTCCGCGTCCCTCGCGGCAAATCCAACCCCAGTTGTTATCTGTGTCGCGACCGCAAACGAATCGACCGGCGACGCATTCGCCGACGATCGGTGCGCCAGAAGGCAGATCACCCGGAACACACTGTGATGCGGGTGGGTTCAAGCCTTCGTCCACGCTGCCATCGCAGTCGTTGTCTTTGCCGTCACAAATTTCAAGGCCGGGATCCGGCGCGGTGCAAGAGATCTTGCCGTCGGTGCAGACGGTCGATCCCACCTTGCATTCACCGACGATGCTTCCACAGGGCGATCCAACGCCGGGGAGCGCCTTGTCGGTATCATCGTTGTCGATCTTGCCGTCGCAGTCGTTGTCGAGTCCGTCGCAGATCTCGTCAGACAGATCGGGCAGCGTCACGGAACAGGTCGTCGCATCGCCGCGACCGTTGCAGATCTTCATGCCTTCGGCGTAACAAAGTCCTTTGCCGCCGTTGTTGCAGACTGTGCCAACGTCGAAGGTCTCGTCGGTCTGACCATCACAGTCGTTGTCCTTGCCATCGCAGACTTCCGCGGACGGCGTGACGGCGTTGGCACAGGTCAACATTGCACTCATGAGCTGTGCGCTGCAGATGTTGGTGCCAAGTTTACATTCGCCAACGCAAGCATTGCCCATGCAGCCAACAGCATTGACGGGGTAACAGCCGCTGCCGAGCATCGGATCGGCTTCGTCGGTGAAACCGTTGCAGTCGTTGTCCTTGGTGTCACACATTTCGGCGACCGGATCGGTGGCACCCACGCACATCGTGTTGCCAGCAACGCACAACAGCGATCCCGGGCGACATTCGCCGACCGCAAAGCCGCACATCTGACCCGAACCCGGGATCGGACACATGCTCTTGCCCTTGGAAATCAAGCAGGGCATGTCGCAGTCGACACAGCCGTCGCAGTCGTCGTCGAGGTTGTTACAAACTTCGATCTGGGGCTGGATGCCACCAAGACAGAAGGGGGCACCCTGAACACAGCGCCAAACGCCTTGCTGGCAGACGCCATCATTCGTACTGCATGCAACATTGCCCTGGAACTGAGCTTCGGTGAGGTTGTTATCCGGAATACCGTCACAGTCGTTGTCGAGTCCGTCGCAAATTTCGGGCATCGGGCCATCGGGCTGAACACAGATCCTTTGGTTCCCCTGGCACTGGTAAGCTCCGGCGGTACATTCGCCGAGGGCAGGTCCACACGCGCCAAGTCCGGTGTCGGTGTTTCCGTCACAGTCGTTGTCGATGTTGTCTCCGCAGAGTTCAACGCTGGGTCCGACTGCATTGCGGCATGACACGACGCCGCCGTCGCACTGGTATGCGCCGATACGGCACTGGCCCATGCAGGCGCCGTTGCCGAGGTTACAGCCGGGTGTGCCGCCGAGGTAACACCTGTCTCTTATACACATCTGACGCTGCCGACGAATAGAGAGGTGTAGATCTCGGTGGTCGCCGTATCAT
>ENA-ORBV01007015-ORBV01007015.1-microbial-mat-metagenome-genome-assembly--contig:-NODE-7015-length-19543-cov-4.632539_pt1 | contig 19543 bp, 13 predicted proteins | sample MGYA00237777_ERZ505514 | MGnify/ENA primary metagenome ERZ505514 (study PRJEB26160, sample SAMN06269048) | microbial mat metagenome | isolation source: Oligotrophic lake microbial mat | place... | reverse complement strand
CGCCGCCACCCACCGCCACCACTGGCGCGCGCATGTCGCCACCCCCGACCGCACTCGTAGGCATGTGCCCAACATCGCTCTTGCCGCCTGGAGGTGCACCAGCAGCAGCAGCAGCAGCGGTTGCTGGCCTTGCGCCCGCTGCGCCGGCGCCGCTGCTGGCTGCGGTCGCGGCGGTTCCGGGTGGCGCAATCTATATCAGCGAATTCGACCCGCCGGCGACTGCGGTCTCGAGCTATCACATCCTCGACAACAAGTTCACCGATGCCACGCAGATCGCGATCTCTAGCGGCGCCGGTCAAGGTGGACTCGTCGCCGGTCGCGAGATCACGGGGAACACCTTCGCCCTGGGCAGCAACACGTGGCCTGCCATCAGTTTCAATGGAACGGGTGGCGTACCCTGGTACACCAAGCCGGTGGGCGGCGCTATCATCACGGGTAACACCTTCTCGGGTGGCGGGCTGCAGTACATCCGGGCGCGCGGCACATACACCGAGGCGGAGTTCGACTGGCAGGCGCACTGGAACGGGAATACGTATGACAAGGGAACCGTCGCGCTGGTAACGGAGACGCCCTTCGATGTGCGCACCTTCTCGTATGTGAGCGGGCCGTACACCTTCACCAACGTCCGCCGCATCGGCACGACCGTGCAGGGGGAGGTGGACAACACCGTCGCAGCGGATGTCGTGCTCGCCAAGGCGGGCACTTACCCGGAGAGCGTCACGATACCGCGCGCGCTCACGCTCAAGGGTGCGGGCATCGGCAGCACCGTGCTGCAGGGCACCGCCGGCGCCGGGACGGGCATCGCCCTGGCGGGCGGATTGTCCAACGTGACCATTCAGCAACTCACCGCGCAGGGCTACAACCTCGGCATCCATATGCTGACCGGGCCGTTGTCGAACATCACGGTCCAGGACGTGGCGACCATCAACAACACCACACACGGTATCTGGGTGCAGGCCTTCGGCGTCACCAACATGGCATTCACGCGCGTCAACTCGTCGGGCAACAACTCGGCGGGCGGCCTCTCGGGACGCGGCATCTGGATGATCAACGGGATCAAGACCAACATCAGCATTACCGACGGGACGTTCATCAACAACGGACTGGTCGGCATCGACCTAAGCGACGGCAGCGTGACTGGGGCCACCGTCACGGGGAACACGGTGACCGGGAACGGTGACTCCGGCATCGGCGTCCTCGGGGCCGAAGGACCAGGCGCGAACCTGGTCAGCAACAACGTGGTCACCAACAACGGTCGCTACGGGATCGAGATCAAGATCCCGACCGGAAATGGCGCGGGCAGCGGCGCCGGAAGCGTCGTCGTCAGCAGCAACACCGTCACGCGCACCATCGCCGCGACCGACGCGCGCGACTACGCGGGCATCGCCGTCTTCCGGCGTTCGGGGGACCCGGCGTACAACGCCGACCAGCCCACGGGCGTCGCCGTGACGGGAAACACGGTGAACGGGTTCCTGCGCAAGCCGGCGGGTCCTACTGGTGATGGCTTCGGAATCGTCGTCGAGGGAACTGGGCACATCGTGACCAAGAACATCGTGTCCGGAAACGACGTCGGAATCCAGATCCAGTCGGGGAACACGGCCAACGTGCAGTCGACACTGTACTTCGACCGCGGCGATGCTGCGCCGTCCAGCGCGCTCATCAACCGCAACAGCATTATTGGCCACAGTGACCACGACCTGCGCAACGTTGGCGCCGTGCTCACCGACGCCACCTGCAACTGGTTTGGCTCGGCCGCCGGTCCTACTCCCAGCAAGATCTCGGGGAGCCTCGACACCTCACAGTGGCTCACGTCGTCCAACCTCAACGGGGCCTGCTCCAATCAGGCGCCCATCATCACCCTTGGCGGCCCGTTCAATGGGGTGGAAGCATCGAGCATCTCATTCACGGCGACGGCGGTCGACCCTGAAGCACAGCCGCTCACCTACGACTGGGACTTCGGCGACGGCGCCCACGCCAGCACGCTCAATGCGTCGCACGCCTATGTGGACAATGGCACGTATACCGTCACGCTTACGGTGAGCGACGGATCCAACTCCCCGGTGGCCGCGGGGAGCGCCACCGTGAGCAACGCGGCGCCGGTGCCTAACGCGGGTGCCGACGTGACCGTCATCAAGTCCACCGCGCTTCCGTTCACTCCGTCGTTCACCGACGCGGGCGTCCTCGACGCGACATGGATCTACACCGTCCAGTGGGGAGACGGTTCGCCAGTGGTCAGCCGGACCACAACATCGCAGGGAACGCAGCCCACGCTCACACATGCCTATGACAGCCCCGGAACCTACACCCGGCGGCTGATCGTGACCGACAAGGACGGTGGTTCCTCGTTCGACGACGCCATCATCACCGTCGTGAACAACTCACCACCGGTGGCGGTGATCAACGGGCCCTACACCGGGAATGAGGGGACGGGCGTGGTCTTTTCATCCGCCGGCACCAGCGACCCGGATGGGAACCCTATTACCTACAAATGGAGCTTCGGAGACGCTTCTACCTCGGCCGGCGTGAACCCGACGCGCATCTACACCGACAATGGCGTCTACACGGTGACGCTTATCGTGAAAGACAACCAAGGAGGAGCAGACACGGCCACGACGACCGCGACAATTGGCAACGTCGCGCCGACCGCCACGTTTGTTGCACCCGCCACCGTGACGGAGGGACAGACGGCGACCCTGGCCATGAATAGCGCGACGGACAAGGGTGCCGCCGATCGTCCGACCCTGCAGTTTGCCTTCGATTGCGGTACCGGCGTCTTTTCCGCGTTTGGCGCGACGACGAACACTGTGTGCCCCGCCCTCCCCGATCAGACGCCTCCGCGCATCCTTCGGGCGCAGGTAAAAGACAAGGACGGTGGCGTCACGACGTACCAGAAGAACTCGACGGTCACCAACGCGGGGCCTGTCGTGACCTTCACCCCCACGTCGCCGACGACCATTACCGTGGGCCAATCGGTGAGCGTGCAGGGAAGCTTTACTGACAAAGGTGTCAACGACCAGCCGTGGACCTACAAGATTGTCTGGGGCGATGGAAAACCGAGTACGAACGGGACGGTCACGTCGCAGGGGGCGCTGCCCATCTTCTCGCACCCGTACACCGCCACTGGCACCTTCCTCCCGAAGCTGACCATAAAGGACAAGGACGGGAAATCCACAACATCAGTCGCGATCACGGTAGTCGTGACGCCGTAACACCACCTCGACGTCGGTATCCGACGCATCGGGCGGCGGACCGACCGAACAAGCTGGCGCTACGACGTGGGCCCACTCCTTCGGGGGTGGGCCTTTGTCGTGGTCGAGAGACATGACACGTGGATTCCCCCCTCGTGGTCGAACACGACGATCCATCCCTCGCCCGCATCGGGGCCGCGAGCGAACAGCGTCTGTGTCTGGCGGGCGCCCGCTTGAGTCGCTCTATTCCGTCACGTACCGCTGCCGCTGGAACCCTGGACGTGCCGCGACGCGCTACAGAACACTTCTTCGCCAAGCGCAGCCTAACTTCAGCAAGCGCGCGTAGTGCGATCCAGTTGTACGCCCGCTGGCTCCTCCAACCCTGACTCACCCTATGGATCGGCGACAGTTCATCACGACCGCCTCGCTCGGCGTTGCGGCGACAAGCGTGAGCGCATCGGCGCTTGGCGCGTCTCCGTCTGCCGCCGCTTCTGCCGGTCACGGCGCCCTCCGCCTTCAAGAGACCGCGCCGGAGACCGGCCGGGACACCTCGCAGAGGAATGCTCCGTTTCCCGCCACCTTCTGGTGGGGCGCGGCCACGGCGGCCTACCAATTGGAGGGAGCGGTCGCCGAAGATGGGAGGAAGCCAAGCATCTGGGACACCTTCAGTCATACGGCGGGCAAAATCGTGAATGGCGACACCGGTGACGTGGCCTGCGACCACTATCATCGCTACAAAGACGATGTGCGCCTGATGGCCGAGTTGGGGGTGAAGCATTACCGGTTTAGTATCGGGTGGCCGCGCGTGATCCCTGATGGGCGCGGATCGGTCAACGAGAAGGGAGTCGACTTCTACAAGCGTCTGGTGGACGAGCTCCTGGCGCACGGCATCACACCGCATGCGACGCTCTATCACTGGGACCTTCCGCAGGCCTTGCAGGACCGCTACCGCGGCTGGGAGAGTCGTGAGGTGGTGGATGACTTTGCCGCGTACGCGACGGCGGTGGTGAAGCGACTGGGCGACCGAGTGACACATTGGATGACGTTGAACGAGATTCTCACCTTCACCATGGTGGGCTACGGTGTAGGCGCGCCCGCGCCACACGCACCCGGACTAGCGTTAGGCAGGCCGAAAGATCGTTGGCAGGTGGTGCACAACGCCCTGCTGGCGCACGGGCGCGGATGCCAGGCCATCCGCGCGGCGTCGCCCGGTCCGTGCACGGTGGCGATCGCCGAGAATTACTCCTCCTTCGTGCCGGTCATCGAAACGCCCGAACATATCGAGGCGGCGCGCCTGGCCTTCACCCGCACCGAGGCGAACGGTGCGATTATCACTCCGTTGCTCACCGGACAGTACGACGCCTTTTGGCTCGAGCAGCGGGGCGCCGAGGCGCCGGAGATTCGCGCCGGCGACATGGAGACAATACATCAGCCGCTGGATCGCCTGGGTTTCAACTGCTACACCGGAAGCTACGTGCGTGCGGCGGCAACGCCCGCAGGGTTTGAGGTGCTCCCGATGTTCGACGGATACCCCCGCATGGCGCTGCCCTGGCTGACCTTCGTACCCGAGTCGATTTATTGGGGCATACGGATGCTGCGCGACGCGTTAGGCAACGGCACGCTTCCGATCTTCATCAGCGAGAACGGCTGCGCCGACAGCGGCCCGACCGGTGGCGCGTCGGAAGCTCAGGATATCGATCGGGTAATGTACCTTCGCTCGTATCTGCGGCAGGTACAGCGCGCCGTGACGGAGGGGTATCCCGTGGTGGGCTACTTTCCCTGGAGTCTGATGGACAACTTCGAGTGGGCCGAGGGCTACACGAAGCGCTTCGGAATGGTGCATGTGGACTATGCCACGCAGAAGCGCACGCCAAAACTCAGCTATCGCTGGTTCCAGCAGGTAATTCGAGAGCACACAGTGGTATAGGCCACGTATGATTTCTTCCCTGGTTACGCGCACGAGTGCCGCGCTACGGGCGACCGGTGGACTGGTGTCACGTCCGTTGGGCTGGCGCACCGAGTGGCGCGAGGGGGCGTTGCACCTGCGAGTGCGCCGCGCCCCGTTGCCATCGAAATCACTGCACGGGCTGGTCGTCGCGCTCGACCCGGGGCACCCACCCGACGGTAGGACGGGGCCCTCGGGGTTGTCGGAAGACTCGGTGACACCGGCGGTGGCGCTCGTGGCGGCCTACAAGCTGCGTAAGCGAGGGGCGACGGTGATTCACGTACTAGCGGGCGACCGCTCTCCCTCGAGGCGCGCGCAGTGGTGGCCGAGCAGTCGCGTGCGCACCTGTTCATTTCCCCGCATCTCAACGCCCCTGGCCCCGGTCGCCCGCCCAGCGCAGCGTATGGGACGCAGACATACTAAATGAACGCGAACGGGAGCACGTAGCGCCCAGCAACCTCCTTCGACTCAACGCCAACACGAGGAAACACTAGTGGGCGAACGCATCTCCTTCCGATTGCTGGTCCTGGCGCTTGCGCTGGGAGCCCTTCCACTCGCCGCCCAGGCTCCACGCCCTCAGGTGACCGTCCTTCGCGCCGCACGACTCATCGACGGCACCGGCGCATCTGTTCTCGCGCCGGCAATGATCCGTATAGAGGGGGAGCGCATTGCCGAGGTAGGAACGACGGTCCGAGTTCCGCCAGGTGCAACATTATTGGACCTTGGCGACGCCACCCTCCTTCCCGGTCTCATCGATCTTCACACGCACCTGACGGGCGACGCGCGCGTACACTGGGAGGACGGGCTTGTGACGACGACACCGGCCCACGACGCGCTGTGGGGGGCGCGCAACGCACGCATCACGCTTCTGGCGGGCTTCACATCGTGCCGAGATATGGGCCCCACCTGGCCGTACGTCGATGTGGACCTCCGACGCGCCATCGACGAAGAATCCGTGCCGGGCCCGAGGCTCATGGTCGCGGGGAACTACGTTTCGTCTACCGGCGGAGCGGGCGACGCGCGCCAGTTCTCCATCTACGTGGACGTGCCGCTGGTGAAGAACACTGCCGACGGCCCCGACGAGGTAACGAAGGCGGTTCGGACGAACTTCAAGAACGGCGCCGACTTCATCAAGATTCTGGCGACGGGCGCGGTGCTCTCGAAGGGTATTTCTCCGGGCGCGCAACAGTACTCGGACGCCGAGATTCTCGCGGCGGTTACCGAAGCGCGCCGTTGGGGACGGCAGGTCGCCGCACACGCCCATGGAGCCGATGGCATCAAGGCCTCGATTCGCGCCGGCGTGCGCACCGTGGACCACGGGTCGTACCTGGATGACGAGGCGATCGCGCTGCTCAAGGCCTCCAATCGGCAGGTCTTCTACGTGCCCACGCTCTACACGTCGGCAGCGATTGCACGGGCGGGTGCCGACAACCCGATTCCGGAGTCGGAGCGCGAGCGCTCGAGGCAGATCCAGGGATTCAAGGACGCGGGATTCCGGCGCGCGGTGGCAGCAGGAATCCCGATCGGCTTCGCCACCGATGCCGCAGTCATTCCGCACGGCGACAACGCCAGGGAATTTGCCGAACGCGTGAAACTCGGCGAATCGCCGATGGCCGCGATCGTCTCTGCCACCTCGCTCAACGCCGAGATCATGGGATGGCAGGGCCGTGTGGGGTCGCTGGCGTTAGGCAAGTTGGCCGATATCATCGCCGTCCCGGGTGACCCGCTGCGCGACATCTCCGCGCTCGAACGAGTGGGCTTCGTGATGAAGGGTGGCGTGACGTACCGCGACGAACTGGCGCGGCGACCGTAGGGGGCAGCGCAGCTCACGCGTGGCCTCCAACGTGTTCAAGGCGCCCGTGTGGCGTAGAGCACCGCAAAGAGGATGGCGGCGAGCGTCGATACGGCTGCGAGCGCCCAGGGCAACCATGCCGGAGCTTTGGCAAGCGCCCCCGTGCCTAAGCCCCCGCGTCCGCGCTCGGCGCCAGCGGGACCGAGCGCCCGCACGATGTCTTCTCCCGTCGCCGGCCGATCGTCCGGACGCTTCTCCAAGCAACGCATTACGATGGCGGCTAGATGGGGCGGCACATCGGGGCGACGCGCCTCGATCGGTTCTGGTTTTTGCTTGGCGTGTGCCTCCATTACCGCCTGCGGTGATCGACCGGCAAACGGCGGATGCCCGGTGAGCATCTCGTACGCCACCACGCCGAGGGAGTAGAGGTCGGCGCGGTGGTCGAGCCCCGGATCGCCAATCGCCTGCTCTGGCGCAAGGTAGGTGGGAGTTCCGAGGCTCATGCCCGCCTGCGTGATGCGCAGAATCTCGGTTTCATGCGAGGCCGCGCTGAGGAGTGCCTTCCCGATTCCAAAGTCGAGTACCACCGCCTGCCCATGAAAGAACATCACGTTCTCGGGCTTGATGTCCCGGTGCACCACCCCCTCTTCGTGCGCATAGGCGAGGGCGCGGGCGACCTCTTCGAGGATGCGGGTGATGTCGGCGACGGCCATCGGACGCTCGCGGTTGATGCGCTCACGCAGCGATTCGCCATCCACCAACGGCATCGAATAGTACAGGTGCGATCCAGCGAGCCCCGCCGACAGTAGCGGCACGATGTGCGGATGCTGCAGGCGCGCAGCCAACACGATCTCCCGCTTGAAGCGTTCCGCCGATAGCGTGGCCGCCAGCTCGGGTGAGAGGACCTTGATAACCACCCGACGACGCAGTGCCTTTTCCGTAGCGACGAACACCCGCGACATTCCACCGCGCGGGAGCTCGCGCTCGAACGTGTAGAGATCGACGAGCGCCGCCTGCACCTCTGCCTGCAAGGTCTCTGTTGACATTCCCGCACCTTGGCATGGATGTCATGAAGCACGTCCTGATGGACGTAACGATGGACGTCACGATGGACGTCACGATGGACGTAACGATGGACGTTACGAATGTACGGCTGCGGCGGTGGATTCGTAGGAGTGGTACAGGACCAGTCTAGCGGCGTGTCACGGGCTTCAGTCGCACGATGGGCGTCGGCGTCCCTTGTCGGTTGTCGATCGCGACATAGATAAAGCCATCGGGACCCTGACGAACGTCGCGGACCCTGCCCTGTCGGCGAAGCAGGATGTCCGCCATCTCCGCACGTCGGCCGTCGAGCGTGAGTCGGACGAGCTGCTCTCCCGCCAACCCTCCCGCAAACACACTTCCCTTCCAGGCCGGAAACTTGTCGCCCGTATAGATCATCATCCCCGAGACGCCGATGGACGGCACCCACACGTGCACGGGTGGCTCCGTCCCATCGCGCAGGGTCCCGCTGTGAATAGCTGCACCGGTGCGGTAGTTCACGCCGAATCCGACTACCGGCCATCCGTAGTTGAGGCCGGGACGAATCAGGTTCAGCTCATCGCCACCCTGCGGCCCGTGTTCGGTCTCCCAGACGTCCCCCGTTTCAGGGTGTACCGCAATGGCTTGCGAGTTTCGATGGCCATAGCTCCAGATTTCCGGACGAGCGCCTTCCTTCCCGACGAAGGGATTGTCCGTCGGCACTCGGCCATCATCGTGTAGGCGGATTGTCTTGCCATGATGGTTTGAAAGGTCTTGCGCCGGATGCGCCGCCAGGTCGCCGGTCGATGGAACCATGCGATCGCCCACCGTGATGAAGAGATATCCGCTGCGGTCGAAGGCGAGACGCGCGCCGTAGTGTCCGGTGGCACCTCGCGACACCGCCACGAAGACCTCCTCCACCCCCGTTAGGCGATCGTTCTCCCATTTCCCCCGCACCACGGCCGTGGTCGCGGCGGCGCTGTCACCGGTGGGCTTTGAAAAACTCAGATAGATCAACCGGTTGGACGCGAAGTTCGGATGGAGCACCACGTCGAACAGGCCGCCCTGCCCCAGCGCCACGACCTGGGGAACGCCAGCGACCGGTTCCGCCAGAAGCTTCCCTCCTCTAACGATTCGAAGCCGACCCGGCCGCTCGGTCACGAGCATGTCACCGCCGGGGAGAAAGGCCATGGACCATGGGTTCACCAACCCCGCGACAACCGTATCCACCCGGTAGTTCTGAAGGGCTGATTCGTACACTTGCGCCTGGGCAAGGGCTGGACCGGCCAGAAGTCCGGACACCAGCGCGAATACAAATGCACGTCGAATCATCGAGAGCTCCAAGTGTGTTGTGCCCGAGCCGCGAACGACTGGAGACGCGGTACCCGGCCGTATGTTGGGGGGCTCCCGCTTCGGGAACCCGTTTCACGGGAACTGGGTGTGAACGTATCGTGGCTACAGGCTGGTGTCATGTCCCGTCTGCAAGTCTCTCGGCTTCTTGTGAACCGAGGGTCGGCGCCCCCACCTTCTCGTACTCCCCTTGTCCCATTGTTCTCGGCAGCGTGCGCCCGTCGTGCTCGGCTAGCCGCGAGCGCATCGGCCTTCGCCCCTCATCCCCTGCCGCCATGCAGCCGCACGCATTCTGCCATCCCCGCGCGCCAGCACGCGTCCGCGTCGGAAGCGTACGGCGCGCGATCGCTGGAGTGAGCCGGTGCCGACTATTGCTTCTCGTGGTTGCCATCCTCGCGCAATCCGCCTTTTCTGGTGTCGCGGGCGCGCAGACCAAGCCGCGCGCCCGCGATCTCGGCGTGCCTTTCAGCGGCACGCCGGGCCCTCTCAACGCGATCACCGACGTCGCCGGCGTCGAAGTAGGTCACGTAACGCTCATCTCGGGTAGCGGCATGCTCGCCGTAGGAACGGGACCGGTGCGCACGGGCGTCTCCGCGGTTCTTCCAAAAGGAAAGCAATGGAAGCCGGTGTTCGCTGGCTGGTTCGCGGGCAACGGGTTCGGAGAGATGACGGGCGCCCCGTGGGTCGTCGAAGGCGGACTGCTCGGCGGACCCGTGATGATCACCAACACCTACTCCGTCGGAGTGGTACGCGACGCGGTGAATTCGTGGTTCGCCGACGTATTGCAGGTGGATATCCCATGGCACCAGCCCGTGGTGGGTGAGACCTCCGACTCATTCCTCAACGATGCGCTCGGGCAGCACGTGACCAAGGCACACGCCTTTGCGGCACTTAACGTCGCGCGCGGTGGCGCAGTATCGGAGGGGAACGTGGGGGGTGGCACAGGAATGGTGGCGCACGGATTCAAGGGCGGCATCGGTACGGCGAGCCGACGTGTCGGCGCGTACACGTTAGGCGTGCTCGTCCAGGCCAACTATGGAACCCGCGAGGGGCTCACCATAGCCGGCGTTCCGGTGGGCCGGGAAATTAGCGGCGAGGAACGTTCGCGCCTCAACGAGGCCGTCGGCGATCGGGATGGCTCCATCATTGTCGTCGTCGCCACCGACGCCCCGCTCCTTCCGCACCAACTGGAACGTCTGGCGCGTCGCGTACCCATGGGCATTGCGCGGGTTGGGGGCACGGCCTCGAACGGGTCGGGTGACATCTTTCTCGCCTTTTCCACGGCCAATCCCGGCGCCGCAGCCGCATCGGGCGTGATGACGCTGCAGTGGCTGCCTAACGGTGATCTCAGCCCGTTCTTCACAGGGACCGTCGAAGCGACCGAGGAGGCGATCGTCAACGCGCTGGTGGCCGCGACGACCATGACGGGGGTGAACGGGAATACCGTGTATGCGCTCCCGCACGACCAGCTTCGGACAATTCTGCAGAAGTACAATCGTCTCGCGTCGCCCGCGCGTTAGGCCATCAGCCCAGGAAACGAATGTCTCACACGCCGACTATCTTCACCTTCCCCCTACGGGATGCATCCATGCGCGCAGTCGCCACACCTGTAATCGTCAGTCTTGTGCTCGGCCTCGCCGCTCGCGCCGACGCCCAGAGCATTCCGTTCAGCCAACACGCCTTGGTCTCCCAGCGTGTGGCCTACACCGATCTCACCATCGAGTATAACCGCCCCACGGCGCGCGGTCGCGTCCTGTTCGGCGACAGCGGATCGGTCGTCCGCGTCGCTCGCAGCTGGAACCCGGGCGCCGACAGCGCCACGCATCTCACCGTGAGCCGCAACGTCACGATCGAGGGGCAGCCGCTCAAGCAGGGCACGTATTCGATCTGGCTCATACCACAGGCATCGGGGCCGTGGACGCTGATCCTCAACTCGGCGGCCCGGGTCTTCCACACCCCGTACCCCGGCGAGCGGTCCGACGTGCTGCGGGTTCAGGTGATGCCCGAGCGCGGGGACCACATGGAAGCCCTCGCGTTCTACTTCCCGGTTGTGGGCAGGGATTCAACGGTGCTGCGCATGCACTGGGGCACGACCATTATTCCCGTACAGGTTCGAGTCTCGCGCGAGCCATAAGTACCTACCGTCTAGTCACTGAACTCCCGCATGGCCCTCACGTCCACGATGTACACCTTTGAGGTCGCCCTCAGCGATGTCGACCGCAGCGTCTACGAGTCTCTAACTATCAAAGCCGCCTGCCATCCGTCGGAAACCGAGGAGTATCTCGTCACGCGGGTGCTCGCTTACTGCCTGGAGTATCAGGAAGGCATCGCCTTCTCCAAGGGACTCAGTGAGCCCGATGAGCCGGCCCTCAGTGTGCGCGACCTCACTGGCGCACTCAAGTCCTGGATCGAGGTCGGCGCGCCCGACGCGGCCCGCCTGCACCGGGCCAGCAAGGCCTCTCCTCGTCTGGTAGTCTACACCCACAAGGAGCCTCGCCTCTTCCTGCGAGCGTACGAGGGCCAGCGCATTCACCGCGCCGAGTTGGTCGAACTCTACGCGGTCGATCGCGACTTGCTGGCCGAGGTGGTGCACCGTCTCGATCGCCGCCTCCGGTTCGCGCTGACCGTGACCGAAGGGCAGCTTTTTCTCGACTTCGGGGGCGACAGCGTGAGCGGATCCGTGAGTCGGCTGACCCTGGGTTGAGCTGTCTCGCGCCCGCCGCGGGGTTGTGATCCCGCTCCACCGGCGGCACCTTTTCCGAAACCCTTACCCCATTAACATGCAACACGCGCTGATGTATCACGGCGGCTTTGAGCGGAACTTCCGTAAACTGGCATCGGGCACCTCGACCTTCGAAGGTACCGACGGCAAGGTGCATGACATCCCGGCGTGGCCAACCAGTGCGAACGGTCTGCGCTTCGCCTACATGGAGAAGCACGGCAAGAAATTCTGCGTCGTGCGCGTGCTCTACGGACCGTCGGACGTGGTGCTCGCCAACGAAGTGGTCATTGTATCCGGTCGGCACCTGGGATTTGGCCAGCGCCTCGGCCCCGAACCGACGTTGGTGGACGAAGACGCGGTGGCGCTCACGCTGCTCGAGGACATCATCAAGAAGAATGTGGAGTCCCCGGGCGAGCTACTCGCCATCCGCGACCACGTCAAGCAGGACGCGGCCTAACGAGGGCGCCACCGAGTCGCGCCCCCTACTTGTATATCGTCCCCATCTTCACAACCTCGAACGCGCTCGACGGTACGCGGCTCAGCGTGGCAAGGTTCGAATCGCTCCACCGAGGGTCCGGCGCCCCGGATACGAACCACCCGCTCCCGTTGTCGGCCATCAGCATGCCGTACGTTTTCATTGCACGAAGTATGACGCGAACTTCGGGGGGATAGGTGCTCTCGTCGAAGGTCGACCGAAGTCTCACGCGCATTCCCATGGGGGGAAGCGCGCTCGACGTATCGCTGCTGGCAAAGTGGCGCGCCGGATCTACAAAGGCTCGGCGGCTTCGCGGGCAGGTGAAGCGCAATGCATGATTGATGGCGCCCACGCTCACCGCCTCGTCGTAGCGAACCAAACCCGGGAAAATCGGAAGACCCGCCGCGTCGGCCGAGGTCCAGTACTTCGGTCGCAACGCATTGCTGTTGAGGTCGAACACCGCACCCGAGCCGGCGCGCCAACTCGCTCCCCCGTTCACGGGATGCGCGTCGTACAACTCGTACAGCTTCCACGCGTCGACATCCACCACCAGCACATGCCGGTCGCCCGTCCCGTTAGGCCCCCCTTCGATGGGAGGGTTCTTGGGCATCGGATATGGGCCGGGGTCGCTCTCGCTCGCGTACGTGAAGGTGACGGCGCGCTTCCGCTGCCCGGCATTCACCAGAACGTACGGAATCCCGTTGGGTGCGCCGTTCCAGACGGTCCCGAAGTCGGCGTGCAACCCGCGAAGTCCGCAGCTCGCTATCAAGGTCGCGGAGTTCGAATCAACGGGCTCGGCGGCGATGTTGGTGTTCCACCAGTTGTTGGCGGGAAATGGGCGCCGCCCGTTAAGCGGACCATTGGGAACAGCAGCAAGCGACGCGTCGCCCGGCACATCAGCAACCACCGACGGGGCACTTGGCTCCGGTGGAGAGCAGGCGGCAAATAGAAGCGAGTAGATAACGGCAACGGGGCGCCAGAAGGCAGACGACATATGAAACTCCAAGAAATGGCCCCGAAATATCGGGCGAGGCCCGGGCTTCGCGCTGTGCGACACGATGCGCGGCAGAGACGCCCGATATCACCATGTCCGGTCGAGCCCGACGGCAGCCATCGTGCGCTCAGCTCACTGTGGTGACACCGAAGCCCCTTCACTGCCGTTAGGATGGGGGCAGGCTCGTCCGTCGCCTCCCCCCTTCAACTCCTCCCGTCATCATGTCGCTCATCATTCGGCTGCTCATCAACGCCGCGGCCCTGTACGCAGCCACGCGCTTCGTCGACGGCATCTCTTTCACAGGCAGCAGCGGGGCCTTGCTGGGCGTGGCGCTCGTCTTCGGCGTGGTCAACGCACTCATCAAACCTGTGATCCAATTCTTCTCGCTCCCGGTCATCTTCCTCACCCTCGGGCTTTTCGCGCTCGTCATCAACGCCCTCATGCTGATGCTCACCTCGGGGCTGTCACGCTCGCTGGGGCTCGGCTTCTCCGTGCGCGGGTTCGGTGCGGCGTTGGTCGGCTCCATCGTCGTCTCGCTGGTGAGCGCGGTGCTGGGATTGTTCCTGCCCGGCGACAAGAAGGACTAATTATTGACAGAAGCAAAGCGGGGGAGCGTCGCCAGACGCTCCCCCGCTTCGTACCTGATGCTCGTCCGAAATGCTTGTCCGAAACGCTGGCCCGACTGCCTACGCGTTCCGATCCAGGCAACCCTTGAACTTCGGGTTGTTACCCACTTCATCGGTCACGATCGGGAAGTTCACGTCCACGCCGTAAATGCCGCCCTTGTAGTGAATCCCTTCGGGGAAGACATCGGTGACGGCTCGGCCATACTGCCGTACGAGTCGGCGCATATCACCCAGCCGCTGCCCGCGGCTAAAGGTCCAGAACGCCTTCTCGCGGAAGTGCAGGCTGATGCGCGCCGCTACGGTGGCGGGCGAAGTGAGAGGCGGCATCACCGCCGGCTGGATTTCGCCCAGCTTTGGTGGTGCTGCACGAAGGGCGTTGTGAATTGACAACCAGAGCGTGACGTTGCCCGCCTTAAGCGCCGCCTCGGCCTCGACCATACGCGCGTCGATGCCGTTGACCACGTCGGTCGAGGTAAGCTGCCCATACACAGCGATGCGGCGCACGCGCGTAAGGCCGTCCTGCCCATTCGAGTTGAGCACGGTCACCGGCAGACGCGGATCGTTGGCAGAGACGAACGGCAGCGCGTTCTTGATCGGAATGTTGCGCGCATTGCCTTCGAGGCTGTCACCAACCACGTACCGCCCCGCAGAGAAGCCCTGCCCCCAGATCGTATTCGTCCCCGTGGTCAGCGCGAAGGTATTCTGGTATGAATACGAGATCGGAATCGCTGTGACGAGCGTCGCCGCCGCATCGTACTGGTTGAGCCCGAGAAGCGCCCGAGCCTTCCCGATGCGCGCTGCCCGGTTGATGCGCACGCTCGCTATATCGGTGCCGCTTGCAAATACCAAGGCGCTGTCGTACGACTGGGTCGCCGCCGTCAGCACCTGCGCTACGGTCTGCGGTTCGCCGGGAACGGAGGCGCCGTCTACCACGCTGCTGAGCGGGATGCCGTTGCAGAAATCCTGTGCCAACTGCATCTCGGCGAACCCCTTGGCGAAGTACATCTCGCCAATGATCGCCCGGCTGGCTGGTGAGTATTTGTTGAGCGCCGTGAGCGCCTCTGCCGCCCGCACGCGCGCACGGTACAGGCGAATCAACATGCTGGTTACCTGCCCGTTGTCCTCCTGAATGCGGCGCTGATCGGTTTCATCGTTCTGCGGGAAGGTCGAGCTCGTGGACCATTCATCGGCCAAGAGACCGCCGAAGAGCCAGGTGCTTTCGTTCCCCGAACCGATGTCGCGGAAGCTGCCTAACGCGCCATTGGCGAGTCCGATCGCTCCCTCGGCGTTTCTCGTGGCCTCGGGAAAGATGATGTCCGGGTCATCGGCCTCGAGGAGCGAATCGGTCGCGCTGGAGCACGCGGCCATCGCGAGTATCGAGGTTACCAGCGCCGTGCGGCTCCTGAGAGCTCGCCGCCGCAACACTGCTGAAATGCGCATGTATGCTCCGATGGCCTAGAAGCCGAGGTTGATGCGGAAGGTGAAGAAGCTGGGCGGCGCCAGCGTCTGGAAATCAGCCGGTACGTCGCCGCTGGTGGGATTGGTGATGTTAAACGCCGTTTCCGGATCGGTGCCCAGGTAGCTCGTCCAGAGGTGCAGGTTGCGCCCGCTGGCAGCGAGGGAAACCGAACGGGCGCGAAAGTAGCGACGAGCGATGTCGTTCGAGAACGTGTACTGCACCGACGCTTCGCGAAGCCGGACGAAGGCTCCCGACATGAAGTATCCGTCGAGGGTCGACTTCGGATTCTCGAGGCGCGCGATGTTGGCCGCCTGGAGGGCGAACGTCGACTTGGGCGCGTTGCGTCCTTCGCAATTCGGACGCTGGCAGCGGAGTCGTTCGGTATCGTTGAACCACTTGTTGCCGCCGCGATAGTCAAAGAGCGTCTGCAGGCGGAGCGTGCGGTTGAGCAGCGACCAGCCCGAGGTAAGGGTGGTCATGTAGCGCGGCGTGGCATAGCCGCGGAAGATGGCCGAGTCACCGATGAACACTTCGTTCTTTGCCGCGTCGGCGAAGTAGGTGAGGATGCCGTCCTTGTTCTTGTCTGCCCAACCAGTGATGGGGCGCGCCCAGAGTCCGCCGATGGGGTAGCCCGCGACCACGCGCGAAGCGTTGCCGACCTGTGGCGGCGTGCCGCCGAGGCTGATCACCTCATTGTCGTTGAGCGAGGCGGAGAGATTGACATCCCAGCTCAACCAACGGCGATCAAAGGGTATCGTGTTGACCTGGAACTCCCACCCCTTGTTGCGCACGGCGCCGATGTTGGTAAGCTGACGCGAAACGATACCCAACGATGGTGGCACGATCTTCTCGATCAGCGCGTCCCTGGTCTTCTTGTTGTAGTATGTGACATCGACCGTCAGGCGCCCGCCCATCATCTGCGTCTCGAATCCGCCTTCGAATTCGGAGCTACGCTCGGGCTTGAGGTTCGGGTCGCCGAGACTGGCGAAGGTCACGGTCGGGACGTCGCTCGCATCGAGGTTCGTCGTGCCGGCGGTATAGAACTGCAGTGCGTCGTTTGGACCGGGCTGCACGCCCGACTGGCCGTAGGCAAGGCGGAAGCGCATCGAGTTGACGAACGACGGCGCCTTCCAGAACGATTCGTCCGAGATGAGCCACGAGGCGCTGGCCTTCGGATAGAAGACACGCTGGAATGCGGTACCAAATGCCGAGTTCTGGTCGGAGCGGACCGCGGCGGTGAGGAAGAGGCGATCGTTCAGCGCCACTGCCTGTTCGACGAACACGCCAAAGGTTTTCTGCAGCACCGTACCTTCGTCGACCGAAGGCTGGGCGCCGGACTGCACGGTCTGAGCACCGGCGGCGAGCTGCCTCCCTCCGGTTGCGGCGAGCGAGAGCTTATAGTTGATGTACTGGGCCCCGAGGGTGGTCTTCGTATTGAGCCACGGGCGCGGATTGAGCGTCGCCGTGCTCCCGAGATCGACCGTGAAGTTGTTGATGTTCGCGCGGCTCACACCGCGCGATCCAAGGCGGGTGGTGGCGGAGAGCGGCGGGCCTTCACCGCGAAATAGCAGGTTTTCATCCGAGCGACCGGTGAAATCCTGGCCCACGGTGGCGCGGTTCTGCAGCCATGAGGTCGGACGCCAGTTGGCGTTGGAGCTCCAGATGTAGCGGCTCACGTCCTGTTGAGTTTTCTCCTGCCACATGTAGCCGGGAGTAAACTGCCGATAGCCGTTGAGCGGTGTGTTGAGGCCGGGGACCGTTCCGTTGGCGCGGTAGCCCGGGCCACCAAACACATGCGAACCAAGACCAGCGGTCGAGTTGGACTCGAGCGAATAGCGTTGGGCGAGATTGATGAAATTCGTCTGCGCCGAAAGGTCGAGCTTCGGATTCACGGCGGTGTTCAGGTTCACGCGAACCGAGTTACGACCCATCGTGTTCGGGCGATCGGTCCAGTCGCGCAGCGGCAGCTTGGCGGTCGCGAAGCGTGCCCGCTCGAACTCGGGGAGCGACAGGATGCCGACTTCGTTCTCGTTTTCACCAGAGACGAAATAGCGCAGCTGCTCCGTTCCGCCAGAGAGCTGGACGCCCAGCTGGCGACGGTTCCCCGTGCCTAACGGCGTGAGGTCCTTCTCGTTGAAAATGTTGAGCGCGCCTATGGAGTCGATGGTGCACAGCCCCGTTCCCACACGCTGCAGGTTGCAGAAGCTGGGCGCAACCGGGGTCACGCCATCGGTGCGCTTCCCGAACAGGGTATACGCCGTCGGATACTCGTTGAGGTCCTTGATGGCCCCACCTTCGCCGTAGACGTTCCATTGCGGCGCTCCGGCCTTGCCGCGCTTGGTGGTGACGAGGATGACGCCGTTGGCCGCGTCGGTGCCGTACAGCGTTGCAGCGGACGGACCCTTCACGATCTCGATGTTCTCGATCTCCTCCGGATTCAGGTCGCCGGTGCGGCTGGCGTTGTTGCCCCCGGTGTTGGCCGAGGCGCCGTTACCGGTGATGGTGGAGAAGGAGGCGTTGTTGCTCGTCATGCGCACGCCGTCGATGATCCAGATCGGCTCGTTGTTCAAGCTGATCGAGTTCATTCCGCGTACGCGGATACGAGCGCCAGTACCAGTCTGGGTTCCGCTCGTCACCGTGACACCGGCCGCGCGCGAGTTGAGCAAGTCGCCCAAACTCGCCACCGGCGAGTTCTCGACAACCTTGGCGACCGAAATACTCGACGTGGAATTGCCGATCTCCACTCGGCGCTGATCGCCGGTGGCAGTGGTGACAACCGGCGCCAGCGTGAGCGCGAGTTCACTCAGCGCGAACTCAACGCTCGACGCCTGACCCGCCGTCACGGCGACCGGCTTCTTCTGCTCCGCAAAGCCAACGCGCAGCACGCGAACTACCACGTTACCCGGCGCGACCGTGCGGAAGGTGTACCGACCGTCGGCGTTGGTGAGGCCGCCAAGCGTCGTCCCAACGATCACGACTTGCGCCTGATCGAGTGGTCGATTGCCAGCGGTCTCGGTCACGCGGACATTGATCGTCCCCTGCGCTGTCTGTGCGGAAACGCCGCTGGCACCGAGTGCCAGCAACGCTCCGACAGATCGCAGGACTCGTCCGAACGAGTGAGTGCTCATTCCACGGACTCCTCTGTGGGGGTGATAAAATACACAGCTCCCGGCACGGCATAGGAGAACGCCATCCGGGATGAGCGCGGCCATCCGTTGGGGGGGCTACGTCGGACGCCGACGCCTCCAAAAACAAGTGCTTCTGTACCGTCACGATAAGGCTGTCTGTAGCTGAGCAACCATTAGCGTCCTGCCCTGTCGCGGTGAAAACCGTAGTCGTGTCCGCTGTAAAAACAGGATTAGCACAGTTGGCACATGACAAGCTTCCATTGGGTTGCCACTGGTAGTTTTGGGCTCCGGAAGCCATTAGAGTTACTTCTTTTCCAAAATTCACCGTGGTATCTGCCGACAACATAAGGATGGGCGGCGGAACCAATTGAACCCAAAAAGTATCCGCTGTTGCGCTGCAAATATCCCCTTGCACATGTCGGACAAGGTATTCCCCTGCCGTCAAATTTTGAGGGTCAAAAATACCGTTTGCGTTCACACAAGCGCCACAACTGGCCGACCAGGTTCCACCAGCAGAGGAAGCCAGTTGCAAGGTGTCATTGGCAGGCAGACATACCGTTGTGGTTTGTGAATTTCCGGGCAAGATTGGCCCAACCTGCGTTATCTTGATGGTGCAATTTTCGCTAATATCAATAATTTGATTCACAGCAACTTGAGTAAAAACACAGGTTTGACCCGAAGGCCATTCGACCACTAAAGAATCCACCACTGCGGCATCATCAAAACCAAAATGTTGAAGCATCGGATTGGTGCCTGTAGCAGCAGTTTGGGCCGATACCTGCCGCATTTGCCACACTGGAGTTCCGCCTATTAGCGCCTTGGCTCTAAGTGTGGTACCAATGGC
>ENA-ORBV01007014-ORBV01007014.1-microbial-mat-metagenome-genome-assembly--contig:-NODE-7014-length-19545-cov-4.978478_pt1 | contig 19545 bp, 26 predicted proteins | sample MGYA00237777_ERZ505514 | MGnify/ENA primary metagenome ERZ505514 (study PRJEB26160, sample SAMN06269048) | microbial mat metagenome | isolation source: Oligotrophic lake microbial mat | place... | reverse complement strand
TTTTCAAGCAGAAGACGGCATACGAGATTCGCCTTAGTCTCGTGGGCTCGGAGATGTGTATAAGAGACAGATACGACCCAGGTCCAGCTCATCCGCAGCTACGGTCCCGGCCGCTTCGTGATCAGCGATCGCGAATGGCGCCAGCCGGTCCTCGTGACGCCGACCGCCACCACGGTCTGGAATGTGGCGCGCGCCGAGGAGCTGACGCTGGAAAGCCTCGACGCGCTCAGGGCTGCACCCATACCGACCGAGCTTCTGGTGCTGGGCTGCGGTGCGCGCGCAATCTTCGTTCCGCCCGATCTTCGCGCCGCGCTCAAGGCCACGGGCCTTGCCCTCGAGATCGTCGACACCGGCTCGGCCTGCCGCATCTACAACGTCCTGCTGGCCGAGAGCCGGCGGGTGGCGGCAGCGCTCATTCCGCTGTAGGCGTCGGCAATGTCGCTCGACCTCTACCTCGCCTTCGTCGCGGCCTCCGCGATCCTGATCCTGATCCCGGGCCCCAACGTCGCCTTGATCGTGGCCAACAGCGTGGCCCACGGCACGCGGTTCGGCCTCCTGACCGTGTCCGGCACCAGCAGTGCCGTGGTGGTTCATTTGGCGCTCACCGTGCTGGGTGCGACGGCGATACTGAATTTTCTGGCCGCGAGCTTCGACTGGCTGCGCTGGGCGGGTGTCGTCTACCTCGTGTGGCTGGGCGTGCGCGCCTGGCGTGCGGCCCCCGTCGATCTTGCGGGGACCAAGGCGCAGGCGCGCTCGGTGCGGCTGATTTTTGCGCGCGGCTTTCTCGTCGGCCTCACCAATCCCAAGACGCTACTGTTCTACGGCGCCTTCCTGCCGCAGTTCATCACCCCAGGTCCGAACGTCGCCGACCAGTTGCTTCTGCTCGCCGTGACATTCTTCGTCGTCGCCACCGTGCTCGACGGGGCGTGGGCGATCCTGGCCGGCCGCCTGCGCGCGCTGCTCACCACTCATGCCCGGCTGCGCAACCGGCTGACCGGCGGCTTGCTGGTGGGCGCGGGCCTCGGCCTCGCGCTGGCGCGGCGTCCCTGAACGAAAAACGGCCCTGAACGAAAAACGGGGCCCCGCGGGGCCCCGTTTCTGTCCCTTTGTGTCGGATCAGACGGGCGCGTTCTGCTGCGCCACCATGCAGTAGAGCATGCCGATCGAGAACATGGTGTTGAAGCGGCTGGCGTAGAGCGCGGGCTTGGCGGCCGCGGCCTTCTGCTCGGCGGTCGCCTCGACGAGGCCCAGGATCTTCTGCTGGTTCGGCCAGATGATGAACCAGACGTTGAAGGCCATCACGAGTGCCATCCACATGCCGATGCCGATCATGACGAAGCCCGGCCGCAGCGTGAGCGCCTGCAAGAGGTAGCCCAGCATCCAGGCGAGCAGCAGGCCGGTCACCACCGTGGCGACCGCGGCCCAACGGAAGTAGAAGAGGACGTTGGGCGCGATGAACTTGGTGATGGCGGTGCGGCTCTCGACCGGCTGGATGGTCGGCATGGTCGGCACCTGCACGAAGTTCAGGTACCAGAGCAGGCCGATCCACATCACGCCGCTGATCACATGCAGCCAGCGCATGACAAACTTGGCCCAGTTCATGTCGATCTTGGTCATCTGGCCGGTGACGAGGCCCACGACGACGACGATGACAATGAGCAATACGACCCCGGCGCCGACCGTGCGCCCGGGTGATGTGAAGATGGCACCCATGAGGATTTCCCCTTATGTCGTTGACGGGATTAACGAATCCCTGTGCTTGGCATTGTAAACTTCAACCCCCGCGCGTTCAACGGCTGTTATCCCCGATGACCGATTCCTACAGCGCCCCTGAAGTCTCACACCGCTACGTGCTCGATCTTGTGCGCTCGGCCGACCGCGACCGCTTCCTCGCCGCACTGTTCGCGCCGGAGCCCGCGCGCCGGGCGCTGTTGGCGCTATTGGCCTTTGATCATGAGCTCGCGCGCACGCGGCTCGTCACCCAGGAACCGATGCTGGCCCGCATCCGGCTCGAATGGTGGCGCGAGGCGGTGACCGAGGCGGCGGGCGCGGCGACGCCCCGCGCGCAACCGATTGTCGAATCGCTGAGCGAAATCGCACGGCGGCACGGAATCGGTGTCGAGCGCCTCGTGGCGCTGATCGATGCCCGCGAGGAGGAGATCGAGGGCCCGCTCGACGTGGTGCGCGCGGGCGACGCGCTGGCCGACCTGCAACTCGAGGTACTGGGCGTGCGCGACGCCGCGACCCGCGATGCGGCGCGTGCCGTGGCCGCGGCCTGGCTGATGGGCGAGGGGACGGAGCGCGATGCGCTGTTGGCTGAAGCGCGGGCGCGGCGGCGTGCGATCGATCCGGTGGCCCTGCCGATCCTGCTGCCGGCCTTGCTGCTCGATGGGCCGATGGCGCCATGGCGCAAGCCGCTCGCCTATTGGTGGGCGGCGAAGCGCGGGCGGTACTGAGTGTCCGCGCGCATCGACAAGTCATGGGTCGTGCTCGACAGTATCGAGAACGGGCAGCACGACCGCTGCGTCGACCTGTTCCGGCGCCCGGACGGCAGCTTCGGCTTCGAGGAGTTCCGCAGGGACGTCGAGGACGCTGGCGCCTGGACGCCGGTTGCCTACTATTCGCGAGTTGCCTATGCCTCGAACGAGGCGGCACTCGACGCTGCGGTCGCGCGCGTGGTGTGGCTTGGCGAGGCGGTAGGGGCTCGCCGGAAATAGGGGAGGAAGCGTGACGCGCATCAAGGCCAACGGCATCGAGATTGAATACGAGACGTTCGGCAAGAAGGGCGATCCGGCGCTGCTTCTGATCATGGGGCTGGGGGCACAGCTCACGCTCTGGCCTGAGTCGCTCTGCGAAGGCTTCGCGGCGCATGGCTTCCATGTGGTGCGCTACGACAACCGCGACGTCGGCCTGTCGACCGACTTCGACAAGTGGGGCGTGCCCAACATCATGGAAGCCTTCATGAAGCTGATGAAGGGCGAGAAGGTGGCGACGCCCTATCTGCTCGACGATCTCGCCAACGACGCGATCGGCCTGCTCGATGCGCTGGACATCGATCGGGCGCACATGGTCGGCGCCTCGATGGGCGGCATGATCGCCCAGATCCTGGCCGCGAAGTTCCCGCAGCGCACGCGGTCGCTCGTGTCGATCATGTCGACCAGCGGTCGCCGCGGCCTGCCGATGGGCAAGCCCGAGGCGGTGGCCATGCTCTCGGCCCAACCCGAGGGTCCGGCGCGCGAGCAGCTGATCACGCATGCCATCAAGCTGCGCACCGTGATCGGCAGCCCGGGCTTCCCTTCGGATTCCGCCGAGCTGCGCGCCCTGGTCGAGCGCAACATCGACCGTCGCTACTATCCGGCGGGCGCGGCGCGGCAATATCTTGCCGTCATGGCATCGGGCGATCGCGTCGATCTGCTCAAGACCGTGAAGGTGCCCACGCTCGTGCTGCACGGGGACGACGATCCACTGCTGCCGGTCGATGGCGGCCGCGACGTGGCGAGCCTCGTGCCGGGCGCCAGGATCGAGACCTTCCCCGGCTGGGGCCACGATGTGCCCAAGCAGATGGTCCCGAAGCTGGTCGAGAGCATCTCGAAATTCTGCAAAGCCGCTTGAGGAGCCACCCATGAAGTTCGGTATCTTCTACGAGCACCAGCTCCCGAGGCCTTGGGGACCAAAAAGCGAATACCAGTTGCTGCAGGACTCGCTGACGCAGATCGAGTTGGCCGACAAGCTCGGCTACGACTACGCGTGGGAGGTCGAGCATCATTTCCTGGAAGAGTATTCCCACTCCTCGGCACCCGAGGTTTTCCTCGGCGCCGCCAGCCAGCGCACCAAGCGCATCCGCCTCGGCCACGGCGTCATCCAGCTCACGACCAACAACCCGCACCGCGTCGCCGAGAAGGTGGCGACGCTCGACTTGCTGTCGGGTGGCCGTGTCGAACTCGGCATGGGTGAGGCGGCGGGGCCGGCAGAACTGCATCCATTCGGCATTAAAGTACGCGACAAGCGCGAGCGCTGGGAGGAGGCGGTCAAGGCGATCGTGCCGATGTTCACGAAGGAAAGCTGGGAGTTCCACGGCGAGTATTACGATTTCCCCGCGCGCAACGTCGTTCCCAAGCCATTCCAGAAGCCGCATCCGCCGCTCTGGGTCGCCTGCTCGAACATCGCCACCATCGGCAAGGCGGGCGAATGGGGCATGGGGGCGCTCGGCTTCACCTTCGTGACGCCCGAGGCCGCACGCGCCTGGGTGCACAAGTATTACAACAACCTGCTGAACAACTCGAAGAAGCTCGCCGACTATCCGAGCAATCCCAACGTCGCGATGGTTTCCGGCTTCATGTGCGCGCCCACCGACGCTGAGGCCGAGGCCAAGGCCGCCGGCTGGACCTTCTTCATCTTTGCGCTGAGTTACTACGGCCGCAAAGGCGTCGATGCACCGGGCACGTCGAACCTGTGGGACGAGTACCAGGCCTGGCGCGGCGGGCCGGAGGAGAAGAAGGCGCTGGAGTCGGGCCTGATCGGCTCACCCGAGACGATCGCCAGGAAGCTGCGCCAGTTCCAGGCAAGCCGCGTCGACCAGGTGATCCTGCTCAACCAGGCCGGCAAGACCAGCCATCAGGACATCTGCGAATCGCTCGAACTGTTCGCCAGGGAAGTGATGCCCGAGTTCCATGCCGCCGAAGCCGAACACGCGGTGTGGAAGCAGAAGGTGCTCGATCGCGAGATCGTGCTGGAAGACCTCGACGTCGCGAAATACGACATCTTCAGCCACCAGAACGAACACATCGTCCGCCTCACGCCCGAGCAGCTGAAGCAGAAGATGGCGGACAAGGAAGCCGCGGCGAAGCGGGCTTGATTTCTTCCGGACCGCGAGCCTCCGGCTCGCTCAGGCGGCAAGAGCGAGCCGGAGGCTCGCGGTCCGGAAGAGGATGAGCCTTAGCCGCCCTTGTTCGGATTGATCAAAAACTTCTCGCCGGTCGCGCGCTTGGCGTAGCTGGCGATGTTCTTGAGGTCGAGCACCTCGGGCAGCGACACGACCTGGGTGTAGTGGCTGGCAAAGGTCGTCTTCAGCGAATTGACCACGCGCTCGCGCAGGCGCTGCTGGTCAGGCCGGCCGATCTTCTGCAGGAACGGCGTCAGCAGCCAGCCGCCGACACCCCAGGCCATGCCGTAGTTGCGATTGAGCTCGACCGCGCCGGTGTTGAGGCTGCCGTAGATATAGACCTGCTTGTGTACCGAGGAGCCGTAGCGGTTGTAGGTCGTGGCGGTCTTGTTGATGGCCACTTCCATGCAGGTGAGGATCTGGCTGGCGAGCTTGCCGCCGCCGATGGCGTCGAAGGCGATCGTGGCGCCGGTCTCGACCAGCGCCTGCGTGAGATCGTCGGTGAAGCTCGCCGCACTCGAATCGACCACATGCTTGGCGCCGATGCCTTTCAGGAGCTTGGCTTGCTCAGCGCTGCGCACGATGTTCACCAGGCCGATGCTGTCCTCGTTACAAATCTTGTTCAGCATCTGGCCGAGGTTGGAGGCGGCGGCGGTGTGCACCAGCGCCTTGTGGCTTTCGCGCTTCATGGTCTCGGTCATGCCGAGCGCGGTCAAAGGATTGACGAACCACGAGGCGCCCTCGGCCGCGGTCGTGCCGGCCGGTAGCGGCTGGCAGTCGCGCGCATTCAGCAGGCGGTATTGCGCATACATCGAGCCGCCCACCATCGACACCATCTTGCCCTTGAGCGCTTGCGCCGCCTCGGAGGAGCCCGTCTTGATCACCGTGCCGGCGCCTTCGTTGCCGACCGGCATCGATTCGCCGAGGCGGGTCGCCAGGAAAGGGAGCGACGCGGCGGGCACCTTGGCCGTCACCTTGACGCCGTCGCCGCTGCCGCTCGACTTGAAGCTCGCCATGTCGGCCGGGCCCAGCAGCAGGCCGAGATCTGAGGGATTGATCGGCGACGCCTCGACCTTGACCACGACCTGGTCGGGACCGGGCTCGGGTACGTCGACCTTGGCCAGCGACAGTTCGAGCGCGCCGTCCTTGCTGATCAGGGAGCGAAGCTGCAGTCCCGAAGTCTTGTTGGTGTCACTCATACTGAATCTCCCGATTGCAAATTGGCTGCTGATTTGGCGGGCAACATAGCATGGCGGGACATGGAGGAAGCCATTCGCTACGATCCGGCCAAAAAAGAAGGGGAAGCCATATGAAACGCCGGAATTTCCTTGCAGGCGCGTCGGCTGCAACAGCATTCCTTTCGCAAGCCGACTTGGCCTATGCGCAGGCCGGCGGGACGCTCGGTGTCGTGTTGCTGCACGGCAAGCAATCGCGCCCGGGCACGCCGGGCTTCAACGACATCTCCTCCAAGTTGTCGGGCAAGGTGCTCGTGCCCGCGATGCCGTGGGAGGAGCAGGGCTGGGAGCGCATCTCCGTCACCGTCGAGCAGGTCCACGCGATGATCGACGGCTACGTCGCCCAGCTCCGTGGCCAGGGCGCACAGCGCATCGTCGTCGGTGGACAAAGTCTCGGCGCGAACGTGGCGCTCTCCTATGCCGTCGCCCGCCAGAACGTTGCCGCGGTCGTCATGCTGGCGCCGGGCCACAACCCTATTTACGTGTCCCGCACCTATCCCGATGTCCGCGAGTCGCTCGACAAGGCAGGCGCGCTTGTGAACGCAGGCCAGGGCGCCCAGCCCTTCAGGGGCACCGATGACAACCAGGGCAGCAAGCTCACGCTCAACACGACAGCCGCGGCCTACCTCAGCTGGATAAGCCCGCGCGGACCGGCCTCGATGACGGCCCAGGCGCCGCTGCTGCCGGCCAGCATTCCGCTGCTCCTCGTGATCGGCAAGCAGGACCCGGCATTCGGCATGGCCGAGGGCAGCATCTACAAGCCGGCGGCCAAGAACCCCTACAGCAAGTACATCGTCGTCGACGCCGGCCATCGCGACACCGACTTCGCCGCCTCGGCGCAGGTTGTGAGCTGGGTCAGGGGACTGCCAGCTTGAGTGCCCACATAGGCGGCCGCAGCTACCGTGTCGACCGCGAGCGTTGCTCATAGTAGCTGCGCAGCACTGCATTGATGCGTGTCTGGTAGCCACGGCCTTGCGCGCGGAACCAGTCGAGCAGATCGGCATCGAGCCGCAACGTCATGTGCGCCTTGCGGCTGGGTAGGGGCAGTTCCGTCGTCGCCCATTTGATGTCGACCGGGCCGATCGCGTCGTCGGGATCACGACCGCTCGGCACGCGCGCCTTGGACGCGCGCCGCCAGTCGCTTCCGGCCTCGCCGCTGACGCGTTTCGCTTCGAGCTGCTTAGCGGTGTAGCGCACGATGCGCTTTGGCTTCGTCGCCATGTGCTCTCCTCATCGAGAGGACGCGGATTGTCGTACCGCGCCACCTCCAGACCAACGTAAAGAACGCTCCCTGGATGCGGACCGTCGTCTTCCACCGCGGCTCCTCGCCGCGCGGTGTCGGGAAAGTAACCATCGGCCGGCCGTCGAAGAATAACGGCGCGTCGGCAAAATCAAGCCCACGCCGCACAAAGGTCAGCCGGCGCTTGTCGTCATCCCATTCGAACCGCACCCGGACCACTCCAGATGTATGCACACTTTGTTAGCACATCAAGTCATCGATCGCCAGCGTCAATGACGTCGCCCTCGCTCGGTTCATCGTCCACCGCCTTCCGGATCAGATACGTATCCATGATCCAACCGTTCTTCTGACGCGCCTCGGCGCGGCGGCGATGGATTTCGTCCGCTACGTCTTTCAGCCTGCCCGAAATCAGGATTTCGTCAGGCGTGCCGAGATAGGCGCCCCAGTAGATTTCCATGTCGCCATGGACGCCCGCGTCGGCGAAGCGCCTAAAAGTGTCTTCGCCGTCGAGCAGGACGGCGGCGCTGTCGATACTGTCGGGGAATCCCTCGGCGAGCTTGCGGCCAGTCGTCAGCAGCACCGGCTCGGCGACGCGGTTGAGCGGGATCTTGTGCCGGGCGGCGAGTGCCTGCACTGCCGTGATGCCGGGGATCACCTCGTAGTCGACCGTGTGGCGGCCACTCCCGGCGATCGCCTCGATGTTGCGGATGGTGCTGTCGTAGAGCATCGGGTCACCCCACACGAGGATGCCGGCGGTCTCGCCGTCCTTCATCTCGTTCTGGATCATCGCCTTGAACACGGCCTGCTTGGCCTCGTTCAACTCGTCGACGCTGGCGCGGTAATCGGCGGGGGCGGTGTCGCGCGGCGGGCTCGGCGCCTCGACGAAGCGGTGCGGATGGCCGGCCGCGATGTGGCGGCGGCAGATTTCCTCGCGCAATGCCCGCAGCTTCGCCTTGGCCGGGCCCTTGTCCATCAGGAAGAAGACGTCAGCCCGGTTCAGCGCCTTGATGGCCTGCACGGTGATGTAGTCCGGATCGCCGGCCCCGATGCCGATGATGAGAATGGTCTTCACGAGTCTGTCTCATTTCCGCGGCACAGTATTTGCACTTTATCCGGCAGCCAGCAGGAGGTCTCCATGACCGTCGATGCCCTTGCCAAGCCCCAAAGCGCCGCCACCGCCGCCCTGATTGCCACTGCCTTCTCGCATATCGCCCAGGGCGACACTGAGTACAAATCGGGCGGATTGCGCGATTTCTTCCTTTATCGTGACCTCGGCGTCGCCGAGGCAACCGGCGGCCAGGTGATCGCCCAGCTCGTGAAGGCCAACTCGGCTCCCGAGGAGGGCACCGGCTGGCACTATCACGAGGCCAAATTCCACATCGTCATCATGCTGAAGGGCTGGGCGCGCTTCATGTACGAGACCACGGAAACGCTGGTGAAGGCCGGCGACTGCGTCCACCAGCGCCCGGGCATCCGGCACTTCCTGTTCGATTACTCGGCCGACATGGAATATCTCGAGATCGTGGGCCCGGCCGACTTCACCACCGTCGATGTCGAGGGCCCGTGTCCGATCCCGCCGCCGACACCGCGGAAATAGCGAAACTAGACTTTCAAGTTCAGCAGGTTTTGAGCTATATTCCTGATATCGTCGCCACGATGTGCGTCATGCACGGGCCGCCTGGTCCCTTGCCCGGAGCGGCCTTTTTGTGGCCGGGGGCAGCCTGAATTTTCAGACAAGCCCGACAATTTGAGCTTCGTTGAAGAGACAGGTCCAAGCGGGCCGGCGCTTTGCGAATTTTCAGACAGACACATCTCGGACAACTCGTGTCCGTAAAGTCGCCCTCAGCCGGTCCAGGCGCGCCGCGTGGTCGAGAAGGCCAGCACCAGGGAGAAGGCCACGATGCCGGCGGCGACCGAGGCGTAGAGGCCCGAGACGCCCCAGCCGAAGCTGTCGAGGGCGAGCAGGCTGCCGCCGGCGGCGATGGTGATGCGGGTGAGATTGGCGCCGATCGGCCAGAGCATCTCGCCGGTGCCCTGCGAGGCGAAGTAAAGCGCCATGGCGACGCCGAAGAAGCCATAGACGGGACCCACGATGCGGAGATAGTGGCGGCCCGAGGCGAGCGCGCCGGGATCGGTCGTGAACAGGCCGAGCCAGAGGTCGGGCCAGATCGCCACGACGATGCCGATCAGGGTGGCGACGCAGCCCGCCATCAGCGCGCCGGCCCAGGCGAGGCGCTGGGCGCGGGCATATTGCTTGGCGCCGATATTGGTGCCGACCAGGGCGGTCAAGGTGGCGCCGATGCCGAAGCTGATCGGGATCAGCATGTATTCGAGGCGTGAGCCGATGCCGTAGCCCGCGATGGCGGCATCGCCCTGGCGGCCGATCAGGCCGGTCACGATCAGCACCGTGCCGTTGGTCAGGATCACGACCAGGCAGGCGACGGCGCCCACTTTCAGGATGTCGCGGAAGGCGCGCCAGCGGAAACCGTCGACTGGCCAGCGCAGCCGTATCGTGGCCTTCTCGCCGGTGAGCCGTGACAGCATCCAGACCGCGGCGAAGGCGAAGGAGATCACGGCTGCCAGCGCCGGCCCGCGGATACCTAAGGCCGGCAGGCCAAACCAGCCCAGCGTCAAGGCGCCGGTGAGCGGGATTTGCAGCGCCGCGCTCGCCACCAGCGCATAGCCCGGCGTCTTCATGTCGCCAGTGCCGCGCAGCACCGAGGCCATGGAGTTGGCGACCCAGTGCACGATGCAGCCGAGAAAAAGAATGGTGGCGAAGGCCTCGGCGCCGTCGAGTGCCGCGCCGCTGCCGCCCAGCGCGCCGAAGATCAGCCGGCCAAAGCCCACGAAGATGACCGCGAACAGGACGGACATGCCCAAGGCAATCGCCAGCGCATGGGCCGCCGCCGCCTCGGCAGCCGCCTTGTCACCCGAGCCCAGAGCGCGCGCCACCGAGGAGGAGATGCCGCCGCCCATGGCGCCGGCCGACATCATGCCCAGCGTCATCTGCGCCGGGAAAACGAGGGCAAGTGCTGCCAGCGCGGTGGTGCTGCCGAGCTGGCCCACGAACCAGCCGTCGGAGATGCTGACCAGGCTCTGCATGGCCACGTTCAGCACATTGGGGACGGCAAGGGCCAGGATGGTGGGCACGATCGGCCCGGCCAGCATCATCTGCCGGCGTTCTGCGGGGGTCATTGCGGACTAGTTAGCACGCGCCGTGCCGCGCGCTCGCGAACTTATCTCATAGGGGTATCAGCCGGGGGGCGAGACGTTGAGCCGTCGCCGCACCTCGTCGAGCGGCAGCGCCGCGACGGCCCAGTAGTCCCACTTGTCGGACAGGTCCTGAGTGACGTGACTGCCGCGCTCCATCGCCGCGAACATGCGCTCGGCCACGCCGGGCTTGCCCAGCACGCCCACGGTCGTGAAGTCCTCGTTGGAGGGCCGCATGTTGACGCCGGTGCTGAAGATCAGCACGGCGAACAGCACGATGAAGAGCGGTCGCTCCTTCTTGAAGCCCGCAGTGAAGGCCGCGACCTGGACCTCGCCTTCGGGGTCGGTGCCGTAGCCTCCCAGCACATGGCAAAGATCATGATAGAGGCCTGCTTCGGGGAAGCCCCTGCGCTCGCCGGGCAAGCTGAAACCGTTCTTCGCATAGAACTCGACCAGGGAGCGGCCGAGCGTTCCCTCGGGCAGATCCTTCCAGGCGCGATAGCGTGCGGCGAGCGCCGGGTCTTCCATCACGCCGCGCATCGTCAGCACGGCCTTGGCGAGGCCGAGCGGCCCCTTCTGCTCGAGCTGGTTCTTCATGATGTCGGCGATCTGGCTGCGCCGCAGGAAATCGATCTTGAAGATCGTCATGTGCCGTTCGGCCAGTAGCCGGAGGTCGGTCAGCGCCGGCGTCGACACGCCGATCGCGTTGGCGAAGGCCTCGACCTGGGTCACCATCTCGCGCGGCGGCACGCCGTCGGACAGTGCCATCACCAGCATGCCATTGGTGAATTGTTCGCGCAGCTCGGGCGAGGTGAAGCCCGCGGCAAACTCAGCGGGCGTGATGGGGGCCAGCGTATCGATATCGGCGTCGACCCTGAGGATCATCCGCCGCACCGCATCGAGCAACGTGTGCCGCACGGGGCTCATCGGCCCGGCGGCCGAGGCGACGGTTTTCATGGCGCGCAACCCCAGCAGGGCCGCCGCGGGATCAGGCTGCGAGAGGTTCATTCTGTTGCCCCAGCCAGGTGTCGAAATCCTTGAGCGCCCGCGCGCTCATCGCCTGCTTGCGTTCCTTGCCTTTGAACGTGCCGTCGATCGGTGGGAACAGGCCGAAGTTGACGTTCATCGGCTGGAAGGTCGCCGCATCGGCGCCGCCGGTAATGTGTCCGAGCAGCGCGCCCATCGCCGTGGTGACGGGCGGCGGCGCCTGCGTCCGACCCAGCCGCTCGGCCGCCGCAAAACGTCCTGTCATCAACCCGACGGCGGCACTCTCGACATAGCCTTCGCAGCCGGTGATCTGGCCCGCGAACCGGAGCCGCGGCATCGCCTTCAGGCGCAGCGTGGCATCGAGCAGGCGTGGACTGTTGAGGAAGGTGTTGCGATGCAGTCCGCCCAGCCGCGCGAACTCGGCCTTCTCGAGGCCCGGGATGGTGCGGAAGATCCGCGTCTGTTCGCCGTGCTTCAGCTTGGTCTGGAAGCCCACGATGTTCCACAGCGTGCCGAGCGCATTGTCCTGGCGCAGCTGCACCACCGCCCACGGCCGCAGACCGGTGCGCGGGTCGCGCAGGCCGACCGGCTTCATCGGCCCGAAGCGCAAGGTCTGCGGGCCGCTCTTGGCGATCACCTCGATCGGCTGGCAGCCGTTGAAGTAGGGCGTATTCGCTTCCCACTCCTTGAACTCGGTCTTGTCGCCCGCCAGCAACGCGGCAACAAAAGCTTCATACTGCGGCTTCTCCATCGGGCAGTTGAGATAGTCGGCGCCGTCGCCTCCAGGTCCGCCCTTGTCGTAACGCGACTGCTTCCACGCCACCGAAAGATCGATGCTCTCGTGATGGACGATCGGCGCGATGGCGTCGAAGAAGGCGAGCGACTCCTCGCCCGTGAGCCTGGCGAGTGCTTCAGCGAGAGCGGGCGAGGTGAGGGGACCGGTGGCCACGATCACGCTGTCCCAGTCCTGCGGCGGCAGGCCCGCTACTTCAGCACGCTCCAGCGTCACCAGCGGATGGGCGAGCAACGTTTCCTGCACCGCGGCGGAGAAACCGTGACGGTCGACAGCGAGCGCGCCGCCCGCCGGCAGCTTGTGGGCATCGGCCGCGCGCATGATCAGCGATCCCGCGCGGCGCATCTCCTCATGCAAGAGACCGACGGCATTGTTCTGCGCATCGTCGGAGCGGAAGGAGTTGGAGCAGACGAGCTCGGCAAGATTTTCGGTGAGGTGTGCCTCGGTGCCGCGCACGGGTCGCATCTCGTGCAGCACCACGGGCACGCCTGCCTCGGCGAGTTGCCACGCCGCCTCGCTGCCCGCGAGTCCGCCGCCCACGATGTGCACGTGCTTGATGCTTGACGCCATGCTCTCCGACCTGAATACCGTGCGCCTCCTTACATGGGAGATACCGTCATGGCGATCAAGTTCCACAATCCCAAGTCCGTCGCGCTCACGGGCAAATACAGCCTCGGCGTCGAGGTGCCGGCCGATGCGCGGCTGCTCTTCCTGGCAGGCCAGGTCGCTACGATTCCAAGGGCAGGCTGGCCCCCGGCTTCGAGAAGCAGTGCTACCTCACCTGGAAGAACATCGGCCAGATCCTGAAGAGCGCCGGTATGGGTTTTAGCAACATCGTGAGGGTCACCGGCTTCATCACCGATTCGCGCTTCATCGCGCCCTACCGCGACGCCCGCGCAAAGTTCCTCAAGAGCCCCTATCCGGCCGCGACCCTGATCGTCGTCTCGGGCCTCGCCGATCCCGGCATGTTCGTCGAGGTCGAGGTGGTGGCGGCGAAGTAGCTTGACGTCACGCTCCCCGACCTGAAACCGTGGAGGTTTCCGCAAAGGGAGAGACGTCAATGGCCAACAAGTTCCACAATCCGAAGTCCGTCGCGCTTGCCGGCAAGTACAGCCTTGGTTGCGAGATCGCACCTGAGGCGCGCGTGCTCTTTGTCGCCGGCCAGGTCGGCCTCGACGGTGCGGGCAAGCTCGCCGACGGCATCGAGGCGCAGTGCGACCAGGTCTGGAAGAATATCGGCGAGGTCTTGAAGGAAGCCGGCATGGGCTACGGCGACATCGTCAAGATCACGTCATTCCTGACCGACAGCCGCTTCATCATGGCGAACCGGGCGTCACGCGACCAAGTCATCAAGGAGCCATACCCCGCCTCGACCCTGCTGATCATCCAGGGTCTCGCCGATCCCGCCATGCTGGTCGAGATCGAGGTCGTGGCCGCGAAGTAGCTCCTTAAGATGCGGAGGCACTGAATGCATTCGCCGAAGATATTCGGCGGATGGATTTGTCAGTGTCTGCATTTCCCGGCTAGAATAATTTCACCGGCCATCCGATGGGGGGCCGGTTGGGGGGCTGATCTTGCTCTCATGCGAGGCCCGCTTTGGAGGCCACACTATCTTCGCTGAGAAGGGAAATATCATGTTACAGACCAATCGCCGTAAGACACTGAAGTTGCTGGGAGGCGCCGCGCTTACGGCGACCGCTCTGCCCGTCCTGTCGCATCAGGCGATCGCCCAGGACGATCTCGTCGTGCCGAACACTCTGGAAAACTTCAAGCGTGGCACGATCCACAGCATGCATCCCGAGCAGCGCAGCTTCACCATCATCTGGGAAGATCTCGGCCGGGTGAAGATCAAGGCTGCCGATCTCGTCACCAATTGGGGCTCGCTCAAGGTCGGCCAGATCGTCGACGTCCATTGGTACGACTACATGGACTTCCTGGTCGCCAAGAAGACGCCCGCCACTTCGGCTCGCGCCACGGCGATGAAGGCCCAGAACGCACGCCTTCAGGGCATTCCCGGCGCCCAGGAGCGGATCGTTCTGTGGCAGATGGACGGCATGACCACGAAGGTGGACAAGGCGACCAACACCATCTTCCTGATCAATGCCTCCGGCGGCGAGCCCGACAAGCCCTCGCCCGACAGCGGCGAGGTCATCCAGATGCCGCAGATCGTCACGGCGCAGGGCAAAGCGGCTTTGGCGTCGATCGGTCCGGGCGAGCAGCTCGTCACTGTGTGGAGCCGTCAGACCGCCATCAAGGTCACGATCATCCGCTAGCGATCGCGAACGCGGGTGGGCTCCGGGACCGCGAGGTTCCGGAGCCCATTTCGTTTTGGGTTGGTTGAGACCACGGCATGGGCATGGCACCTTGCCGGTCCGGGAGGAATTGTTCATGCCGTTCTACGAAAGAGGCGCTGTCCGCATCCACTACGAGGAGGCGGGCAAGGGCTTTCCACTCCTGATCATTCCCGGCGGCGGGCTGAACTCGACGATCGCCGGTCTCGATACCACGCATCCGTTCAGCGCGATGACGGAATTCAAGGACCGCTACCGCTGCATCGCCGCCGACCTGCGCAATGCCAACGGCGGACAATCGTCAGGCCCGCTCGAGATCGACAGGCCGTGGGACTCCCACACAGACGACCAGCTCGGCCTGATGGATCACCTCGGCATAAAGCAGTTCATGGTGCTGGGTTACTGCATCGGCGGCCCTTTCATCTGGAACATGCTGAAGCGCGCGCCCGACCGCGTCGTGGCGGCCGTGCTGACGCAGCCCTCCGGGCACCGGCCCGAACTGCCCGACCAGTTCTACGAGAACAACATGAAGGGCTGGGGTCCGGCGCTCGTCGCCCGCCGTCCTGAGATCACGATGGAGACGGTGAGTGCTTTCCTCAGCAAGATGTATCGCGCCAACCCCGACTTCGTATTCACCGTGAACCGCGACTTTGCGCGCGCCTGCCAGACGCCGCTGCTGGTGCTGCCCGACGATATCCCGCCGCATCCCTACGCGGTGGCGATGGAGTCGGCGATGCTGGCACCCAATGCGCAGGTGAGCCTGTATCCGTGGAAGGACACGAAGGAGAAGATCCCCCTGGCGGTGCGGCACATCGGGACGTTCCTGAAAGCCAATCAGCCTGCGTAGGACGAAGGTGACGCGCGCGGCGCTCCTTCTGTTGCTGGGCCTGCTGGCTGCCCCCCTGATCGTGTCGCCGGCGTTCGCCCAGGCGCCGCAGACCGCCACCGGAAGGGCGCCGGTGCCCAACGTGCGGGCGCCGCTGCAGCCCTCCGCTGCGCCCGCCGACAGGGCGGCGCCCAAGTCATCCGCGCCGTCGGAAACCGACCAATCGCAGGGCGTTGCCGGGATGGCCCGCGTCGTCGACGGCGACACGCTCCGCGTCGATGGCCGGACCTTCCGGCTCTGGGCCATCGATGCGCCCGAGCTCGTCCAGGCCTGCGAGCGCGATGGCCTGAACTACGCCTGCGGCCGCGCCGCCGCGGCCTACCTGCGCACGCTTCTCACCCCCGCCATCCCGACTGGCGACCGGACCGTCGATGCCGCGGCCGCCCAGGTCGTCTGCGAGCCGCGCGCCAGCGACCAGTACGGACGCGTCGCCGCGCTCTGCCGGGCGGGCACCATGGATCTCGGGGCCGAGATGGTCCGCGCCGGCTGGGCATTGGTGCTGGTTCGGCACGGCACCGACTATGCGGCCGAGGAGGAGGACGCGAGGGCGAACCTGCGCGGCCTGTGGGCCGGCGCGTTCGACGCGCCATGGGACTGGCGGGCGAAGCGTCTGGGCGAGTGAGGGCGTACGTTGCGTCGGTCCTTGCAGTCAGCCGGGTGGCATGGCAATTCGATTCCATGGAACACGCCTTTGTCCTGATCGGTGTCTTCGCGATCTTCATCCCGGCCCTCATCTTGCCGGGGCCGGATTTCGTGGCCGTGGTTCGCTCGTCCATGACCAATGGCACGCGCGCTGGCCTGCTGACGACGCTGGGCGTGTCGCTGGGGCTCTGCCTCTATGCGAGCCTCAGCCTGCTCGGCCTGTCCGCCATCCTGGTGAAATACCAGTGGCTCACCTGGGCCTTGCGCCTGCTGGGCGGCGCCTACCTCATCTTCCTCGGCATCAAGCTGCTGCGTGCCAGGCCGCAGGCGATCGACCTCGACCAGGCCAACCCGCCAGCGCGGCACCGCGCGATCCTGTTCGGCTTCCTCGTCACCCTCACCAACCCCAAGGCGATCGTTCTCTTCGCCAGCGTCTTCGCCACGGCCGTCACCGCCTCCACGCCGATGTGGCTGATGGGCGTGATGATCGGCCTCGTCACCGCCTCGTCACTCGCCTGGTATTCGTGTGTCAGCCTCTTCATGTCCTCCGGCCCGGTGATGCGCCGCTTCCAGAGGGCGCGGCACTGGATCGAGCGCGCGGCCGGCGTCTGCTTCATCGGCCTCGGCGGCAAGGTGCTGGCCGACGCCGGGCGCCCGATCTCGCCGTGACGGGCGGCGTCCGGTGAAGAAATTCGGCATCGCCTGGCTCGTGATGGCGACGCTCTTTTTCCTGACGTGCTACGGACTCATCTGGGTTGCGGACGACTTTGGCTTCCATGCCATGTCCGACATTTTTCTGGGCGGTGGCTACTTCGGTTACCTCAGCATGATGGGATATCTCGCGCCCGGATTTGTCGCTCTGGCGCTGGCCGCTTGGCTGAAGCGTCATCCGATCTTCTGATCAAGAGTCAGAAAAAGACCCACCTGAAATGTCAGGCGGGTCTTTCCTGCAAAGCTTAAGCAGATCGCTTTACTGAGTAGCCATCACCTGGCCGGACGAGTCGATGCTCACCGCGATTTCGACGTTGTTGCGCATGCCGATGCCGCGCCACGTTCCGTTGGGGGCCATGGTCAGTCCCTTGACGCCGCTGTAGCCCGCCGCCTCGATCTTGCTGCGCGCAGCGGCTTCGGCCGCGGTCGTCGTGGACGGATTGAGCGCGCTGGGGCTTGGCGTGTTGGTGGCCGACGGCGGCATGGACGTCGACGGCATGTTGGTCGAGGGCATGCCCGGCGAGGGAGACGGGGTCGAGGGCGTGGTCGTGCCCGACTGGGCAAAAGCAACGCCGGAGGCGCCGATCAGCGCAGCAGCAATTATGGCCGTTTTCATGCGATTTCCTTCTCTGTTGTCGGCCGCCAAGGGGCGATCCTGACGAGCCAACGACCCGTATTCGACAAGTGTTCCGTTCACGAAGAGATTTTGGTCAAACTTCGCTGTGACGCCAAAACGGAAAGCCGTCACTATTCGGACCCAATGACAGACGCTCTCGGGTGTGCGTGCGCAAGCCGCCACCTTTTCGCCCTGGATTGATTCGTTGACGGCTCCAATCTCTTATCGGCGTCTGCTGAGACTGGATGGCATGCCCCAGTTGTTCCTGGCGGCGTGCCTGTCGCGCCTGGCCAGCCGCATGTTCGTGCTCGTCATCGTGCTTTACGTCCTCGATCGCTTCGACTCGCCGGTCCTGGCGGGATGGGTTGCGTTCGCGTCGATGGCGCCGGGCCTTGTGGTAAGTCCGCTGGCCGGCGCGCTGCTCGATCGCCTGGGAGCGGCGAAGGCGATCGTCATCGATATGGCCGCGAGCACGGTGTTGCTGCTCGCGCTCGCCGCCACTGATATCGCGGGGCTGGTCACGGCACCGCTGCTGCTGGGATTCGTGGCGCTCTATTCGTTGACGAGTCCACTCGGCACCGCCGGCATCCGCGTGCTGATCCCGCGCCTCGTGCCGAAGGAGGCGCTGGATATCGCCAACGCCCTCGATACCAGCAGCTACGCTCTCATCAACGTTGCCGGCCCTGCGGTGGCGGGTGTGCTGTTTGGTTTTGCAGGGTCGCAAGCCACGATGCTGCTGATCGTGGTGCTCTATGCGGCGGCCAGCATCAGCCTCGTGCCGCTCGTGCGCCGCACTTCAGGCGCGCACGGGACAACGGGGAGCTCGCTGGTCCGCGACGCATTGGCAGGCGTCGTCTATGTGGTGCGCCATGTGTCGCTCCGAAGCCTCGCGATTTCCTATGCCTTGTTCCAGCTCAGTTGGGGCGTCCTCGTGGTGGTCGTGCCCGTCGTCGTGGTGCGGGAACTCGGCGCCGGTGCGGTCGCGGACTCGGTCGTGGGCGGGCTATGGGCGGCGGCCGGCCTCGCCGGCGGTCTCGGCGCCCTCTACGCGGGCCATCTCCGCACGGTCGGCCGCGAGCGGCAGTTCATCGCCATCGGCACCCTGGCCACCGCCGTCGCGATCTATCCGGTGAGCGCGAGCTTTGGCCTCGCAGGCCTGGCGGTGGGCCTGATCCTCGTGGGCTTCCTTGAGGGCCCGGTCGATGTCGGTGTTCTGTCGCTGCGGCAGCGTCGCACTGATCCAGCATGGCTCGGCCGCGTGCTTGCCGTTTCGATGAGTTTCAACATGTCCGGGCTGCCGGTGGGATCGGCCATCGGCGGCATCCTCGTCGTGCACTCCGCGACGCTCGCTTTCGCCGTCGCCGCCCTGGCATCGGCGCTCGCGGCGATCGTCGCCTGGGTCCTCGTTCCGGCGGCCGGCGACAACGGGCAACATTCGCCCTGACTAAGCCCCGCGAAAACCGGCACACTCCTAGCAAATGACAGACTCCCTCAAAGTCGGCCTCGCCCAGCTCAACCCCAAGGTCGGCGACGTCGCCGGCAATCTTGCCAAGGTCCGTGCCGCGCGCGCCGAGGCGGCGAAACAAGGCGCCGACCTCGTGCTGACGACGGAGCTCGTGCTCGCCGGATACTTCCCCGAGGACCTGGTGCTGAAGCCCGCCTTCCAGAAGGCCTGCCACGAGGCGGTCGAGGCGTTGCGCGCCGATACGCTCGACGGCGGTCCAGCACTGTTCGTGGCCACGCCGTGGCACGAGGACCGCAAGCTCTACAACGCCATCATCGCCCTCGATAAGGGCGAGATCATCGGCAAACGCTACAAGGTCGACCTGCCGAACTACGGCGTCTTCGACGACAAGCGCGTCTTTGCAGCCGGCCCGATGCCGGGACCGCTGGTGTTCAAGGGCGTGCGCATCGGCGTGCCGATCTGCGAGGACGTGTGGACCGCCGACGTCGTCGAATGCATTTCCGAGACCGGCGGCGAGATCCTGCTGGTGCCCAACGCCTCGCCCTACGAAGTCGGCAAGACCGATGTCCGCGTAAATCTTGGCGTGC
>ENA-ORBV01007013-ORBV01007013.1-microbial-mat-metagenome-genome-assembly--contig:-NODE-7013-length-19548-cov-5.681886_pt1 | contig 19548 bp, 18 predicted proteins | sample MGYA00237777_ERZ505514 | MGnify/ENA primary metagenome ERZ505514 (study PRJEB26160, sample SAMN06269048) | microbial mat metagenome | isolation source: Oligotrophic lake microbial mat | place... | reverse complement strand
TAATGATACGGCGACCACCGAGATCTACACCTCTCTATTCGTCGGCAGCGTCAGATGTGTATAAGAGACAGCAGACACGCTGGCCTGGTGGAGGGCTGAGGTCACGCGGTGACGCGATCGGAAGTCCCTCGTCAACTCGTGCACATCGCCGTTGGCGTGATCGCGCTGAGCCTGAAGTTTCTGACGTGGCCCCAAGCGGCGGCGATGGCCGTCGCGGCGGTAATGTTTAATCTCTTCGTACTTCCGCGACTGACACACCAGGTGTTCCGCCCGGGCGATCTGGACAGGCCATGGACCTCGGGGATCGTGATCTACCCGCTGGCGGTGCTCGGACTCATCCTTGTCTTCCGTGAGCGCCTCGATCTCGCGGCCGCGGCCTGGGGCATTCTCGCCGCCGGTGATGGCATGGCGACACTGGTCGGCACCACCGTCCGTTCGCCGCGCCTTCCCTGGAATCCGGATAAATCGGTCGCCGGCCTCGCCGCGTTCATCGGCACTGCATCAGTGGCGTCTGTCGGACTGTTGATCTGGAGCACAGGCGGTTCGCCGGTCACACCCCTGTGGTGGGCCGTGGCGGCGTCTGTGGTGGCCGGACTCGTGGAGACCATTCCCATCCATCTCGACGACAACCTGTCGGTGCCGGTGGCGGCCGCGTTTGTGCTTTGGACCTCGACGTTGATGGATCCGCACGTCTTGGCGTCGAGAGGGCCGGCCATTGCCGGCGAGGCCGCGATGGCCCTCAAAGCCAACGGTGCGATTGCCCTGGCGGGACTACTGGCGCAAACCGTCACGGCCTCCGGCGCACTGGCCGGTCTCGCGATCGGCGTCGTGGTCGTCCTCGGGGGCGGATGGGCGGCGTGGGGATTGCTCCTGGCGACCTTCATCGTGGCGTCGGTGTGCACACGTCTTGGTGCCGCGCGAAAGGTGGCGGCCGGCATTGCCGAAGATCGGGGCGGTCGTCGCGGCCCAGGCAACGCCATCGCCAACACGGGGCTTGCCGCGTGGGCCTGTGCGGTCGCGATTGGGATGCCTGATCCTTCACTCGCGTTGCTGGCCTGTGTCGCCGCCCTCGCCACTGCCGGCAGTGACACCGTCGCGAGTGAAATAGGCAAGGCCTACGGACGGTCGACCTGGATGGTGACATCGCTGCGTCGTGTCGCACCTGGCACAACCGGCGCGGTGTCCATCGAAGGCACGCTGGCGGGCACGATATCAGCCGCCGGCCTGGCCGCGCTGGGTGCGTGGGGCGGACTGGTGCCCTGGATGGCGGTCCCGTTGATCACCGCAGCCGCGACCGTGGCGTCGCTGATCGAGGGCGCACTCGGATCCACGCTCGAAGCCCGGGGTATCCTCAACAACGACACGCTGAATTTTGTGAACTCGGCGATCGGCGCCGCGATCACGGTCGTGGCGTGGTGGTGCATGACATGACAACGATTCGGGTCTACGCGGAACTTGCGCGCCCCTTCACGCTGGTGGCTCCGGCGCTGGGGTTTTTCTCCGGTGCCGTCACCGCCATCGGCGCTGCCCCAGCCGATCCCTGGACCTGGGCTGTGGTGGGCCCGGGACTGATTGGCGCGTTGATGGCGGCCGTCTTTAATGCAGGCAGCAACGCCCTCAACCAGATCTACGACCTCGAGATCGACCGCATCAACAAACCCAAGCGGCCGCTGACGTCCGGCCGTATGACGATCCGGGAGGCCTGGGTCTTCACGATCATCGCCTATGTGCTGACGTTGGTACTCGCCTGGTTCGTGGCACCAGGCGGCCGGCATGAGTGTTTCTGGATTGTCGCGATCGCCGTGGTGGCCACCATCATCTATTCGGTCCCGCCGCTGCGCACCAAACAGCGCGGCATGTGGGCAAACATCACGATCGCCGTTCCTCGCGGCGTGTTGCTGAAGGTCGCCGGCTGGTCCGCGGTCAAGACCGTTGTCGGCGTCGAGCCGTGGTTCATTGGCGGAATTTTCGGGCTCTTCCTGCTTGGCGCTTCCACGACAAAAGATTTCGCAGACATGGAGGGCGACGAGCGCGGCGGGTGCCGCACGTTGCCGATCATTCATGGGGTGGCCAAGGCGGCATGGATGATTTCGCCGTCCTTCATCCTGCCGTTTCTGCTCATCAACGTGGGCGTGTGGATGGGCATTCTCACGGGCCACACGCCGCTATTGCACTCGCTGGGCCTCGGCATGACGGCCTACGGCGCGTATGTCTGCTATTTGATGTTGCGGCGCCCAGAAGAACTGGCCACGACCGAGAACCACGTCTCCTGGGCGCACATGTATCGGATGATGTTCGTCCTGCAGATCGGATTTGCGCTCGCCTACGTGTTGTAGACGCCCGCTCAGGCGGCGCCCATGCGCAGGCGCATGAGCGCGTCGACGCGAGCCTTGGTGGGCGGGTGCGTCGAGAACAGCGAGGCCATGCCACCGCCGGTCAGCGGCGACACGATGAACATGTGTGCCGTCGCCTGATTGGCGTCCATCGGAATCTGCTTCACGCCGACCTCGAGCCGTTGGAGCGCCTGCGCCAGCCCCATCGGCGTCCCGGCGATCTCCGCGCCAACGCGGTCAGCCACAAATTCGCGCGACCTCGACACCGCCATCTGGATCATGCCGGCCGCCAGCGGCGCCAGGAACATGGTCGCGATGAGGACGATGATATTGGGCGAGTTCTCGCGATCACGACCACCACCAAAAAACATGCCGAATTGCACCATCATCGTGATGGCCGCACCAATCGTCGCCGCGATCGTGCTGATGAGAATGTCGCGATTTTTCACGTGCGCCAGCTCGTGCGCCATGACGCCTTCCAGCTCCGCGTCCGACAACAGGCGCATGATGCCTTCGGTCGCCGCCACGGCGGCGTGATCGGGATTGCGACCGGTGGCAAACGCGTTCGGCGACATATCCGGAATCACGTAGACCTTCGGCATCGGCAACTGGGCGCGTTGCGCGAGCCGCGCGGTCATGTCGTACAACCGATGACCGGGTCCGACAGGCTGCGCCTTGTACATCCGCAGCACGATCTTGTCGGAGAACCAATAACTCGAAATATTCATCACGATGGCCACGCCGAACGCGAGCGCCATCCCGGTTTGTCCGCCGAACATGCCACCCACGGCAATGAACAATGCGCTCAGAGTTGCCAGCAGAACCGCGGTCTTTAATCCACTCATGGTGTTGGTGTGATCTCCTGACATCTGAGACGCCGCACCGCCACACGGGGTTTCATCCCGTCCGGTCGATGGCGCCTGTCGTCTTATAATACGGGACAGGATGCAGATTCGATTGTCGGTCGTAGGTGGCGCTCTGGTGGGTGTGTTGGCGTGTGCGACGGTGGTCGGCGCGCAGACGGCTCCGCCTCGCCCCATTCCGTTTCCGACGGCCGGCGCCGCCGCGGCCAGTACGCCGGAACCCCAGCCGCCGCAGGCGCCCGTGGATGCCACGCTCGGCGCACCGATGTACCCGGCTGCGGTGTTTCTCGAAACCATCGACGCCGGCAAGGGCGGCCAGCAGTACCACCTGTACGGCACCGATGCCCCGTACGTCGACATCGTCAACTACTTCAAGACCACCCTCAAACAGGGTGGGCGCACGATTTTTCAGGCGCCGGCCATGCACCAGTTCGAGTTGGGCCGGTTTCAGGAGCAGACGATGGCGTATCCGCCGAGTATCGTCGTGAAGGATTACGTGTGGAACGGGTCGGAGGGATACCTCCATGTGTCGGGCACCACACAGAAGCGGTATCGGACGATCATTCAGGTCGTGCCGGCCACGATCAAATAGCGACGCGGCTTACAGCCGCGTCTTGCGATATTCGTCCGCTTTTTCCGCCAGCCCAGCGGTGCGCGCCTCGTCGACGGCCACCTGCTGCTCGGCCGCGTAGTCACGAATCTGCTGCGTGATTTCCATACTGCAGAACTTCGGTCCACACATCGAACAGAAGTGCGCGACCTTGGCGCCATCCGCCGGCAACGTCTCGTCGTGATACGCACGAGCGGTGACGGGATCAAGCGCCAGATTGAATTGATCCTCCCAGCGGAATTCGAATCGCGCCTTTGAGAGCGCGTCATCCCACGTCTGCGCGCGGGGATGGCCCTTCGCCAGGTCGGCAGCGTGTGCGGCGATCTTGTAGGCGATCACCCCCGCCTTCACATCGTCGCGATTGGGCAGGCCGAGGTGTTCCTTCGGCGTCACGTAGCAGAGCATCGCGGTACCGTACCAGCCGATCATCGCGGCGCCGATCGCCGAGGTGATGTGGTCGTAGCCGGGGGCAATGTCGGTGGTGAGCGGCCCGAGCGTGTAGAACGGGGCTTCCTGGCACCACTCCAACTGCTTTTCCATGTTTTCGCGAATGAGATGCATCGGCACGTGGCCCGGGCCTTCGTTCATGACCTGGACGTCGTACTCCCACGCAATTTTCGTCAACTCGCCCTGCGTCTGGAGCTCGGCAAACTGGGCCTCGTCGTTGGCGTCGGCAATCGAGCCCGGCCGCAGGCCATCCCCGAGCGAAAACGCCACGTCGTAGGCCTGCATGATTTCGCAGATCTCGCGGAAGTGTGTGTAGAGGAAATTTTCCTGATGGTGCGCCAGGCACCACTTCGCGATGATGGATCCGCCGCGCGACACAATGCCGGTGCGGCGTCGGGCCGTCATGGGGATGTATCGCAGCAAGACGCCGGCGTGCACGGTGAAATAGTCCACCCCCTGCTCGGCCTGTTCGATCAACGTCTCGCGGTAGACCTCCCACGTCAACGCTTCAGGTCGGCCGCCGACTTTCTCAAGTGCCTGGTACAGCGGCACTGTCCCGATCGGCACCGGACTGTTGCGCAGGATCCACTCGCGGGTTTCGTGAATGTTCGCGCCCGTCGACAAATCCATCACCGTGTCGGCGCCCCAGAGTGTGGACCACCGCAATTTGTCCACTTCCTCGACGATCGACGAGGAGACGGCGGAGTTGCCGATGTTGGCGTTGATCTTCACGAGGAAGTGGCGACCGATGATCATCGGTTCCAGTTCCGGGTGATTGATGTTGGACGGAATGATGGCGCGACCGCGCGCCACTTCGTCGCGCACAAACTCGGCGTCGAAGCCTTCGCGCACCGCGATGAACTCCATCTCGGCGGTGATCACACCCTTCCGGGCGTAGTGCAGCTGGGTCGGGGCCTGGCCCGGTTTTGCGCGCAGGACGTGCGCCCGCACGCCGCGGCCCGTGTCATCGACGTCGCCGCGCGACACAATCCAGTCACGCCGCAGCGCGGGCAGACCGACATGCACGTCAAAGCCACGGGGACCGCTGGTGTCATACACCCGCACGGGCGGCTCGTCACCCGACAACACGATTTCGCGCATGGGCACATGCACGCCGCCGCCGCCCTCGACATAGGCCTTGCGGGAGGAGGGATACGCGAGGTCAAAATCTGCCTCGGTGAGGGGGGTATAGGTCGACCGATCCATGTTCGCGACTATACCACCCGGGGATTTACAGTCGGCGCAGCACGAGACACTTCAGGTACGACGTTTCCGGTACACCAAGAAGTACCGGATGGTCACGGGCCTGGAGACGTTTTTCCACAAGGACCACCGGCGCGAGCGCGTCGGCCGCGGCCCGCTCCAGCACTTCGAGGAACAGCGGCTCGGAGACGTGGTACGAACACGTGCACGTAATCAACATGCCCCCGGGACGAAGGAGTTTGAGCGCCCGCAGGTTGATTTCCTTGTAGCCGCCCAGCGCCTTTGGCAACGAAGCCTTGGTTTTGGCGAACGCCGGCGGGTCCAGCACGATGGTGTCAAACCGGGCCTTGGCGATTTCGAGTTCGCGGAGTTCGTCAAACACATTGGCCACGCGCCCCTCGACGTTCGTCAACCCATTCCGATCCGCGTTGGCGGCCAGCGCCGCGATGGCGGGTTCCGATCCGTCCAGCGCCAGGACCGACTCACACCGGCGCGCCATCTGCAGGGCAAATCCTCCATGGTACGAAAAGGCATCAAGCCCCCTCCCCGACGCATAGGCGCCGGCCATCAGATGGTTCTCACGTTGGTCGAGAAACAATCCGGTCTTCTGCCCGTGCCGCACATCCACCTGATACCGGATGTCCCCCTCGACGATGTCGATGAGGTCGGGCACCTCACCGGCGCGCACCTCGACCACGGTCTCCAGATCTTCGAGGCCCCGGACCTTGGGATCGTTTCTGACAAGAATGCCGGTGGGTTTCACCAGTTCCTGAAGCAGATCGATGAACAGATCGAGCTGCGCATCGGTCCCCTGCGACAGGGTCTGGACGACCAGGACATCCCCATACCGGTCGACAATCAGGGAGGGCAGGCGGTCGGCCTCGCCGTTGACCAGACGATAGGCGTGCGCGTCACCCACCACCTGCGTGCGGTACGTGATAGCGGCCTGGAGGCGCTCCCGGAAAAACTCACGGGTATCACGCGGCCCTTCCCCGAGCATGCGGAGCGTAATCTGCGAGGTGCTGCTGAAAAACGCGCGGCCCAAGGGGCGACCTCGTTCGGATGTGACCTCGACCAGGTCACCCGGGTCGGCATCCACCTTCAGGACGTCCGAGCGATAGATCCAGGGGTGACCAGCGCGCCAACGTTCGGCGCCCCGCGCGGCAATGACGGCAGAGGAAGGCACGCACGATTGTACAACCCGCTATACTCGTGCGCATGCGCATCGCACTTGGGGCCGATCATGCCGGCGTGGGCCTGAAAGACGCGCTCAAGCCATTTCTTGCCGCGCGTGGCGTGACCGTGATTGACGTGGGCACGCACGGGGGCGACTCCGTGGACTACCCCGACTTCGCCGGACTGGTCTCCCGCGCAGTCACGTCCGGTGACGCGGACTGTGGCCTGCTGGTCTGCGGTTCCGGGATCGGCATGGCGATGGCCGCCAACAAACTTCCCGGCGTGCGTGCGGCCGCCGCCACGGAGGTGGAATCGGCCCGTCTCAGCCGCAGCCACAACAACGCCAACATCCTTGCGTTGGGCGCACGTCTCACCACTGAGCCGCAGGCACGAGAGATCGTCGCGGCCTTTCTCGATACCCCGTATGAAGGCGGTCGCCATCAGCGCCGTCTCGACAAGATCACTGCGCTGGAGACGCCCGCGTGACGCACCTGACCCAGACCGACCCCGAAATCGCCGCCGCCATCAATCATGAAGTCCTGCGCCAGGAACACGGCCTCGAACTCATCGCGTCCGAAAATTTCGTCAGTCTCGCCGTGCTGGAAGCCGTCGGCTCGGTGATGACCAACAAATATGCCGAGGGGTATCCCGGCAAGCGGTACTACGGCGGCTGCGAGTTTGTCGACGTGGCGGAAACGCTCGCGATCGACCGCGCCAAACAGCTGTTCGGGGCCGACCACGCCAACGTCCAGCCCCACTCCGGTGCCCAAGCCAACATGGCGGTGTATCTTGCGATGCTCCAGCCCGGCGACACCATCCTCGGGATGAACCTCGCGCACGGCGGGCATCTCACCCACGGGCACCCGCTCAATTTTTCCGGCAAGTACTTCACGATCCTTCCGTATGGCGTCCGCAAAGACGACGAACGTCTCGACTACGACGAGTTGGCCGGCCAGGCACGGACACATCGGCCCAAACTCATCGTGGTGGGCGCCAGCGCGTATTCACGGACGATCGACTACGCGCGGATTCGGGCGGTCGCCGACGAGGTTGGTGCACTGGTCATGACCGACATGGCGCATATCGCCGGCCTCGTGGCTGCGGGGCTGCATCCAAGCCCGGTCCCGCACTCCGATTTCGTCACCACCACCACACACAAGACGCTGCGCGGTCCTCGAGGCGGCCTCATCCTGTGCCGTGCGCAGTATGCGAAGGACATCGACCGCGCCGTGTTCCCAGGCATCCAGGGTGGCCCGCTGATGCACGTCATCGCCGGCAAGGCGGTCTGTTTCAAGGAAGCACTCGCCCCGGAATTTCATACGTATCAGCAGCAGGTCGTGCGCAACGCCGCGCGACTGGCCGATCGGCTCGCACACGCCGGCTTCCGCATTGTCAGCGGCGGCACCGACAATCACTTGATCCTGGTGGACGTGTTCTCCAAGGGCATCACCGGCAAGGTGGCGGAAGCCGCCCTGGGGCGCGCCGAGATCACCGTCAACAAAAACGCGATCCCGTTTGATCAGAATCCGCCCATGGTGGCCAGCGGCATTCGTGTGGGCACACCCGCTGTGACCACCCGTGGTCTGGGCGAAGCGGACATGGATACGGTGGCTGCGCTCATCGCCCGTGTCCTGGACGCGCCCGAGGATCCCGCGGTGGCTGCAGCCGTCCGCGCCGACGTTCAAGCCCTGTGTCGGACTTACCCGCTGTATCCAGACCTGGCGCGCTGACCGCCAGCGTCGACGCGGTCTTCGCAGAGGACGGGCCACTGACCCGCGCGTTCGACACGTTCGAGGTCCGCACTGGCCAGCGCGAACTGGCGCACGCCGTCGCGTCGATGTTCGAGACGGGCGGCACCCTGTTGGCCGAGGCCGGCACGGGCACCGGCAAGACGCTGGCCTATCTTGTCCCCGCCGCCTTTGCCGGACGCCGCGTGCTCATCTCGACCGGCACGCGCACGCTGCAGGATCAGATTTTCTACAAGGACATTCCGGCGCTCGCGAACGCGCTGGGCACCGAGATCAAAGCCGCGTACATGAAGGGCCGAACAAATTTTCTCTGCCGCCACCGGTTTGATCGCCTGACCGAAATCGCCACGACCCTGACCGACGACGAACAGCACTGGCTGGACACGATTCGCGAGTGGTTGCCGGAGACGCAGACGGGCGACCGCGCCGAACTCACCGAGATGCCCGACGCCCTGCCCTTCTGGACCGAGGTCACCGCGACCAGCGAACAGTGCCTGGGGCGCGAGTGTCCGCAATTTGCGGACTGCTTCATCACGCGCATGCGCGAACGCGCCGATCGCGCCGACATCGTCGTCGTCAACCATCACCTGATGTGTGCGGATGCGTCGGTGCGACAGGGAGACTTCGGTGAAGTGATTCCGGCGTGTGACTTCGCCGTGATCGATGAAGCGCACCAGCTTGAAGACGTCGTCACGCAGTACTTCGGGATTGCGCTCAGCACGCATCGCGTCGATGAGTTTTCGCGTGACGCCCTGCAGGCCGTCGCGACCATTCCCGCCGCCGAGGGTCGCATCGCGGTGGGATGGCAACACGCAGTGGGCGATGTGGACCGCGCCGCACGGCGGCTCTTCGACACGGCGCGCCTCGAGATTCGGCACGCGCGCGGCGGGGACCGGCTGACGCTGACGCCGGACATGGCGGGCCGCTTGAGTCCGGAGGCCTCGGCGCTGCGCGAGGAACTTGATCGTTTGATGGCGGTCGTGCGGCCGCTGACGGAGATCCCCGACGATGTGGCGGCGATCGTGGCGAGGGCCAGCGGACTGCGTGACGACCTGCGCGTGTTGCTGGCCGCCGACGACCCGGCGTTTGTCCACTTTGTGGAGGTGCGCGGTCGCGGTGTGACCTTTCGAGCGGCGCCGATCGACGTCTCGGCGATTGTGCGCGAGAAGGTGATTGGGGAACGCCTGGCCACAGTGCTCACATCCGCGACCCTCACGGTCAGCGGGTCGTTCGCGTATATCCAGGGTCGGCTTGGTCTGGACCGCGCCGCCACCCTTCGACTGCCGTCGGAGTTTGATTTTGCGAGCCAGGCGCTGCTGTATCTGCCGCCGCAGATGCCCGACCCCCGTTCGCCGGAGTTCAACGTGGCGGCCGCCGGCGTCATCGCCGAGTTGTTGTCGCGGTCGTCCGGTCGGGCGTTTGTGTTGTTCACGTCCTACGCGGCGATGCGTGAGGTGCACGACCGAGTGGCGCCCCACCTGGAGTGGCCGACGTTCCTGCAAGGCGAGGCGCCCCGGTCGGCCATCCTGCGGGACTTCCGCGCGACCCCTCATGCCGTGCTGTTTGCGACGGCCAGTTTCTGGCAGGGCGTGGACGTGGCCGGCGAGGCCCTGAGCTGCGTGATTATCGACCGCCTGCCCTTTGCCTCTCCGGGCGACCCATTGGTGTCGGCCCGCATCAGCGCGATTCAGGCGGCGGGCGGCCATCCCTTCCACGACTACCAGATACCGCTGGCCACCCTCACGTTGCTGCAGGGGTTGGGTCGCCTGATTCGCACCCGCTCCGACCGTGGGGTGATGGCCGTCCTCGATCCGAGGCTCACACAGATGTCCTACGGCCGCCGGTTTTTGGCCTCGTTCCCGCCGGCCCCCCTGTCGCGAAACCTCGACGATGTCGCCGCCCTGTTCGGTGCGCGATGATAAAATACGCGTGGAGGATTTGTATGACCCGTCACTCTGGAATTCGCGGACTGATCACCGGCGCCCTCGCCATTGCACTGACCGTTGCTGCCGCCCCCGCGTTTGCGCAGGGCATGGGCTCCATGAGGGGCAAGGTGGTTGACGAGGCTGGCATACCCGTCTCCGAAGCCGAAGTCATCCTGGAATACACGGGTGACGTCGCGCTGACGGTCACTCTGAAAACCAATACGCGCGGGGATTTCACTCGGTCGGCGCTCCGCACCGGCGTGTGGAAAGTGCAGGCCTCCAAGGGCACACTCATCGGGCGCAACAACTCCGTGAAGGTCAACCTCAGCGACATGACGACGGTGGAGCCGATTGTGATCAAGGTGCCGACGGCGCCTTCGGCCACCGCCACCGACACGTCAGGCATGACGGCCGAAGACGTGGCGGCGCGCAACAAGCTGATGGAATCGATGAAGGCGGAGTTTGAGGCGGGCATGGCGCTGCTCGACACCGACCCGGTCGCCGCTGTCGCAAAATTTACGGCCGTGGCCGAGAAGATCCCGTCCTGCGGGCTCTGCTACACGCGTGTGGGTGATGCGCAGCTCAAGGCCAAGAACGAGGTGGCCGCCGAGACCGCCTATCTCAAGGCCATTGAAGTGGACCCGAAGGCACCCGACGCCTACTCGGCGCTGGCCGGCCTGTACAACCAGCAGAAGAAGTTCGCCGAGTCCGCAAAAATCAGCGCAAGGGCCGCCGAATTGGGCGGAGAGGGTGGCGGCAATGCGGCCGCAGTCCTCAACCAGGGCATCAGCCACTGGAACGCGGGCCAGTACCCGGAAGCGAAGGCGCAGTTTGAACGCGCGACGAAGCTCGATCCGAAACTCGCGGACGCGTTTTATCGGCTCGGAATGGCCAACGTGAATCTCGGCCAACTGCCCGATGCGGTCACGGCGTTCGAGGAATACCTCAAGCTGGCGCCGACGGGCGAACACGTCGAAATCACCAAGGGCATTCTCAAGAGCATCAAGGGCACGACCGCGCACGTGATCTGACGGGAAAGTGGTGTCCACGGTCAGTGACAATCTGCACGACGTGCGCCGCCGCCTTGAGGCGGCGGCGCATCGAGTGCACCGCCCCTCCCCTCCCCGCCTGATCGCCGTCTCCAAGACATTTCCCATTGACGCCGTCCGTGAGGCGGCGCTCGCCGGCCAGCGTGACTTCGGCGAAAACCGCGTCCAGGAAGGGCTCGACAAGATCGCGGCGACCACCGAGATCGGACTCACCTGGCATCTCATCGGCCATCTGCAAACCAACAAGGCAAGGAAGGCCGCTGGCGCGTTTCAGTGGATTCACTGCGTGGACAGCCTGAGCCTGCTGCAGAAACTCGACGCCGGCGCGATTGAGGCCGGCACCCGTCCCCAGATCCTGCTGCAGGTGGACCTGGCCGGCGAGGTCACGAAGTTTGGCGTCCCGGCTGCAGCGCTGAATGCGTTGGCCGTTGCCGCCATGGAAGCCACAGCGGTCCAGTTGCGGGGCCTGATGATCATTCCTCCCGCCGTGGACAATCCCGAGGATGCCCGCCCGTGGTTTGCCGGGCTGCGCGACGTGAGGGACTCATTGATCGCCGGTGGTATTCCCTCCTCTGCGCTCGCGGAACTCTCCATGGGCATGAGTCACGACTTCGAGGTCGCCATCGGCGAGGGGGCGACGATGATTCGGGTGGGCACCGCGATCTTCGGCGGGCGGCCACCGGCCGCACAACCATGACGACACTGACCGTCACCGGATCGTCGGATGGCGTCAGGTTTGATGCCAGGGTGACACCCCGTGCCTCAAGGAACGCGATCGAGGGTATTCGGGAGGGACGCCTCGTGATTCGGGTGACGGCGCCGCCGGTCGATGCCGCCGCCAACGTGGCGGTGATCGCGCTGCTCTCGGAGACACTCGGTCTGGCCAAACGGCAAATCATCCTGGTGGCCGGCGAACGATCGCGCACCAAGTCCATCGTGGTGACGGGCCTCACCGACACACAGTTGCGGGAACGTCTTGGCAGGCGCACGTAGACACATGCATAACGCCGTCCCCACCCTCCTCATCGAACATCTTGACCAGCTGTATACCGTGGCGGGCCGAGGTCCGAGAGCCGGGGTCCGACAAGGCGCGATTGCGGCCATCGCGGATGGCGCCGTCGCGGTGGCCGGCGAGACCATCATCGCGGCCGGCACCACCGCGGAGGTGCGCGCGCAGGTGTCAGCCACGTCGCAGACCAAGATCGTGGATGGACGCGGCACATCCCTGGTGCCCGGGTTTGTCGATCCCCACACCCATATCGTGTTTGCCGGCGACAGGCGCGACGAACTGCGGCGGCGACTCGCCGGCGCCACGTATGCGGAGATTGCGGAAGCGGGTGGCGGCATCCTCTCGACGGTGCGGGCCACGCGCGAGGCGACGGAAGAAGCGCTGGCCGTGGCGACGCGGCGCCGACTGGCCGAGATGTTGAGGGCCGGCACCACCACCGCCGAGTCGAAGAGTGGCTACGGACTCGACACCGAGACCGAAGTCCGCATGTTGCGAGTGTCGCGTGGACTGTCGGACACACAACCCGTGGAGCTCTCGACCACGTTCATGGGGGCACACGAGGTGCCGCCCGAATACCGGGGACGGCAGGGCGAGTACGTGCGCCTGGTCATCGACGAGATGCTGCCGGCTGCGGCGCCCTTTGCCGAATGGTGCGACGTTTTTTGTGACCGCGGTTTTTTTACGCCAGAGGAATCCACCGCCATTCTTGAAGCGGGTCGTGCCCTGGGACTCAAGCCGAGGATCCACGCCGACGAACTGGCCGCCAGCGGTGGCGCACAAGTCGCGGCCGCCGTTGGCGCACGCTCGGCTGATCATCTGGTGCACGCGACGCCCGAGGGCATGGCTGCCATGGCGACGGCGGGCGTCATTGCCACGCTGCTGCCGGCGGCCGCGTTTTATCTCAAGCTCGGACGCTTCGCTCCCGCGCGTGGGCTCATCACGGCCGGTGTGCCCGTGGCGCTGGCCACCGATATCAATCCGGGTGGCGGCTTTTCGCCGTCGATGCCGTTTGTGATGACGCTGGCCTGTTTCGCCATGGGGCTGACGTTTGAAGAGGCGCTGGTCGCCTCGACCATCAACGCGGCCGCGTCGCTGGATCGTCAGGACCGGATCGGCAGTCTCGAACCCGGCAAACAATTTGACGCGGTGCTCATCGACGGCTTGGCCGTCAATCTCCTCCGCGCCAATGCCTCCCCCATCGTGTCTGTTTTCAAAAAGGGTGTTTCATGTTGATCGATCGCACCGTTCCGTCGCTGCTTGAGGCCTTCAGCTCCGCCGATCCCACACCGGGAGGCGGGTCCGCGGCTGCACTCGTGGGGGCGACCGGCTGTGCGCTCCTCGCCATGGTGGCAGGCATGCCGAAGTCACGCACCAATGCCATTGCCGAACGTGAGGCGCTCGACCACGCACACACCGAGCTGATGAAGGTCCGCGACACGCTCATGGAGCTGATCGATCGCGACGCCTCCGCGTACGACCTCGTCATCGCCGCGTTCCGCAAGCCGAAGGCGACCGACGAGGAGAAGACGGAGCGCAAGGCGGCGATTCAGGACGCCACACGAGTGGCCACCGAGATTCCGCTGGAGACCATTCGAGTGTGCGTGGCGGGTATGCGCGAAGGCCGCGCGGCCCATACGCACGGCAACCCGTCAGCCGCCAGTGACGTGAAGGTGGGATTCCGCCTGCTCGTCGCGGCGGCGCTCAGCGCGAAGGACAATGTCGAGATCAATCTTGGCGGACTGACAGACGTCACGCTGCAGGCGTCGCTGCGTGAGGAGTCCGGGCGGCTGGCCACAGAGGCCGAGACGCTGCACGGTGAGGTTGTGGGGTAGTGGGGCGCGAGGGCTTCAACCCTCGCGACTACCGGACGCGATTGAGCAGTCGTTCCCAGCGCAGTCCGCTGTCGAACGAAAAATAGATGAACAGCGCCTTGCCCTTGACGTACCTCGCCGGCAGAAAGCCCCAGTAACGGCTGTCCTCGGAGTTGTCGCGGTTGTCGCCCATCATGAAGTACTGACCGTCGGGCACCGTGACGGGTCCGTAAAACTCGCGCAGGTCGCCGCTGGCGCCAAACGCGTCCGGCGTCGCGGGGGATGCGTAGTGCGCGTAGGCCTCCGGCAACGGCTGGTCGTTGATGTAGAGCACTTTGCTCCGCAGTTCGAGCCGGTCACCAGGCAACCCAATGACACGTTTGATGAAGTCGCGCTCGGGCTCTTCCGGATATTTGAAGACCGCGATGTCGCCCCGGCGAATGTCGCGCGTCGGCAAGATTGCGCGCTCGATGCCCGTGGCCGTCGGAGAGAAGATCATCTTGTTGACAATGAGATGATCGCCGATCAACAGGTTCGGCTCCATGGAACCGGTGGGAATCTTGAACGCCTGAAACACGAAGGTCCGCACAAACAGCGCGAGCACGACCGCAATGATCAGCGACTCGGTATACTCGCGCAGCACGGACTTCTTCACGACTCGGTGCCCACTTTCAGCACGGCGAGGAAGGCTTCCTGCGGGATTTCGACGCGGCCAACACGCTTCATGCGCTTTTTGCCCTCTTTCTGCTTCTCGAGCAGCTTGCGCTTGCGCGAGATGTCTCCGCCGTAACACTTGGCCAGCACGTTCTTCCGAATCGCGCGCACGGTTTCGCGCGCCACCACGCGACTGCCAATCGACGCCTGAATCGCGATCTCGAACATCTGTCGCGGAATCAACTCGCGCATCTTGGCCGCCAGCGCCCGGCCGCGCTGATACGAATTGTCCTTGTGCACCACATTGGCGAGCGCATCCACAGGCTCACCATTGACCATGATGTCGAGCTTGACCAAATCCGCCTCCTGATACCCGACGACATGGTAATCAAGGGACGCATACCCTCGGGAAATCGTCTTCAGGCGGTCATAGAAGTCGAGGACGACCTCGTTGAACGGCATCTCGTAGGTGATGACGACGCGATCGGACTTGAGGTACTCCATGCCCTTCTGCACGCCGCGTTTTTCCTGACAGAGTTCAAGAATGGCACCGACGTGCGCGGAGGGCGTGAGAATGGTGGCCTTGATGACCGGTTCTTCAAACTTGGAAATCCGTCCCGCGTCCGGCAATTTGGACGGGCTGTCGATTTCCTGCACCACGCCATCGGTGGTGGTGACGCGGTACAAGACGCCCGGAGCGGTGGTGACCAGGTCCATGTTGTATTCGCGTTCGAGCCGCTCCTGGACGATTTCCATATGGAGCAGTCCGAGGAACCCACACCGGAACCCGAAGCCGAGTGCGGCCGACGTTTCCGGCTCGAAGAAAAACGCCGCGTCATTCAGCCGGAGTTTTTCCATGGCCTCGCGCAGTTCCTGATACTCCGAGTTTTCGACCGGATACAGCCCGGCGAACACCATGGGCTTGAGTTCCTTGAATCCTGGAAACGGTTCAAGCGTCGGACGTGCCGCATCGGTGATCGTGTCGCCAACCCTCGCCTGCGCGACGTCCTTGATGTTGGCAACCATGTATCCGGCCTCGCCGACACCGAGGGAATCCACCGGCGTGGGTTTCGGGCCGAACACGCCGAGTTGCTCGATCTGGAGATCAATGCCGCCCTGCATCAGCCGGATTTTCTGTCCGGGTTTCATCGACCCGTCAATCACTCGCGTGAGGATGATCACGCCGCGATAGGCGTCGTACCAGGAGTCGAAGATCAGCGCCTTGAGCGGTGCGTCGGCGTCGCCCTTGGGCGCGGGCAGACGATGCACGATCGCTTCGAGGATCTCGTGGACGCCGATCCCGGCCTTCGCGCTGGCGAGGATCGCGTGGTCGGCATCAAGGCCGATGATTTCCTCGATCTGGCGCTTGGCTTCTTCCGGCTGGGCGCCAGGCAAATCGATCTTGTTGATGACCGGAATGATCTCGAGGTTGTTCTCGACCGCGAGATACGCGTTGGCGAGCGTCTGCGCTTCCACGCCCTGTGAGGCGTCGACCAGGAGCAGGGCGCCTTCACACGAGGCAAGCGAGCGTGTCACTTCGTACCCGAAGTCGACGTGCCCCGGCGTGTCGATCAAATTCAGGACATACGTCTCGCCATCGTCGGCCTTGTAGTTCAGGCGGACGGCGTGGGCTTTGATCGTGATGCCGCGCTCGCGCTCGAGGTCCATCGAGTCGAGGACCTGCGCCTCCATCTCGCGCGCCTGCAGCGCGCCGGTGGCTTCGAGCAGACGGTCGGCCAGCGTCGACTTGCCGTGATCGATGTGGGCGATGATCGAAAAATTGCGAATCAGGCGCTGGTCCATGGAACTCCGGACTCCTAGCGCTGTTCGATCGGCAACACCTGTTGCGGATATGCAGGGCCAATGTAGTCGGTGCGCGGCCGGATCAGACGATTGTTCTGATACTGCTCGAGCACGTGGGCCGTCCATCCGGAGATGCGGCTGACGGCGAAGATTGGCGTGTAGAGGTCGATGGGAATGCCCAGCGAATAAAACATCGACGCGGAATAGAAGTCCACGTTCGGGTTGAGCTTCTTCTCGGCCTTGACGACCTGCTCAATACGCTCGGACATCGCGTACCACTGGGGCTGGCCGGCCTTCTCGCCAATCGACTTGGAGAAACGGCGCAGGTGTGTGGCGCGTGGGTCTTCGGTGTGGTACACGCGATGGCCGAAGCCCGAGATCTTTTCCTTGCGCGCCAGCTTCGCGCGGATGAACTCCTCGGCGCGTTCGACGCCGGCGTCCTGACCAATTTCGAGGAGCATCTTCATCACTTCGGCGTTGGCGCCGCCGTGCAGCGGGCCCTTGAGGGCTCCAATGGCGCCGACAATCGTCGAGTGCAGGTCCGTCAGCGTGGCGGCCGACACGCGCGCTGCAAACGTGGAGGCGTTCAGTTCGTGATCCGCATGCAGCACCAGTGACACGTCAAACGCGCGCGCCGCGAGCGCCGACGGGCGTGTGCCGGTGAGCATGTACAGAAAATTTGCCGCGTGGCCCAGAGCGGGATCGGGATCGATGTGGCCGCCACCGGCCTGCATCCGCCCCCAGGTGGCGACGAGCGACGCCATCTGCCCCGTCAGGCGCACCGCCTTGCGATAGTTCGCCTCGGGCGTTGAGACCGACGCGTCGGCATCGTAGTGGCCCAACATCGAGGTCAGCGTGCGCAGCGCATCCATGCCCTCAACGGCGGGCATCGACTTCATCGCACGCAGAATCGGTTCGGGAAGGATACGGGCAGCCGCGAGCTGCGTCTGGAGATCACCCAGCTCCGCGCGTGTCGGAAGGCGGCGGTGCCACAGCAGGAAGCAGCACTCTTCAAACGAGACGCCGTGATCGATGTCCGCCAGTTCGTGGATGTCATACCCGCAATAGGACAACACCCCGCGATCGCCATCGATGTAACAAATTGCGGACTCACCTGCGACGACGTCTTCGAGGCCGGCTTTGGGTTTTACGGGTGCTGCGGTCGACATTGCCAACAATCCTTACGTGCCTATTCGGCAATCTGTGGAGCCTTCGGGATCACATCGTCGCCAAACTGCTGGAGCAGCGACATGAGGCCGGTATAGAGGAAGCCGAACTGAAAGAGGACGAGAAACGGCAGCGTGCCGTAGATGCCGTGCATCAACGCGTACACGACCGTCATCGAGAAGTAGAGACCCAGCGCCGTTTCGATCAGCGGCTGAATGGACATCGTCTGGTGGTATTTTTTGCCCTGCCAGCCGTCCTTGTTGTTCGCGATGCCGTACTTGGCGGTGCGTGCAAATTCGCCGGGGCCGCCAAACAGCGCTTCAAAGACCGCCTTGGTGTTGTTGACCGCGAGGCCGATGCCAATCGACATCACGATGGGCAGGTACTTCACGCGCGACTTCCAGTCGGTGTAGAGCTCACGCTGGGAGACCAGGTAGAAGTTGGCCACCGAGGCCGTGGCGGCCATGAAGAGGGGCACGTCAATGAGCAACATCTCCGTCCAGCCCATGTTGTAGCGCACGACCATCGCCGGGAACATCAGCACCGACAGCACACACATCAGCAGGTAGTTGAAGTTGGCCGTGAGGTGAAAGAACGCCTCGATCTTGATCTTGCGCGGCAGGTCTGACGCGAGAATCGCAGGCAGGACCTTACGGCACGTCTGGATGCTGCCCTTCGCCCAGCGGTGCTGCTGCGACTTGAACGCGTTCATCTCCACCGGAACTTCGGCCGGTGTGACCAGGTTGGGCAGGAAGAGGAATTGCCAGCCACGCAGCTGCGCGCGGTAGCTCAAATCCAGATCTTCGGTCAGAGTGTCGTGCTGCCAGCCGCCGGCATCGTCGATCGCCGTGCGACGCCAGACACCCGCCGTGCCGTTGAAGTTGAAGAAGCACCCCGCGCGGTTGCGGCCGCCGTGCTCAAGGACAAAGTGGCCGTCGAGCAGGATCGACTGAATCTTGGTCAGGAGCGAATAGTCGCCGTTGAGGTGGCCCCAGCGCGCCTGCACCAGTGCGACCTTCGGATTCTGGAAATAACCCACGGTCTTCATCAGGAAGTCCGACGTCGGCACAAAGTCCGCGTCAAAGATCGCGATGAACTCGCCGCGCGCGACCTTCATCGCCTCATCAAGCGCGCCGGCCTTGTAGCCCGTGCGATCGGTGCGGTGGAGATATTTGATGTCGAAGCCGAGCGTAGCGAACCGCTGCACGGCCATGTCGGCGATCGCACGCGTTTCGTCGGTGGAGTCGTCGAGCACCTGAATCTCGAGTTTGTCCTTCGGATATTCGATCTCGACCACCGCGTCGATCAGGCGGTCCACCACATACATCTCATTGAAGATCGGCAACTGAATGGTCACCACCGGCAGCTCGGCCATCGGCGGCGGCGGTCCGGGCACCTTGTCCTTGTTCTTCATGTATTCGTAGACAAGGTAGTACCGGTGCCAGCCATAGATCCCGAGAATGCTCAGGACAAAAAAATAGGCGACGAGGACTGACGTTTCCAGTGGCGACATAGGCAGGGATCCGGGCGCAAACTCTGACCCATTATTGTAGCCGGGAAACAGCGAATTCTCTGGGGTCCAGGGTCCGACGGGGTCAGGGTCCAGGGTGCTCCAGAGGGCCGGGGGCCTGGCTTACCGTATCAACAATAGTCGTCTACACTTTATTTGTTTAAACTAATTATTTCTAACCGAAGGAACCGCCCATGACCACCGCCACCGTTGCCGCCGCCACGACCTGGACCATTGACC
>ENA-ORBV01007012-ORBV01007012.1-microbial-mat-metagenome-genome-assembly--contig:-NODE-7012-length-19549-cov-8.002671_pt1 | contig 19549 bp, 14 predicted proteins | sample MGYA00237777_ERZ505514 | MGnify/ENA primary metagenome ERZ505514 (study PRJEB26160, sample SAMN06269048) | microbial mat metagenome | isolation source: Oligotrophic lake microbial mat | place... | reverse complement strand
GGTTCAACCAACAAGCGGGCATGGCATCCATTAACGAAGTTCTTTTCTCAAAAAACTTCTCTCCTGAAACAAGAACCCCTCGATCATCAAGAACCTTGATGAAAGCATCGAATGGAAGTCTTGTCGGTACTTGGATGAGTGTTGACACGTTTGTGGGAGCGAATCCAATCTTGATGCGTCACCTTTAATTGGGCTTCAATGGCAAGAGATATAAGAGTCCATTGATCGATCTTTCTGCTTCCAAGTTTACGGCGAACCAATTCCAAATGATGACGCATGTGGGTCTTATCTTGCTTGGCTACGACCTGATCGTAGGCTTGATTAACTTGCGAGCTGTCTCCTTCTTCCTTGATAATCTTGATCTTGTGTTCGGCGAACGTCTTGTGCGCTTCTTCGACATTAACGTGAGAACCGAAGCCGTCAAGTGATATGCATACCCACCAATTGGGATAGTCTTTGATGACTGGCATTTGGCGAATGCCCTTGCAGAATGCCGGCACGAGTTGGGCCCAAGTATCATCAGTCATGTAAGCTGATGGAGACATAACAATAGCTGAACCCTTTGGACATCTGGTATTAAGAAGAGTCTTGATAGATGGGCGATCCATTCGAGTTCCCTTCGCTAAGAAGGTAAAGGGTCCTTGTTCCCCGGAAGCCATGCCAACCCGGAGACTCGTAATTGACGCTCTGCTGTCATCAGTGTTCTTCTCTGTCTTCTTCTTGTTGCTTGAAGCAATGACTCTGATGGATCCATCAGAATTTGCCATCAGACATGTCTCGTCAAGATTTCCAAAGAAATGATCTTGCACGTCTTCAAACTCGGCTTCCGGCTGATTCAATCTCCGGAGTTCAAATAACGCGTCATCGACACACGTATGCCACCTTAACTGTTGCTCGACTTGGATCTGACTTCGTTTGGTAGTTGTGGCTTGGGCTGCGACTGTTCGGCCGTTGTTCTTCAATCCTTTCATTTTGCCTTGTCGAATGAGATAATCGAAATGATTCTCCGCAGTTCGCCGGCACGACGTCTGGGATAACTCCATGATGAGTGTGATGGCTTCATTTCTTGACATGCCATTGTTGGCCTCATCTCTGTACCTCATGGTGCTTGCCAATAATTCCACTTCATAATCATCAAGCAAGGCTTTGCCACCTCCTCTGAGCTTTGGGAACACCATTTCGCGTGTAACGTCCTGGACAGACACGCCGTGCTCCGCGGCAATCAATTCGAACCGCTTGACGTGGCGCTGGAGGGTTGATCTTGGCATGCTTGTCTTGTCTGCAAGAGGGTTGATGCCATTGATGTCATCATGGTCTTCATTCCTCCTCAAATGCAGAGAAACAGAAACAGCTTCCTTCAACGATGGAAAATTCTCTGGCACATTCCAATTCACATGCACGGGCTTGTGGGTCTTCCTCTGGAAATGCGACTTGGGTTTGTTCATGGGGAGAGTTGCTTCTATTGTCAACGGAGGAGGTTTTTGGGAGGGTGGACGTCCCTTGGCAATTTTCCCAAAATGTCCCTCAATTTTCCCCTGCTTTCGAGCGGCAGACTTAGCCTGTCTCGTGCGGAAGGTGAGGAGTGCGTTGGGCATGGTGATAGGTAGATGGACGGCCGCTGTTGTGGTTTAAATCAATTGTAATACAAGCGTCATTGTCAAACAAAACACTGAGTGTTTATTACACGTGCTATGTAGTGTCAGTTTGTTGATTCTTGGAACCGTTCGGATGAGAGCAAGGCAGCTATGTTCGTGACACTCAACCCTTTTATTGGCTCTATAGCTAGATCTCACTTAGACGAATTGATCGCGCTCCTAACTTTTATTTTATGTTCGATATTCAAAGAGCTAAAATTCATAATGCTCGCTCGCGATAAAACCGTGTTTATACGTGTTAATAGGAGCGAAACTCCGATGCCCATGACGTCAGGGCCCAATAAGGTTCAGGTACACTCTACTACTAACCAAACAGCTTATACTGCAAACGATAGAGCTACGGCGAGGGAGTATCTATGTCAAAGACTGGAAAGCTATTTAAATTAATATGCGAAATATCGAAGGAACTATTATTTGAAATCGGGAAGCATGGAGGTGGAATTGACAGGAAGAGATAGTTCGGAAAAGCGTCACCGGCGTTAGCGCGCAGCAATTCAATTGCGCGGCTTGGCAAGCATGAAGAAGGCCAATGCTCCCGCTGCGGCAAGTACTACTCCGAGACACGCGGCAATGGCCACTGTGGAATTGCCCGACGGTTCCACAGCTTTTGCGGTGAGTTTGACGACTTTATTGCCTTGTGAGCGTGACAACGCAGCGGCCTCAGCAAGGCAGTTATCGCCGCTAACAACGATCGTATCGCCCTCGTCATCAATGAACTGCAACTGAACGTCCTTGGCGACTCCTTTCTCACTTAAGGTGGCCATCAATTTTGTCACATTGAGCTCGCTGCGGATACGGTGGGTGTTACCCTTAGGATCCACGACTATAAAAACACAGTGATTTTCTGCTTCTGAGAGCCCAAAAGCAGAATCTTGAATACTTTTGGACTCTACTCTTGTGTCGTTGATGGTGCTTGTGTCGTCTCCCAAGCTACGGAACTCTAGTGTCGCTGGCACTCCGTTTGGCAAAGGAGAGGTGGTGGCCATGACAGGCGACCTAGCCATAGCCCGTACAGGTGCCTTCGTCGAAATCTTTGGCAGCGACCCAACATGAGAATCTACCGCGGACCGCTCATCCGAAAGGCTGCCGCAATCAAGCGCATTGCAAAAAATATTTCTCCAGCCATTTACTCCGCCACACGCTAGTATCAAGTCCATGACATCGACAACTCCAAGTACCCTATCCTCTTCATCACACACAGGCAGGGTCAGAAATCTGTTGTCGTGCATCACTTGCATGGCCTCTAGGACTGTCATGCTGCTAGCTACTGATTCTGGACTTGCAGTCATTACATCTTCAACAGCTGTGGAATCTGGTGGAAGACCTTTTGCCACAACTCTTGTCATCATGTCTTTAAAGCCAAAAATACCAATCAGCTCTCCATCTTCTACGATCAAGGCCGCTTTTCTGTGATCGGCCATAAGCAATCCTGCTTCTCTCACACTGGTATCAGGGGACACAATAGTTGCAGCAGCATTACCAGCCAGAAGATTGGCTAAAGTTGGAGATGCTTGATTTCCAAAGGCCTGTGCCATGACATGGCTTAGGAGGGCTTGCAAGGCAGCATCATGTGCGTTGCCACTAGATTGCTGGCCAACAACATTCTTCAACACATCTTCTGCTGCAGAACTACTCTTCTCAACAGACTTCTCTAGCTTGGAGATAGCATCATGCAAACATTTGGCAATATCCAAAACTCCCACGACAGCTCCACTGTCATCTAGCACTGGAAGATGCCTGAAGTGATTTTCCACCATGATTGCCATTGCATCCATAGCTGAATCTGACACAGATACACATGTGGGGTCTGGTGTCATTACTTCTGAAACACTTGTAGTAGAAGGGTCAACAGATTTTGCAACCACTCTCCTTGTGACGTCAACATCAGTAAGAATTCCTCTCAGGTTTCCATTTGGTCCAACGATCACCGTGGAGTCATTTCGTTTGCTTGTGAGAAGCTCAGCCACAGCCAAGACACTATCACTCTCGCAGGAAACGATTGCCTTTCCGGGCCTCAGTTTGGAAACAGTACGCAAGTCGTCTTCCTTCCCTCTTGTAGACAGTCTCCCAGCTGTGCTATTCTTAGCTGATTGCGAGCAGCTCTCATAACTGACCACGGAGCAAGACTCAGAAGCATCATCCATCTCCAAATTTTGACGGAAGATTGATCGCCACCCCTTTTCTCCGCCACAGGCGTTAATCAAATCCATAACAGCAACCACTCCCAGCACTCTGCCTCTCTCATCCCTCACAGGAAGGGTCAAAAATCTATTGTCATGCATCATCTGCATGGCCTCGAGGACCGTCATGCTGCCCAACACTGCTTCCGGATTTGCAGTCATAACATCTGAGACAGCGGTTGAATCAGGAGGAAGACCTTTAGCAACAACTCTTGTCATCATGTCTTTGAAGCCAAAAATACCAGTCAGCTCTCCATCTTCTACGATCAAGGCCGCCTTTCTGTGCTCGGCCATGAGCAATCCGACTTCTCTCACGCTCATGTCCGGGGACACAATGGTTGCTGCAGCTTCACCTGCAAGAAGACTAGCAAGAGTGGGGGAGGACTGGTTTCCAAAGGCCTGTGTCATGACTCGACTAAGCAATGCTTGAAGGGCAAGGGCCTGTGAACCATGAGCACCCTGCTGGCCTACTACTTGCTTCACCACATCTTCTGCTGCTGAGCTACTCTTCTCAACTGACTTCTCAAGCTTTGTGATTGCGTCATTCAGACACTTGGCAATGTCCAAAACTCCCACCACAGCTCCGCTGTCATCCAGAACTGGAAGATGCCTGAAGTGATTCTCCACCATGGTCGCCATTGCATCCATAGCTGAGTCTGACATGGAAACACAGGTTGGATTTGGGGTCATCACAACAGATGCGCTTGTGGCAGAAGGGTCCATGGACTTGGCAACCACTCTCCTTGTGATGTCCACATCCGTGAGGATACCTGCTAGTGTGCCACTGTCATCAACAACAATTGTCGCATCAGCTCTCTTACTGGCCAGCATTTGAGTAACAGCCAAGATACTGTCACTTGAACCAGAAATCAGGGGCTTTTTGGGTCTAAGTTTCGAAACAGGTCGCTCGTCTGCTGCTTCTGCAAGCATCGGCATTTTGTTTTCTCTTGGTTTTTGAACCTGTGAACGCTGCCTTGCGGAAGAAAAGCTTTGAACTGAGCCAGCATCTGAGTCATCTTCGTCAAGCTCCATAGCGCTGCTGAATATTGATCGCCAGCCATTTACTCTGCCACAGGCATTGATGACATCTATCACGTCTACAACACCCAATACAGCACCCTCATCAGTACAAACAGGCAGAGTAAGAAACCTCTGGTCATGCATGGTCTGCAGAGCCTCTAGAACTGTCATATCCGGTGACACAAATTCAGGATTCTCAGTCATGACCGTTGAGACTGCAGTACTGGAAAGAGGCAAATCCTTTGCGACGGCTCTGGTCATCATGTCCTTGAAGCCAAATATTCCCAACAGCTTGCCTTCCTCAACAACAAGGGCGGCTTTTCTGCTCTCTGCCATGAGTTTCCCAGCGTCTTGGATGGATGTTGTCGGGCTGACAATGGTGGTTGGCTTGTCTTTCAAAAGACTACCAAGCGTAGGAGATGTCTGGTCTCCAAATGCCTTGGCCATGACCTGGCCAAGAAGCGCTTGTAAAGCCAAGGCATGAGCATCACCAGTGCTCCGATTACCAAGGACTTGTTTCACTGTATCCTCCGCCATGCTGTTGTCTTTTGCCTCTGACTTTTCCAATTTGCTGATAGCGTCATTCAAACATTTGGCAATATCAAGCAACCCAACAACAGCACCTGAGGTATCAACAACCGGTAGGTGGCGAAAGTGGTTCTCAATCATTGTGGTCAATGCGTCCAATGCAGAGTCTGTAGCAGCCACGCAAGTTGGGTTGGGGGTCATGACCTTCGCCACTTCTGTAGTGCCTGGATTAATTGAATTCGCCACTACACGACGAGTGATGTCTACGTCAGTCACAATTCCACACAATGTCCCATCCTTGTCAACAATCAGGGATGCATCTCCACGGTTGCTGGCAAGTTCCTGCGTCACGGAGAGAATGGTATCAGTTGTGGAGGACAAGTGGGCTTTCTTTGGGCGCAACTTGGAGACCGGTCTTGCGGAGGAGTTCCTCTTATGAGACTGTGACTTCATCGCTTTGCTTGCTGGAAGCGAATGCACGCTCATTGAGTCATCTGATCTTCCACCTGTTTTCGCGACTGGCATGGACTTAATACTCTGGTTATCATCGAACGACGGGAAAGCTGATACTTGCGGTTGTTGTTTCCTCTTGGGAGAAAGCTGAGCTTTCGCTGTCTTTAGAGTTTTTTGCGCAACTACAACAGGTTGTCCTTTCCCTTTCGATGACGCGACCACCACCGGTTTCGATGATGCTGAGCCTTGCTTTCCTGTAGGTACCGGATTTTTGGGGAGTTTTTCGCGTTCCTTTTGCAGTTTTTGCTCCAGCTCCTCAACAGTCTTATTGATCATATCTGCCTTCGAGAAGTCTTTCTGGGCTACCGCATCGTCGAAGTCTTTCCGCGTGGAACGAAGCTTCTCTTCGATTTCAGGGAGCGTAGGCAGCATCTTTCGTAAATTTTCAAGCGTTTCTGTGTACGTGTTCAAGTCCTGTGCCTTCTGAAAGTTCTTGGAAGCGACTGCCTTCGATACTTCAGATGCCGTCGCGGATATCTCGTCTTCCAGGTCGGCCCGAGTTTCAAATGTCATTGACTTTCCATCCGGGCCGATCACTGCGGCCCCGGCTGCAGCATCAGTTAAGGCCGGGCACTCCTTGGTGCGAACACGCTCTACCTTAATCTTTTCTTCAAGGCGGTCAATCAGTTCGTGGAGTTCTCCGGCTCTAGCGAAATCTTTGTTCTCGATCACAAGTGATAGCTCCGTTTGCTTGGAAATTAGGTCGTCTTCCATCTCCTGTAGCGAGGGAAAGAATTTGCGTAAAGCTTCCTTCTTATCCAAAGTCTCCTGTAGAGCTGAGGCCTCCTTGAAGTCCTTTGCGGCGATTGCACTTTCTACGGACGAACGAATCTCTGCGATTTGCTGCTCCAATTGAGCACGGGAGTCGATTCCATCCAAACCATTTGCTTTATTGTCGGTCTCCGCCTCGTTTGTCTCGTTATCGCTATCAGAACCGTTTTCCATTGCCAAAGCATCGTCCAAACGGCGCTTTGCTTCTTTGACGCTGGCCTGGGCTTCGGCGGCACCGGAAAAGTTTCTGCTAGATGCAGCAACCGCAACAGCCTCCTCGGCCACCTGTAGTGCTTCTTTCAGTTCGTCGAGCGTTGGCAATTCCATTCGCTTCGCGACTAATTCGTCCACTTTCTTTTGCAGAGGATCACATGCAGTGTAATTCTTGCTGGCCAGAGCGTCTGCAAATTCTTTCTCGGCTTTACTGATTTTTTCTTCCAACGCAGAACGAGTAAGAGGTTTCTTCTCTTCTACCACTTCGTTCAATTCAGCACTTTGCGAAAGAACAACACAGAGAAAAGAAGACGTGAGTCGCGAACAATCTCGAACGAGAGCAAATGCGCCCGCGTTGAACTTACATTTTAGCTTCCAGCTCTGCCGCAAGTTTGAAGTCTTTCTCCTTGACTGCGCTTTCTAAGTTGGCTTGTTCTGTAGCAAGTATGCGTTTGACATCCTTGTATGTCATTCCGCTGTATGGGTCTCGAAGAAGCTCGACACGAGCACAAGCAGCTTTTCGACGTCCAAGGGCCTGAACTTTCACTATTCCAAATTTGATAGTGCGATAACGCCGAGCTTGTGTGTGAGAACGGTACGTAGCTGTGATTTTGTTCGCAGCCACTTGCCTTCGATAAAATTGAAGCATATGCAACCGAAATTTCATCCAAGGTACGAGCAATCGAACCACTCGACGAACAGCTACCCTGCGGCCAAATCTTCCAATTGTTCGTACCGCGCGATGAACTCGCAGTGTTGCAAGTTTCTCGAGCTTGTCTGATAGTTCCCGGCGAAGGAAGATCTTTGAGTGCCCTATCTGCCAGTCAGCATCGGTGACGGAGAGCCTTTTGGACAGAACCTTGACTAGATGCTCAATTCCAGAACCCGCGTCCATTTCGTCTTGGCCAAGGAGTACACTGAAGCGATTATAGAAACTTTCGTGATCTTCTCGCAGGGCATATCCTTCGCGGCGAATTCGGATTGCTTCCATCATGCCCGAGTAACGCAACTGCTTCAAAACCTCGCCAGAAGAAAATGCATTCGGAGTTTTGTGAAGATTTGGTTTGATGCATCTGATGTAGTGTGGTTGGGTTTTTTCGAGATCGGCGACTAAGATTTGAAGGGAACTTCGAAATTGCGACCCTACGCTAATACCTCGAATCGATGAACGTTTTGGAGAACTTAAACCGCCGCCGCTGCCCCCTGTAGAGCATGAAAAGACTGACTGTGCCAGAGGGATTGACGAGTCATCGCCAAGGGACCTCAACTCCGTACTGAGAGTTTCCATATTCTTCTCCACGAAGCCATCAACTGTGTATCGAACCTGCAGTGTAAAAAAGAAAAATAAGATAAGTTGGGAGATACTGATATTGTGTCTGAAATAAAACCATTGCGAAAAGGTCCAAGGTGTACGGGAGAAAGACGCACCTCGCCGGCAAAATGAACAATGATGAATTGGTTGTCGTTTCCGAACTTGGGGGTTACAAAGTAGTCGTGCGATGTGTTGCCCTCGTCCGCAAGAGATTTCTTCACCTCGGTGCCAATTGCATTTCCATACTGCTTGTGAAGCTGGTTGACAAATTTAATGTCTTTCTCGGATGCATTGCCCATTCCACCCCATGCGTCGTCCAGCGTATTGAGCACACCAACCGTGCCGTTGCCGCCTTCAATCAAATCAAGGCACGGACGGTTGTCGTTGAAAGTAATGTACGTCCAATCAATGCCCTCTGCGCTGTATAGATTCTGTTCTACCGTGAATACATTTTCGTTGAACTGCCTCTGAAGTTTCTCGTTACAATAGTTGATCAACAGCTGCTCATACCCGTTCTCTTGGAAGCATTCGAAGCCGTAGATATCGAGCACCCCAATGAACACTGTGTCGTCATTGTTTCCGTCGCTGATCTTGGCTAACAGGTCCCTTCTCTTCTTGGAGGGGCTTTGCGCGACGTGAGAAGTCTTATCCAAGGTTTCGTTAATGCAAGTGACAAGCCAGAGGAAGATGCTAGAGTACGTCAGCTTCGACAACGCATCGCGCTTTTCTGCAGCGTTTGCTACCGTTTGTGCCTTCTTGATTGTCTTGCCTCCGACGGTGATATTCTTCGTCAAAATAGCATCTGAAACATCCTCTTCTTTCATACCCAACAATTCGCAGGCCTTCTTGAAGCTAGCTACACTGTCATCTTGGACCTTGGCATGCTCGCTATGTCCTGGCTCTCCATCTTCGCCTTTTTCTTCAAACTGTACGTTACCCAAGTGCAAAACGCCCGCTACAAGGCCAAACAAAGCCTTCTGGTCCTCTTGTGAGACCCCGATCTGAGTCAAACACTCACATGTGTTGGCGAAATCGGCCGCGTCGTTGATTGTACTTTTGTCCGAATCTCTATTTCCTAGATAGTTGAATAGGCGAGATCCACCTTCTAGACCAAGACCTTCCAGTAGCGGAGAATCCGTGCTTGCCAGCAGTTGGTAGAAAATGTGATAGTTCCGCTCTCCCTCAACTTGGTGCGCAATACGCGTTTTTTCCAAGAGATAGTTGGAAATGGACGCCCCCGTGATGGAACCAGTGGAGGTACTGAAGAAGATATTGATAAATTTTCCGAAACGACTCGAGTTATCGTTTCGAAGGGTTTGGGCATTTCCGAATGTCTCGAGGAGGGGGTTGGACGATAACACACGGTCCTCTAGAGCAGCGATCATTTTTCCGTCGGGGCTCATCATGGTATTGTTGATGTTGCCTCTCGTTTTCTTGGTGATGCGTGCGAGGTACTTCATGATATACTTTGTAGCCTCCGTTTTTCCCTGTTTGTCGATGAAGAAAGCGGTGAAGATGTGAGACAGAGACAAGATGATAAAATACCTGTGCAAGCAGTACGTCTGCACAGGCAATTTCACAGCCAAAAGTATGACTTACAGCACCACTTTCGCCACTAATGATAATACTCTGGTTGCGAGCTTTGCCCGAAGGAACATGGTGTTCCGTGAGCAAATCAACATCTTCATCGTCCATGTGCTTGTAGTCCATGCTTGGGTGCACGGAATCCATCATGGCCACGTAGGCACGGTCCGCAACTTGAAAAAGGTGCGGAGGTTTCTCCCCCGAAATGTCACCTGTCGCGCGGTATTTCATCATGAGTTCCTCCGAGTATAAGGATTGCCCATCGGGCAAAGTAACGGTTCTGTAGGGATTTATGGAAATCAAAATGGGCCCGGCACTGGTGTAAATATCATCCATCTTGTAGCGCGTGCGAAGTGTGTGCAATAGACTGGCTTCTGTCACATGAGGCAAGTGCAAAATGTCATCCATGCCGACATAATCATCAGGTGCAGACAATGCCTGGAGTTTGGAGCTATCGTAGATTTTGTGGAGGGTGCCGTCGACCGTCTTGACTAGGGTGGGCCCATCATAAGGTTCCGTGTTATTGGTTTTTCCATTGCCGGCGTTGTTGTTATTGTCGTCTTCAAGTCGCTTGATGATAGTACATGGAACGTAAAGATGCTTGGATGAATAGAGCACTTCGTCATCTCCATTTTTTCCAAGATTACGTGTTGATTGTGATTTTTTGAAAGGTGTCTCAAAGTTGCTCACTGAATCATTATTATCTGTCATTACCAAGGCAGGGTCGAAATAGTACTCCACAACTGCCTTTCCCGTAACCTAAAAAAGTTTGAAAGTAGAATGGTGAGATATTCTTGTATTGTTTGTAGGATGGGGCGAGGTAATAGGAAGGAAAGAAACTGGACAACCCGACATCTTCCATTGGTGGAAGCAAGAAGAAAGTACACAGAATGAAGGGCCGAAAGATTCAACTTACCAAATCAACAGCTTTGGCTTTCTTGGTGTTCTTTAAACTCTGAGGCTGACGATGAACCAGAGGCCTACGAGGCGTCTTGTAGGGTGTGGTCATGTTATCGTTCGATGATCCAGTACTAGTATGGTAAACTGGCTTTGCAATGAATCAATGAATGCCGATGATCTTGAGACGGAAGGCAAAATTTGATGTTGTACGCCGCGAGAACGAATGCCGTTCTTTCTTTTTGGGGCGGGCTAGCTAGCTAGATAGATAGCACTTGAGGGCTTCTTGGAATCAAATTTGGAAGCTTGAGTATTTTACTTTAGCAACGACAACCACCGCTAGCGTTTGTTCAACAAAATAAATGATGCTGTGCTACGTATTTAATTTAATAATTTATAGTACAGTAGTTGGTTGGAGTTAGTACATTAATATAATAGCTACCGGTAGTAGTTGGTTGAAGTTAGTACACGTACCAATAGTGTTGACCACATTTTGTCGTTTTCCTGTTTGCATCCATCGGCCAATCATCATTCATCATCCATCACCTGTCAGTCAGGCCCTCGTCATCGAAAATTTGAAAAAGCATTCTACCGTTTTCGAGGTCTCGTACGTAAGTATCCAAACGATCATTAAGTATTTCGTGTATCGGCCAACGTCTATCCTATGTCTTTCATTAACGCCTAGACTCGTGGACAACGATCACTAGAAGTAAGCACGTTTGAACCTTTCTGCCAAGGCTCGTCCTTATCCATCCAAATTGGTGCGTTCGAATTCTAAATGACGTCATGTCAGCCTCACTTTTATCTTAAACCTCTAAATTTTCGATTCTACAGTGGCTGAAAATCTGGCGGCAATGGCCGTAGAATCTAAAAATGCTACCATTTTTGCGTCAAAACAGTCAACAAAGCATGAATGAGATTCATCCTGTGAGCATGGGGAAGATTTGGTGGCACATTTGCCTACGAAATGAGGCAACAATGGCCGCAGAATCTAAAAATGATAACTAATCCTCTCTTTGAAGTGTCAACTACAAACTTTTAAAATGTTAGTGAAGCAGACTACTTGCTATCATCAAGATGGATGGACTCGCCGCTGATCATGAGGCTTCCGAACAGCTGTTGCAGCTGTTCATTCTGGCATGTGTCACCGACGTTCTGATTCTGCAGACGCGACAACCAGCTGCATGGGAACAGCGGCTAGCATGGGATGCATGCTGTGACAAACACACAAGACGAGGAACGTTCAAACGGCGATTGAGAATGACGAAGCCTTCTTTTGACAAGTTGCTTGGCTACGCAAAGGAGGACTTAATGGTGGATTTGCGACAGGCATGTCGCAGGGGTGGCCCAATAATTCCAGAGTTGTGCTTGCACATGACGCTTCGATGGCTTGCCGGTGGTTCACATCTAGACATTTGTGACATTGCTGGGACATCACAAGCTTCATTCTATCGAGTCATTTGGAAAACAATTGTCGCATTGGTTATTTGCCCAGAACTGGCAATTAAGTTTCCAACGACGTTCCAAGAAATTGACAAGGCTGTCTCTGGCTTTGCGTCTATCTCCACTGAGACGGCAATCAAGAACTGCATTGGAGTGATTGATGGTTATCTCTTGAGAACACGAGTTCCTTCAAAAAAGGAAGCTGGAAATGTGAGAAGCTTCTTTTCAGGACACTGCCAATGTCATGGAGCAAACGCACAAGCCATTGCTGATCATCACTCAAGATTCGTGTGTTTTGCAGTGGCCTCTCCCGGTGTTGCGGATGACAGGGGCGCTTTATGACACTGTGGTGTGGGTGATTTAATTGAATCGCTTCCGTTTGGAATCTGTGTTGTTGGAGACTCTGCATGTGAAGCCACAGAACATGTGGTGCCAACCTACCAAGGATTAGAGAAGCTTGAGCCACACAAAGACAACTTTAATTTCTATGGTAGCCAATGCAGGATTCGAATTGAAATGGCATTTGGCATGATGCAAATGAAGTGGGGGATGCTGCAACGTCCACTGCTTTGCTGTCTAGCAAATACCAAATGGCGGGTTCAAGCAATTGCACGGTTGCACAACTTCGTGATTGATGAGCGACTTGCTAATGATCATCATGATCCAGTAGAAGAAGTGCGCGAAATGATTGAAGATGGGAGGTCCTCGTATCATCCTACCGTGCCACATGACAATGATGGAAATCCAGTGTCACTTCAGGCATTGTTTCACGGCACCATTGATGGGCACTCTCATCTCAGAGAGGCGATGGCAACGCGCGTCCGCGACTTGCAGCTTGCAGATTGAAGGTCAGGGGGCTTCAGAATCCTGTTTTTTCCCTTGCCCCTGGGCCCTCTTTGCAGCACTTTGCATGACAGTGGGACTTTGTTGGCTTGCTTTCTCTCCTGTGTTGTGAAGCCCCCCCTAAGAGTGGCTTCATCCTTCATGTTGTCAATGTTGCCTTGAATGTGAACCTGCCACACCTTAGTGTTTGAAGGAGTGATTTCCACATCTTCTAGTTTCCGCAGCAGCTCACATGACAACTCTGCAGAAGAAGCCTCCTGCACGTCAGTCAGCACCATGACATTCCAAACAGCTTTGTGCCCAGCACCCATTCTGTCCTTTCTGTGCTCATCCAAATCACTGGTGACATCAACCATGATTCCTAACCAAGCAATTTGGAAGGAGTTTAATTCCAGAAAGAGATTCCTAACCATCAAACAAAAAGGGAAGGAGATCACTGTCAGATGTTGGCTTCTTGCTTGCACTGTTGCTGCTCTTGTTGTGCCGGCATTTGATGATTGGGTCTTCTGTTGCAGGCGTCTTCTGTTGTAGCCAACTTTTTGTCATGAGCATGTCATTGTTGTTGTTGTGATAAGGACATCTGACAAGGACACAGTAGCGGCTGATGATGACGATGACGATGATGACAGTGAACACTGGCTGCAAACAACGGCTGCTTTGTCTTTGCCAGTGACATGTTGACTTGAGTTTCAATTGGCATGAGCATGGGATGCGACGTGACTTGAACAATAACAACAGGCGACGGCTTCTTGATTTTGTGTGGCGCAACTGCACAGCAGCTGATAACCAAGTAACACTTATCCTTAACATGATCAATCGATTGGTTGTGTTGTGGTTAAGAGACGGAAAACTGCAATCCCATTGTCTGCAACGCTCAGCATGTGTCTCAACAAATTCAGAGTGCAAACGTTGAGATTTGATGATTATGAATCAAATGTCATGTGTTGCATGCATGCCAAAGAGGCAAACACCGGACAAAAGACAGGGATCGAGTCAGCAGGACTTTTGCCGCCAATCCTGGTTTGAATTGTTGGAATGCACTGACGGTTTGAATTGTTAGAACACAATGACAAGACATTGCACGTGCAGCTAGACTACTGGCAAGGACTGCTGTGCCACATGTTGGAAAAGAAATGCAGCAAAACAAGGTCAAAAAATAAAGCAGCCGTAGCAGAAAGCAACAACATCGCATCCAATCAGCAATGGCTTCGTCATCCTTGTCAATTGATTGCTGGGGTGCAGAACAACATGATGTCTGCTGCAAAACATTCCAAGACACCAGTGAAACATCACAGCAATTACACAACAACATGGAACCCATCGGACAAACCAAAAAGGCAACTATCCTAGTCTCACAGACTGCTGCATGACCACACTTTGACCGACGATGAACGTTGAATGAGAAATGAGAAAAAAGTTGTTCCAGGACTTGAACCTGGACCTTGGTGGCTGCTAACCACTAAACCGCCTTGTAACTAAACAAATGGAAAAAATGCAAACAGATGAACATGCTCAAAAACCAGTAGCAATTCCTTCTATTCCTTCTGACCACCATCCAGCCATGCTGTGCTTACATTGGTCAGGATTAGTTGGCTGGAAAGGTCGCAACACACCACCACCAACCACCTAGCTAGCAAACTGTTGGTTGCTAACGAAAGCAAAAGACACTGCTCAGGATTGTTGAGATGCATCAGGGGTCATTGTTCCATTTGCAGTTGTCATCGTGTTGACCAGTGCAATGGGTCCAACATGTCATGGCGCGTCGCCTGGTCCCTGCACAATTGACATGGATTCATTCGGCTCCATTGGCCGGATTGTTCTAGCCACTAGTTTCGTTTGACGGATTTCAGGCGCACGACAGTCTTTTGCAATTTTCCTTGGACATGAGAAGCAGCTCCTCAATCACTCCCTAGCAGCCCGGCTAATGGCTTGTCGGCCCTTGAAATGTCTCCTAGCCTAGCCCAGCCTAACTTGGCTGAGGACTCTGCCATCGCAATGTAGCACAGATGGAAAGGGGGCTTCCAGCAATCCTCGTTCTGGGTGTTTCCATGACTGCAGCATTTCTGGGTGTTTCCATGACTGTGGTCCTGGAAGCGTCCTCCATGGTCCCACTAACACAGATTGCATTGGACACAAACAGCAGTGCGTTTTGCACAATCCCCTTCCACTGCAGCCATGCACAGAAAAATCTAACTAGCAATCATCGGTGCACCGCACCATCATGGCAAGTGAGAGTTCAATGCATGCCTCCTCATGCCTTTGTCGTCAACTGCAGCAGGTGCAAGAGAAGACTGATCCTTTCGATCGCATGCTTGTGTGGCTAGCCTCCTCGAACGCAAAACCAACAGGCTTGCAAATGCTGTCTTAATTTCATCAGCCGATCAACAACTGCAGCACATCACATCCAAGTCATCAAGAAGATGATCAACAAGGGTGATTGCTTAGGTGTCAACGTTCCAAGTCCTACTGGTGGTTGTTGATGGCGGGCAAGTTTGTGCCCGTGACGATTGCGTGTTGTTGATTGGAAGGTTGTCAATTGGATGGAATGCATTTCCCACAGAGGAGGCGGAAAAGCTTGCATCGACAAGTCACGGCCTTTCGCGTCATGCTGCAGCAGCGCATCAATTGCTTTCAACTGTGGAGCTAACAATGTTGGAGTCTGTTGTCCCAGCAGAATGAGCCACCCTAGTTGCAACTGCTTCTTGGGGCGCACTCTCTGCCAGTGACAACTTGCTGTCCGTCATGGATGATTTGCGGTCGGACATGGATGATTTGTTGTCACAATGCGAGATGTTGCCTTTGCTTGAGCTTTCAAGAGGGCTTTCTGCAATGGTGGTGTTGAGCAGGGATGTCAGGTCCATTGAGGACCTGCTCCTTTGTCGTCCTAGTTGGGCACGTCGATCTGTGCCAGAGCCACTGGTGCCACTTGCTTGAGATTTGCGCCACTGCTGGTGTGCATTCCAATCATAGGAAGCCTCCCCTGGCTGCATCCTCGCTCAACTTCTCAACGGACTTTTGGCATTCTCCATGCTTGATTCATCATTGTCAAAACAACTTGACCCCCCCTGCCCAACCTTGATCTGTCAGTGGAATGCTCACTGGCAGAACTCAGTCCACACCTGCCCGACCTTGATCTGTCAGTGGAATGCTCACTGGCAGAACTCAGTCCACGCCCACCTGACCTTGATTGGTCAGTGGAATGCTCGCTGGCAGAACTCAAATCAATCACATCTTGATGGTGGTTCCAATCATGACAAGCCTCCCAAGGAGTGTGTCATCTGTTCTTGTCTCCAAAAAGGTTGGACAAAGACTGGGACCGCCTTCGCACCAGCGTTGCCCTTCAATCTTGCACTGGTTTAGATGAGTTTGACATCATTGACCGTGTCAAAGTCCTGTGCTTTTTACAGTCATGCAACAGCATGTTGGTCTTCTTGCCCTCGTGGCCCTTTTTGCTGCGGCAGCTCCTGCTGCTTGCAAACAGGTTGGACAAGGACTGTGACTTTGTCCTTGTCAGCATGGCCCTCCTGTCACACTCAGGTGTGGCAGAGTTTGACTCACAAGCATGAAGTGTGAGCATGAAACTCTGCCCGCCCTCCGGATGGTGGAACGTCCAGTCCGTGCTTTTGCTCCACGGAAAGCCCATCCACCAGTGGACACACCACAAAGTGGTGCAGGACATTGGCAGCTTGCCTGTCTGGCAAGCTGGGGTCAACCAGCAGCCCAGCTGCTCCAATTCTGCCAACACGGGATGCTCCTAAATGATCATTGTTGTCTTTCTGTTGCCATCTGTTGTTGCTTCTGAAGCTACCAAGACCAATGCCGCCAGCTCAGAAGGAAGGAGAGGATGGAGCTTTGCCAGGGCTACTGCCATCTTCACCTCCAAAATGTTTGCAAGGTTTAGGGCCCTAGCCCAGAACCAAGCAAGGGGGGGAGGATGGAAACTCAATGCATTTACAGACAAGGTGTTCCATCCTCCCAGTGCTCATCTGCAGGCTTTGCCTGCCTTCTCTTCTGATCCCACCAGCAAACCGTCCTGGGGGAAGTCCCAGGCTTCCTGCTCGCCGCCATGCAATGCATCCAAATGGGTCTTGTGGAGATGCAGTCCACCATGCGTTGTTGCCTTTTGTAGACACAGTGTTCCATGGTGCACAAACCAGCCTTCTTGAGTGCCTCCTCAAGTGGGGGACAGATCCAACCACCGCCTGGGCCCGTGTGGGCCATCATGTCCACCATCCTTCTGGCTGCCCCGTGATGGAAGCCCTTCAAAACATTCCACATGGCATCAGTCACAGTCCAAGATTCACAACCAAACAGCAACACAGTCTGCACCACAGCTTTGTGAAACATGCCAAAGATCCGGGGGTTAGAACCTTCTCTGGTGAGGAGCTTGGAAAGCTTGTGCCACTTGTAGCGGGCCCTCCCAGAGTTTGACTTCATGGATCTTGTGGATGCACTGTGTTGAGCCCAATTGTGGGCAAGCATGGAAGGATGACCTGATTTCGAGTTTCCGGGCGGGGGCACAACAATCTTTCCATCCCTGGTTAGGTTCACATCTGGCAATGAGCTAGACCTCTGCCTTTCAAGTCTTGGCCTGGCTTTCTGCTTGTGCTCCTTGCTTGTGGGGCCTGATCCCCTGTCCTTGCCCTTCTTGTTCAGCTCATCAAGCTCAGACAAAGAACTGGAACCCTGCCTTTGAAAACTTGGCCAATTGCCACGCTTGCGTTCCCTGCTGCTGGTTGCTGGCACCTTGCTGTTGGCAACTTCTTCCTTGGATTGGACGTGGTGGCTATCCCTGCGATGCTTGCTGCTGGTTTCACCAGGGCTCAGCTTGCTTTCATGGGGCTTCTTGCGGGTGCCGTCTCGGGAATGCTTGCTTGATGACTTGGGCTGCTTGCTGGGGGGTGTGTTGATTCCATTGACCCGTTCTTCACAACTTTAGCCTCCTTCCTGACCAACCTTCTTCTCCATGTCAAAAAAACATCCCATTGAACGTGAACGAGTTCTTTCCAGCATTGGCCTGCCTGAGTTGTGCCCCCATCACCCTTGCCTTTAGCCTTTTCTCATTCCTTCTGGTCCATTGTGGTTGTGTGCCTCCGTGGTTTCCTCTCCTTGTGCTCACGATCCTGAAGTTGGCTGTCAATGGCAGTTGGTCATCGCTGGTGTGACCTGGAGGGCGCTTCTGCTTTTGACTTTTTGCTGACATGTTGACCGATGGGGTTGGGGCTACCAGAGCCATCAGAGTGTCAGACGAAGGACAGACGGGTCATTGGCTACGAGTCACACACCCAGGCACAGCCTCAACAACAGCACTAGCTAGATGAACAACAAGGGATGCTCCCACTCTTCCCTTTTGCTTGACACTTGTTGTCACACAACATTGAGTTTGCTCTAGCAGCTTTAGACTAGAGAGGAAGGGTCTGCCAACAGGTCATGACCTCAATCTGTTTCTGTGCTCAAACGAATCAACCAGCTACCTTAACATCGATCGACATTGACTCCAGTGGATCAAGCCGACGAGAACCCTCCGTTAACATCCAAGGCGACACGACCGGCTTTGTGCCGAAGAACCGATGCACCGGAGCACAGCCCCATGAAATCCAAGGCTTCGTGCCATCGGCTCCAAGCCGAGGGCTTAACGAATCAATTGGCGGCGTGCCAAAGAAGAACAGATTTGACACGGTCCTGTGACACGTTGAACACTCTCTTGCCGAACAGACACAACAGGACAATCCAACGTTCCAAGCCGGAACGAATCCATCGTTCACCTTGTGCCGACGTTTGCATCAAGAAGAAAAGATTTGCACGGTGCAACATTCGAGCACCAGTCATTTTGCATTCCCTCTCAAGCGTCGACTTCCAAGGGCTTAACGAATCGATCGGATCTTCATCGCTTGTGCCGCATCCCTGTGCTGGAGCAGTCATTGAACGCAACACGTTCAATTCCCCTCGAAATGTTCATCCCATCGCCCACTCATCGTTCCTGCGGAGGCTTAAAGAATTGTTCCACTTAGAAGAAAAGAACGACAACAGCCCCAAGAACCATCGACTGCAGCGCAACCATTTGATGGCATCAACATGATTTGACACCGGAATGTTCGACCTACCGAATCTGTCCCTACAACCTCTCGCAACCTGTCACCAACAACCATGTCTTTTGACTCCCACATCCATGAGAACTTTACCATCCAGTTCTCCATTTCATCCCCACTTGGAGACCCACTTGGAAAGCTCAACAAATTCTCCTACCTTGTGGATGCAAAGCACCTCTTGGCTCTCTCCACTCCATCTGCAGATGAGCCCCTACACTACACAATTGTGGATGACTACATTGAAGTCATTCAAGACCTCATTGTCTACCCACTTTTGGAACAAGAATTCATGTCCACCATGGGCCCTTCCAACCGTGCCCACCGCATCCAACAACTGGTTGAATCTCCCTTCACTCTACTAGCCAAAGCTGAAGCTGTCACTTCTGCTGCGAGTTTGCTTGAAGCGATTCAAGACTTTTGTGTGTGGGCAACTTGTCCTGCTGCTGTCAACGTCTACAACATTTTGACTGGCAACACTGGACCTCCCATCATGGAATTGGA
>ENA-ORBV01007008-ORBV01007008.1-microbial-mat-metagenome-genome-assembly--contig:-NODE-7008-length-19560-cov-5.553611_pt1 | contig 19560 bp, 13 predicted proteins | sample MGYA00237777_ERZ505514 | MGnify/ENA primary metagenome ERZ505514 (study PRJEB26160, sample SAMN06269048) | microbial mat metagenome | isolation source: Oligotrophic lake microbial mat | place... | reverse complement strand
ATTTTAGCTTCATTCTAAAGCTTATAATTTTCATTTACAAACAACTCAAAAGGCCTGTAGCTTTTAGCGTAGTGCACTTGGTTACATAGGGCGACACATTCAAGCCAACTGTCGCACCGTTTTTGTGCACGCGCGGTGCACTGCAGACGATCGTGCTGAAGCACTGAGTACCGGATGTGCATGCGCGTCAAAAGACTAGATGCGGAAAGTGTGTACCGCACAGTTTCATGTGAAAGCTGGGGTGAGGTCAATCTGCTCCGGAGTAGATAGTTCTGTTTTACTGCAGAGCACGTACTTAGGCAAAACGCCCCTGGGATGGATTAGCCAATCAAATCCCTCTACGAAGCCACGGCTTCTTTTTCTGGTCCCGTCAATGAATACGCTTCTCATTCCAATTTCGTTCACGCCTTCTACTGCACTGCATTGTTCTCTTCCGTAAAATTGTGGATCCCGTGTATGTCGTAAATTGTGCTGTACAGTTTCTGTCGACCAAAAGTGCTAGCTACTACCTAGCAGTGTTCATTGATTGTGTCACGCTTTGGTTTTGAGATGCATGTTAGAGCAAACCCACCACACCTCAGGGTGCAGAAAACGGAATCTCTCCAGTGTTGTTGTAATGGCAAATGACATCTAGCTAGATGCTGCTAACCAGCACTAGCATCACTGACAAGGGGGGGGTTGGTGACTGATGCTCAGACATCAGCCAAAGAAATGTGTTTGCAATTCCTTGTCATGATGTCAGAGACTTTCACTGGCTGGAAGACCTTCTTCTTGTCCCAAGTGTGTGCACTGACTTGTCTCCGTTGAATGCAACATTAATTGACAGTTTCAAAGAAGTGATTGTGGCCTTGAATCAGCACAGAGAAACTTGTGTCAATCATGTCTGAAGCTTATGGAGAAAAAGACACAGCTGAGTGACGAGACGAACAAGACCAAAAAAGGCATGGTGGAACATGACAAAAGACCCTGTCCCTGACCGACCAACAAGGGAATGTCAAATCCTGAAACCCCTTAGATTAGTTGTTGCACATTGATTGTCAATCTTGCGATGCCAACAAACACAATGGTCTTCCAATTTACTTAAAATTGTTCAGAAAGATTTGAAGTAGACTTGGCATGCCCTTGGCAAGTTTTGCTACATTGCGTCACAGATGAAAGACTGCAAATTCTTTTACAGATGCAACAGTTGAGATCATGTTGCTGGCTTGCCATTGTCACCAATTGATCTTCTCTTGTGTGGTTCACTTGGGGTCTCAATCACGGAGCAACATTTACATTCAATGACTTGCAAAAATGTGCAACAATCAACAAAGAAGATCATTTGCATTTCCTCCTTAATCTTTTGAGGCAGAGATGGGGATGGTGGCCATGGTCTTCTTTCTTGAGCCTCTTGACATTCTAAAGGCTGCAGAAGAGAATGCAACCCATGTGTGTGAATTTTTTCAGGGATGTCACCGGTCACATCACATGGAGACATGAACACAACTTGACGAAGACAAACAACAGACTTTAGAATTCTCACACTGCATGTTCCTACAGCACTGTTGTTAAGTGCAAAAAACCTATTCTCTGTTTGGCATTTGGTCATCCTTTTTGGTAGAAAGAAGTCGTTGGCCCATTGTGGCAGATTTCTTCAGCCAATTCAAGACAATGTGGTTAGTGTCGGTGCAATCAGGTAGAGCAAACACTAATTGAACAATAACATGTTTTTTGACAGGTGTGTCAAATGAATTAATGGTGACATTTGATTGAACCTATGCTTCATTGCACTGATCCTTGGCTGGTTTGATTATTTTTATCCTCTCACACAATTGACCCAACTGGACACCTGACGTGCGGGTGGTGTAAATCAAATTCCCGTTTGACACAGTTTGCCTTCTGACTTTCATTTCATTAAAGTTTACATAAAAAGGGCTACTGCTAAATGACTTTTTAACCTCAGCCCTCTAAGCTTTGTCTGTCCAAGTTTGTGCATTGTTGTGAACATTATCAAGAAGATCCTGGACCACAGTGGCGATGAGCACCGATGACGACCTAGTTTTTTTAATAGCCAGCAGTCTTACTGCACTGGCTAGCACATTGACTAGAGGCATTTGTGGCAATGCTCTCAATACTTATCCATTTCATAGCCTACTTAGGGGTTATGCGAACTGGTCAGTTTTATTTGCCGTTAGCACAGCTGTTTTCGGTTTGCCTCTGGTGTCGTTTGGATGGGATGGCGCCTACTGCATCTACCACCTAGCTAGCTAGAAGCCATCTAGTATTTTTGCTTGCTAATGCTGTAGCTGGTAGCAACGAGGTTGTGCTGTACGTCGCACTGTGTACAATACTGACTGGCCCATAAATTTTAATTCAAGCTAACTGATCGTGTAAAACACTGGCACAGTCGGAAGAGTAGTAGAGAGTAACTAGAGGCCTAGTTAGAATTATTGTACGTGATGCGTGTGAAAGCATTAGTCTATGCAGAAACTTTGAAGAGTGGCGTGTTGTTTGTTGTGTGATGTATCAATGGTACAGTACTAGTTGGTAGGCAAAAGCTTACTGTAGCGAATCTTCCTGGTCAAAAGAACAGATAGAGCAGGGTCCATCGTCCCCTGCTCTATCGCCAGTGATTCACTCCCACACTTTGTAAACTTGTAAAAAAAGAACAATTGAACAGGCACTTCACGGATGATGCAGGTAACAAATATAACATAGAAAGGAAAGAGACGTGGAAGGGTGCGTATGCAGAAAAACTTTCTTGGCCCTCATGGATAAAGACAACAGCTTTTTACAAGTGTTTCTGCTTCTTCGACGACTTGGACTGCATGAAAGCTTGATCTTGTTTCAGCATCGCATTGTTGATATCCCTCCAACACCATGGCATGCCCAAGCACATTCCGTGGAGGTTGTTCTTCCAATTGATGAAGTCCATGTTTTTGGCAATATTGGGATTCACGGCGCAAAACGACTTGATTTCTTGTGTAACCTTTTCGGTGCTGATGATCGGGTCGTTGCCTGCAAGTCCAATAATGACGTGGACATCCTCAGGGATGTCTTCAAGCCACAATTCACTGTTGTACCAAGGATACTGTCTCCTGATGTAGTGCTCCAACACAATGTCAATAGCCATTTTGAACACAGGCTTGGCCATGTTTCTGATCACATCGGATTCACTGAGCATGATACTAACGGGCTCCAAAATGACCATTTGTCGAATCTGCGGCCTCAACTCCGAATGAAGCAACCATGTCAAGGCACTTGAACCAAAGGAGTGCCCCATTAGGCTGATACCTCGACCAGGACCACAGAATTTATCGACCATTTCCTTGACCCCAATGATAGTGTCACGCTCAGAAAGCGCCTTGAAATTCAAAGTACACGCGACAGAGTGGTTCTCAAACAAGAAAATGGCTCTTCCAGTTCGGTTGAGGCCCAACAAGACCATCAAAGTGTAGAAGGCAAAGCCACCTGGTCCTACCCCATGAAAGAAACAGAGAGGCAACAGGCTTCGCGAGTAATCATCGTCTGCAGCTGGCTTGTACCAACATATTACCCCAGTTGACGTCACGTGTCTAGAAAAGCCAGCCAATCGGAACAGCTGTGAAGCACACCACTTCATCGCAATAACAGATGCGTAAAAGGCCAAGGGTCTGTGCATAGCGACGCAGTCCTCCAAGGACAACAAGTGGCGCAACTTGTAGTTGGGCGACCGACCAGGCTTGAAGACAATTCCGTGCAAGTCCTCAAGGACCTTGTAGCACTGGTTCATTTCGTCACGTTCCCATCCTTCCAGATCTGTGACGAACTTTCCAAAGAAGCCCCACGCCATGAAATCATCAACGTCATCCTTGCCCAGGATAGTGACTGTCCAATTTCCAGCCATAGCGTTGTAGTCGGCATACTTGTTCATTGCACCACTGCTGCTACCGTCACACAAGTTGTCGTCTTCATCATCCACGCTGCCATCATCAGAGGCTCTATCGTCGACAACGTCGTACTCCATGTCACTGTCATCCGGGCCAGAGGAGCAAATTGAGGAGGCAACTGTGGATCCCATGGATGATTCGGACATCCGCTGCAAAAGCACGGGCTTCTTGCTACTGCTGCAAATGCTGGCGTCCGTTTTCGCCGAGGATTCTGCATTGTAGCCAGGAATATATTCGAACCACTGCATGAGATAATTAGCAGTTTCTTCCAAGTCGTCCTTGCAATTGACTTTAGCAGTCCGAGCGACACGTTCGAGAATTCGCACAACCAACTTGTGGCGCTGTCGGCCATAGTCCCTGTATTCCGAGGGGGGAATAATTTGGTTGGCGTAGGGGACCATGACGCTACGGAAATAGACGTAGAAAGCAACTTCCGCTGCCACATAGAGTAGCGCTACGACAGGCCACCACGTTGGTAAATAATTCTCGAGGACGACATCTGGGATGATCGTCTGCTCGATCGTCTGCTGCAGCTCTGTCAATAGGGACAACATCTTGACGAATGAGAATTCAGTTGTTGTTCTTGTAAATGAGTTTGTTGACGCAACCCGCTTTGGCTTGGTTTCGGTCTTGGAGACAACACTACTCTTACTGCCACTGGACTAAAACACCACAACTACAATACAGCAAGCTCTCTTCTAGCTAGAAGAGGAGGTTGCTGGAGCTTTCACCTACAAATAAATTAGGGAAAAAGTGAACGTCGCAGTTGACTCCTTTCGTTTCGCTTTCTCGTTGCTGATTAGTTTTTGGAGAGACAAGCTATTCCGTTGACTGGCTTTCCTTGCGTTGGAGGTGCAGCTGAAGCGAATTTATCATCTAATTGTGATGGTGACGCTCTGCTTTTCCCGGGGATGGAAGCAGGACAACAATAACAACAACCAAACAAAAGAGTGAGAGTGCACGTGCGTGATGTTCGACCTTGATTTAAAAAACGATCGTGTCGATCAGCCATGTTGTTGTGTTGTGTTCTACCGTACTGTACTGTACTACTGGTAGTCTAGCTACTAGCTAGGTGAGCGGTCGACCCGGAAATCGTCGGTACAGTAGACCTACTGTAGTGAGTGCTAATACTAAGCATTTATTCAACATTGTAGCCCCGGCGCGGCCAACATAAGTTGTGCAACAGTGTCATGCATACAATCGCCGATAGAGCGCACCTGCCAGCCACAAATAACTAGCAGGTTTTCGATGAATTTAGCTATGACGCCGGCAGTTTCTGAAAGTGACAACTTCTTTTTTTCGCTCTGTCTTTTTTGGACAACTCCGAGACATACGTACGACGCCATAACATTCTACTAATAGTACTCAACTGGGCGATTTACAGCCCATTGCACTGGTCGCTCTGTTTCTGCGCTATCGACTGTTGAAAGCATAGGCGTGCGCAGCAGTGGGTGCAGCCCCATCATTGTTGTGGCTGCAACATCAAAAAACTTCACACATGAAAATCTGGCCATAGGGGGACAGGAGGATTGGGTAACAGTTCACACTAGCTAGCACACACAAGCTTCTTTAGGTGCTGGTAGACCCATTTCAGCTGCATTCAAGTTTTCAATTTCTGCAATCTTCAGCCATTGCAACAATTTCCGGTCATGTGCACATTCAACAATTCGTCATGCCAAACCACACCATCAATTGTCATTCCAAACACACGAAATGCACCATCAAGTGACTGGTCATTTTGGTTCTGCCTTTTTGCCATGAACCTTTGTCTGCTTTGTTTTGCTTCCGGCAGGAAACTGTCAAAAGAAGAAGAAAAAATTGATGATGGTGAATCTTTGTTTTTCCTGATGAAACTTTGTTTTGGTGAACTCATGCGCAAAAAATTGTTGCTTGGTTGTGACAAATCAATGTGTCATCAGTGATCACACCACATTCACATGATGTGGATTGCAACGAATTTTGCTTCAAGATTCAGATCTCTTCATGTTGTCTTTGACCTCTGAGTGTGTTTGAATGTGTTCCAAACAGAAACATGATTGCTTCCTTGACTCTTTCCTTGGATTGAAATTTGCACAGTTGATCTCATTTGTTGTGTGCATGCACAGTTGATCTTGTTTGTTGTGTGAGTCACATCATTTTGATGTCACAACATTGCCCATTTGGTGACTGGCTTTGAAGTGTTGTTTGTCAAGCCTTGTCAGTGATTGCCAGAGGGAAACTTCTGCGGAAGTGAAGAACACTTTGTTAGATGACAAAAGGGAGCTGCAGCCACATTGCTAGCTGCAATGGACAATGTGCAAAGCTAGTTACAGGAACAGCTCTGCTCCCTTGTGCCAAACTAGCATGACACAAGATGTTTTTCAATGCATGCTTTTTTGTTCCTTTTTTATCCATGTGGGACAAACTTTAAAAAAGTCAGGAAACGAAGAATGTCATTCTGCTTCTAATGAATTAATCTCTATAAATGATTCCACATGTCCGAATCTTTGCGAAGCCAGGCAACAGCCAAATCAGAACATGAAGAAGTGGAGATTATTTTGAGGCTACTGACTCCCCCTAGCTAGGCCAAGTCCATCCACTGAGATGGAAACACATCATCCCCAAGACCAATTTCGTGCCGGAAAGCGTTAGGTAAATGCTGGTCGGTCGTGTATATTTTGTCGGTGAATCGAATTGCCTGGCGGGGCACATGTGTGACAACGTGCATGTGGCCAACAGGAATACGTTCCTGAGTCTTCAATCCGTAACGATTGCGAATGACTACAGTGTAGTAATACTCTTGTTCTTGCTCTTCATTTCCATCTCCTTCCTTGTCGTTGTTTTTGGGGTTTTCGACCTCAAAGCGTTGCATGACGGTACACGGGCGTAAGTTTTCAAGTTCAAAGATGCCAGGGCTCAACGTCCATGGGCTTCTGGTGATATTTTTGGCGGCAGGAAAGGATTGCAATTTTTCCATTTGCTTCACCCATGCCGGGTCGTTGATGTCGAATCGATAAAAACAGGATGTGATCACATTCTGGGGATACACGTTTTCGGATTGTAATTCTTCTTGCGTTGCCAGCATTGGAACAGCTTCGTCCATAATGTACGCGGGTGCGTACTTGTTTTCAGAAGGTTCCCACTCTGCAACATGCTTCGACCATGCTGTTTCCCATGTCTGGCCATAGTCTACCACCACCTCATCTCCTTCTGAAATATCTTCCGTGGCCACTAATTCTAACAAGAGTTCTCCGGAACTAGAGTCCTTCTCTGTGTTAATACTTCGCAGGTCTCCCAGACTTAAAATATCATGCTGCTTGTTGAAAGATGACCACTGCAAACGAGCATTGGGGCGTTTGGAATTATGATTGATTAGATTGACAATGGGGGAGTAGGGAAACAACAGAATTGAAGACTTTGGATGTCCATAGCAATAGTTCAAAAGTAGTTGTTGCGTCGTAGAAGGGATTCGGATATCTTGAGAAATTTGTCGAAGACGAGTAACATCCATTGCGTCCCTCTTGGTAATGGGAAGCACAGGAACTGGCGCCACCACAGATCCTTTGGGGAGAGTACGGGCGGCAAATGCTCCTCGTCCTGCATGTTCAATTCCTGAGTTGCCTGAAATGAGATTATCCAGACAAAACCCAGTTTGTTTGAGGGACTCCACCGACTTGGTGAGCGAAACCTCTTTTTCTTGGGTCGCATCTTTGCCCCCCTCGCTTTCTCTTTTCTGAAACCAGTTTGGTCCGTAGTTCGCTATCATTTCCTCTCCAGCATTGATGTCTTTTACATTGTAAAAAGTCTGATTAAAATAGTGCGTGAAACCTCCAGCCCCAGGACTCTGATGCCGAGTAGCCCCCGCTTCATCTCTCGAAGGGCCTTCGATCCCTGGTAGCATGTTAAATCGCATTGGAGAACCATTGGCAAGCATTCCTAGACCAGGAATAATGCTCAAGGTTGATACTCCTTCATACTGCGCGCCAGTTTCGGCTGAGTTCCAACCATAGTCGATGGTTAATCTCTGCATTTCTGTGGCATGAGTTGCATTCAAGTCGCTAATCACAATCACAGCCTCCCCGGGCAGCACAGGATTGCCTATTGGACGATCTACGAGAGAAAATACTCCCCATCCAGAGTTTTCGATCGACGATTTTGCCATAACGATGGAACAGGTATTTGGAATGCGGGGATTATAGGTGTCATTGCCATCGCCGTCTTTGTTGTCATTGCTGTCGGCACCATAGACACCACCAACAAAAATGCAATGGGCAATCACAAACAGGAGAAGAGCGCTCTTGTTCCTCGTCATGCTGCAAAGTTGTTTCTGTTACAATCACGTAGTTGAGTATTTGATGATGAATCAATGCTTGTGCGAGGGGAAAGCAGATTGGTTAATAATGTCGTTACAACAATTAACATACTCAAAGTCAAATGAATAATCCCGGTTTCCCGGCACAAACGAACCTTCTCTCCACGCTAAAACTGGGGATATCGATTGATTGAATGTTCCGTGACAAATCCCAACCGTCAATCTCAGCAGTCGCACAGTTGACACAAATTGTCGAACGAATGTTGGCACCTACCACACTTGCTGGATGCATATTCTCCATCGTCTGTGCGTCCGTGTGCTTGAGCACCAATCGATCAACATCTCATCCCGACCGAGAATCAAATTTGGAAGAACAAAATAAAAAAAAGTTTCCATAACCTTTTATAATTCGAAGGAGCAATAGCCAGTAGCGCAGTTTTGCACAAGAGGTTCCTGTAAAATAGACGACTTTCAACCATGAGACGATCCAAGAGCAACCCGGCTAAATATGCCCGGAATTACCGCGCAATTTCAACTCGTCGCATGAGTCAGTACGACGACATGGACGAAGAAGGAGAAATGGAACGCTTGAAAAATATCCTGAAACATTCCGAGAATCATTTGAAGCAATACAACAACGACGACAACGGCAGCGACGACGACGACGACGACGACGATGGAGATAGTAACAAACGAAAGAAGACGGGGGGGAAGAACAAGGATCCTTGCAAAGCAGAAGACCAAGAAAAACCGCCATTGACAACGGCTGCAGCATCGCACCAGGGAGATTCGAACTTGAACGAGGCGGACAAGGAGAAACTGGAAATTGAACGGGCGAGAGCACTGCTGCGAAATTCCACAGATCACATCTCAAACACTCCTCAAGAAGTTTATGTCAACGACGATGCCATGCAGCTCAAACTAGACAAGACAAGCAAGAAACGCCGACGAAAACAAGCCACGGAAGAAGGCATCGATGATAAAGAGAAGGACGAGCGCATGATCAAGGAAGACGTCCAAACAACCAAACCATCAGAGACAGTCAACTCGTCAACGAATGATAGTACTAATGAATCTAGCTTGTGTACCGAGGAGTTTATCGCAGAAAATCGAATTGAAGGCAGCAATGACGATCTTGTTCTTCCCTCCAAGAAGAAGAAAAAGACGACAAAAAAACGCCAGTACGTAGAGTTGTCGCCCGAAGAAATCCGAGATGCCCGAAAATTGCACAAAAAGACGGAACGAAAATTAAAACAGTTGGCAACACGAGCTGAACAAAAGAAAAAGCGAGAAAATATTTACCAAAAATTGAAAGAAACAGCGATTACTGCTGAAGAAATGGCATTGATGTCCTCCTCTTCGACCCTAGGAAAGCGTGTGAGTAAGAAAGAGCAACTCAAGAGACTCGTTCAAAAGGAGCGTGCTGGAATTCTGTTGACGGACGAAGAGAGAGACCTACTGTATCGAGATCGCGACATTGCAGGTGACAATGACAATGTCAACGATGACGCTGAGCACGATGGGATTGAATCCACAGACACCAAGGACGATGCGCAGAAACTATCGAAAGCAACAAAAAGTAGGAGCGTTTGTGGCGATAGCGGTAATGATGAAGGACAGTGGGCGGACAAGAAAAACAATGTGGGTAAACCGAAAGAGTCGCGCAAGGTCGAAAATTATGGCAACGACGGTCATTCCTCAGGCGGCAATAGGGACGCAGCAAGCGCAACGTCTTTGGAACAGAATGGTAACATTCACGATGAACCGGAATCCGCTGCGTCGGTCGATGCAACAAAGTCATTCGCAGCCCAAATGATGGCGTCTTTGTCGTCGTTGAAGGCATCAAGTGAGAAACAAAAGCAAGAGATCGAACGACGAAAAGAACAGGAGCTAGAACAACAGCGTTTGGAAGAGGAACGCCTACGCAAAGCCTCAAAGGCTGCGCCATACAAAGTTCGGGACCCAGTTGTGATTCCATCTGCAAATTCCAAGAGAAAGCTCAAAGTTCATGCGCTTCCAGCCAGCAGTAAACGTATTTTGAACGTGGAACGTCCAGCAGAAGTTCAAGAGTCACGTTATGATTTGCCAGTGACGCAAATGGAATTTGAAGTTATTGATGCGATCCGAAACAACGACGTGACAATCATCTGTGGAGAAACTGGTTCAGGAAAAAGTACACAGGTCCCTCAGCTCTTGTATGAATCCGGTTTTACGCTGGATGTAGCTGAAAACTTGGACAATCAACAGAGCAAATTTTTGATAGGTGTGACTCAGCCTCGCCGAGTCGCTGCTGTGTCTACAGCGAAGCGAGTTTGTTTCGAAATGGGGAAGGGTGATGGGCGAACCATCAAGTCAACATCCAAAGGAAAACAAGGGAATCTAGTGGCGTACCAAACACGTTACGAAACAGCCGGACTTGGTCAAAATACTGCTGTCAAGTTTATGACCGACGGAATCTTGCTGCAAGAAATTAAGTCCGACCTGTTGCTGCGCAAGTATTCTGTGATTGTCCTCGATGAATGCCATGAACGAAATCTTAACTGCGGTAAGTACGCTGGGATAAATTGTCGTTCGTGCTTGTCCATTCACAGTCTAGCTCCTTGCTCACTCTCGCTGCTGTGCACGTGTGTCTCCTCAGATATCCTTTGTGGGCTGATCGGGCTGGCGTTGCCATTACGAAAGAAGGCATCGGACGAGCCAGGCTCGACCATTCCGCCCTTGAAATTGATAATCATGAGTGCCACACTTCGAGTAGAGGACTTCCTCGACAATCCAAAGATATTTCGCGGTATGACTCCGTGCGTGGTTAAAATACCTGGCAGAACATTCCCTGTGACCATTCACCACAGCAAAGTAACAGAATTGGATAATTATGGTGAGTTTTGTGCCTGTCGTCAATGCGTTTGCTTCATATCGTTGCATTCATATCGTTGCATTAATCTAACTTCCTGCTTTAGAGGATGTTGCCTTTGAGAAAATCTGTAAGATACACCGCAAGCTGCCTCTTGGACCTGGAGGGAGCGGAGGGGTTTTAGTGTTTTTGACAGGGAAGCAGGAAATCGTAAGAATGGTGAAGCGACTAAGGAAAGCTCTTCAAAAAGGAAAACAACCGACGAAGTCTTCTACGCCTGGCACCAACGATGTAGCAACATTGCGAACGGATATAAATTATGCGAATGACAACGCTCTGAGAGATCTGGATGACGATGAATGCGACGGGGATCTCTTTATCAATGCTGATGAAGAGAATGACGACGACGACGACGACGACTTCGACAAAGAACACGACACGGGCTTTGTTGGAAATCACGGCACTGTCCCCGAGGGAACTGAAGGTCCCGGAGATCATGACGACAATTTACCCAAGGAAGTCCTAATTTTGCCGCTATATTCTATGTTGTCTACAGAGGAACAAGCTAAAGTTTTCGCTAAGGCGCCGGAGGGGTGTCGACTCATTGTAGTGTCTACAAACATCGCAGAGACAAGTGTCACTATTCCTGGTATCTCTTTCGTTGTTGACTCCGGGCGCCAGAAATGTAAGAACTTTGATGCCAAAACGGGCGTGGCTTCATTTGACGTGTCGTGGATAAGCAAGGCTGCGGCCAATCAACGAGCTGGCCGTGCTGGTCGAACTGGTCCAGGACACTGTTATCGCTTGTATTCTAGTAGCATGTTCTTGAAGATGGACGATTTTAGTCTGCCAGAAGTGCTCACAAGGCCTTTGGAAGATGTTGTCCTAGCTATGAAGGCCATGCAAATATCAAACGTTAAGAAGTTTAACTTCCCAACACCACCAGCGGAAAGCCAGATTGAAGCGGCTCTTAAGCTACTCGCAAATTTAGGTGCCGTTGATTTAAACAGCGAGGATGAATTGGATGGTGATGGAGAAATATCGCCTTTGGGTGCCGCTATTTCAACCTTTCCTCTTGGGGTTCGCTGCGGTAAAATGCTTCTGGTGGCAGCTCACGCAGGGGTACTTGACTTTGCTATTTCAATTATCGCTGCCCTTTCCGAAAAGAGTCCTTTCGTGCGAGGGGGCGAACAAAATATTGAGGAAGATGATGGCGATGAAAAGCAAGAGGAGGAGGAAGAGGATGTTGACGACGGTGATGTACATCAGCCCAAAATCAAAAGTAAGGAAAAGGAGGGGAACAAGTGGGCGCACAGCGGTGGCGATATTTATGCTGTGATGCTTGCTAGTGGCGCATACACATACGCCCTTGAGAAGGCCAAACGTGCCGACTGGGGCTCCGTGAAAATTGCTGTCGAGTCATTTTGTCAAGAGAATGGATTGAACCAAGTCATCATGGCAAGAATCCAGAAGATCAAAGATCATCTTGCCAGGCTTGTTAAGACCCGACTAGAAGGAGCCGACGGTGTTGCCGCAAACACAGGGAAAGTTCCCACTGCACTTAGTCCCCCCAACAAGCTTCAGGAGCGCCTGTTGCTCCAAGTGATTACATCTGGCTTACTCGACAATGTGGCTATGCTGGCTCCGCTTGGCTCAATCCCTGGATCGCACCCTTTCAGTCTGCGATCTGCCTACCTGAGCTGTTCGTCGACGATAAAGGAGCCCCTCTTCATGGATCGGAACAGCGTTATTTTTTCCAGGGATTCCCGACAGCTTCCCCAATGGGTCTGTTATGATTACTTGGTTCGAAAGAACCTGAAAGATGGTACTCCTGTAGCCATAATGAAAAACGTGACACCTGTCGATGCTTCGTGGCTGGGGACACTGGCCAAAGGAAGCAAGCTGCTTTCCCTTGGCGGGCCGATTTCCTCGCCTCGGCCAAGTTACGATGCTGAAAAGGATGAGGTCCTGTGCGCTGTGGAGACAAAGTTTGGGTGTTCTCACTGGGAGATCCCTCCGGTCAAAATGTGTATGTACGATGCGTTGCGAACGCCTGAAGCTAAACATTCGGTTCACTTTCAGGCCGAGGACACATATAAGTATTTTGGCCGGTTCTTGTTTGAGGTAAGTTATATCACTCTCAATTATTGTAATCGTCAGGCCGCCATATGTGCACATGCTTACTCTGCATTTTACTGTGGTTTCTCCTGGGTGTCTAGGGGAAAGTGTTTCCTGACTTCAAAGAATTGGCTTCATATCTAAACGATAGCCCAGCCATAATGACAAGCAAAACTCCTAAGGCGAAGGTTGCACTGATTGCTTCGGCGCTTTCAGATGCGGGGATTGATTGCGCTTCCAAACTACGTCAACACTGGGCTAATGAAGACAACAAGTTTCTTTTCAAGGCACTCAAAAGTTGGGTGAAACCTCAATTCGCCTCCCAAGCCAAAAAGCTTTGGATCGATGTAGTTAAGAAAGAATGCACAAGATCGACGAGTTCGTAAGAATTGACATTTATATATATAAAGTTAACCTTCTGAGGAAAAAGAAACGCGAAAAATCTTAAGCAAACCCTGGACAGACAAAAAACAACATTCACGACCATGACAAATTAACCTACAGTATACAACCTAGACATTTGGCTGTAACACAATCTGATTAGCATTTATTCTCAGCCAGCAGACCAGAAAAAATTAGTGATTCTGTTATGGCCGCAAAAATGTCATTGTTTTTGCACAGCAAGGGATCTGAAGGCTCTAAAAGTGCTTCATTTCACCTTTGCATCTAAAAATGGGCAACTTGAAATCTCAGTCACAAATGCTCTTGCCTTTGCATTTACTTGTTTGCTCTATGTGCCAGTGAGCTCAATCTGCTAGGGGGGCTGATCAAAAGTGAAGCAAATTTGAATCTTGTGCAAGAGCCCTGACATTGAACCATACAAACTATGGAAATGTTCAAATCACCCAACAATTAGTGGGTTCGTTCTAAATACATTTTTGCAGGTGTGCGAGTTACACAGAAACCATGTGGATCTGCAACTCTGTGCTAGAGCTTTTGAACATCTTTTCTAAATCAGTCACCAAACTCATCTTGCACACAACGAATGGGGGCTATGATAGATCAGCTTATTAGAAAGAGTCGGAGAACCTTCAAGCCGAAACATTTTGCCTGTCAGTAGCATGATCATGCCATCTTTGAATGGACCTGTCCAGTTGCCCAAGGCGGCACTTACTAGTGTTGGGAAACCAGATTTGCTGATTTGATCTACAAGTGTCAACTTTGGTAAGAAGAAGAAAGTTATGAACCATGTCATCGACGAAGGTTGGTGATTGTTCACTTCTGCATCCAGTGGTTGAATGTGTGGGACCAGATGACTCTGGATTGTTGTGGACAAAATTGTCAATGTTCAAAGAGGCTCAAAGATCAAGCTTGCATGCAGATGACTCATCTCAGCACCTTTGAGGAAATCCCCCCTAAGGAGGGAGTTGTTTCGCTCCCCTCTAGAAGACTGCAAGCAATCGGTGTTTCATTGAATGCAAGGAAATTTAGGCTACAAGGTTAACAGCTGTTGAATAACACTTCTTTTAACATGTTCCAAAGGGTTTGGGTAGACACATCAACCCTCTTGAAGTTAACTTTCTTGAGTTAGTGAGTCGAGATCAATGGACATTGTGGTAGCATCAGCTCAACAGGATGTCATGTGTGTGGGGCTATGTGACTTTAGTTTTAGCTGCTGGTACCAGGCTAAGGTTTTTTTGTCTAGGGTCAGAGTGGTCAATTCTGCACCTTGTTTTGGTAGGGTAGAATTGGACATGCCTGACTAACTGCAATGCATCAATGAGGAGAAATCATCATGCATTGACAATTGATGTTGCCTGAGCAGGGTTCTCAGCCCATGTGCAAAGCATTTTGTGCAATGCTTTTGTAAGGTTGACTTGCTGTTGACTGGAGGTTATCGTTGTTGTGTCTGAATCATCAATTGAGCATGTTGAGGTTGTGAAAAATGATGTCACACCAGATCAACATGTCAGTCATTCAAAAATCTTGTCAATGCATGGAACTTGGGTTCCCGGGATCCTTCATGACACTCCAAACATTTTCACAGCTTTGTGAGTAACAAGAAAACGGGAAAATGGGGGATCGACATCCCTCAAGATGGGAAGCATGTGCTCAATTGTGGATTCCTCGGGAAAGCGAAAGTGCGAACGAAGGTCAAACTCATGTGTCAAACATTCTCTTGTTCCATCGCCATTCCATTACCAATGTGCTAGAAAATCTATTCTTATAGGTGCTTTAGGTTGCTCAAAGTAGCTACATTTGCAGCAGATGCTAGCTAGAGCTGGCTAGCTAGTCTACTCTACGTAGCAGATAGGGCAATTTCTTGGAACTCAACCTCCAGAGTGTGTTGAAATTGAGCGTCAATTGCTGAATCGGCGCCTTTGGCGGTCACTTTGGGGTCATTTCGAGCAGTCATTGCATTCGATTCTAGTTCTCGTGAAGGAGCACTCCGTAAACTACAGTACTAGCTAGCTACTAGCTAGCTAGCTAGGTCATGTACTAGTAAACGAGCACAGGTCACGAACCCCCAAAAAAACGTTTGAGCTTCGGTTCTGTTCCAGCTAGCTAGCTCGTAGCTACAAGTATTAGACTTTATTTCTTCGCGACTATGGTCTACCATCTATCTACCTGGTACTGGTACCATAGCTATCATGTTAAGTCACTCGATTCGAGTAAGCGAGTCGTTCCAGGATTGATGATTGAAGTTTCAGTTCTGGTACGAGTCGTAGGACACAACTCGGAGTAATATTTGAATACTCCAGTAGGCCGAATTAAAAGGGACCATCAATTTCTTCTCCTTCGAACACAAATGACCTTCGGCCGAATCCAAAACAAGCAAAATGTCATTTCTACGTGATGTCTCTAATGGGTTTGACGCACGTCCAGAGTCATAAACGTTTCAGAAGACTCGAGAATCGAACCGGTCATTGCAAGGTCACCATGTTCTTATTCTTTTTCGATTGATTTCTTTTTACTACTCCGAGTAGATAGCACTGTTATTACTCCAGTACTGGAGTAGGAACAGAAAAACAACATCCACCGATCGATCGGAAGCGGAAATGCAGTACGTCGTACTACTGGCTGTTTCCGTGTCACTTAACTACTTTGTTAGCTGTTAGAAGTACTAACTACTACAGCCAGGTGCTAATTACTCCTCTGTTATTTATGATTTGAAGTAGATGCATGGGAAGCGATTCATATGGTCCACCAACCTTTATTTGACTTCGACAAGCTATCACCAACAGCAGCAGCAGCAGTCTACTTTGCTTACGGCAGCAATCACAGTACAAAGCTATCTGTTTCCTACAACAATACTGTAGGTCCAAACGAAGCCCTTTGTAATACACAGCACAGAGATTCCGTTCGCGTTGTTGATTTCTCGTCTCCGTGGCCTTTTGTCACCATGAACGATAGAAGCAGCGCGGAGCAAGACGACCGCCAACAGGCACAGGAAAGACAACAGCAGCAATCGCCAGACACCGATGACACGGACACTCGGAGTCACTTGTCCCTGGCCCTCATGTCGACGAGCGACGACGTTTCTTCTCTTGGAGAAACCCATACTCATTACAGCAGTCATCGTCCTCGACAAGTTGGACGTCGCAAACGCAAGGACGACTGTGATGGTTCCCGTTGCACAGTGGCGTCCGACGAGAGCGCTAGAAGTCGCAACCGCCGTCGTATCTTACTAGGCGACTCTGGTCTTCGGTGGCAAATGGGGAATAATCGCACAGCATCTTCGGAAAATGCGGCTCCCATTCAACCACAACGACGGAGCGATGACGACAATAAATTTCAGGCAGAAGAAGCAGACGCACCGTTATCGAAAGCAACAGCAGAAACACAACCACCCCCATCGGATCCAATGCTTACAGAGGAGGCGACAATGACTAGACCTAAGTGTGACAGCGCAGTCGCGAAAGGGTCAGGGCGACCCAGATCTGATTCGTCACCCCCCATGATGGCTGCAAGAGACGGCGTCAACCGGGCCACAACAACAGCATCATCTTCGCGATTGCAGCCCATGCCGGCGGATACTCGAGAAGTGGCGAGAACGAAAAGCATGACAGCGCCACCTGTGTGTCCAACTCGCACGATTGATGACTCAAACTCAAACCTGACCATCAACTCTAGTAGCACGGACGACGATGACGATGAGGAAGACGAGGATGAGACAGACAAGAATGAGATTGATCCAGATTTATTCGCTCGTCTCTTAGAGGGGCACCAGGAAGGGGAGGGGAAAACACCCCCTGTTGCAACCTTTGAACAAGCAACACACAATCAACACTCGGCTGGACACATAGCTCCTCCTCAAATACCGCGACGGCGAAGTGATGCCGATGCTTTTCTTTACAAGTATCAACCACGACAGCTAAAAGTGCCAAGGGTTTTATCCCATCAACCCGGTCGCTGCCGCCGAGATACTCTGCTAGAATTACAGGACGGGGATCGTCCTCAGCGCTGTCGAAGCGGGAGAGATGACTGTGTCAAACCCACCTCTCCAAGGCCGCCCTCCATGCCCTCCAGGACCGTGGATTGTCCCAATTGTGCAAATAAGGGTACGGCACCGCGAAATATCAGCGACGACGCTGGCAACGGTGAACTTGGCCAACATGCGTCCAGGGAAAACGACTCGCCCTTGCCCAAGGCATCGGTCCATCGGGTCAGTGAACCAAGTGCATACACTGAATCGGTGGAGAGGCCGGAGTCAGAGAGCGGCGAGGGAGAAGCCGTCATGACGGACTTGTTTCGGAATTTGCGGAAGGAGATGAGTTCTTCGCAAATGGACACGGAACAACAAGGGGAGTCTGCTGCCGAGGAGACAGATGACGATATAGTCGAAGAGGATCTGACCGAGTTTTCTGCCTCTGTCAAAGAGTATGATCCAGAATTATTTGAACGCCTCCTCCATGGTGATGATACAGCTGCTGCTCAATCCGACCCACCACCTCCTCCTCTGGCCCGAGTCAGTAGTAGTCAGACTAAAAATTCCTGTCCTGCTTACGATAGGTTTGACAACTCCATCAACTGTACCCTCCCTGAGCACATTGAAGGCGCTGTCAAGTCGTCGCACCCCCCCATGAGGCCTAGAAGAAGTTTTGACGAAGGAATGATTGTCTGCGGGGATAAATGCGCCGTCGCTCTGGCGGCAGCCGCAGCTGCAGCCCGCATGGCCGACTCCGCCGCCGCAGGAGTGGAAATACAATTAGCTCCAAGGCAGATATGTAGTGTTGGAACAAAACGAAGATACTCTCGCCGTCAATCAAGGCGGTCAACTATGCCTTTGGCAACCGAACAGGTGACAGGACCCGGTCAAGGAGACAAAACGCCAGGAGAAAGAGCTTACGATCCTACTCACGAAGCTGAATTGGTAGCCTTACAGCTAGAGGAGAAGTTTTCGACTAAGGGGACTCCCGAAAACGACGAACGAGACGAGTATTATCAAACGGTATTTGGCCAAGAAAGCTGCAACCTGGGGGGGCAGGCAGACTTGTCCTATCAAAGAATTTTGCCAATTCAGAGGCATCGACGGTTGGTACGTCGGTTTACTATGCCTTCTAAATGGAGGGCTCCATCACCCGTGATGAAGAAACCCCGTGTTCATAGAAGTCTGAGCTGTCGCAGCTCCGATGAGAGCATAAACTCACCGGCTGCGTAAGCAAAGGTTGTGATTGTAGACTTCGTCGCTATAGCGCTACAGCTGCATCCGACCACATGCTATTGTGATTGTAGACTTCGTCGCTATAGCGCTACAGCTGCATCCGACCACATGCTAAAGCCTAGACTTTTTGTTATGGACTTTTGTTATATTGAGGCAATAAGCATTTTCTACTAGTGCCATCATTGACCGTCGCAGTTCCAAACGTATCACGACTGCAACCATGTCCGCCGCGGCGGCTTGCTGTTTCTTCTTTCGTGATGGCACGATGAACGCTCTCTTCGATTCCGTCCTGGCCGGGTGCATTGGATGGATGTATTTATTTTGTTGCGGCCTGAAACGGTTTTTTAGTCGTGCTGATGGGCGGAATCGTTTAGTAGCCGTTGAGTCTACAGCCAAAATATGTCGCCTCCTTACGATGGAGTTTCCGGTTGTTTTCGGGCTGCCCTCGGAACTGTATAGGGAGAGTGGCGAAGCAAATGCGGTTTAATCTGACAGATCATGTGAGAAACTCCAGCCAAGATGCTTGTGTTGGCAAATATCTGCATTGCCTGTGTCAGTTTAGCGGAGCTTCACCCAGACTACGATGACGCAGTAATTTGTAAGCACGTTTCTGGATTTAGAAAGGAAAGATAGGATTCTTCAACAAACGACTCGCAAAATTAAGAGCACTGGATACTAGTCTTGAGGAATACAAAGTTTTACATTTTTAGCCAGCTGCTTCCTGAACAACGTGAATGTGAGATGAGCCGCAGTATGTCCTACAGTACCTACTAGTACAGAGCTGGGA
>ENA-ORBV01007007-ORBV01007007.1-microbial-mat-metagenome-genome-assembly--contig:-NODE-7007-length-19561-cov-5.372100_pt1 | contig 19561 bp, 8 predicted proteins | sample MGYA00237777_ERZ505514 | MGnify/ENA primary metagenome ERZ505514 (study PRJEB26160, sample SAMN06269048) | microbial mat metagenome | isolation source: Oligotrophic lake microbial mat | place... | reverse complement strand
GGAGATGTGTATAAGAGACAGGGACATGCCCTTCGTGCACTTTGTATTACTCACTGTATCGCTAGCAAAATGTCGGCAGTCGACGTGGCTTGCAAGGTGCGCCATGCCAGTCTCAACAGCCAAAAGGACTATGCTACCGACTGTAATGAACGCAAGGCCAATCGCATTTTGGCAATGGAGAATGAACCATCCGTGGCCGACAAGAAACGTTCTCCGGAAGTCGCTTCTCTTCCAATTCCAGAGAATGGTGTCATTGTACAAACACAGCCAATGCTCCCTCAAAATCGCGATCAGTTTATTCACGCATCCAAGAAGCGTCGTACTGACACTGCGGTGGAAGAAAACAAAGAGAACTCCATGGTTAGTTTTTCCAATCAAGAATCCGAATTAGAGCAATTGAAGAAGCAAAATGAAATTCTTCGTTTGCGACAAGAAAACAAGAGGATCCAAGAAGAACTCACCGGAGGTGGCAATCGTTTGGGGGATTACTCGCCAGTTCCCCGTCGTCATGGTCGATCCTTTCCTCCGTCTCATCATCGACCTTCTCCACCAAGTGACAGATATCATTATCCTCCTCCGCGAGATGATGGATATCGTCGCTCTTATCCTCCAACTAATCACTTTTTTCCTTATCCTCCACGTCCGCAATGCGATGATCCTCGTCGCGGTGGTGACGGCTACGACTATCATGGTCGCTACAACAGAGATGAGTATGATCCTTATTACGGCGAATATCATCGTCGTTGATTGACATATGTTTCGTAGAAAGTGAGTAGGTTGTGTTACACGTTTCTACGCTACAGCTATGTGTACGTCTTTCACGGCAGTGCAGCTGATAGCGTGCGAGCAACATCGGCACGACGTAAAATCGATAACAATCGAAACACATGCGTCCAATTGGTGACACATTCATCTTTGCTCTAACTAATCGTAAGCTGATTTTACCAAACGCACTGTTTCTTTATGAAGCAATTAGGTGACTTTTTTTTGTGTAGAACCTGTACCACGACATTCTAGAATGCAATGCTAGAAAACACTGAATTGACCAAAATGCGAACCGTTCACCGCGCATGGCCTCCAAAAATCTACAGAGGCAACGCTAAATCGGAGCTATGTGACATTCTCTTGTTAAATGCTAGTAAATAATGGGATCGTCTCTATAAGGATCGACTTTAGGAGTATTCCACGATTCAAGTAGAATTTGTACCAGATCTACACAAATAATTCGTAGAGACATTACTATTCTAACGAAATACCAAAGATGAGGAGACCCCCTGACCAGGGCTGCTAGCTAACTAGCTACCAAGAATATGGCGACTCGTTTTGTAGCAGCTGTCGCCTCCGTTTTCCTGAGTGTGGGAATATGCGATGCATTTCTAAAAATTAGCATTCCATCAAGACCAGCCCTTCCTCATTGGGACCAGACGAGGTCGCCGAAGATTGGCAACCCCCAAAAATTATTATTTCACCTGTGTGCAAAGAAAAATACTCCAGATGACGAGGGGAAAGGTGGATCTGCAGGATTATTTTTCGCAAATCGCGTGGATTCCTCCAAGTTCACTGAAAATAAGGAGAAGGACGACGCCGACGCACCCTCCACAAAAGAAGGACTAAAGGCTGCTGCTGCTACTGCTACCGGGACGACAATTGCAGCTGCTCGAACAGTCACATTAGCAACCACGGGCGGTGGAATTGCTGCGACAACAACGACAACAGCCAGTACTGGCACAGTAGCAACAGGGGTATCCGCGACAACAGCAGCCGGCACTGTCGCTGCTGCCAGGACAGCAACCACAGTAGCGTCAGGTGTTGCTGCTACAGCTTCTGCCACTCCTGGCGGTTCTACAGCAGCTGGCACTGCTCTTGCCTCCGGGGTTGTCACTTCTGCAGCCAACACAGCAGCTGGGACTGCAGCTGGTGCCACTTCTGCTGCTGCGGCCGGTTCGACAACAGGAGTGACTGCAGCTGCTGCTGGAAGTGTTTCAGCCGCAAGAACAGCAACAACCTTAGCATCCGGCCTTGCTGCAACAGCTACAACGTCGGGTTCCACAACAGCAGTGACGGCATCCGCGACAACTGCTGCCACTGCTGCTGCTTCCACGTCTGGAACAGCAACAACAGGAACTGTAGCGGTCAGTGGCGTAGCTGCTCGAACTACAGCGACAGCTGCCGGAAGCGTGGCAGCTGCTCGAAGTGTAGCCACGGGTGTTGGTGCATCCGCTATTGTATCAGCAGCCGCAAGTAGTTCCACGCCCACCACAAGTGCAGCAGCAGCAGGCGCAAGTAGTCGTGCGATACCCTATTTTGCAACGAGCACAACAACCGTAGCCGCAAAGAAAGCTTCAGTGTTGGCGGCTTCCTCTCGATTGGCAGGTGGTGCGGGGTCTGCCGTAGTGTCAGTGGCGACGGACGCGGCGCTCGATGGTTCCACGATGATCGATGCAGTAGTCACAACTGGCGCCTCCTCTGCGACGGCTTCTTCTTCGGCGGCCATCATGGACGTGACAGCCAATAGTGCTGCAGCAGGATCTGGCTTGGGGGAAGCGCTCGTCGGAGCTGCTTCCGAAATGGTAGGAGATGCCGTGACGCTGGTAGGGGATACCGTCATGGACGGCCTTGCCAGTGTCGGAACGGCTGTAGCGGATGCAGCTATCGGTGTTGCGACGGATGCCGCCATTGGTTCTGGAGCTCTTTGGGGCGTATGGGATGGATTGCATCGAGTCTTACCGAATTGGTTGTTTTCGGGCGGCGCCGTGGTATTGGGCGGGGAAGTTGCGTTCGCCTTGTTTGCCCTATCTGTCGCATCGTCCTCACTAGGCGAAAATGAGAACGATGCGAACATGGAGGGAGAGAAAACGAATGGAGAGAATCTGCGGTCGCTTGCAAATCCTGAGCAAGATTTACAACCACCAGGTGCAATGGTTGCGCCAGCTTCAAAGGAGAAGGCAGAAAGCCCAAACATCCAAAGCAACATTCCTATGGGCCTTGTACTGTCAGAGGTCGAAAGCGCCCTTCAACATGCAGCGGTAGCTTTGGAGGACCAATCTGACCTGCAAACATCCGAGGCTTCCATTAGGACTGGCGATCTTGTCGAAATAATAGGCGGAAAGGACTACAGGGGCCAGAAGGCTGCGGTCCTGAGCGAGCGAGGAGTGGACAGTGGTTTCTGGTACCTGGAGGTTGAAGGGGACTCTGGCACTACAACCATCTATCGGAAAATCACGAATCTACGAGTTATCCAGCGAGGATCTGTGTCTGTTCCCAATCAGGTTGACACGAAGGAAGTCTTCCAAAGGACGTTGTTGGAGGCTAGAATTCTATACGATCAAGCGGCACGGGTTCCATCTGCACGTCGAGAATGGACTCTGACTTGAGAGAGAAGTTCATTGCAGCCAGGAAGCGCTTGAGCTCACCATTTTCAGCACCACACGACAGTGTGGTCAAGCTCCAGGCTTATCCCTACCAGCAACGAAGTGGGTGCGGCTTCCAGAGAGCTGCTCTTTTTTAGCACACCAGTCAGCCAGAATTAGGACAAAAATGAGCGATCTGCAAAGCGCGCATGGACTCAGCACTGGGCGAGCAAAAGCTAGCATTTTTCTTGACTCTGATCGTTTACATAGGTTGAGGTGGTTTTGACTATCCCGACCAGGGGCAAGAGGTCGTGCTCAAGCTAACCCTGGTGAAAATATTCCCACCCGGACATGAATAATTCAGAGGTCTAAGTTTTACTAAAGTTAGAGTGTGCGTCTACATAGTCTGGCCTCGACCGTCCAAGGGTCTCTCCACGCCAACAACTTCATTCGTTCCTCCCCATTCAAAGTCGTCGCCTTCGTCTTCGCCTTTCTCATTGAAATTGCATCTCCTTCTGCACCCCCCATGCAGGTGACCCACCTACCCTGCAAGGTTTCCTTTTTCTTCATTTTCTTCTTCCAAACTAAATGAAATCAAAAAAGACAGCTACCAGGTAGCTATTTGGTACGATGACGCTTCTTGGAGCAGTGGACAACTTGTTGATTCCCAGCAGCCCTAACAATGGTGTCAAAGCGAATGGAATTTCCCATACCAATGGCACAACAAACGGCAAGGACTTGAAGGGAGCGTCTTCTTCTTCTCTGAAAAACCACACTGCCAAAAATGGCAATTCCGTCGCGACGAGCCCCCGCAGCCCCACAGTAACAACGACGACAACCAAAAAGAGTGACGCCGACGACAATGAGGACGAGGACAAGTTGCGGTATTCCCCACTCATCAAAGAAGACAAAGACCAAGCCATGGTTCAAACCCCCTTTGGCAAAGGACTCGTGGTAAGGACGCGCAAACACCCTCGCACTGGGCGTATAATTTCCAGAGACATTGAATTGACAGATTGGAAAACCGCTGCGCCTAAACGAGGGCCTCCCAAACCGGCCATGATGTACACGGCCGTCGAATATCCGTCCGTCGCCGTGGAAGTTGGAAGTGATGTGGTTGTCAAGTCCTTTGGAGGACAACGAGGACGTGTCGTGGAAATTCGTCAAAACAACAACAACAGCAACACTGAAAAAGAAGAAGATATAGTAGTGGTCCAATTATCTTCTTGGAGATTGGCAGGTCGATCACGCGTCGTATGTCACGCCAAAATCAGTCACGTCCAAGTCGTCCGTCCCAAATTGATTTACGAAATGAATGTCTTTGAACGCGTCGAACACGCGCAGTACCTCAAAGACCAAGCACGGCAAGTCTTTCTACAAAAAAATTACGAGAGTGCTCTTTCCAAATATGCACTGGCAGTCGATGCCGTACGGTATGTCCAACATCAAGCCACATCGACCAATGAAGTTCGTGCCGATTTGCTCGTGGTGATGATTACCTGTTGCAACAATGCCGCCACCTGTGCCACCAGTCAAGCAACAGCGGCGGCGGCGGCCACACCATCCACCACCAAATTGCAAAATCAATGGGACTTGGTGACCAAATATGCTAAAAATGCACTGGTGCTGATAGAAGCACTAGAAGAACGGCAAACGGGCGGCAAAAAGTCCAAAGTATTTGACGTATTAAAAAAAGAAGGCTTTGACTCGATCAAAATATTTGGAGAATGGAAGACCAAATCGCTGTTATTTTTGGCACGAGCAAATGCCGAAAAACAAAATTACGGAGCGGCCATGGAAGACTGCAAAAAGGCACACGAAACGATTGCCAAATATTTAGTAGTAGTGGATGACAAAAACGACAACAAAAGCAGCAACAGCAACAAGGTCTTGTTGCAAAATGCACAAGAAGTCAAACGCATTCATGCGGCCTGTAAGGAGCGCAAAAAGTTGGTATTGAAAAAAGAAAAACAACGAGCTCAAGCCATGTTTGGTGGCAGCAGTAATGGTGGCAATAGTAGTAGTAGTGCTAGCCCCAAATCGGAAAAAATCAAAAAGGCCAACGACAACAATGGCAACCACGACGACGATGACGTCATGAGGCAGAGCAAGCAAGAGAATAGTGATGGAAGAGATCTTATGGATGATACTAGTAGAAAGAGTGTCCGCTTTGAAGACGGAGGAACGCCCAGGGATTTCTATGTCAAACCGGACAAGAATATGGATGGTAACAACGCCAGCGACAACAATAATAATGACGACATGGGTGCTCCAGGAGGAGGAGGAGGAGGAGGCGAAGAGGATCTGCCGTGGTACGAAGAACATCAAGAGTTGCTCATTTTAGCTACAGGGCTTGCAGTGGTGGGCGTCGGTCTGACACAGTACTTTTGGAGGCGAAAATAGTTAAAATGATAATTGCTGTGCGGTAGTGCGCTGAAATATCATCGCTGCTGCTGGATGCAACGGTTAATGTGTCTCCATCGACACCCAAATCAATTATAAAATATAAATATATAATTACAAAACGAATTTGTATACTCTGTAGCCTGCTTGTTCTCTTTCTACTGCACGTAGTGGTTGCAATGAAATGTGCATGATGGGATGATGCAATCAGTGTGGGATTTTGGCAGATTCCGCCACCATCAGGGCCGAGATGGTGCTCCTCCTTTGTGGGCGCTCTGACCTTCCCTTTCTTGTTAGTTAACCAGTTTTCAAGTAGTGTACATCCCCGAGAACTATCTTCAAAGGGGTAGTAATGCCAAATAATATCTTTTTAACTCTTGACAGAACAGGACCTAATAGTCACAATGCATATGGAGAAAATAACTTTATGTGTGATGGCTTATGAAATACTAAAAATCATAGTTGATTTTGACTTTTTAAAAGAAGTAGTGCCCATCGGTGACGTCCTGGTCGTCACCAAAAAGCTCGAGTACAACATCCTGCAGCGAGTCCTTGGAGCTGCTGTTGTCGTCTACGCCAACATCGCCCGCTGCACGAGAAACCGCTGTCAATCCGTCGCTGCCGTTGTAACGATGTTTCTGTCCGGCGGTCGAACTCTTCAACATAGGATGGGAAGATGTATCGATACCGTGTTCCTCAAGAAATTTGAGTTTCATGCCATTTATTGATTCGCGAGACCGCGGATTTGCATTAGCCTGCAGGAATCCAGATCCAGATGGAGATGCTGTTGGCGACTTTTGCTCCCCATCTCCCGGCAGGGCTTCATCCTGAAGATTATGCAACGCCGATATAATAACGTGGGCTTCGTGCTCAAGCTTCCTGCCATAATCACGATGCGCCTTGTCAATGGCGGCGTCTTTTTCCTCGCTATTTGTCTTCTCGTCCTCATCCGAGCTTATGCTAATGCAGCTGCTCTCGCGGTGCAAACTACTATCAGCTTCAGAAGACATGGGCAAAGCCGCCTTTATACCACCATTGATGCTTGGACGAGCGCCATCCCCGATACTTTTTCTTCCTGCTGCGACATCGTCCTTGCTTTCGCCTTTTTCGCTATCGTGCTCGTCCAATCTCTTCCCTACGGGGTTCGCCGAGTTATTCTCATCTTTGGATTCCGGGATACCTTCCAAATTATAACTCTTATCATCATCGTCCTCAGAAACGGATCCACGAAACGAGGAAGACCATTTTGCTGATCGACGTTTTCTGGCGCTGCCTGAACCGCCGGCTTCAACTGAATTACGATCAGATTCCACATCATGATCCATAAAGGCAACCCCAGGCATGCTGTAGCTACTGTTTAGAGAGCCGCGCGACATTGCAACGGATTGCCGTATGTTGCTGACAGAACCCTGAGAACCCATCATCGATCTTCGTTGGATGGACATTACGGCTTTGAAGTACTCGTCGTCGTAAATAAAAAGGCCATACATCTTCGGCGTAAAATAAATGTTCAAGGCGACCAAAACATCCAAACTTAAAATCAGACTTTTCAAACCTGTGAGAGTGCCCCGATTCACTATCCCCTCCAAGAAAAAGGTTATAAGCCGGAGCACCACAAAAACAAAGTGCGAATAGATCATAAGACCGAGAGTCTGCGATTCATTCAGATCTTGTCGTACATTCCTCGACTGGTATGCTAACACTGAGGCGCAGAGAAGCAAGATAAGCTGTACCGCTAAGCTCAGATATCTCCATATACTATCGTTGCCCGCTGAAGCACAGTAGTGCGTGATAGTGACAACTGTTTCTCCCTTCTCTGTGGTCCGGTCCGGATGCAACGTAACTTCGTCAAGTTCTTTAGACGGATCAACGACGGTCCAGATAACCAAAACAATGGTAACCATGAAGCAAACAAACAGCACGGTACCATACAGCTGGCGTTGATCAAGCCTAATCCTCTTCATTCGTTTTGCTGCTTGAGTCATTCGGTGGATTGCTGCGATTTTGACAATCAAGGGTACCAATTCCATGGAGTATCCCAACAAAATAAACCAGTTCTGCATCATGCAGGTCGTGTCAGTTGGCTGTAGAGCCACCAAAATTGATCCAACGCTGACCAGCAAAAGTCCCACCAACAAAAAGTATAGAAATCCAACTTGTGCTATCAAAAGCACCGGCCGTTTGCGCCACCAGAACGTGAGGACTGAGATCCCAATAACCATTAATGTCACAAGGCACCCCATCCCCAAAGCAATACCATACAATATTTCATTTCCGTCATCATGAGCTTTGTCTTGGACAACACGTGGATATGTTCGAGGGATCCAAGTCTTTAGTGTCTCCACATTGTTTACAACCCATTCGCATACTGCTTCGCGCGGATCATAATTCCAAGTGTCGAATCCTCTTGCATTCCACGCAGCAATGATTTGACCCAGCTGTAATTCCGTAATACTCAATGCTGCGATTGCATCATACGCAGGGCTGTCATATGCCTCATTCCAATTGTCACTTTTACTCGTCATTGTTTCAACGCCAGTGCCATCCACAGAGTCGTCACTTTCAGCAAGAGATGATTGGTAATCCATCTTTTCCCCGTCGTCAAAGCCGGAAAATTCGCCATGGACGTTGCGAAACACATTGGTAATGAGAAGCTTCAATAAAGAGTGTGGTTCTGCATCACAAGCTCCTAGCGGATTGCCCAGACGTTCCGTAAGGTTACCATCCTCGGAACATCTCGCTTCGGGTGTCACACGATTTTCAATACACCGTTGTTGTGGTGGAGGGAGCTGCACGATTTGCATTTCCGACGAGCTGCCCAAATAAAACTGGTAGGTGGGATCCGGATACCACCAGTACATCAAGACCGGTGACCGTGTCGCGTTCGCGGCAGCCCAAATATCAAGTAGTTCCCCGTAGGAATATGCATTGTTGGGGCCTACAGATCCACCACTTGCCACGGAAATATTCAAGTAGTATGCTTGGGACGAAACAAAGGTCGTCCATTCGCATGGTACATCTGCAATGTGTCCTCGACATGTCGTTGGATTCAAATCACAATCATTCTGAGGTGTCCATCGAAAGAACCCTTGATAGACACCTGCGATATAATATTTGCCCGCTTCTGCTTCGTCTGCTGGTGGTCGACTCGCAAATAGGGTTTCTTCGGTACAATTGTGAGGTACAATTTCTGTACAGTACTGACCAAATGTGGTCGGTACCTTGAAGGTTTCGGCAACTTTTCGACGATTGCTTTCTCCCGTGAGGCCTAACCAATGGGTCAAACTAGGGTCGGATCGTGCCACAAATTTGGGCAAGAACCAGCTCAATTTTCCAACCGCGCCCGTCCCTTCGGGAGGTTCTACGATTTGTTGCGACGTCAGGTCCGCCACAGTGGAAGTTTGTCCACTCCATACTTCCGGAATTACATGCGCACAAGAGGTGTATTCCCACTCGGTAACATTGGCATCATCGTTGGTTGTTGTTGGTTCCGTCCTCCAACTCTTGGGACAGGTGCCTCCCCGTACAGGTGCCACATTGGCTCGTTTCATGGCATCCCAATCGTAGCCCATGGCACCATAACTAAAGGACATTTCCGGGTCATAAAAATTGAGCATGCGCCCTGGACCACTGGATTCAATCGTGGCCGGTACCTGAAACAATTCACTCAAGACAATTTGTAATATCCAGGCCGTAAACATGGCCGATTCCCAATTCATACTCAGAATTCGAATCTCGGAATAGCCAAAGGCGGAGGGAGTACACATGGGTTCCTCGTCCCGAAATGGCAAAGAAGAGGAGTTGCCATCGGTTGAGGTTGTTGCTTCTAGCAATATGGATGATGGGCCATTGCTGTTGTTGTTGTCGTTGCTGCTGTCGTCGGAATTGCACGTTCGTGGTTGTGGAAAGGCATCCATTCCCAAATAGTTTCGTAGGCATCCACGTTGAAATGGATTGGTACAAAAACCTGCAATGCATTCACTGCCCGGTCGTAACTGAGAGGCGCATTCTGTGTTGGTTGCACAAGCCACACTGGCCTCACAACAAAAACCGGAAAATAATAATCCGCCATGTGGAGCCCAAAAGAGAAGCATCCATAGTATGACTTTGACGAAATTATAAGGGAGGAACGAGGTCGTTTTCGACGCCAGAGACGAACCAAAACACCGCCGCCTCGTTTTTACACGACCACACGTCTTAGTCCAGGAAGGAATCCTCTGTCGTTGTTGTTGTTCATCATCTTTTTCTTCTCGCTGGTGGTGGCGACAATCAATAGGAAAGGACGACGATGAATTTCTTCTCCTACATTTAACGCTCCTACATGACTCCCCTTCAATTGTAGAAGTAGTAGTAGCAAACCTTGGGCCAACGTACAGATGCTGGGATTCTCTTGCTCTTGGCAAAGGGAGGCCATGGGACTGAGCAGTACTCGTAGTAGTGGGCTTCTTCTTCGTCGTCAAGTGGTTGGTGTCAGTAAGGTGCCTCATCCAGAAGCCGAGGGAACGATCAGAAGACGTTGTCGTCGTCGTTTGATCAAGACAGCTATTCCTCTGCTGCGGCAGTTCTTGTATGTCTCTTGTAACGACAGGAGATGCTACTGCACAAACATTACTACTCGTAGTGTGATTGTCTTGCGCTGCTGCTGCCGCTGTTGGAAAGCGACGACGCTTCCGGCTGTGGTGGCCAACAAACATGGCCGCCGGTGATTGCATGGCGGTAGTTCGCACACTACGCCCGACTCGTATTATTCTTTTCAACTGAAGCGCTGCTTGTCTGTGCTACTAGTACAGTACCTACTATATACTCGTCTAGTAACTTGCTCTAGTTATAATTATAAGCCTTTGAGAGAGGATCAAACAAGCAGTCCAGCGCTTGCTCCTTCCTTCGTTGTTGTGACGGCAAACGGGACGTTTCAGTGGCAAGTGGTTTTGCATAAATCCGCGCATGACATGGCGACAAAGAAGGTGCTGCTTTGTCTTGCTTCCCTACCTTCGTACTAGCTACCAGTAGCTACTAGTAGTACAGGTGCTGTACAACATTTGTACGTACAATGCTCCAGTATTGTACGCGTACTGTACCATGTCAGTGGAGGTAGACTGGGTCTGGATGCGAAGACCCACCGTTGCTAAATCCCGGGTCTTCTTCATGCGACGCACACGGCCTTTACAAATTTTCTAAAAATTCATAAATTGTACAACGTATAAAACCGTTTTTTGTCGAACGGTTTTGATAAGAAAATATCACAAAACTCGAAAAACAACGGTAAACCTGGTGACAGGTAGTTTGAAGGCGACACCCGCCGTAAAAGCACCGCCTCGCTCGTCCAAGAAGGGAATCTTCGACATTCGAAGAAGCGTGCAAGTGTGTCGCATCACAACACATTGACGTGCCAGCGCCAGCGAAGGTTGGGAAGATTTCCAAAAACAAACATGGTGACAGAATGGATGAATCAGAAATGTGTTCCACACCTTTTTTTTCTCTGTTTTGTTGTGCGCAAATGAATCAGATGTCCTTTAGAGGAAAAAAACACACAAATCAGAAACAAAAGTTCCACATTTTTTGTGTGGGCCACCGCATTCTGACATTTGCTGTCAAAAACAATGACAAACATTTTTTGTGTTGGGGACCCCACTTCTTTTCCGGATCTTCTGGATCAGCTGATGTTGTGAAGTTTCATGTGATGCTAAAAAACAATGGGTTTGCAGACTGTTCTTGTTTCTTGCAACAACAAGAATGGTCCCACCTTCAGCAACATGACATGTGACAACAAACTGCACGATCCCAAACTATTCACACAAATTGTTGAGGGAGATGGGACATTTTTTGCATTGTGACAGTCTCTGGCATGGTTGTTTCAACTTTTCTGTTCCTCTAACAGTTGTCTCCAATCACAGCTTCTCCTAGAGGCACATGCAGCATGCATCATGATCACCATCAACAGTGACCTCATTTTTTTAAGGACTTGTGGGAAACTCTTGTTTTCTCCCTCAGCCAAACTTAAAACATGTGAAATGTGCGTTGATTTAGTTGTTTTCGAAAATGAAAGATTAAGAAAACATGACAAAGAATCTTCTGCTAAACCAAAAGATCATGCCAACATTCACCTGTCCAACACATCAGTCTGGACATTCTCCACAATGGTGCATCAGTGTGAAGTTTGTTGCACGCCAGACCTCGTGCAAAAACCAGCCATCGATTTGAGGCATTTTTGTGATTGACAATTGTTGTTGTTTTCCATTCATTCAGCATGCCCACCATTGTCATTGTTATCACTTTAAACTGTAAACTCTACAATAAGTCAATTTATTCAGCTTATTTTAGAAATTGGTCCTGTAAAAGAACAGAACTTGAGCTACACCCAATGGTTTGACTTGGGTAATCCTGCTGGTAGGTGCTAGTGGGCTTCATCCCCAACCTTATTTTTCAGTCATCGAGATCTTATTAAAATCAGCCCCGCCAACGATTGATTCACGGATACCGTGTCTTCGCGATGAGCCTTGGGCTTTCTGAAATCAAGCAATCCATCACCATCATAACACCATGACAACAACACAAAGCGCTATTTCTGTGCATGGCGACCATGCAACACGCCCAACATGTTACTGCATTGCGCCTCACCCGTTAAGGTGATGTTCCAATCACTGGTTCGCTCCCAATTCGACTTATCCGGGCTCTAGTACGAGATACCAATGGAATTCATTCAATTGGGCGCACACCCACTTTGTCACATCACAGTGTTCAGTAGTTCGTCTCAAAGCTGCATGGCCTCATTTATTATGAAAGAAAAAATGAGCAAGCTACTATCGTTCTCCCAAGGGGATTGTGTTGCCCATCACGCCCTGTCTCTATGGGGAAACTAATCTTTGGAAATGCAGATCCATCTAGATATCTGGCATAATTCCAATACAAAATGCACACTACTAACTAGTAGTACTACTTAATTAGTAATTAGCTAGCAAAAAGGTAGAAAGATTCGCCTTTGTAAACTGCATAATTTGTTGTAGCAAACAACAGGCAACAACAACAACAACAACAACAGCAACAACAACAACAACAAACATTTCGTTGACAACTTGTCTCGCTTGTTGAGACAATAAGAACGATAGGTTGACGATAGCCATCACAGAATATGAGCATTGCCTCAGATTGATTGATTGTCATTTGATTATTAGAACTGAATTGAAAACTGTTCTCTTGACTACGAGTAGTGAGCGAGAAGATCGAGAAATATTGGCTACCAAGGCAAACACTCCACTCCACTCCACTCCACTTGGACTGACTAACTACCGTACTAGTACAGAAGCAAAAGCCAAAGACGAAGAGCGACAACCACTTCCTATCTCCATCATCCATTACAGATAAATACAAAGAAGAACGCTCACAATAATGAAAGACTTCTTTCTTGCCCTAGTTGTTTCTCTGGCCATTGGGCCCCAACTCGCCCACGGCCAGAATACTAAGACTCCTACTACGCCCGCACCCACTCCACAGCCAACGACCCAAGCCCCTTCTGTCGCTCCGAGTGATGTTCCTTCTTCGGCTCCTACCATGCACTTGGCAGAAGCCGAAACTCTAGAGAATGCTTTGACTGCATTCTCGGACCAACTTCTCGAGTTGGACAGTCTGCCCGCCTTGGACGTTGCCATTCCCCTCTTGGGCATGTCGGTCAACGACATTACAGGTGAAGCCGGTGTCTATGCCGCCGTGAACTTTCGAGACTTTGTGACAGACAACACAGCCTTGCTTCTGGCCGACACGATTGAACAAGAGTTGAACACTTTTGTCAATGCCCAGACTGGTGTCACGGTTGCCAACTACACATCCCCGGCATCGACCCTCTGTAAGACCGCCCAAGCCAATCCAATCGTCGCAGATTGGGCGGATGATAAGCATACAGAGATGGACATCAAGTTTTGTATGGAAGTTCCCTACTCCAAGGCGTTTACATTGTCGGGTCACGGCCTCTTTGATGCCTCCGAGCTCAATATCCTGGTGGACACGTCGGCACCCATGACGGCCACGGCTACCATCACCATGGCTGCCATTTTAACTGTCTATTTTGACGAGGCGAGAAATACCATGCCGACTCTTTCCATGGAGCCTCTCCAAGTTTCGGCTGGCGTTCAGGGGAGCGCAGATATGAAGATCGTCTTTGGTGTCTTGGAAACCACCTCGACGGCCAGCGTCGACTTGTCGGTCGACTACAACTTTTGTTTTGGAACAGGGACTTGTCCAGACGCCACCCAGCTTGGTATTTCACATCTCTACCTTTCCTCGACGGGCGAGTACACTCTGAATGGTACTCTGGCTCTGGTGGGAGACTTCCCGGGCCTAACCCTTCCGAGTGATGCCACATTCACGATCACGGGGGACGAGATCTTGACGAATTACGTGCCACAGATTACCTCCCCGAACCTCCCCGACCTGGATTCCTTCGTCCGCTTTGGCCCCAAGAACTTGCTTCGAATGCTTCGGCAGATCGAAGCGACTCTGTACCGCTTGCAAGAGAATGAACTCTTCCTTACCACATCCGTGCCTTTGACAGATACGACCTTTACCGATGTCATTTCGACAGGCTCCATCTTGCTGGCCAACAAGCACATCGTCGCCACTCCCCAAGCTTTGCAGTATCGACCCAAAAAGTCCCGCACTCTTCTCTCCTCCGCCGCCTTTAGCACAGATCTGTCGTCGAGTGCTGGCAAGACCTACGAACTCGTCTATGCGACGGGTCCGGACCTCTTGGCGAATCCTGACGACTTGACAGCCGTCAGTGCTTTGGCCAACACTTCGGTGTGTAGCTTCACCTTGGCAGAGAATCTGAATTCGACAGAGGACATGGCCAACCAAATCGTGGCCGGCATCAACGCCAACACTACCTGCGGCATCCAAGCCTGTCGCTGGGATAGCGCTACCCAAGCCAACTGCACACGGGATTCTACCGGGAACTCCCCGACGTTGGACATTCATTGCACTCCTGCCACGACTTGTCAGGTTGTGATGGACACGTATGTAGATGCTACGGATAAAGGCAATAAGTTGTTCTTGTCGAGCGTCGTGGATACAGACGAAACGACCGATGTTGTCTTTTTGAGTCTCAATGAAGATGCTTCCGTTCGAGCGGGGCCTACCAACTTGTACGGTTTCCCAGTCAACCAAGCTTCCTCGCCGGAATTGGAACCTCGGTACAACAGTATGGTTGACTTTGTCGAGAACATGGAAAGTAAGTACCGCACTGTTCTTCAATATTATTGTCGTGCTATCAAATGCCGCTTTCCACTCACCCTCGTGACCTCCAACAGCTGCCGTCAGTAGTCAATTTTCGAACGTGGTTTTCAATTTTACCTTTGTGCCGACCGTCGTCGAAGGCGACTATGCTCGATTTGAAATCACTGTCGAACTTGGTCAGACGAAGACTGTCAGTGCTAAGTGGGATCCTCCCGGTGGCAATCTCGGAGACTTTAGTGCTGTTGCCATTGAAAATTCCACTCTGTCCATCACCGGTGAAGCTGCCCTCGCGGCTGGTTTTGGCGTAATTCTTGGGCCTGACGCCGACGAAGCCCTCACAATGCTGGGGTCAGCGTGTGGGGATAGCACTGCAGGAACTTTTGAATGCATCTTACAGGAGACGGAGTTTCAGTTGACCTACACTGTTGGCGTGGATTCCCCTGTTGTCAAATCCATGAAGTTGGGTGAATCGGCTAATAACACCAAAGCATCGACACAACTTCAAGCTGCCTTTGATGCCATTGATGCTTTCCCTGATGGTATCGCCAATGTCAGTGAAATTGGCAAGAACCTTCTGAGTATTGAATTCGATACAACTATCAGTCAGGTCGAGCTCGCTGTTTTGAAGTTGTGCACGAATGCGCAAAACTCTAACGATACCACCACAGAGCCAACTTTTGCTTGTGACGATGGCTACGTTACAAAGAAAGTTTTCAATTCATATGGTCTGGAGGATCAGATCACGTCAAAGCGAAGCTTTCAAGTTACTGTTGCTCAGTCTACGTTGTCTGCAGATGTGACTGTCGAAGGATCTGCGACGTTCACGGCTAATCTCAATGATGTCATTTCAGTGGGGGCGGAGGTAGTTGGAAAGACGGAAGGGAATTTCTCCCTTACAGCAGGTCAAGACCAGTTCACGCCTTATTCGACTTGGGTGGCTGACTTGATATCTTTGGACCATTTGACATCGGAGGGGACGTTCAACGGCAGCTTCACTGCCTCCGTCTCTGCCCTTCCCCCGTTTGACGCATCAGCGTCGGCAAACGGATATTTCACTGAACCTTGGCAGACGGACTTCATAACCAGCTCGGGTGCGCCCAACATTGCATTTGAGGTGGACTTGGACGGCATCGGGGATGTTAGGTTCTTGACATACGATGACGTTGTATCGTGCATGTCACTGACGAAGGAATTCCTTGTGGGCGAGGGAACCGTCGAGACTTGTTCTGGTGGACTGTTAGACTTTTCACTCAACGGCACGAATGTCTTCTTTGAGAAGATCCCAAGTAAGTTTCCTGCACGATTATGTCTTTCCGAACCACAATTTGTTCTTTCGCTAACGATTGTTGCGTTCGTGTCGCCTAGTTCTGGGTCAACGGCCTTGCGCGTCGCTGGGCTTCCTCTCGGTTTATACAGATCTGATCGACTATCTGGTTTCCGAAGCTGATGCCGGCCTAAACACTACCTTTACTGCTCTTCAAGAAAAGCTCGAATCAAATTTAGCTGACGTGGTTGCAAGTACAAATGGGACGGCCAGTGTGACTTTCACAACTGACGTTATTGAGGACGGAAATGCTACAGTAAGGTCTTCTTTGGCGGTGGACATTGTTCTCGAGTGGCGTTTAGCTTTCTTGCAGGAGCTGGGGCTGAGCTTCAACGACATTCTCGCCGATGTTGGCGTAACCGGCGACGAACTAACTGGCGCTATTAATGCCCTTCTTGGAGACGTCATTCCGGCAGATGGTTTTGGCCTGATCCCGTTTGATGGAGTCATTCGATTCCAATCAGGTATTGGTCTGGAGAGAACGGTCTATACGCCGGAAAACGTCGCAAACGGAACAGATGCGTTTGAAGGGACAAGCTGCTTCATGCTTGGTACTTCAGGACTGAAGATGGGCTTTTCTGGTGGCACCGAAGGAAATGTAGTTGCCTTTGATGGGATGCTGGGTCCATTTTCTGGAACCTTTGGTATCGATTTGAATTTCCTCGACGGCAGCGGTGCTCTCGACGGCCTTTCTCTTGACGTTGGCCTCGACCCAAGCCTTAATTACTCGATCGATGTTCCCAGCTACTTCCCCAGTGAAATCCCAACCAGGACGTCCTTTGTGGCGGTGAGTACTGTGGCGGATTTACTCGGCAGCCTTTCTGGAAGTTGGGCAGGCGGAATCAAGGGCAGCTTGACTTCAAATATTCCAGCCATCGATGTTGACTTGAATCTAGACATGGATTTTCCTGACCTTGAAACGTTAATCAGGGTTCCCAAAATCGCAATTTTTGATATCCTCGATACAAGCACGAAAACAGATCCGGGCACCGTCGGCGGGACCTTGAGTTTTTCAGTGGCTTCTTTAAGTTCCCTTGGTCGTCTCACAGATCTTTCTATTCCCGCTATTGGGGATCTTATGCTCGGCGATGGGGCATTTTCAAACTTTGTCGACTCAGTTCAGCAGTTCTTTAACCGGATCGACAGTGCCACCTTTGGATCTGCTGGCTTCATCACCTCTATCGATGTTCCTTTCCTGAAGAAGAAGATCGCCACATCGCTCGGAGCTGGCAGCGGTGGGACGGGTGGAAGCAGTGTCTTCAAACAAGCTGGGGCCAAAATAGCCAGCGCTTTTGACGATGCGCTGGATACGTTGGTAGGGGAACTCGGAGGGACAATTGCAGTTGAAGTTGCCAGCCTTCTCAACGATGCTCTCGCCGACTATCTTGTCCCGGAAAAAGAAGTGGAGGCAATATGTGGATGCGAGGGTGACGACGGAATTTTCTTGTCCGGGGATGATTGCCCCTGTGAGGAGAACGATGGATCAATCGCCTCCATCGAATGGAAGATTCCACTGGGTGGCAGCGCATTGAGGTTTGAAATTCCCTTGGACTTCGAACTCGATGCTAGCTTCGCGCTGGACCTAAATTTTACCCAAGAAGACGACGAACCAATCGTTCTGGATATAGGATGGTCCTTCCTATTGGGAATCGGCTATGACTTGGACACCGGCCTCTTCTTTGACACCTTTCCAGACGAAGGGTCAGAAGTCAGCATCGAAGCGCTTTTAGATGTGAGCTCACCATACATCGGGGCTACTCTGTTGAACTTTTTGGAGGCCAATTTAACAGAAACTACGTGCCAGATCGCGGCAGGTTTCTTTATCGACTTCGACAAAGAAGCAGGGCTCCGTCTGGCGAAAGAGGAAAATTCTACTAGTCGAAGCTACGGGCGCATGTCCTTGACAGATTTCAAAGGAATTTCCACAGATTTTTTCCAGCCGAGCGTCCGAGCAGCAGCCACTTTTGGGACGTCAATGGAGCTAAAAGTCAGTGGTGATCTTATCGGCGATACCGCTGCTGCATACATTCCATCCTTGAAGGGTGAAGTTGGTGCCGTTCTCTTCAAGGAGATTGGTAGCAACCCCTACGAGAACACAACAACATCATCGTCCACGTTAGCTCCAACTACAGCAGCAGCAGCATCCGGAGCCAGTAAAAGGCGCCTGGAAAGAAGATTGAAAGATGTGTCGAGTTTGGGACAACTTTCATCCGATCTTCATCCGTCACGGCATCTCATGGAGGCAATGCGGTCGTTAGCCAAATCTGAAATCCTTGAAGATGGTTACGACTTTTCTTCTTTCTGTGACCTTCCCGCCGATGATGCTTCCACAGGATGCCTCGCTGTGAAGGATTTGGGTGTAGATACGAACAAGCTCCAAGATGTGTTTACGCCGATAATTGAGATTTTTGTGAAGTCCGATAACACTGGTGCTCTGGATGAATTAGCGCAGCCAATCTTGCCATTGAATGATCCTATTCCTGGGCTTTCAGATCTTACTGGGAAAGAGATGACAATTCTTGATGCTGGTGAAGCTTATCCAAAAGCAGCTAAAGGAGTGTCTGCTGTGAGGAAATTCATCTCCACGTATGAGGCCATCAAGGAATTTGTTGAAGGCTTTGCTCAGTCAGGTATCATCACAATTGCTGAAACGTGTGATGTCTTGGCAGGTTTCAATTGCACGGGAGGGCTTTTTGCGTCTTCCAGCGAGGAATCGGCAGCAGAACGGAGACTACATATCGTGGAAGATGCTCAGATGCTGTTTTCGAAAGTAGACAAGGCGGGGCTCCCACTGAGCCCCGCTGACAACGAATTGAGGAGAAGGCTGGCCCCTTGTAAAACCACTGATGCTGGTTTTGACCCAGAAAAAAATTGTGAAGGTGAATGCAATAGTGGAGGGGGTTGCACATCCACTTCCCAGAAAGCCAAGTGCCGCGCTGCCCAGGTCAAGTGCAAGGCCAATAGTATTGATGGCCTCTCCTTCCCATTCCTTGAGGACCCGACTCTGCTGCTGGGACTAATTTCTGGCGAAGATTTTGTAAGTATGGCCTGACCGCCTGCGCCTGCTCTTCATGCATGATCCACGGACCTCGTTTTCGCAAGACCTCACATTGCTTTGTCTGTGCTGGAGCAGGGCCTTGTCCAGTTTGAACCCGACCCACTGGAATTTGCTCTGGCGGCTGAATTTTGCCTGTCTCTTATACACATCTCCGAGCCCACGAGACTAAGGCGAATCTCGTATGCCGTCTTCTGCTTGAAA
>ENA-ORBV01007006-ORBV01007006.1-microbial-mat-metagenome-genome-assembly--contig:-NODE-7006-length-19561-cov-5.737426_pt1 | contig 19561 bp, 16 predicted proteins | sample MGYA00237777_ERZ505514 | MGnify/ENA primary metagenome ERZ505514 (study PRJEB26160, sample SAMN06269048) | microbial mat metagenome | isolation source: Oligotrophic lake microbial mat | place... | reverse complement strand
CCAACAAACATGCGACCTGAAATCGCACCCGTTGGCGCAAACGATCCTCGGATTCCGCGCAAACCTATCACCTGCCCCGATTCGTCAACCTCGACGGGCGTCGGCGTCGTGGCGTCGAATGGTTTCCGAACCACCATCGTGGCCACGGCCCCCTGAGAGCGCGCCCGCGCATGGGACGCCAGCACGGCGCGCAAATCGATGTCGGCCACGATCTTGCCGTTCAACACCAGCAGCGGTTCCGAGCGAAACATCGGCCGCGCCAGCGCGAAACAACCACCGGTGCCAAGCAGTGCGTGCTCGTGTGAATACCGAATGGAAACCCCAAACGCCGCGCCATCACCAAGCGCACTTTCAATGTGCTCGGGCAAGTGGTGAACGTTCACGATGACGTCTGACAGACCCGCCTGCCGAACGAGGGCCAGTCCGAATGTGATCGGCGCATAGCCGCACACGGGCACCATCGGCTTTGGAATGCGACTACCTATCGCCCCGAGCCGAGAAGAACGGCCCGCCGCCAGCATCATCACTTGCATCGAAATCGTCACGTTCGCAGTCTAACCGCGTGATAACGTTCGCCGAAAAAATATGAAGATCTGCGTAATTGGAACTGGATATGTGGGACTCGTCGCGGGCGTCGGCTTTGCGGACATGGGCAACGACGTGGTCTGCTGCGACATCGACGAGCGGAAAATTGCTCGCCTTTTGGCGGGTGAGATCCCCATCTACGAACCAGGACTCGAAAGTCTGGTAGCCCGCAACATCCAGGAAAAACGCCTGGCATTCTCTACCAACGTTCCGGCTGGCGTCGCCGGTGCCGAGGTGATCATTCTGGCCGTTGGCACCCCTCCCGCAGCGGATGGCTCGGCCAACCTCAGCTACATCTTCCAGGCCGCAGAAACCGTCGCACAATCCCTGACGGGTTGGGCCGTGATTGCGACCAAGTCGACCGTTCCAGTTGGGACCGGCGACGCTATCGAAGCCATCTTCAAGAAGTCCGCCAAACACCCCTTCGCAATCGCATCCAATCCCGAGTTTCTGAAGGAAGGCGATGCAGTCAACGATTTCATGAAGCCGAGTCGGGTCATCATCGGAACCACCGATCCGCGCGCCATCGCGGCACTCGAATCCGTTTACGCACCCTTCACCCGATCTCGGGATCGGATATTGACGATGGATCGCCGTTCGGCCGAACTGGCCAAATATGCTGCCAATTCGATGCTCGCGACCCGAATCTCGTTCATGAACGACATGGCGCAATTGTGCGATCGCATCGGGGCCGACATCGAATCGGTGCGCAAGGGGATGGGATCTGACGATCGCATCGGGCCCAAATTCTTGTTCGCCGGTGCAGGCTTTGGCGGCAGCTGCTTCCCCAAGGACTTGCGGGCCTGCATCTCGACTGGAAAGGACGTAGGCCACGCGCTCGAAATCCTTGAATCGGTGGTGGCGGTCAACGATCGACAAAAGCGATGGCTGGGCGAACGCGTGCTCGCCCACTTCGATGGCGACCTCAAAGGAAAGCGTATTGCGATTTGGGGACTGGCATTCAAACCGGAAACCGACGACATCCGCGAAGCACCGGCGCTGGTCCTCATCGAGCAATTGCTGAAGGCAGGCGCCGAGATCACTGTGACCGATCCGGTTGCGATGGATGCGGTGAAACGCGAGCTGGGCGATCGCGTCCGCTTTGACACCTCCAACTACGATTGTGCGGAAGGCGCCGATGCCCTCGTCCTCGTGACCGAGTGGCACCAGTATCGACGACCCGACTTTGAGCGGTTGAAACGGATCCTGCGCGGCGCGGTCGTGTTTGACGGACGCAACGTTTGGAATCCCTCGGAAATGCGGGCACTTGGCTTCACCTACACCGGCATCGGACGAGGCTCGCGCTGAGCAGTGAAGGTTTGCGGGGGATCCGCCGATTCGAAAGGCCACAAGAGGCTCCTCGATGAAAACCGGTTCCCTGAATGTCCTCGTGGCGGACAAGACCCAGAGTGTGCTCGACAATGCCAGACGAAGTCTCGAATCGTCGGGGTTCGCCGTCACGACAACGCTTTCCGGTAGCGACGCCGTCGAAATGGCCAGAGATGCCGACTTTGACGTGGCGCTCGTCGACTATCACACGCCAGGGTTGCCAGGCCTGGGAGTTCTGGCCGAACTGCGCCAGCTGCAACCCGGCTGCATCCGCGTCTTGATGGTCACAAGCCTCAACCCCGACATGGCGGTATCGGCGATCAACAGCGGGGATGTTTCACGGGTCATCGTCAAACCTTTTCACGCCACGGGTCTTCGCCAGGCGGTGACCGACGCCACCTTGCAACAACAGCGGATGGGTGAGCACCTTGCGACCTTGCGCTCAAGCGAACGCAAGTGGCAGCGCGAAGCGTTGAACGAATGCTTCGCCAAGGATCTGCTGCAAATCGCGATTCAACCCATCGTGTCTGCACAAGATCGCAAGGTATGGGCGTATGAGGGATTGCTGCGCAGCACACACGAACGGCTCAAGACGCCCGGCGAAATACTGGAGATTGCCGAAAACCTGAAGCTCATTCGAAACGTCACGGCGCGTTCGGCCTATTTGGCCGCGAAGCGCATCGAGAAGATGCCACCCGACACCCTGTTCTTTCTGAATTTCCACGCCGACGAAATGACGAGACCGGACACTTTCGAGCAGTACCTGAAACCACTGTTGCCCTTCGCAAACCGTGTTGCGCTTGAAATAAGCGAACGCCGAGCCGAAGGCGACCAGGACTGGCAGTGGTTCAAGGCTACGCAGTCGTTGCGTTCCCTTGGATTTAAACTGGCGGTGGACGATCTGGGGGCGGGTCACAACTCGCTGTCGGTTCTGGCTGAGCTCGAGCCCGAGATCATCAAGGTCGACATGAGCATCGTGCGCGACATCGACGAACGCCCGAGCAAACGCCGCCTGATGGAGGTCGTAACCAGGTTCGCCAGTGGCATTGGTGCGAAGGTTGTCGCGGAAGGCACCGAAACCGAATCCGAGGCCAAGGCCTGCATCGAAGCCGGCGTCACGCACCTACAAGGGTATCTGTTCGGACACCCTAAGGTCTAGTCATCGGTCTTCGCAGCATAAGCCATCGTTTTCAAGCGTACGCCCCGCTGCTTCAACTTGTCCTTGTTTTCGTCAACCCACCAGCGCACGTACCGCGAGATACCATGAGCGAAATCCACCTTAGGCGCATACCCAAGCTCGGCCCGCGATAGCGTCAGATCAGCGAACGTGTGTTTCATGTCTCCGATTTGTTCGGGTTTCCACGAGATAACGGGCTTTTGTCCGAGTGCATCGGAAATGCGATCGACCATCGCCTTGAGGGTGGTCGTTTCGGAGCCACCGAGGTTGTAGATCCGATAGCGGGGTGCGCTCTGATGTCGCGCATGTTGATCAATGGCAGCGACGACGCCGTCGATGATGTCATCAATCCAGGTGTAGTCGCGCGAGGTAGAGCCATCGCCGTACAGTTCGATGGGCTTACCGAACGCAATCGCGCGGGTAAATGTTGCAATCGCCAGATCGGGCCGCTGGCGCGGACCGTAGACCGTGAAAAATCGCAAGCAGGTCAAATCGGTTCCGTGCAGGTGGTGTTCCGCGAACGCTGCCAATTCACCTGCTCGCTTTGTGGCCGCATAAGGCGAAACGGGATAGCCACACTTGTCGGACTCCTTGAAGGGCACTTCGCTGTGCAGGCCATAGACCGAGGAGCTGGAAGCCAATACAATCTTTTTCACGCCGGACTTCCGACACTGCTCAAACAGGTTGAGTGTCCCGGTCACGTTCACTTCGGAATAGCGAACCGGATTGGCAATGGACGGTCGAACGCCCGCGAGTGCGGCAAGATGAACCACCAGATCAACTGAACCGACGGCGGTGAAGGCACGTTGCAGATCGCCCACCGAGGTCAGATCGCCCTCGATCAACGAAAACCCATTCTTCTTGCGAACGACCTCGATGTTCCGTTCCTTCAACTCACGGGCATAGAAGGGATCGAAGTTGTCAAAACCCACAACTTGATCACCCCGGGCGCACAAGCGCTCGGCCAAGTGTGAGCCGATGAACCCGGCCGCTCCGGTGAGCAAAATCTTCATTGCGGGGAACATAGCCCAATCCCCCGTCGGGGCCCAGAACAACGGTTTTTCAGGCCGAAACCGGCACCACAAGGTGCAACAAGTACTCGACGTTGCCCTTGCCACCCGTGATGGGCGACTGCGTACGGCCGCGTTCGATTAGACCCAGCGTGGCAGCCGCCGCGGCCACCGAATCAACCGCGCCGATCCGTGCCGCTTCGTCGCGCACGATGCCGCCCTTGCCCACCTGGGTTCGGGCAACCTCGAACTGAGGTTTGACCAGCACGACGAAGTCGGCTCCCGTTCGCAACAAAGGCAAAACAGACGGAAACACCCGCCGCAACGAAATGAACGACACGTCGGCAACCGCAAGATCGCAGAGGACGCCAATGCGACCGGGATCAAGGTTGCGAATGTTGGTGCGATCGATCACCGCGACCCTTTCATCTTTGGCGATCTTCGAGGCCAGTTGGCCATGCCCGACATCGACGCAAAAAACCCGGGCAATCCCGCGCTGCAAGAGGCAATCTGTGAAGCCTCCGGTCGAGGCGCCGATGTCTACCGCAATACGATTGGCAATCGTTACACCAAATACATCCAGCGCGTGCGCAAGCTTGATGCCCCCGCGCGAAACGTAAAGCAAAGGTTGGTTGCGTAGCCGCAGGACCGCATCGGCTGCCAGCCAGTCACCTGCCTTGTTCACCGGGGTGTCGCCCGCAAGCACCTCGCCGGCCAGGATGAGTGCGCGTGCCTTCTCGCATGAGGGTGCCATTCCCTGTTCCACGAGGGCCACATCGGCACGAATGCGTCCAGACTTCGCCAAGCACCGGCAGTGTAACCGCCGCAAGCCTGGCGCAGCCCGGCAAAATGGAGGGTGCTGTGCTTGAAAAGCCTTCAGAGGAAGGTATTATCCGCTGCCTCGGCTTTGCGGTCGGGACAAAACTAAATTCCCTGGGGCTGTAGCTCAGCTGGGAGAGCGCCGGAATCGCACTCCGGAGGCCGTGAGTTCGATCCTCATCAGCTCCACAAAAACTATCCCACCACCCGTCAGGATTGCGGAATCGCGGGTTTTTTCTTGGTACCGCGGGCCAAAAATCCGAGAATCCCGCTGAAAGACAGGGCTCCGAGGGCCACCGCCGAAGCGACCACGCCAACGCGCTTGGCGCCGGTCCAGAATGCGTAGCACGCGAGGCCAGCGGTGACAAGAAACACCGAAGTGGAAGCAACCATGGCGGCGGCACGAATCGTATGACCCCGCTCGTAGAACGTAAGTGCCGTGTAGCCTATGCGCAGCGGGAAGCCTAGCAAGCGCGATATCCAGGTGGTAACCCAACGAAACTTGGTCTTTGCGAGCCGTTCGCGGAGGGCCCGCTCGATGAGAAGACCGGCGCCGAGGCCCACGCGCAGAAGCTTCGGTCGAGCCACGTCGCCCATGCCCTCGTCGCCCGGGCCTGCCAGCAATTCGGCCTTCGCCAGTTTGTCGAACGCGGCCCAGTCGCCGCTTTTGTGGGCGTTTTCCAGGGCATTGCGCAGTTGCGCCGCCTCCCGCGCCGCTGCTCGCGATTCCGGATCCCTCTCGGCCCACTCAAGGCGGTCGACGATCCGGTCCTCAAGCAAACCCGGCAATCCTTCCATGCAGATCCCACGCTGTGCGGCCCTGATGAAACGGGCCTGAATGCGTTTCACCGCCATATCCGATTGGCCGGAGACTGCCTCACGCATGTCCTGCAAGAGCGAGATCGCATCTGCCTCGTCAAGGCGCAACTTCGCCTTGAACGTGTCACGCACCTCGATCAGATCCTTATCGACAAGGGCGCGCGCGAGCGAATCCTTTGTGACGATGGACGAAATGAGAATATCGGCACTATCCAACCGTCCCCACAAAATGTCATTCGATCGCCAGGAGCGTTTGAAAAATCCACCGAAGTGAAAAAACGTATCACCGCACAGTTTCTTCGTCGGCGGCACCATTCGGCTATAGGTGGCGATCTGTGGCCCTACGTCTGTTCTCGCATCGCCAGGACTCACCCGCACAAGCTCGATCACATCCTGCTCATGAACACCGCTCGCGACTTGCAGTGGAAACAGATAGACATCGAGCGAAGGGTAATTGTTCCAAGCTGATTGCAGCATGGTCCAAAACGTCGCTGCTTTACCCGTCTTTTCCACCTGGCTGGCAATCCATCCCTCGGTCTCGGACTGAACACGGGAAAGGATTGTCAGTCGAACCTCGAGGCTTTCGGAAGACTTGGCGAACGATTCGGGGTTGGAATGGATTTGGGCGCGTTCCCAAAGTTGGGCGTACAGCCTGTTGCGCCCGTCAGCGTTCATGTCGCCAGTCAGGTCCATCTGAGCGTCGAGCTGAGGGTCGAGCTCGAGGGTGCGCTGTGTCGCCGTCACAAAAGCGGTGAACACGGGGTCATCGATCGGTCCCTGATTCGGATCGACCTTGAATTTCGATGCGGCCATCAACAACTGATCCGACCAGCCGACCGTCACGTCGTTGAGCGCATTGTGCGCCGCCTGAATTCGCTCTATCTGGGCGTACAAATAGCGCAGTACGTTTGCAGTTTCCCCGTCGTTTATCCCAAGGTCCTTGGCGATACCACCTCGTCCGTGCAGGGCGTCGTAGGCCAGGTAAACGAGGTGAAAGTGGCGACGCAGGTGCAGCCGCGCATCCAGGTGATCGAACGATGTGCCGACTGTCCGAGATTGGTCCGGCGCAAGGACTGTTCCGATGACTGCCTGCAACCACCCATTCAGCTTGGGTAGATCATCAATGCTGCGATCGGCACGAATCGCGTCCACGATCTCATCACGCAAGGCGGCTCGACGGGCCCGCACGTATACCTTCATCGCTGCCTCGTCATGGCCGCCGGGCACGGCCACGTCACGTAAGCTGTCGGACAGCTCCTTGAAGCGGCGAACCCGATCGTTGTGCAACTTGACCGTTTCCAGATCGCCCGCGACCGACTCGTAGGAAGGCAAAGTCAAAATCGACGCGAACACAACTGCTTCAGCCTCTGGCTCTGTGCGATGCGCTCCGCCGGGAGCCGATACCAATCGGTCGGGGTCGGGTTCGACGTAAAAGACCTTTCGATCGACCGCGCGGTCGGTCGATCGATTGTAGATCTCTCGAAGGGTCGAGGAGAAGGGCTTGTTGTCGAGTACACCGCCATCGACGAACCAGGTCTTCTCCAAACCCTGCTTGTGTGACAGCGCCCGATTCAAAAATGTGTTGCGCTTGTCGGTTTTGTCGTTCGGGTCGAAGGGAACCGGTTGAAAGGCCGCCGGGAACGAAGACGTGATGCGCGCGATGCGGGCCAGACCTTTCTGAACGTCCTCATCTTGATCATCGTTGGTTTGCACGAAGGCAGACTTGCGGACGACCAATTGCTCACCGATGCGATCGATTCGATGTTTCAGGTGAAAGACCGATCGGTGGTCCTTGATTTCAATGAGCGAATCCCGTGCGTCGCGCTCAGTCCAGACGCGCCCGTAGAAGTCGGTTGCCGCAATGAACACATCCATTTCAGAAACGAAGGATGGGCTATCGTCGGGCCCGGGAGCGATGGGTTCGCCCAGCGTACGCAGCGCATCCTCGAGCGCGACCTCGTAGAATTCGTGGCTTTTGAAAAGCGACGGCGGGTAGCGCTTGCCGTTCTCAAACGTGGATTTCGTCGGATCTTCCAGAAGCTCGGCAAAATCGCCCTTGTTTCGCCAAAGCTCGGCGCTGGCGGCAAAGTCGCCACCCGTTGCAAGCGCCCGTCCGAGGAACACCCCGTTGACGCCACCGGCGCTGGCCCCCGAGACGATGTCGACGACAATGTCCGCGTCGAGAAAATCCTTCAAGACGGCGTAAGTACCCCGGCCGCGCACCGCCTCGAAGAACTCGCGCACGACACCGTTGATGTAAACAGCAAGGGAAACACCGCCGTAAAGCACAAGACCACATCGGATCTCGGTCTGTCGCTTGGACTGAGCAGGGACATTGTTGTTTGAGGGAAGCGTCGACACGCGGGGAACGTATCACGACCGCATGCGTACAACCCATGTGATCATGTGACTCTCTCACGAGGTGTATCTAAACTGTTAGCTGCAATACATTGGCGTTGCTGGCTCGAAGGGCGCGCAGCTTGAGCACGGCCTCCGCGCCACTCAATCCCCTGGCGAATGCGCACTGGCATTACGGCGCAACTTCGATCGGGATTGTTCCGATTCGGGGAAAGTAACCGTTAACGCCACATCTTTCAGCATTTTCGCATGACAATACGAGTGGACCGAAATAGCTGAAAAATAGCATCTCGTAAGATCCGGGCGTCAACGTTGGAGCGATGAGTTTCATTTGCCCTCCTTCACCTAGTGATGTTTTTATTGAATCGTTGAATGGACTGTCCGTGGATGGGTCGTCGAACACGACATCAACTTCTCTTAGACGCTCGACTGCATCTTCTGACAGAGAGACCGTTATGGCATCGCCAGATCGGACCACCCCGTCGGAAGGCGAAACGATACTCACGACGTTTTGCGGTGGTGCGCGGAACAGGTCTAGCATGCGCATCGAGATCGTTTGGCTATCGTCGCGGATGGTCAGGGTCGAGTTAATTCCGGGCGGCTTGTAGAGAAGTTCGCCGTTCGGCCATCCCGCCACCGTTCCCAACGGCCACTTCGCCCCGAAATAGAACTGGGCGCAGCCGTCAGGCCGACCGATCCAATCTTCTCCTGCTGGTCCCCCATTTCCCGTTACTACAAGGGGCAGATCATCAATATCGGCCCGCAGTTCATCCCTTGCGATCGCACAGCTCTCGGGGTCATCTGATAACTCGAAATCCAATCGCGCTACGATCTGCTTGAACTTCGGATCGATACCCAGATATACCCGCTTCATCTTCAGGCTCTTGAGTGATGCCGTGAAATGTCCCTTGCTGCACCCAGGTGCGACGGCGGCACCAGCAAGCAGCAACATCCAAAGGCAAAGGGATTTCATAGCGCCTCCTCCACCGCGTTTGCTGCATCCAACAATTGTTCCAACGTTCGATCTTCAATTCCGGTGGCTTCTTCAAGCCGCTCCACGAAGGCTCGAATCGCGGCGCGCCCCACAAAAGTGTTCCTATCTCCGATTGCTCGACCCGCCACCGTCAAGGAACGACGCAGACTGTCGAACAACTCAGCATTCTGGATATCTTGGTCCTCGAAGGCGCCAACAACATCTTGCAACAGCGCATACACGCCATCAACACGTTGGTCCATGTCGTGCCCGATCAAAGCCCGGTTGAAGATCGTTTCAGCCAGCATTGCCATCGCACTGCGTTCGAAATCCGTCGGCGCTCCGGCGCCCCAGACAAAACAATTGTCCGTAACCTCACTGAGAACGCTATCCAGTATGCCCAGTTCGATAAGCGAGTGCCCATTGATGGCGCTCTGAATCGCGAGGCCCATTTTCCGCCGAACGCGATCGTATTGAGAAACAACCATGAAGCCATCAACCATGCCGCGGTTGAAATAGCGCCATACCGAAACGATGGGAGCGAGGGCCACGAATCGACTGGCCGGAATATTGTTGGTCGCCTGTATATCTGAGGCTACCGCCAACAACTTTCGTCCCCAGATTGGATCGAGGCTCGAACACTTTCTACCTGCAAGTCTGAACGCCGCGCCAGTGCACGAGCGACCGAGTTCCTCGGTCAGCCCTCCGATCACCAACTCAAGCAACGGCCGTGCTGCGTTACCTGGATTATTCCGTATCACATCCAATTTCCGTCGCAACTGTTGAAACGGTTGCGAATGCGATCTCGGTCGCGGACTCCGTCCCGGCAATCGGTTCCCATACTTCGCATTTCACAAGATCACCCGTCGGCGCATAACAAGTTCGATTCTCCCAGGGAGAGAACTGCGTTTTGTCTTGACGCCAAATTCTAAAATTCCCATCCGGCGCGTCCAGTTCCTTGATCGCCATGAACGCTTCGTCCGGCTTCCATTGGTTAGTCCAATGGCCGGACACTGCCGTAACGGATTTCAGCGGAATAACGTCTGCTTTCGCAACCGTGTTACAAAGAAACAAACAAACAAACGGACGTTTTCATCAAGCACCCCCAAACAAAGCCAGCGTGAGTTGGTTACGCCGCGAGGCTACACGAAAAGCTGCGATACGCTCGATCGGAATCGTCATTTCGCCGGAGCGACCCTCGCGTAGAACGCCGGGTTAACGAATTTCGTCTGTGAACGTAAAACCGTCAACCATCTGGATTGAAAGGGATTTTTAGCGTTACGCCCATTCAACGGCGCTGCAATGCGTAAGGAATTATTACGGGTCCACGGCAATGCGGGAAAACCTCACTCGCTGAAAAAGTGGTCCCGCAAGCCCGCCTCCTTTGTCTTGATGACCTTCAGACTCGGCTACTCGCTGAACGTGATCCGCGCCTTCTTTTGGGCGAAGACTGACAGCCCCTTATTATCGACGAAGCCCAATACGCCCCCGCACTTTTCCCTGAGATCAAACGACAAGTGGATGAGGCTCGTCGGCAAGGTCGTGCTGGGCGGTCGTCCTACGTTTCGCTTCACACGTGCGCGGCAGCAGAGCTGAAGCGAGCCAACCTGTTTTCCCGCGACGTATTCCTTCGCGGCGGCTGGCCGGAGCTCTACAAGCCGCAATCGCCCGAGGGTAACGCCCTTCTCGATCCAGCCCGTTACCTCGACGATTATGGACGCACTTTCCTCGAGAAGGATATCGCCCTTGTTGCGGGCATCCAGAAGCTTGGCGAGTTTTCGCGTCTGCTGTCGCTGTGGGCAGGCCGGACGGGCCAACAGCTTAATCACTCCGAGGTGGCCGCCCAGGTCGGCGTTCGGTCCTCCACGGCGGACGAAGGAGGGTGACGAGGTGGATTTTCTTGTTCGACTCGAGACCGCGCACGGTGAAAAGTGGATAGCGCTCGAAGCGAAATTCGGGTCCTTTTCACCGCAGCCTTTCGTCATGCCGAAGCGCTTGGAAGGTGAAGGCCTACCGTTGTTCGCGCGTTGGATCGTCACATTCGAAGGAGAACAACGCCCTCTTTCCAGAGACAGCGTCCAGGTCCCAATATTTCAGCTCGCAGATGCGATTGAGAAGGTGTACCGAGGGGAAGATTAGCCGATGCGAACGCGGCCCGCTGTCCACATTCGTGTCACAGAAACCGCTGACGCGACGGCAAGCAGCACGGCACCCGTGTGAAAGACCAGGTGGTGTTGCAGGTGGGAGCTTGCCGGGCAATGATCGATGATCTGCACGACGAGCGCCCCGGCGGCAGCAGCAACTCCCACGAGACCCGGTGCGCGCCCAACAAAACGGGTGGCACCGAGTGCGAAAACGAGGGCGGCTGGCAACATCGCGCCTGCAAGGTGTACGCCCGAACACATGAGCGATTGACCGAAGCCCACAGGCCCCATGCCCGAATTCGGCGCGGTCGCGAACGCAAGCACGAGCGAAAGCACAAAGGCGGCCGCGGCCACACCGTAGCCTAGAACGCGACCCGGTATGGTCGCGGCGAGGCGTTGTGGTGAAGACGCCCAGCTCTCGAAGGCCGAAAGCAATGCGGGCGACGCGGTCTCGGGCTCTCGTCGCAACGCCGTTTTGACCGCAACGCCGACCCCGTTCATGCCCGCAAAAAAATTGCGGCATGGCTCGCATTCCCCAAGATGCACGCGCACCATCCGAGCCGTCTCGGATGGGAGCGCGCCGTCCGCCATTGCGGTCGCGAGGCCTGATATTTCCTTGCAGTTCGGCACGGGAAGGTGGGGTTCTACCCGAGTTTAGTCCACGACCCGAGGCCATCGTTACGATCGCAAGGACGATTACACAACGTGCAGGACCTCGGCCTCAACAGCCCTCGTCCTCCGCGAGAACTTCGGGGACCTCAAAACCTGTCTCGCCAAGCCTGATTCCGTCGGCAGTCTCGATCTGAATCTTGTAGACGCCCGGAAGAAGCCGCATACGAGACCAGGTGCGCCAACGCTTCGCGCTTTTCACGTCGAGGGTGTGTCGTGCGATCTCCACGCCATCCCGGTACCAAACGTGGATGAGGGCGCCGTCGGCAACGCCTTGCACCTGGGTCCACGCAAACACCGTCTCGCCGGCTGCGAATGACGTGGTTTCGAGGACGTTCCGGTCCTCGATCGCCGTACCAAGCTTGAGCAGAACCACCGGCTCGGTCGGTTTTTCGGCCGCCCGGACAACAATACGGGGAACCACAACATAGAGACAAAGGGTCGCGAGTACGGTTTTGATCAAGGTCATGGGAACAGTGCCTTTCGGGGTGTGTTCCGGGATCACTGCACGCGGCGTGCCAGTAAGATTAGCTTTAGTTACAGTAGCTTACGACAATATGGCCGACAGACTCATATGTAATATCAATATTATGTCAAAATAATGCCCGCGCCGGGATCCCCGTCCGACATAGAATCGCGGGATTCATGCAACGGTCCTTTGTCCCACTTTTGCCCCTTATCGCCCTCGCCTGCGCCGGGCAGCCTGCGCGTACCACCGTGGTGCCGCCCAACCCGGCCACCGTCGAAAAGGAACTCCCCGCACCCGAACAAGCGCGCCTGTGGCCGCAAGGCGCGCCGGATGCCCGCGGCGAGGACCCGACGGATCAACCCGCCATCACGGCGTTTAGGCCTGCGCCCGGCACGGGCAACGGCACGGCAATCATCGTGAATCCAGGGGGTGGCTACCGGGTGCTGGTGGGCGATCACGAGGGCGCTCAGGCTGCGCGCTGGTTCGCCCGCCATGGCATCACAGCATTCGTATTGCGATACCGGTTACTGGAGACCTACCCACCGGAACTCGCACTTGTCGATGCCCAGCGTGCAATCCGCTGGGTCCGACACCACGCACAGCGGTTCGGCATTTCAACGCGACGGATCGGCATGGCCGGTTTTTCCGCAGGCGCAAATCTTGCCACCGCAGCCGCTACCCACGTGGGCATGGAAACACCCGATGCCATCGATCCCATCGATCGCGTGTCGTCACGACCGGATTTCATTGTTCCCGTCTATCCCGCCATCTCACACGAGTTTATCAAAAAAGGCGCGTTCATTGCGACGGACGAACGCGTGACCGAGGAGACGCCCCCCGCATTCCTGGTCCACACCCATCCCGATCGCCTCCTGTCGTTGCACAGCCTTCGCTTTTACGAAGCGTTACACAAACACGGCGTTCCGGCAGCGCTGCATGTTTTTGGACATGGCGCGCATGGCATGGGCATGGGCACAGGCGATCCGGATCTGGCCCGCTGGCCCGTGCTGCTTTTCGACTGGCTGAAACGGCAGCGATTTCTGACCGACGCCGAACGGATCCCGGTCGAGGTCGCGGTGCAAATCGACGGCAAACCGCTGTACTGGGGCTGGATTACCCTCATCCCGGAAGACCCCAACCTTCCCATTGCCGCAAGGTTGATCGACTCCGGCGCGAAGGGCCGTGTTGCCTTTGATCTCGAAACCGGTCCCTGCGCGGGCAGATACCGACTGGAGGCGCACCTGCTCGGCGGGCCCGAGGCCAATCTCAAGACCGGCGAACCGTCGATGCTCGATCCCGTGGCAATCCGAGGCGCGTCGCCGGGCGATGCCAATCCAATCTGGGTAACCGTTGCACCGGATCGGCCCATCGCCGTCGACATCCGGACCCGATAGCAACGCTACGGCGTGATTCGACGCGCTTCCATGTAGAACCGTTTTTCGTGGGCCTCACCCATGGAGAACGCCTTCCGTGGCAAGGGACCATCGCGCAACACCGTTCGAAAAAGATCGTGTTTTGCAATGCTCGGCAAGAAGAACCCCAGCCGATCCGGCGACGAGGAAAGCCGCACCACGGTTTCATCACCGTGAACGTAGTCAATGTCGCCACCGTGCGCCTTCAAATACCCGTCGAGAAAATTCTGCAAGGCACCAACCGCCAGTGTGTGTGGCGAATGGGTGATGCGCAGCGCGCCCCAACCTTGTGCCGAAACAAACGGGATGACCTGAACTCCTGAACCATCGTTTTCGGCCAGCAACGCCGAAAGTTTGTCATGCGATTCGAGGGTCACGGCAACCTTGGCGCCCTTTCGGGCCAACACGGTTTCCATCTCTGAAAACAGCTTGGCAGAATCCACATGGAACAGGACCCGGTGAATGGCTTCAAATTCGAGTGAATCGTCGTGAAGGTTGACGAGTTCGACCAGGGCAAAACGTGCGGGATGATCCGGCGTCGCGGTGCCGGATTTTTTCATCTCTTCCCAGATCGCCTTTGCTGTCGCGAGGGAATGGTTGCCATCTCCCATGGCAAAGAGGAACGAGCCGCGATCGCCGGCTCCGTACTTTTTCACCATCAGTTCGGTCCGTGCCAGTGCAGCAAGCGCATTGCCAATGCCGGCCATCAACGCCGGGGCCCGAACAAAACGCCCCGTCAAACGGCCCCCACCCTGCATCAACGCCACGTCGTACGCCGGGTCGAGCGCGGCCCGCTGCAAGGGTTCGATCACGGTGCGTTCCGGATCGTCGATGAGCACCATGATGTGGGGCAATTCGAGTGCCGCGTTCTTGCGAATCTGAATGCGCGGCGGCAGGCGATCGAGGATCGTGCCCTCGGTGGCCCGCACAAGCGAGGTCGAGCCAGGGCTAAAATCGTAGCGCTCGAGATCGAGCGCGACCATCAGTCCCAGGCGCTTTTTACCCGAAGGCAAGTGGCGTTCGACCAGGACAAAGCCCGGCTCGCTGATTTGTAGCACATCCGTCTCAAGGTACTGTCGCATCGAAGCGTTGATGCGTGTGACGCGGGCCTGACCGTCGGCCTCGTTGAGATAGACCTCGGGGTAGATCAAACGCAGCGTCGATGGCAAGGCCCCGACCCGTCGGTCGACCGCTTCCCAGTATTCCGGCTCCGACGTGTATTGATCGCAAGCCACGACGGCCCAGGCGCTTGCATCCACGCCGGGGGCGGGCAAAAGAATGCGCGGGATCTGCAGTCCAACTTCGGCAAGCAAAGAGGCTTCGTTCACGATGCCAGGCAACTACCAGTTTGCCGGGCGCGTGGCTAGAGGGAATCCCATTTTTAGGGGGCGTAGGGCCAGTCGTCGCTGCGGAACGGCGATGCCGGCAGGCCCGCCGCATTCTGCAAGTTGCAAACCGGCGCGTCCGACCAGCCATATCGAACCGCCGCGGGCGTTGAAACCTCCGGCGACGAAAGCACGATGGTTCCCTTGTCGACCGTGGCCTGTGCATTCACGAACTTGCGATCCGAACCCGCAATCTGAAAGCCGACCAGGGTCTTGCCCGACGCCGGACGCAATCCCGAACCATGGCTAAACGCAACACGGCCGGTCTTGCCCTCGCGTGACCAGCCCGCGAACAGCGGACCGGAGTACTCGCCGGCTTCCCTCGAATAAACCTGGTTCAACGCCCACAGCGAAAGGCGACGGCCCACCTCCAGCTTGTTGGTTGGGTGAATGTCGGTGGGATTGCCAATGTCGATGGCCACCGCCATACCGGTGTTCGGCAGAGACAGGGCCATCGACTGCGCCTCGCGCAACGCGGCCCAGTCGTGATCGGCACGACCCATGCCCGAGTCGTAGTTCGCAAGCTGTACAAAGAGGAATGGGAAATCGCCCTGACCCCAGGCATCGCGCCAGTCGCGAATCATTGTCGCAAACAACGGACGATACTGGCGCGCACGGCCAGCGTTGCTTTCGCCCTGATACCAGATGACCCCGCGCATCGCGAACGGAATCATGGGCGCCAGCATGTAGTGGAACAGTGCACCGGGTGCCTGTGCATCGGCCATGCCCGCGGGTGGAACCGGCCGTGACGAAAAATCTGGATCCATCTGTGGCAAAGCCTTCTCGACCTTCTGCATCCAGGGCCCGGCAAGCGGCACACGGACACCGGTCAGCGCATCCGAACGCATGACGGCCATCGCCCCGGGAGCCGACCGGAATCCGCCCCGACCCCTTTCATCAAAGATGCGTACGGCAATCGTCAGCGTGGTGGACTTTACGATTTTCGCATCGATCGCGTAGAGCTCGCGCTGCGAAAATCGACCTTCCACCCGCTTGCAACCGTCGCCCACCTGCACTGCGTTGACATAAATCGTACCACAATCATTCAAGCCGCCTAGGTAGAGGTTCAGTGTCTTGCCGACAAAATCTTCGGGGACGATGACTTCGCGTCGGTACCAGACGGCACCGTCGATCACGAGGCCCTGATCCTCCCAGATGCCTGGCACCGAAACCTGTGTCCAACCCTGCAGCAATGCGGAGGGTTTGGCAAAACCCAGTTTTTCACCGCGATTGGGTGGATTCGCATTGCGGTGCTGCACATCCCACTTTTCTACTGCCTTCTCGTAGCGCGCCCGGATCGCCGCAAGCGTCTTCTGATCCGTCGCGGGAAATTCTACCATCGAGGCCAGCTCCGGCGTTCCTTGCAAGGAGGCCGTTCGGGTCCAGGCCTCGGCCGGTGTGCCGCCCCACGCGGTGTGCACAATGCCCACCGGTTTTTGCAGGGACTTGCGCAGAAAGCGCGCAAAATGAAATCCAACCGCACTGATGTTTCCTGCCGTTTCGGGCGCCGAGACGGCCCAGTTGCCACGCACGTCCTCGGAGGCCGCGGGCACGCGATCGGCCCGGTTCACTCGAAACAAGCGCAAGCCCGGATCGGCCGCACCCGCCACGGCCTCGCTGCCGCCATCCGATTCAGACAGACCAAATTCCATGTTCGACTGGCCGGAGGCGAACCAAACCTCGCCCATCACCACGTCAGAAAACGCAATACGGTTCGCGCCCTGGATCGCCACCTCGAAGGGTCCCTTTGCGGTGATGGGGGGCAGGTCGACCCGCCATCGACCCGAGGCATCGGCGACCGCACTGCCCACCTTGTCATGGGCGCGAACCGTGACGGTTTCACCCGGCGTGGCCTTGCCCCAAAAAGGTAAGTCGCGGCCCTCTTGCAGCACCATGTGGTCACCGAAAATGGCAGGCACCTTCACGTCGGCGCGGGCACCCGTCACGTGGGCAAAGACAACGACCGCAACAGAGATAAACAGACAAGGTCGACGCATGATCCGCACCCTGCCGCAGAGTTGGGAACGCTTCAAGCGCCGCCTTCGCGAAACGCCTTGCGAACGGTTATCCTCGCCAACGCGCTCGGGCCCGACCCGGCGACGGTCAGTCCCACACCGGCAGAAACAGGCGGTGGCGCCAGCCGATGTGGGTCACCTCAAGTTGTCCCGCGACCGGCCCGTAGAAGGCCGCGACCAGCACCAACACCGCGAGGCCCCCGATGACCCAGGCCCGGCGTCGCTGGTAGAGATCGGCCACGGTGCTGCCGAGGAGGACAAGCCCAAATCCGTAGCACGGCAAGTAGTGGTACATGTACGAATCTCGCCTGGTGAACATCCATGGCACCATCGGCATCAACCACAACAAGGCCAACCACAAGCGGGCGCCGGTGTGTTTCTTGCGTCCCTCATCCATCGGATGCTTGCGAATCCACGTCCAGAGCCATTGCACACCGGTCACGCCCGTCGCAATCAGTGACAACAGCGTCGTCCACCACAAAAGGGGATTGCCGAGTGTTGTCAGACCACGGATCCTGTCATCGGTGATCTTGATGTAGCGGAAGGTAATCGGCTCCATCGGAACAAACCACGTGTACCAAAGAGAGGAGGCCGGATGGGCCTTCGTGTTGGCGCCCGCATGTTGGCGCAACAGATCCAGGCTGGCATCGACCACGCCCCGGGGCCCGTAAGGGCGCCCCGAGACATAGAGGCCGGTTCCGTAGCACAGGAAATAGGCCGCCGGGAAGGTCACGGTCGTCAAGAGCGACCACCACGGCAGGTGTTTGCGTTGCGTCCAGCAGGTGAGCAGAAGCGGAATCACCATCACCACCCCGGAGAACTTCACCGTGGCGGCGCAGCCTGCCAGAAAGGCCCCAAGCGATAGCTTCCAAACCCTGTCGGCACGCACAAAGCAAAGGGCCGAAGCGAGCATGAAAAACACCAACATGCCGTCCAGCAACGCGCAGCGCGAGTAACAGATGAAAAATCCATCGGTCGCGATCAGGGTTGCTGCAATCAAGCCCGCGACGAGTGTTCCGAATAACTTTCGGCCCAACAAAAACCCGAGGCCAATGTTGCCCAGACCAAAGAGGTAGGGCGCCGTTCGCCAGCCCAGGCTGCTGTCACCCATCACCTTGATAGCAACCGCCATCAAAAGCTTTCCAAGCGGCGGGTGATCGTTGTTGTCCCGCAGGCCACCGATGTAGTTGCGGGCGTTGTTGACGAAGTGGTCTTCATCAAAGGTCATCTCCGGGGGGTGCGCAAGGCCAAAGGCTCGCAGAGCAATCCCGAGGGCAATCAGGCCGAAACACGCAGCCAGGAGGGGGCCATGTTCGGACAGGGTTCGACGAAGGACGCGCATCGCGCGGCGATTCTATGCGACAATTCCGCCCCGCGTGGATCCTCTAACTTTCGAGCCCGAAAAAACTGTCCCGTCCCTGCGCCTCGAATGGGCGTTGATCGGCCTCAGCGTCATCCTGGCAATCCCGATTTTCTTCTACACACGGGGAACGCCCATGCGCATCGGTACCCGCGTGCGATCCACCATTTCACTCATCACGATCGATCGCTACGAGATCTGGTGCGCCGCCAAAAAATCGATCGGCGATCTGCGTTGCGCCTACGAAGAGCCAGGCAAGCCCGTCACGCCGCCACCCCCCTACGCAAAAACGCTGGTCGCTTACGTGACCGCGCACGGCCAGTTGCTTTATATGCCGGGCCTATTCGACGAGCCGGCGATCGCCGCACGCCTCGCCAAGGAACCGCCGAAGAACATTCCAAAGGAAAAATTGCGCCGCTTCGACGCCCACTGCGACATCGAGGTCATCGGTCGCCTGCGTGCGCAACCCCGATTTGGACGCGAAGGCGGCTTCGGCGAACCCCAGTCGGCCTGGGTGGCGCGCGCGCACAAGTGCACCGTGGAGCGGTAGTTTAGGGCGCGGCGTAGGACTGATGCCTTTGTCGACCGGGTTGCGCCCTATGTAGCATCAGCCGACAATCAACGAAGGAAATCAGAACTGTTTCTGCTGCCGCTCACTCTGGCGATGGCAGCGGGGGGATGCCCAGCTCTTTTAGGAATTCGTTATGCTTCGCCGTTGCCGCAAGGATCGAGCTCTCGATTTGCACCAAGCCAGCATGTGTCGCCTCCAGGTCGATCTCTTCCTCACCCACGGCCGTACTGATGTAGCGGGATATGTTCAGGTTGAAGTCGTTCTTTTCGATCTCCTCCATCCCGACGCGGCGGGCGTAGCGGTCCTCTTCCTTTCGGAATTGGTAGGTGTCGATGATCTTGGCGATGTGCTCCTGCGTCAGGCGGTTCTGGCGTTTGCCTTTCTCGAAATGCTCGGCGGCGTTGATGAAGAGCACGTCGTCCGGTTTCTTGCATTTCTTGAGCACGAGGATGCAGACCGGGATGCC